>Ga0193954_1000139_pt1 | contig 42284 bp, 46 predicted proteins | sample BB_5_MG_FD_140340 | JGI IMG/M metagenome (GOLD analysis project Ga0193954, IMG submission 140340) | Microbial mat bacterial communities from the Broadkill River, Lewes, Delaware, United States - BB_5_MG | ecosystem: Environmental > Aquatic > Freshwater > River > Microbial mats | place: USA...
CAATACGGGCAATTTGATCCGAGGCAATCTTACCAGTACCAAAAGCATTCACCATAACCGATACCGGCTCTGCGACACCAATGGCGTAAGCAATTTGAACTTCACACTTATCAGCAAGGCCAGCAGCAACAATATTTTTTGCCACGTAGCGCCCCATGTAGGATGCACTGCGGTCAACCTTTGAAGGATCCTTACCAGAGAAAGCGCCACCACCGTGTGAGCCTTGGCCACCATAGGTATCAACAATAATTTTACGCCCGGTTAGACCGCAATCACCGACAGGACCACCAATAACAAAACGACCTGTAGGATTAATGAAGTATTTTGTTTTTGCATCGAGCAGCTCAACAGGAAGAACCTTTTTAACCACCTCTTCCATCAATGCTTCTTCAATTTGCTTATGGGTCACATCAGGATTGTGCTGAGTGGATAAGACCACAGCATCAATACGGGTCGGCTTATCGTCAACATACTCGATTGATACTTGTGATTTGCTGTCTGGACGTAAGAAATCAACGCTATTGTTTTTACGAACCGCTGCGAGTTGTTGCGTTAATTGATGAGAGAAAACAATCGGCATTGGCATCAATTGCGCGGTATCGTTGCAGGCATAGCCAAACATCAAACCCTGATCACCAGCGCCTTGGTCTTTAAACATCCCCTCGCCTGCGGTAACACCTTGCGAAATATCAGGCGATTGGCGGTCGAGTGATGTCAACACTGCGCAGGTATTGGCATCAAAACCAACATCAGATCCAACATAACCAATGTCACGGATCGTTTGACGAACAATATCAGTGTAATCAATATGAGCATGGGTGGTAATTTCACCTGCGAGTACCGCCATACCAGTGGTAATCATTGTTTCACAAGCCACACGAGCATATTTATCTTGCGCTAAAATGGCATCGAGAATTGAATCAGAAATCTGATCGGCCATTTTATCTGGATGACCCTCACTAACAGATTCAGATGTGAACATAAAATCAGTCATTGGCATTGCGATATCCCTTTCATATTTGTTACACGGTATAAATATATATTTTTTATTGGATGCAAACCTCACCAAGAGGATTACATGGATCTAAATCACGGCTAAAATTACACAGCGAGCCAGATAATATAAATCATTACGAGTTACTCAGCAATTGAATAATCTGTTCGACCCAAAAGACTCGGTTATTCCAGCACTATTTTACTCTTGCTAGATACCAAAATTACCCTCGTCTTCTGATTGCGGGAAGTATTCTTTCACCTTCAAACTTACTAGCTCTGAGATTTCAGCAGCGGTTGACAATTGAAGAATCTGCTCAAGGAGTTGCTCCCCTTTCTCGCTGTGCCACTGCTGTAATAATTTTTTTACCTGAGAAATACCACTGCTATTCATAGACAACTCGCCATAGCCCATGGCGATCAACAAGGCACTAAAAATTGGCTCCGATGCCATTTCGCCACAAATACAGGCAGGGATTCCAGCACTCTTTGCCGCTTTGGCAACACAATGTAAAGCGCGCAATATTGCCGGATGAAGCGGCTCATAGAGATAAGCAACATGCTCGTTGCCACGATCTACCACTAAGCAATATTGGATAAGGTCGTTACTGCCAACAGAGAAAAAATCCACCTCTTTTGCTAACAGATCCGCCAACAAAACGGCTGATGGCGTTTCAATCATGATCCCAACAGCGATTTTTTCATCAAAAGCAACCCCTTCGCGCCGTAGTTCATCCATCACATTACGTAAAATAGCTTTACACGCATGAACTTCAGAAACGCCAGTAATCATAGGCAGTAATAAACGTACTGGGCCAAGAGCTGAAGCGCGCAAGATTGCCCGAAGCTGAATACGAAATAGTTTCTTTTCTCGCAGTGACAACCTGATTGAGCGTAACCCCATTGCTGGGTTCGCTTCATCATTTAGACAAATATTCGAGACAAATTTATCACCACCAACATCTAAGGTACGGATAGTGACAGTATGTGGGTCAATCTGTTGAATGATACGGCGATATTCATTGAATTGATCTTCTTCGGACGGTGGCTGACGACGAGCCATATACATAAACTCTGTTCGTAACAGTCCAATGCCCGTCGCACCGTTGTGGATAGCGAGTTCAGCCTCTTCAGGGAACTCAATGTTGGCTTTAAGTTTTACTGCTTTGCCATCAAGAGTTTGAGCAGGCAGCTCACAATATGCGTGCAACTGTTCTTGATAGTGCAAGTAACGTTGCTGCTTTTCGCGATAAGCCGTTAATGTTTCAACACAAGGATTAAAAATAACGCAGCCGCTACACCCATCAACAATCACCATGGAAGAGGATGTAACTTGCTCGGTCACATTCTCCAGTCCGATCACCGCAGGAATTCCCAATGATCGAGCTAGAATTGCCGTATGGGAGGTACGCCCCCCTAGATCGGTGATAAAACCAATTACCTTCTTTTTATCCATCTGCAAGGTATCTGCGGGCGATAGATCATGAGCAACGATGACAGATTGACGATCAAGATCATGAACCGATTGCTGAACTTTGCCACGTAAATTACGTAGGATTCGCTCGCCCACCAACTCAATATCTGAACCACGTTCGCGTAAATATTCGTCCTCAATTGAATCGAATGTTTGGCGAAATTGCTTCAAAACCCTTTTAAGTGCTCCCTGAGCATTCAAAAGTTTATCTCGAATAAGCGTTTTTGTACCATCAAGAAGCATCTGATCATCCAAAATCAGAAGCTGGGTATCAATAATATAAAAATGTTCAGAACGCGATGAAAGCGCTAATGTTTTTTGAATCTCTTGTAGCTGTTGCTTAGCTGTTGCTACGGCAGCATCAAACTTCAAAATCTGTGGTTCAACATCATCGGCAGCAATCGTATACTCAACAACAGAAACACGTTTTCTGTCGAGTAAATACACCTCACCAATCGAAATTCCCGGTGAAGCGGCAACTCCGTAACGGTGGAAATTTTGCTGATTATTCTTCGCCAAATTTGTCATGAATAATTTGTCCAATGGCGCTCAACGCTTCATCTGCATCATCACCGTCAGTGCGAACCCGAATGAGCGTACCTTGCGGAGCCGCTAACATCAATATCCCCATGATACTTTTACCATTTACTTCAAAATCATCTTTTTCGACAAACACTTCAGCGGCAAATTGACCTGCGACTTGAACAAACTGTGCCGCAGCGCGCGCATGTAAACCTAAACGATTTATTATTTCGAATTCTTTTTCAGCCATATTTATTTTTAATCCTAAAAAAAGATAAAGTACCTCTATAGAAGAAGTTTATCCACTGCTGTAACGCTCACAATCAACCCAATGAGAACCACAGTTAACGGCACCCCCTTACGCAAGAATATGACCGTTAAAAACAGCACGATAAGAGCAATTGCCCCACTAACAACAGACCAAACCAAATCAAGTTGAGTCTGATGAACCAGTGCGGCACAAAGTCCACCTGCGACAACCACAGTACATCTCTTCAATGCCACTGCAATATCAGCAAGTTTCCATCGCTGAATTAACAAGACAACCGATGCGCCATGATGATACCCAAGCCAAACTCCAGCAACACGAAAGATTCCAGCTGGAATATTAAACAAAGCAAGCATTAAAACAGGAGCCCACCAGTGGCCATAAACAGCAAGACCAACAGCGAGAACCGAAAAGAGCGGTCGCAGCCCCCCCCAGAACAATGCATCACCAACCGCAGCAACTGGGGCCATCACCACATCGGGGTAACTGCTTGGTTCTATGGTTACCTGCTCGCCACGACTTTTTTCAGCTTCAAGTGAGAGCGTCGCAGCGGCAACTGCTGGAGCAAAAAAGGTATTGGTGTTGAAATATTTTAAATGACCTCGTAAGACCTGTGCAACGCGTTTTTTTCCATAGAGTAACGTTAAACTTGGTAACAGCGTTACGCTCCAGCCCAAGCCTTGGAACTGTCTATAGTTCCAACTAGATTGCAAAAATAGACATCGCAACGATAACCGAACCAACTGCCATTTAGTTAAATCACCTTGAGGGTTTTTATCCATCACAACACCTCTAACAGCATGTAGGTGACATAAAAACCGCTAACAAATAGTGTTACGGTATGTTTCACTTGCAACACAACCAAAATTGAGGCGATACCAACAAAAGGGAAAACAGCTAACAACCATTGCTCATGGACAGGAAACAGTGCCACTAACGTTGGCATATATTTCATTCCAAACCAAAGAGCCGCGCCACCCCCAGCAACAATGAACAACAATGACAAAAGCGCTGAACAGGAAAAAACAGCTAAGCCAGCATAATGATTAACAACCAAAGAACGGATACTGGAGCGCTCTAGACCTTTAATGGCTCGTGAGAACAGACGCTCATTCAAATGCCTTGCCCAGACATCCCAGCACTTACCAACTTCAGCCAAAACAACAACGGCAACAACAATAAAGACAATCATTGCATAAAAGTGCTCGGTCAGCTGTGGTAAAAACAATTTAACAAGAATGACTGCGCCAATCGCGGCTTGAGTATCATCGGGTGCAATGGTGGCACCAACGGGTAAACGCATGAGCCAAAGCAGTTCAATCATGATGCCAATTTGCAATGCGGGCATAAAGATGCCCAACACATATCCGGCAGCGCACGCACAAACCAATGGCCGAGACACAAGAGTTTGTGCCAATGCAGTACGGTCTAATCCTGATAAGATCGACACCAAAGCGACCATGCCCCACTGCCCTGTGGACATGCTACCCCCTGAGCTCCTTACAATGACAATCCCAGTGCAAAACACGATCTGTCGGAATACATTGCGCGCAAAGGTCAACGCCTAAATCGGTCAGTTTCTCTAAGTCAGCAAGATCATCAGAATCAGCATACAGAGTTTGAGAGATACAACACTTTTGTGGGCCAATATGCATATTTCCCAAATTTAAAGCAGTGAAGTGAAAACCACTAAGATAAGCTTTTAGAGCATCGGCAGGAGTCGAAAAGAGAACAAGGGTTTTGGCCCCCTGGCACACAGCAAGTTGCGCATCCTGATTAAATTGTTCGTGGCTATAAATATCAACACGAACAGTCTGCGGTACCACAGCGAGCATTAATTGCTTACGAAAAGAGTCTTGAGCAATCACATCGTCAACAACAACGATAGAATCAGCTTGAACATGTGGAAGCCAAGCCTCAAGTACTTGTCCATGAATTAAGCGATTATCAACACGAACTAAGACGATTGACATTATTCCCTCGCACCACCCAGTATTTCACTGGTCATTAATATATTTTTTTGCCCATAATTTTTTAAAAATGTCGCGAGCTGACCTAAGGGCATCGTATCCCGACTGCTTGAGAACTTAATCAACATGGGAAGATTTACACCATTAATCACTTCAACTTGATCTGTTTTCAACAACCGCGCACTGACATTTGATGGTGTGCCACCAAACATATCTGTCATAATCAACACACCATCGTCGCCCGTATTGACCTGCTCAACAGACTCAACAAGGGTTGTGTAAAATTTATCAACATCAACACTTCGATCAACAGCATGACATTGTGCTTGCCCCAGTGGACCAACAATCGTTTCAGCTGCCTTGAGAAGTTCAGCAGCTAATCCAGCATGTGTCACAATGATAAGTCCGATCATCCCTCCTCCTTGACCAAATCACGATGAAACCGTTTTACGTTATGCGTAGGGATGATCATACCATACAACGCCTCAACAATCGCAACACTACGATGATGTCCACCCGTACATCCAATGGAAACCGTTAAATAACTTTTGCCTTCTAAACGGTATTGCGGCAGTAAAAAGTCGAGCCACGAGGCTGTTTTTTCAAGAAACTCCTGACAAACAGGCTGCCCTAAAACAAAATCACTCACGGCTTTATCCTGTCCGCACAAGGGGCGCAAGGATTCAACATAGTGTGGGTTAGGTAAGAAGCGAACATCGAGTACCAAATCAGATTCCAGCGGTACACCATAGCGGAAACCAAAAGATTGCAAGCGCACGGTGAGTGGTACTGAGTTTTCACTAGAACCGTTTAGCTGCAACAAAACACTGGCTTTAAGTTGATGAACCGAAAGCTCTGTCGTATCAAAAACCACTGTAGCCGCGTCTCGCAGATGGTGAAGCATAACTCTTTCACTGGCAATTGCCGCTGCGATATTTGAATACGTTGTGAGGGGATGGCGGCGGCGAGTCGTTGAATAACGACGAATTAAGGCATCATCTGTCGCATCAAAATAATAGATTTCAAGCTGATGTCCCGCCTCACTGACGACATCAAAAACAGATAGATCCGTCTTGGTAAAATCTGGATTTCTGGCATCCACCACCAGAGCAATCCCCTGACGTGCGAGGGTATTAAACTCCTTTTGGGCGATAAATTGCGGCAGAAGTGATAAAGGAAAATTATCAACAACATAATATCCTTCATCTTCTAAAACCTGTGCTGCACATGATTTCCCTGAGCCTGACAGCCCTGTAATAACAATAAAACGCACCGTCTACTCCAGATCATCGCCAATAATTACATGAGAACGTAATTGAGCTACTTCAGCCATCCTCTTCTCAAGCCGGTCTTGAAATTCTCGTGCGCTATTATAGCCCATCTCTTTTAACAACTGATTCCGTGCTGCAACTTCTAAGATAGAAGATATATTACGCCCCGGACAAACTGGAATTTTTAGCAAAGGGATTTTAATACCGAGCAATTCATAATGCTGCTCATCTAAGCCAAGCCGATCATAGTTTGCGCCATCTTCCCATTTCAATAACTCAATAGTTACATCAATTTTTTTGCGTTCACGAATCGCAGACACCCCAAAAAGGTGCTTGATATTAATAATACCTAAACCGCGGATCTCCATGTGGTAATGGAGGAGATCACTGCCTTCACCAAAGAGTACCGCGGGTAATTTAGTCCGCACCTTGACAACATCATCGGCAACAAGGCGATGCCCACGCAGTACAAGATCTAAAGCACACTCACTTTTGCCAATTCCACTTTTACCAACAAGTAAAACTCCAACGCCAAAAACGTCAACCAAAACACCATGAACTGTTGTCGACGGCAATAAACGTTCTTCAAGAAATTTGCTAATAAGTGAGATGAAGGCAGAACTCTTCATTTGAGTTCTAAGGATTGGGATGTCGTGTTTGGACGTTTTTTCGATTAAGATTGGTGGTGGTTCCTGTCCTTTAGTAATAATAAAACAGGAGAAATCTAGCGTACAGAGTTGTTCAACATTGGCCGCAGCAACCTCAGGATCTAAACCTTCGAGGTAGCTAAGCTCTGTTGATCCAAGGATTTGCAAACGGGTTGGATGTAGATAACTCAAGTGACCAGCAAGAGCCAAACCGGGTTTTTGAATGCGGTGAGATGCAATATATTTAGCGAGACCTTTTTCGCCAGAAAGAATCTCAAGATCTAGACCAGTATCTTGCTCTTCCAATAACTCTCTAACACTTAACTGAGCCATATTTACCACCAATCAGTGCGGAAGGTCATTCGTCAACAGGAAATTAAACGGATTCTTTTTCTTGAATAATCTGATAGATAGCGGCGGCCGTGTCAGCGGTAAGTAGCTGCTCACGAACATCCTGATCTTTCAACAACTTTGAAATTCTCGCCAAGGTCTTCAAATGGATGCTGATAGAATCTTCAGGGGCAAGTAACAAAAAGAACAGATGAGCTGGCTTACCGTCCATTGAATCAAAGTCAACCCCTGCCTTACTGCGGCCAAAGGAGAGAATCAACTGATCAAGGTCTTTAAGTTTACCATGAGGAATCGCAACGCCTTCGCCAATCCCAGTACTTCCCAAACGCTCACGTTCACGTAGTACGGTCAGCACTTCATTACGGTTAAGCTCGGGCGCTGAGCGCAAAAGCACATCCGTCATTTCAGCTAATACGTTATCTTTTGTTGTCGACTTGATTTCAGCCTCAACAGATTCAGAATTTAAAAGTTCAACAATATTCATAGCGATTCGTTCTTAAACTAGCGTGGAGTATAAAACTCCACGCTGGTATAGATAGGGTTAACCTTCAGGAACAATCAGACCATAGTTACCATCTTTACGACGGTAAAGAACACTGACTTGCTCAGTTGTATCATCACTAAAGACCAAGAAGTCCTTATGCAATAGATCCATTTGCATTACCGCTTCATCAACTGACATTGGCTTCAAGGAGAAGCTGTGTGAACGAATCACCTGTGGATCAATATCTTCAACTTCAACACTCGCTGCTTCAAAGACTGTCTTAGTAATATTGCGTTCTTTACCTTTACGCGCAGTGTGACTCTTTAACTTCTCTTTGTAACGCTTCAACTGACGCTCAAGTTTATCAACAACAGCATCAATCGCTGCATACATATCATCAATAACTTCAGCAGAAGCTTTGATCGTAACGCCCTTAGCAACTAAAGTCACAACTGTTTTATGGCGAATTTTTTTCTCAACAGTTAAGCTCACCTGAGCATCAATCGGCTCCTCAATGTACTTTGTTAACCGAGATAATTTTTCTTCAACATAATTACGGACGGGCTCACTACTATCCATATGACGAAATGTTACAGAAGTATTCATGGAGTCTCCTTTTAAGTTAAATACAGAAAATTAGAATAGACGCTTACGAGCTGTTGATGATCCAATCCCTAACATCTCTCTATATTTTGTTACCGTACGTCGAGCAATATCAATTCCACTGTCATGGAGCATATTAACAATCTTTTGATCAGAATAAGGTTTTTTCTCATTTTCTTCAGCTATTATTTCCTTAATTCTGTTTTTAACACTTTCAGATGCAACTGAATCACCACCAGTCGTGCCAATACCACTGTTAAAAAAGAACTTAAGTTCCAATAATCCCTGCGGAGTTTGAACATACTTATTGGTCGTTACTCGACTAATTGTCGATTCATGCATCTCAATATCGTCGGCGACATCACGTAAGACCAATGGCTTTAAGTAGCTAATACCATGATCAAAAAACTCACGCTGGAATTTAACAATACTTTCTGTGACTTTAAAAATCGTCCGCTGCCGTTGATGTATGCTCTTAATTAGCCACATCGCGCCGCGCATTTTTTCTTGAATATATTCGCTCGTCTCTGAATCAACCTTCTTACCTGACAGTGCATTTGAATAATATGAACTGATCCGTAAGTTAGCAAGACCATCTTCGTTGAGAGACACCACGTAGTCACCGTTCATCTTATAAACAAAGATATCGGGTGTGATATACTGCACATCGGTTTCAGTATATTTACTACCGGGACGCGGATCGAGCGTTGATAAAAACCGAGCAGCTTCAAGAACATCATCAACACTTACCTTACAATGTTTAGCGATGTTTGAATAACGCCGTTCCTCAAGTTCTTTGGAAAAATCGGTAATCAGTTGATAGGACAGAGAATCTTTTAAACCAAGGAAGGACATCTGCAAAGATAAGCACTCTTGTAAAGTCCTTGCGGCAATGCCTGGAGGATCAAACTTCTGCACTTCACTTAAGACCCGCTCGGTCTCATCGAGATCGGCACCAGATTGTTCAATCACATCGTTCAATTCAGCGGCGAGGTAGCCTTCATCATCAATATTACCGATAATAACAGCTGCAATCTCTTTATCGTGGTCACTAAGAGAGCAAACATTCAACTGCCACATCAAATGATCAGATAAAGTATCTTTTGGCGTTAGCAGGTTTTCATAGGACGGCTGCTCATCGTCGTTATAATTTTCACTCGCAGATCCCCCCTGAGAAAAACCTTGCAAATAGGTCTGCCAATCATCAATCTGTGCCAAGCCATCGGCTTCGGTAACCTCTTGAGTTTTTTCACTTTCCTCAGCAGAAACCGTTTCAACTTCCATCGAAGCATCTGTTTCAGGTTGACGCACTTCATCTTCAGCAGGAGTCTCTTCGAGGATCGGATTCTCCTCAAGCTCTTGATTGACGACCTCTTCTAGCTCAACACGAGACAGTTGCAACAATTTAATTGCTTGTTGCAGCTGCGGTGTCATCACCAGCTGTTGTGTCAATTTAAGTTGTTGGCGTAATTCTAATGCCATCCAAGACCCTACCAAATAGGTTTATAAATCTAACAAATTCTGTAAACGCTTAATTAGTTTAATACGTTCACCATTTTTTTTATAGTCGGAAATCTTCTCCAAGATAAATTTCACGCGCTACTGTACTTTGAATAATGTGTTCTGGTGTTCCTTGTTCTAATATTTCACCATTGTTGAGGATATATGCACTATCACAGACACCAAGAGTTTCACGTACATTGTGATCAGAAATAAGAACTCCAATACCGCGCTCTTTTAACTCAACAATAATATTTTGGATATCGATAACAGCCAGTGGATCAATCCCTGCAAACGGCTCATCGAGAAGAATAAACCGCGGGTCTATAACCAGAGCACGGGCAATCTCTGTACGTCGACGCTCACCACCTGACAGAGCATATCCTGGCGATGTCGCTACATGGCCTAGGCGAAAATCATCGAGTAATTCGACTAGACGTGCTTTACGCAGTTCTGCATCTGCCACATGATATTCGAGTATAGCCAGCAGGTTTTGTTCGACAGTCAACTTACGAAAAACAGATGATTCTTGCGGTAAATAAGCAACGCCCGCTGCTGCACGTTGATACATCGGCCACTGGGTAACCTCTTGTTCGTCAAGATACACCGCACCTGCTTCTGGCTTCACTAAACCAACCATCATGTAAAACGAAGTGGTTTTTCCTGCACCATTCGGGCCCAACAAACCAACAACTTGTCCAGATTTAACGCTAAGATCAACTCCTTGAACAACACGGCGACCTTTATAGGATTTCTGCAATCCCTTAGCATTTAGGACATGTTGGTTCACTTGGATTCCTCACCGGGGATAAAAATAGCCTTCACGCGGCGCTTCGTACTACCTTCAACAATACTACGATTATCATTCAAATAAACAATAATGCGCTCACCCTCAACAGTGTTATCGCCCTGAACAACGCGTGGCTTTTCGGACAAGATGATTCGCCCTTCTTGATGATAGAAAATCGCCTTACCACCTGTCGCGACACGATTTAATTGAACAATACGTACATCACCTTCAGCAATAACCGTATCAATTTGCCGTGTTTCACCGTTGACATAAGAGACAGTCATTATTTGTGCATAAATAAACACATCACCTTGTTGAGCCTGAACATCACCCTTAAAAATAAAGATACCCGTTTGGTCATCGGCCTCAAGCTGCTGCGATGTGATCTTAACAGGCTGACTGGTATCATGATTTATCTCAGAATCTGCGGCATAACACCATGATGAGATGAGAATAAAAAATGTAATAATGAATGTACGCACTATTGCCCCCCTTTAACAGGTTGCGCTAAATAAATGGCTGTCACATTTTCTTTAATCAAAAAAGTTCCCTTAGCTAAATCGACTTCGAGACCACGACCTGTAATTTCAATCTGTTCCGAAGTAATTCGAACCACCTCGTCAGACTCGACAACGCCATCTTCTGAAGCCTGACCAAGAAACGTGACCGATTCACTTTCAAACTGATAACCATTTTCTGTAGTAACCACTACATTACCACGAACCGTCACCTCGCGTGTGTTTAGATTCGCGCGGCCTGTGTTTGCAGTCAAGTGGACATCTCCAGCTTCCCCCTGATTGAACACCTGTAAGCGAACCGTGTCCATAACCGTCACATCTTCACTAAAATCGTGCTCAGCAGAATCAGCATCAAGAGTCCATTGAGCGACACCAGCTTCTGTTTCAGTGTAATTAAAATCACTCAGTGCAACATCGGCTTCAACAACCATATCTTTAAGCACATCTGTAGGATCTGGAGCCCGATCAAAATAGATAACACGGATCATCAGCACAGAGCAGATAATGACAACGAGCGATATCAATAGGAAACGTAGACGATCTCTACTGATCATAAGGCAACCGTAAACAATCGAGAAGCGATGAGATAAAAGATATAATTGGCATTAGAAATAACGACTTGTGACCTCATCCCACTTGCCCGATTGACGCAACAATAGATCGCAAATTTCGCGAACAGCACCACAACCACCAGGCAATGAGGTGATATAGTCAACATAAGGCTTAATGTCGCTAACCGCATCAGCAACAGTAAAAGCACAGCCAACACGGCGCAATACGGGAAGATCAATAAGATCATCACCAGCATAAGCCACCTGACTATCACACAACCCTGTTTTCTTTAAAATCTCTTCATAGGGGATCATTTTATTCTTGGCCCCTTGATAGACGAACTCAATGCCTAACTCTTGCGCACGGTGGGCAACAACTTGTGACTCACGGCCAGTAATAATCCCGACCTTAAAGCCCGCCCGTTGCAGCAACTTCAAGCCATGTCCATCACGAACATGAAACGCTTTACTTTCGACACCATTGTTATCATAAATTATCCGGCCATCGGTTAGAATGCCATCAACATCGAGCAAGAGTAATTTGATATTTTCAATCGATTTTTTTATCATACAACACCCGCCTTAAGAAGATCATGAAGATGGACAATACCAACGGGAGTGGTATCATTTTCCTGTTCAAAAACAAACAGTGACGTCACTGAAAACTCCTCCATAAGCTTCACTGCTTTTGCGGCAAGGTTATGACGTAAAACCCGTTTCGGATGATGACTCATCACCTCAACAATCGAAAGCTCTAACGACTCAACATTATCTTCTAAACATCGACGTAAATCACCATCAGTAAAGACGCCAATTAACCCCTGCGATGGGTCAATAACACCAGTGATCCCTAATTTTTTGTCGGTTATCTCAAACAACGCCTCTTTAACGGTTGTTTGCTGAGAGACTAACGGAACCTCTTGTTCTTGATGCATCAAATCTTCAACGCGAAGCAGAAGTCTCTTACCAAGTGCTCCGCCAGGATGAAACAGGGCAAAATCCTCTGCACGAAACTTCTTTTTTTCCAATAATGCAACCGCTAGGGCATCACCCATCGCTAGCGTTACGGTTGTACTTGCAGTTGGAGCTAACCCAAGGGGGCAAGCCTCCTGTGTAACGGAAACATCAAGAGAAACATCCCCAGCGCGAGCAAGAGTGCTTTCAGGATTACCACTCATAGAAATTAATTGCAGCCCCATCCGCTTGATGACGGGAAGAATGCGAACGATCTCTTCGGTTTCACCCGAATTAGATACGGCAATCACCACATCACCCTTCATGAGCATACCGAGGTCGCCATGAATTCCTTCGGCTGGATGAAGAAAAAACGACGGAGTTCCTGTTGAAGCCATCGTTGAGGTAACTTTTTGACAGATCAATCCAGACTTACCCATTCCCGTAATAACGAGACGGCCAGAGCAGCCACTGATCATTTCGACGGCACGATAAAAAGAATCATCAATTCGATCACGCAAAGCGATAATAGCATCGGCCTCAATCGTAAGCGTATTTCGTGCACTTTCTAAGACTTCGTCTCTTGAACTCATAAGCCCTTCACCACCGCATCAATCTCTAAGAGAGGTTGTAATATCGATTTGAGATCTTTTAAATAGAGTGAGTTTGGTCCATCACAACGCGCACACTCTGGGTCTTCATGCACCTCAAGAAAAAGGCCATCGATCCCCGAAGCAACGGCTGAACGCGACAACGAAGCAACATATTCACGTTGCCCCGCAGAGCAACCGTCTGCACCACCAGGTAGTTGCACGGCATGAGTCGCATCAAAAACAACAGGATAACCCAACTCACGCATGATGCCAAAGGAGCGCATATCAACAACCAAATTATTGTACCCAAATGTGGTCCCACGCTCGGTCAAAATCACTTGGTTATTCTCTGTTGAAACAACCTTACCGATGGCATGTTTCATGTCCCACGGCGCTTGGAACTGACCTTTTTTTATATTCACCACTTTGCCGCTACGCCCTGCCGCAACCAAAAGATCGGTTTGACGACATAAAAATGCAGGGATTTGTAAGATATCAAGAACCTGAGCTGCCGCTTCAACTTGTGACACATCGTGAATATCGGAAACAACAGGAACCTCAAATTGCTCCTTGATATGGGCCAACATCTCAAGTCCAGCATCAAGACCGGGGCCACGGTATGAATCAACCGAAGTGCGATTGGCCTTATCATAAGATGCCTTAAAAATAAAACCAATACCAAGTTCGTCGGTGAGTTTCTTAAGAAACTCAGCAATACGGCACGTGGTATCCAAATCCTCAAGGACACAGGGACCGGCAATCAATGAAAACGGGTGCTGTCCGCCAAATTTTGCGTTACCAACACTCACTTCAGAAATCATTTTGACCCCTTTGCTTGCTTCATACAAGCACCGACAAACGACTCAAACAAGGGGTGTGGAGCCATTGGCCGAGAACGGAATTCAGGATGGAATTGACAGGCCAAGAACCATGGATGATCTGAAATTTCAACGATTTCAACAAGATCATTTTCAGGATTAATCCCCGAGATTTCCAAGCCCGCATCGGCAACAATTTGTCGATAGCTATTATTGAATTCATAACGATGACGATGACGCTCAGCAATTTTTTTCTTACCATAGATACGGTGAGCGAGACTGCCTTCGATCAATTCACAGTCATAGGCACCAAGTCGCATCGTACCGCCCTTACTTGTGACTGTTTTTTGGTCTTCCATGATATGGATAACAGGATTCTCAGCCTCTTCGCGGAACTCCGCTGAATACGCATCCTCAAGTTTACAGATGTTGCGAGCAAACTCAACAACTGCCATCTGCATGCCAAGACAAATACCGAAAAACGGAATATTGTTTTCACGAGCGTAACCAATGGCTGCGGTTTTACCTTCACTACCGCGCTCGCCAAAACCACCCGGCACCAAAATACCATCGACATCGGCAAAGGTATCGCCAATGCCATGACGCTCCAACGACTCAGAATCGACATACTTAAGGTCAACACGGCAATCATTACCAATACCACCATGAATCAATGCTTCAGCAAGAGACTTATAACTTTCAGTCAATTCAACGTACTTACCAACAATGGCAATCGTTGTCTGCGACTGAGGCTCTTTAACGCGGCGAATGACTTCGTTCCATGCCGAAAGATCAGGAGCTTTAGTCCAAATTTCTAACCCTTCAACCACGCGCTCATCAAGGCCCTGTTCATGATAGATAACAGGAACTTCGTAGATAGAGGAAACGTCGCGTGCGGTAATCACCGATTCTTCGCGAACATTACAAAACAGAGCAATCTTGTTCTTCATGTCGCGAGGGATCTCACGATCACAACGGCATAACAAGATATCAGGCTGAATACCAATTTCGCGCAACTCTTTAACACTGTGTTGAGTGGGCTTTGTTTTAAGTTCACCAGCCGCAGCCAAATAAGGGACTAACGTCAGATGAACATACTGAACATTTTTATAACCTAGATCAGTCCGAAATTGGCGGATCGCTTCAAGAAATGGTAACGACTCAATATCACCAACAGTACCGCCAACCTCAACAATAGCGAGGTCAACGTCTTGCGCATTTTCGATGATTTTACTTTTGATCTCATTGGTGATGTGCGGAATAACTTGAACCGTGCCACCAAGATAATCACCACGACGCTCCTTACGGATAACGGCGTCATAAATTTGCCCAGTGGTAAAGTTTGATTTACGCGACAGTTTTGCCTCGGTATAGCGCTCGTAATGACCTAAATCGAGATCCGTTTCGGCGCCATCATCAGTGACAAACACTTCACCATGCTGAAACGGGCTCATGGTGCCCGGATCGACATTGATATATGGGTCAAGCTTTTGCATAGAGACGCGTAGTCCCCTAGCTTCCATCAATGCACCGATTGACGCTGCAGCGAGACCCTTCCCTAATGAAGATGCAACTCCTCCGGTAACAAATAGAAACTTAGTTTTCATCTAAACAGCCTCCAGGCAAAACTGAAAAATTTAATTCATGAATACAAACAGCGACAGTAAAACGAGTAAATATTATTTAAACGAAATACATAAAGAACTTCATCGAAATGACAAATCTTCAAGCCATCATTTCGAGTCGTTCATACAAACGCGAAACACTACACTGAACAGGGTGAAAAGAAAAGAGGAAACACCACAAAATCCTCACTTAAATCCCTTCAATTTGAGCCACTATCGAACGAACCTTTTCCAAATCCTCAGGGGTATCAACACCCTGCGAAGGTCGAGACGTTTCAGCAACATGAATTTTATATCCATGTTCAAGAGCACGCAGTTGCTCAAGTTTTTCCATACACTCAAGTGGCGTTGCTGGAAGAGTCGGATATTTCAGCAAAAACTCACGACGGTAGACGTACAAGCCAATATGCTTGAACGCTTTCACAGCATTAAAATTTTGTTCGAGAGAGTCCACATAATCACGCACACAAGGGATCGGTGAACGGGAGAAATAGAGCGCTGCATTGTGTTGATCCGTGACCACTTTTACCGCATTAGGGCTTAAGAATTCTTCACTAGATTCTACGGCCACCATCAAGGTTCCCATATCAATGCTGGCATCAGCTATTAGTGGTGTAATTGCTTGGTCGATCATACTCGGCTCAATCAACGGTTCATCACCCTGCACGTTAACGATTAGATCGGCAGAGAGTTTTTCCGCCACTTCAGCCAAGCGATCCGTTCCCGTCTCATGCGTGTCAGAGGTCATACATAATTCACCACCGAACGAAGTCACCGCAGCGGCAATTCGTTCATCATCGGTGGCAACAATCACCCGATCAATCAGGCTCGATTGAGCTGTGCGCTGATAAACGCGTTCAATCATTGTTTTGCCGCAGATATCAGCAAGAGGTTTACCGGGGAAACGGGTCGAGCCATATCGAGCAGGAATAATAGCAGTTATGTTCACACAGTTCTCCACAAACAGTTTTACTTACTTTGATTGACAGTCCGCACAGGTACCATAAAGTTCTAGCCGCTGATGAGACAAGGTGAAATTATGATCTTGAGCTGTTTGCAAAAAAAGAGCTTCAATTTTTGCGTCTTCAAATTCGATAATTTTACCACAGGTATTGCAAATAAGATGGTAGTGATGCTCTTCACTAATATTAGGCTCATAACGTGTTTGGCGATCACCAAAATGACGTTCGCTAGCGATACCACTCTCGGCCAGAATCTTCATGGTTCGATACACCGTTGCGTAGCCAATATTGGGGTAATTACTCCGCAAACGGAGATAAAGCTCTTCAGCGGAAAGATGTGATGGTGAGCAGAGGAACTCCTCTAAAATAATCTCACGCTGCCGTGTAACCTTTAGCCCATGTGTGGACAGATATTCACGAAATGAATCTTTTACGCTCGCCATTCCCCGCTCCTTAATTGAAATGAAATTGAACATCAACTTATCAAAACCGTATCAGAGCGTCAACTATTCAGCAGCAAATCTCTCACCTTGCAGTAACGAGCGTAAATAGGCGATCATTCTCGGATTGTTCCAGTCAACAGCGCCAATCACCCGCTCACGAACCACCCCTTCAGGATCAATAATAAATGTTTCGGGGTATTTAGACACGCCGAATTTCCCCCTTACAGCACCATCTGTATCGAACAAAACAGGAAAACTAAATGGCTGTCGGCCCATAAACTTTGGTACTACGACTGGCCCGTCGGCTTCAACATTAATGGCCAACAGTTCAACCCCTTCACCGTTAAGTAATTGATATAAGCGATCCATAGAAGGGATCTCCTCACGGCACGGCGGACACCATGTTGCCCAAAAGTTAACCAAGACAACTTTGCCACGCAAAGACGAAAGTGAAATCGAACGCCCAGACAGATCGGACAGCTCAAAATCTGGAGCAAGGGGTCTCTCTTGACTTAAATCCAACCCTGAATTCGTTGATGGTGTCGGTCGTTGACTGGTTAATAACAGCACAAAAATAGCCACAGTCAATACAACAAGAACAATCAGCACACGCTTCATTTTATCTCTCCAAATCATCTAACATTCATGGTTAACGACCTACTTGCGCCGTTAGTGGCAAAATTATTTTAAAAGTAAAGGAATTGACGCCCCTAATCACACGTGAAATACTCGCAGCGATTGAGCAACCTACCGTATTTTACTGAAAGGGACAACTCGTGGGACGTGAATTTAGTGCTTTTACCATCGGAGAACGTTTCCGCATTTTACCTGAGGGCGCAGAGTTTCAACAAGATGAGCGGATCGATATTATCATGGCAGCGGGAGCTTTTGGTTCAGGAGAGCATGAAACAACGGCAAGTTGTCTTAAGATTTTAGAAAATCACCCCAACATTAAAGGGGCACGAGTTCTTGATCTCGGTAGCGGTACGGGAATTTTATCCATTGCGGCCTTGAAACTTGGAGCAAAAAGTGCGCTATGCGTTGACATTGACCCTCTTGCTGTCGCCACCTGCCAACGCAATTGCGAAATCAATCAAGTTAGCCACCAAGTTGAGCATGTCTGCGCAACTCTTGATGCGGTGACAGAGAACAACTTTGATTTTATCTTAGCCAACATCTACGGTGACATTTTAATTGATGTTGCTAACGATCTCAGTTCAAAAGCAGCCAACAACGCACCACTGTTGCTCTCAGGTGTTCTCTATGAATATAATTTTGATGTTCGCCAAGCGTACAAACGACTCGGCTTTACCGAGATCAAAAACTATATGCTAGATGAATTTAGTACCGTCTTACTACAAAACAGCCCTACGACTTAGAGTCTAACTCAAATCTCATCGGTCACTTGACTGGCCATACACACAAAGGATTCTTGCGTCCAACGACGATAGCGGCAATTGTAACATGAGCGCTCCTCATCAGCAGCCCATTCATCCTCTTCGTCAGCAAGAAAAACAGAGCAGGCTCTTGCGGCCTGCGCAGCCATTCCATAAGCTTCTCGGCCAAAACTAAACAACCGTGTTTGATCGTCCATTGCCTGCCACATAAACACCCTCCTATCAATATTTTTTAAGCTGCTGACGTGTTAAGTTTTGCCAACCCCCCTGTTCATTGCGTTGCACTAACAGGACTGGCTGTTTTTTCACCTGAACAATTTTCACCTTATCGACGAGACAAATTCGCTCATCGCCCTGAAGAAGCTGCCCCTGTTCAGTTTGCACAGCAGCAACCCACGGATGGTCGAGAACTTTGGTAACGGCTATCCCATTATCGCTAGGATCCGTATCAAAAGCTATTTTCCCCTTTAAACGGCCATCCTCGCCTCCCATACGTAAACCGATTCCAGCAATTGCACCAATAACCCCTTGCCCTGTTCCGCCATGTTGCGAAAGATGAACTCCAGAACGCACCGCTAATTCGTAGGCTTGAGCCTTAGTCAAAACAATTCGTTTCGCCTGCTGGCCAAAATCAATCAGCTCTGGAACACAACACAACTTGGCGGGCAGAGCAACGCATAAGCCGGGGTCAGAACCAACAGCACTGACACGTGCCAAAAAATCACTCGCATAATTGATAACTTGTCCCAACGCCGAATCTTCGATCTGCGCGTGAAAGCACATGGAACTATTATGTGAAGTATAAGGAATATCGGGATGGATAAAAAGTTGATGGCGGGTAATATAACTGCACTCCCCCCACCCTTGCTGTTGAATATTCTCAGAAATTTGGCTAGCCAATTCCCCTGTACCGCAACTTTCAAGATTGTCGGTATCGTCAATAGACAGATAGATCTCCATACGCTGTTATTCTCCACCTTGCTGAGGTTGAACAAAAACGCCACGAGCTTTAAGTTTGCGTAATATTGAGGGGATAAACAATGCCCCTAGACAAGAAAACAACAACGCAAAAAAAGCATCGAGCGCGGATTGTTGAAATAGGACAATGCGATCCATACCTAGTAGATAGCCTTTAAGCCAACTATTGATAAACTTACTTGCGCCGGCCAAGGCCGCAACAATCATGCAGCCCGTAACGCTGTAAAAAAACAACGGCACCAGCAGTGCAGCCAAATCAATCACCAACGCTGGAAACAAAAACTTTAACACAATAAGCGGCCCACCTTTTCCCAGTCCAATACTCATGGCCATCAAGCCCGCTAACAGAGCTGTTAAGGAAGCAGCCCAACGGTAATTCACACAACCACGAGCCAACATAAGCAACGCCACGGTAAAAAACATCGCATGACCATTGATACCTAGATGCCAACGAAACAACAGCTTGCAAACAATCATCGACCCAGCACAAAAACCGATAAACAAAGCATCATTAAGAGGTAAACGGTCGAGCATAGTCTTTTTTGTCATGAGTCCTCCTGCCAGCAACTACGGCGGCCATTATGAAAGTTACGAGCTTTGGCTGCTGTTGCGATCTCTGTGGTAAGCGCTAAGGCTTGCACCACCGCAGGCACAACCAAGCAGGTAATAAAGTCTGGCCAACGCCACGGACACATTAAGTCCCGCAGAGACAAGCGCGCGCCTTTCAAGACTTGTACATGATACAAGGCTGTCATATCTGCCAGAGCTAACGGAAAGAAATGTAAACTAGAGGCTAAAACAAACGCCGCCTGTGCAGGTAGAAAACGACTGATACTTTGCGCCAACTGTGACGGCGAGGTACTCCACAACAACACCATGCCAGGCACCAATGTCAGCAATAACTGACAGGAAATTTTCAGGCCAGCACTTAAACCTGCCGGATAGCCTTGTTGAAGTAGATACAATGAAAGCAGAACCACTGTTTGCATTACAAATGGCTTAATTAGCTTGAATACAAAAGCAGCAGGTAAACCAGATAAGACAAACCAAAGAACATTAATGCCTGCCAGTACAGCTACAGCCTCGGGTGAACGAACAATGAAGGCGAATGCAGACAACAATAAACAGGTAACCAAACGTACAGCAACAGGAACTCGCTGCATCACCGCCCATTTTTTTGTCAATATGTGAGTATCCCCAGCAGAACCCATCATCTGCATCAGATCAGAACGATTGCGTCGCAAATTGACCTCCAGAAATGGTATGAAGCTGATCAACCTGATCCGTAACACTAGATTGATGATGACTAGTACGCACAACCAGCGTTCCTGCCTCACGGCTTTGCTGGTGTAATAATTGTTGTACACGGTGTTGATAGTAGCTATCCAGTCCCGCAAAAGGGTCATCGAGCAAAAGTACCTGCGGTGTGTTCACTAATAGGGACGCCAACGCCACCAGATGTTTTTGGCCATAACTCAATTTATGCGCTGACCGCTGCTCAAGATGATCGAGTCCACACATGATCAATGTTGTCTTAACACGCTCATCGCGCTCTTTTCGGCAGCCACCAGCTAAACGGTGACTCAGAGCCAATTCATCGTACACCGTGTTTTCACACAATTGTCTTTGCGGATTTTGCAATAACCAACCAACACGACCGCGCAGTGTCTTAGGCTGTGGTTGTTGGCCAAACAAGCGCACCTCACCTGCAAGTGGAGCTAAAAAACCACAGACACAACGCAACAGGGTGCTCTTGCCACAGCCATTGCCTCCGACAACCAACACCTGCTGACCTTGGCTCCAGCTAAAATCATCCGCTGTCCATAGCGGTTGTTGTCCATCACAACTGACAGATAGCCCCTTAGCATGAAACAGAACCTCACGCTCAGTCAAAGAGGAATTTGGCACATAAGGAAAGACCGCTGGTGCAACGATGTGATCCATTGGCGAAAGTTTCCCCTCAGCATCTAATCGCCAAAATGAATCGATAAGATCTCTAAGCGGTTCAGAGTTATGTTCACAGATGAGAATGGCAACGCCTTGTTGACGCAAACGCCGTAAAAGATAACGCAAATCGCGTAAACCTATCTCGTCTAACTGAGCAACGGGTTCATCTAGAACCAACAGGCGAGGCTCCAAAACCAACATTGATGCTAAGAGTAAACGATATTTTTGCCCCATCGACAACGTTGTTACAGGCGCGCTCAGGGGAAAGTCTAAACCAACCGTTGCTAAAGCTTGCTCGACGCGCGCCCTCATCTCATGAGGGGCAACGGCCATATTTTCTAAGCCAAATGCAACTTCAGCACCAATGGTTCGTGCAAACAGCTGGCTCTCGGGGTTTTGTAAGACTAAGCCCACCTGTAGTGTCGGTAGCTCGCCACGAAAACGGTAATGGACATCGCCCTGTTGCCGCCCCGTAGGCAATAACCCCTTCAACGCCAGTGCAAGTGTCGACTTACCACTGCCGGTGGCACCACATAAACAGTGGCACTCACCGGCAGCAATCGACCAATCAATCTCGCGAAGAATCCAGTCTTGCTCATCGTAGGCATAACTGAATTTTTCTAGTGCGACTAAAGGAGCCTTATCACTTAGATTAGAAACGATATGAAACTCCGCCATAAATATTACGCCCCGGCTGAGGGTAACCATAACTCTGCTCATAATCCTCATCGAACAGATTGGTTGCCCCCAGATACAGTTCCAACGCATCGTTGAGTAGCGCTTGACTGAGCTTCACATCGACTAAGGTATAAGCTGAGGCACGTTTCTGCTCCAGTTCATCCTTGCCATCTGCATCATAAAAATATTGGTTGGCAACATAAACAACCGATGCTTGAGCGGTCATCCCCCATGCAAAATCATAAACCGTTTCAAAGGTTACTCGGTCACGCGGACGATTTTGCAGTTGATGTTTTTCACTCGTAGGTGAACGATCTTCAGACTCTAAATAGGTATAACTTAGACTTAATAACAAGTTGTCAAATTGACGATTATCTAACGCAATCTCAAAACCATGGAAGAGATATTCATCGTTATTTTGATTAATATCGCTATCGTCTTTTTCGATAAAATTGCTCGCATCGTTGACGAAACCATTGATTGATAGCATCGTGTTAGCAGGTAACCGCTGCTCTAAACCTAATTCATAGTGCATGGTTTCTTCAGCGACTAAGTCCGCATCACCACCACTGCCATAAAGCTGCTTGATGGATGGAAAACGAATTTTACGTGCATGGCTGAGCTTAATGCGGCTACTTGGTGCTACATCGTAATAAAGGCCAAGCAAATACGAGTAGGTATCGTCATCATTGCCAGTGTCGCGGTTTTGCCAATGATAGCCATAACCAAGCACCATGCCGAGATCTTCAGCAAGTGTCACTTCATATTCCAACGCTGCGCTGTACAGTTGCACATCTTCATCTTCAGCGTAAAAAACTGATTCTATCTCCTTCGTCTTTTTATCTTCAACAACCTCGAAACCACGATCAGACCAATCTTCATTACGGCTCATCAATGCCAAAGTAAGACCTCCAGCTTGTTGCAAGTCGGCATTAATCTGTACCGTTCCACCTGTTGTTTTGGTGGTGCTTTCAGAAGAATACGCGCCCTTTTTAACTTGGCTGTCGTACGAATTATTGTCGTAACGATTCTCTTCCAGCTCTAATTCATTATAGAAGCCCCAACCACGCACACTCAAAACACCTTGGGTCTGGTGACTGAAAGCCAACTGCGTTGCGACCCCTTCACTGTCATCAACACGTAGATACTTCGGGCTTTTGGTATAGATATCTTTTTTATCGTAATTTGTGATCGACGGCTTACCGTATTCGCCCTCATGGTAGTTAATGCTCACACCAATTTGAGTTTGATCACTAAGGGAATAATCAAGATTGGTAAACAGATCAGTACGTTCAAAATCGCTATTGTCGCGATCATCACCATCTTCAGCGTCTGTGGTTGAATAATGGTTAGAAAGGGGTGTTCCATCGCGGTCTGCACGGCTGGCACTAACAAAAGCATTGAAACGCTCACCAGCCGTTGAAACCATTAATCGACTGAGGTAACTTTGCTCCTGAGCAACTTCACCAGCCAGTTCACCGTGGAACCCTTGCTGACCATGCTTGGTAATAATGTTAATCACGCCACCGTTACCGCCATCGCCATAAAGAACTGAACCGCCACCTGTTGTGAGTTTAATTTCAGCAATCATTTCAGTTGGAATCGTGCGCGGATCAAACTGACCGTCGTAGGTTGAATTCATGGGGATGCCGTTGAGCAAAAACAGCACGTGACGCGTTCTCATACCACGAATATCGATACGCGGTGTACCGTCAGCTCCGACACGAATATTTACTCCTGGAACCAACTGTAGCGCTTCATCTAAGGTTCGAACACCACGAGCTTCAATTGTTGCGGCCGTAACGGTTGCGATGGTTGCCACCTTTTCTGTCGCTTGATGTTCAGCTGTAACAATAATTTCACCTAACTCATACAACTCTGGCTGTGGTGCAGCCAGCGCTATTGATCCATATAGTAATCCGCTCGCAATCATCAAACCCATGCGCACGTTTCGTTGCCACATCATCGTCATAAAATCTCCAGTCTTCCTGTTTCTATTAGTGGTTTAACAACGCAATGCTAGCCCCCTAACATTGCCCTAAGAGCAAAACAAATTCACTCTTACATCTGTTTAAAGAGCAAACTATTCTGCAATAACTGTTCCCGTTGTAGACTTGAATGCACAACGATTAAAATAAAGCGTTATACCCTTAGACACACAACGATATTTTAAAGATATTGTCCAGTGTAATATTGTTAATAACGTCAACAGAGTGAGTAAATACGTAACAGTAGTGTTCCATAATGGTACAACGCGTGTCATTTTATGCAACGACAGCGAACGCACAAACACTACAATAAATTAACAAGCACTAAAATGTATACCCACAACCAAAAACAAAACATTAACAATGGCAAACATACATACAAAGACATGAATAATCGCCATACAGAAATGCAAAACCGCAATGAACTCACCCCAAAGACCGTTAAAAGGTCACTAAGATGATTCAATCATGAGACGAAGTGTCTCAAAACTGACCACCTTGTCGATTTGCAATAAAAAACAACTCTCGGTAAAAACGATAAATCAGCTAGTTACAGTTTTTAAAAAAGTTGGCATACCTTTCGCAAAACATCACTAAAGCAATACGTTGAAGGGTATACATTTTTTACAATTAGTAAACGTCGAGATAACGACGACGACACACATAACTCAACACTACTAAGTCAAAGGAGAAATCTAATGGGTAAGAAAAAGGAAAATGCAAAGAAGAATATTATCTCTTGTCGTATTGATGACAACGAAATGAGCATGCTAAAGCAATGTGCTAATCGTGAAGGGATTAGCATCACCGAAGCACTACGCCACAGCATCAACTTGCTGCTGACCACACCAGCGACATAATCAAAAAAGCCCATTACGCAAATTTACGTAATGGGCTTTTTGTTTAAAATAATTCGGAAACAGGTGATAGTAATTGACGTTACCTGTTTCTGGATACTGTATGAATACCAAGATGCGCGAACTCGTAAGCGGATATTTAGGGATTTAGAACCTTAAGAAACGATATAAATCAGCCGTTACCCCTGGATTACGGCGCTGATTGAATCGGAAAACAACTTCAGACATTAACAATTTCCGTGCTTGATCACTTAGATCATTTTTTCTGCGACACATCCCACGAACAAGTCTTTCAAACTTTAACAAATCAAGCTGATAATTCTCAATATCATATCGCCCCAATCCATCGACAAGATAAATCAAACAGCGAACCGCCATCGGCTGCATTGGCAGCGAAATAGTGACTGAATGGTGCCAAGAATAGTTGCGCCCTGCCACACATCGCCGTTGACGAGCGCTTTTCGAGATACGCTCACACCAAGTAAAGTCACCATTAACAAACAAGCTAAATAGTTCGACAGCACCACTACAATCTGACAAATGACTCCCCACTGATTCATCGTCACTAATTCCTTGTTGCATGAGAGCATAATGTCGCCGTACTGTTTTACGGTCAAGGTGTAGATCAGTCGCAACTGTTTTAATCGGTTTCGCAAGCCAAAAATACAAGGCGATTTGCTTTAAGATTTTTGCTGGCAAACGACTTTTCAAATGACGGCGTGAGTATTTCTTGCCGCAACGACAACACTTTCTCCGTCCATCACTGAGGTGATACCCTTCGCGCGAACGACAGTGTGGACAACAACTATGTGCCGGTAAACAGGCCACTCTCTCCCCTTTTTTTTGCCAAACAATTAATGACTATCCAGTTGATATAATTGACAAAGATGCCTCGGTTCAGTCCGATTAATGGGCCACGCAAACTTGATATGTAATAATTTAACGTATACATTACAACACAAGAGGAAGATATCAAAGAAAATACCACTTAAGGTTTAAAGAAAAAGGACAGTAACGTACTGATCCATCGGGGAAAGACAACAAATCAGGGTGTTAACAAAAAGGGAAACAAAGGGGGGAAAGATGACCAAAGAAGTTCAGGCATATATTGCCCATCATGCAGGACAAATCATTGATAAATGGTGCAACGCATCTATTCGCGACAAAGAACAAATACACGCAGTAACGATTCCGACAAAAAACACAGGATTCAATATCAAAAATTATCCTGCACAACGTGATTGCAACAATAACAAAAGTCGCGATGGAATCAATTATTGCCTAATTAACGACGAAAAGAATCACCACATTTGCTTGTCAGTTTACGGGAAACTATTTGACGGATACGACCACGCCAGCACATCTCACTTTAGCGGTATCGTAGATGATAATTCTGTCGAACTTTATGATTATAACGAGTCAGACTTTTTTAGATTCGAAAAAGCTTAAGATCTCACTTGCGAATTAAACATCACACCCTGAGACACCCTCGAATCACTGCCGAGTGCATGGATTCGAGGGGTTTGTTTTACATAGCCAGTTATTGCAGAATAAATATAGCTGAACCAGCTTTTACAGGGCCACCTTTCAACACTTTGACGAAGATCCCCTCTTTAGGCATCACACAATCTCCCGCTTGATGATAGATAGCACAACGCTGGTGACACTCCTTACCAATTTGAGTCACCTCAACAATGGTTGAGCCAATATTTAACTGAGTTCCAACAGGGAGAGAAACTAAATCGAACCCCGAAGTGGTAAGATTTTCACCAAAATCACCGGGGCCAACATCGAGGCCGAGTGCTTTCATTTTCTCAACACTCTCTATCGCCAACAAGCTCACCTGTCGATGCCAAGGGCCAGCATGAGCATCATCACAAATACCATGTCGCTCTTCAAACATCACCTCGGTTACGGGAGTTTTACGCTCCCCTTTCTTCTGACTGGTACAAACAGCTACAACGTGTGCTTGCATGGCAATAATTCCTTTCGATTTGTTAACCGCCAATGTTCGACATTGAAAAGGGAACATGCGGAGCGTGGGTTGTCGATAAATGGTGCTGAGCCGGTTTTGCTCCAATCATCTCACGCAGTTTCTCTTTGAGAAAAAGATCCTCTTGCTGATTGAGTGCGCAACGCAAATCAATACGATCATCTGAAAACAAACAACTACTCGCATGACCGTCGGCAGAGATACGAATACGATTACATTGAGCACAAAAATGACCAGAAAGCGGAGTAATTAAACCAAAATTTCCCCCCGCGCCCTTAACCCGATACATTTTAGCAGGTCCGCAGCGACGTCCTGAGTCCACAGGTTCAATCTGGTGTGTTTGGCAAATGTAGTCAAGAATTTCTTGCCCTGGCATCACCAATGATTGCCAACCTTCTTTCTTAATTACAGGCATATATTCAATAAAGCGAACACTCACAGAAGGATCACTGGTTTTAGCAATAAAATCTAAAATTTCATGATCATTAATGCCACGCATGACCACAGTATTTATTTTAACGGGTAACCCAACAGCCCGTGCAGCCTGAATTCCATCCAGAACATCGGTGAGTTTTCCTAAGCGTGTAATGCGAGAGAAAGTCTGTTGATGAAACGTATCGAGACTTACGTTGAGTCGCTTAACCCCTGCGGCATGCAGATCAGCCGCCATCTTTGGCAATAAAACACCATTCGTGGTCAACACTAGCTCTTTGAGCCTAGGTAGAGTCGATAAGCGAGAAAGAAAATCGATAACGCCCTTACGCACTAAAGGTTCGCCACCTGTTATCCTAATTTTCTCAATGCCCAACTCCGTTGCCACTGAAGCGATCCGATACAGCTCCTCAAAACGGAGAATATCACTGTGCGCCTGCTTCTCCACACCATCGCTCGGCATGCAGTAACTACACCGCAAATTGCAGCGATCAGTAATCGATAAACGTAGATAATTTATTTTTCGGCCAAACGTATCAATCAGCGGCATTCAACCTCCATCACCTCACAACAGATTAGACTCAACAAGCTGTAACAAAGAATAGTATCGACTACACGTCAGCTGTTTCTGGGCTGATCATCCCACGTACTTCAGCAATATAATTCACTGGAAAGCCACCCGTTTCAGCGTGCTCTTGAACCGACTCTTCATCTGGAGCGATATATACACAATACAGTTTATTTTGAGTGAGATAGCTTTCAACCCAACGAATCTGCGGGCCCATCTCCTTAAGAATTGCACACGATTTTTGTGAAATAGCTTGCAACTCAGCGGGACTAAGGTCTCCTGCTCCGGGAATTTCACGTTCAATAATATATTTAGGCATTGTTTACGTTCCTTATAAATAGCAGTAGGTTAAAGAGGAATTTCATCAAACTCCATATCAAGGAGATCAATTCTTAAAGTTCGGCCACTAACGGTACTGCCTAAGTCAAGCAACACCTTACACGCCTCTGCAACCTCTAAACTTCCAATAACAGCGGGAGTAAACGAAGGATTACCCTCTGTTTTCTCAACACCTGTTCCTGTTGACTGATGGCGGTAGATGGATTCAAGAGCATAGTCCTCGGGGAAAACAGTACAAATTTGCCCCGACCAGCCAGCAATAGCACCATGAACCAGAGGTACACTGAGTTGACGACAGACATGAGCGAGATCTAGGCGGCAATTGATGGTATCGACACAATCAACGACAACATCGGCACCACTTAACAAGTGGTTACCATTATCGGAATTGAACGCTTGTTGATGTGCAGTAAACGTTACAGCAGGATTAATATCCGCATTACGATTCGCAGCCGCCTGAACTTTGGCTTGTCCGAGGTTTTTACAAGAGGACAAAAACTGACGATTTAAATTGTGTTCTTCAAAGGTATCAGGATCGATGGCGACAAGATGGCCGACGCCAAGCCTAGAGAGCTGTTCAAGGACGTAACCGCCTAAAGCACCACAGCCAACGACCGCAACAGTGCAACCAAATAGCTTACGCTGCTGTTCGACTGAAATCATATTGCGATTACGTTGATAACGCGAAGGGAGAATCTGGTTGTCTAAAGCGATGGCTTCAATTTCAGCAACCGAGGTGTTAAAGAATTTCGCTGCGCCATTCTGGACAAGCCACGGCAATAGATCACCTTCGCGATTCTCCTGTAACATTTGAAGAATTTCAGGCATATCAACCTCCCCCAACTAATGGAAAGAGTGCGAGCGTTTCCCCCTCTTGCAGCGGATGAGAAAGAGATCCATGTCGCCCATTGATCAGTACTACGCCAATTTCATCTTCCGTAATTGCCAAAGATAAAACGACATCCAAGCAGGTGGTTGTTTCAGGAAGCTCAAGCTCTTTGGCAATAAAGCGGTCATTGCGAAATTGAGCGAACAGCTTAACCGTAACCTTCATATCAACGACTCCAACTTGACGGAGTTAAGCAATTTATATTGCCGCCCCCAATAGAGGGTAAAAAAACCGACGTGACCGTGGCAGACGGTCACGTCGGACAGGAGACAGAGCTTATGCTCTCGTCAAAACTTGTTTAAAAATCCCAGAACGCATCAATCTCTGCATCAGTGAAATCCCAAACCGCATTGTGAGGTGCCACAGGCTCTTTGAAGAATTCAGGCAGACGATCGTGCTGGCTGTTGAGGCCGGCAGCTAAGTTGAACGCACGCTCTTTTTTAAGGATTGATTTACCGAGGTTGGTTACATCGTCACCTGTTAACGCAATACCAAAACGAGCATTAATCATATCGATCAATGCTGGTAGGCACTCAGGAATATCGAGAGCTGGGAAAGCGATAAAGATACACATACCGGTTGAATCAACTGCTGCCGAAGCAATTTGCAAGTTACGCGAAAGCTCAACTTGCCCTTCCTTCTTCAGTGGATCAACAAAACCACCAACATTAAGGATATTGGTCGCAATGGTGTATCCAGCAGTATGGTCTGCGCCCATAGTACTGGTGGCATAGGTGATGCCAATGCCTTTAACACTACGAGGATCGTAAGCTGGAATCCCTTGATTCTTAACCACTGGCACACGCGTTACGCCGTAAGCCTTGCCAACACTTGCCGTACCGCAACCTAAAATGCGACCTAGAGGAGTTGCCATAGCAATCTCTTCTCGAAGTAGACGCAAAATTCCAGCACCGTCACCGAAAGGTAGAATACCTGCTTCCATTGCCACAGCGAACATCACCACAGTCTCAATAGAATCAATACCGATGTCATCCATGATATTGTCCGCTTCAGCGATCTGGTCAAGATCATCAACGAGACAGTCTGCGCCCATGCCCCAAATGGTCTCGTACTCGAAACCAGAGGTAAGGTAGTTACCATCTTTATCGTTATAAACTTGTGAACACTGAATGAGGCAACCTTTGTGACAGCCGTGCTTGGTTTTTCCGCCACGCTCAACGATGGTGTCGTGCATGGTTTCGCCAGAGATCTTATCGTGCTTCTCCCAGCGACCATCGGTAAAGTTACGTGTTGGCAAGCCACCTGCTTCGTTAAGGATGTTAACAAGGACATTGGTACCAAATGTTGGCAGACCTTCACCAGCAACAGGGTGATCCATCAACGCCTTAGCAAACACACGTGATGCGGCCTTGAACTTATCCGCATCAGCAATCTCAACCTTGCCAGCACCTTCAGAATTAACGGTGATGTACTTAATTTTTTTTGAACCCATAACAGCACCGAGTCCACCACGACCGTGGCTACGGATTTTGCTATCAGGATCTTTAACTGAAATATTTGCAGCGGTCATTTTCGCTTCGCCGACTTGGCCGATACTCATGACGCCAACTTTTTTGTCATACTTGGCTTCCATGGCCTCGATCACGGCGAAGTTACCTTTGCCGATCAACTCAGTCTCTTCGGCAATGGTCACACCATTCACGGTCACATCAAGACTGTAGAACTTATCTTCTTGAGGGAGGCCTTCAATGATAAGAGCTTTAATGCCCATTTTGGCAAATTGCTGAGCGGTCGTGCCGCCAACATTACTCTCTTTAATACCACCAGTCAGTGGACTCTTAGCACCACAAGACATACGACCTGAGTTTGCCGCAGCCGTACCAGAAAGCAAACCTGGAGCGAAAACCAATTTATTACCATCACCAAGAGGGTGGCACATTGGATCAACTTCTTCTGCAACGATTGTTGATGTTAATCCGCGGCCACCATGACCTAGCCAGTTTTCAGGAACTTCTTCTACACAGGTTGTCAGGTTCGACATATTTACGCGAAATATCTTATCCATTTATTTTAACTCCCTTTTGTCCAGTTTTGTCTAAAACGATACATACTTGATCAATCTCCTTTCCAAAAGGGAGGCCTTACCGTTTCCAGTAAAACCCGTCGGCCTATCACCATCAGGTAAAATCCTATTAGGTGAGTAGGCTCGGAGACCGGTTATTTATTAAAAAATAAGCAACCTTTTGTAACAAGACTTGCAATAAAAAAGCCAAGAGGAATAAACCTCTTGGCTTTTATTGAAAGCGTTTACATTGCTGCCTTGTAGATATTGATCACTTCCTCAAGCTTTGCCTTACGAGGGTTGGTCAACATACAGGCATCTTTCTGTGCATTCTCAGCCATAACTTTTAGATCTTCTTCTTTAACATTCAAATCCTTCAAACCAGCAGGGATACCGATAGAAGCAGACAGCTCACGAATTGAAGCAATACCTACCTGAGCCGCCTCAGTAACGCTCAAGCCCTCAACATTCTCGCCCATTGCAACAGCGATATCTGCAAAGCGTTGTGGATTTGCGATCGTGTTAAACTCACATACCGCAGGAAGAAGGATTGCGTTACACAGACCATGTGGCAAGTTATAGAAGCCACCAAGCTGGTGAGCCATAGCGTGAACATAACCAAGTGAAGCGTTGTTGAACGCCATACCTGCGAGGAATTCAGCGTAAGCCATCTTGTCACGTGCTTCGAGGTTCTCGCCGTTTGCAACAGCAGGGCGAAGATACTCAGCAACCAACTCAATAGCCTTAATTGCACATGCATCAGTAACTGGAGTTGCAATAGTTGAAACATACGCCTCAACCGCGTGTGTTAATGCGTCCATACCTGTTGCAGCGGTTAGGCCAGCAGGCTTACCAACCATCAAAACAGGATCATTGATAGCGATGTTTGGAGTACAGCGCCAGTCAACAATAGCCATCTTAACGTGAGTATCTGTGTTAGTGATGATACAGAAACGTGTCATCTCTGAAGCGGTACCCGCTGTGGTGTTGATCGCTACGAAAGGAGGCATTGGCTTAGTGGTCTTGTTAACGCCTTCACAATCACGGATGTGACCACCGTTGGTGGCAACCATACCGATACCCTTACCACAGTCGTGAGATGAACCACCACCGAGTGTGATAATTGTATCGCATTTCTCATCTTGATACATCTTAAGTCCATCGTGGACATTTTTATCTGTAGGGTTAGGCTCTGAACCATCAAAAATCACAACTTCAACACCAGCTGCTTCAACCTGAGTCTTAATTTGCTCAGCCATGCCAGTTGCCACAATACCCTTATCCGTTACAAGTAGTGCCTTTGAACCACCCAATGCTTTTACTTGATCGCCAGTCTCTTTTGAAGAACCAACACCCATAAGTGAAACAGTAGGAATGTAAAAACCATAAGTTTGATCTGCTAAAGCCATTTTTTTCTCTCCATTTGTTGTGTGTGCTACATAAATAAAAAAACATCACGAATACCTTCCCTTTCAGCAACAACAATGCCAGACTTGAAAAAAATCACTCAACACACTGTAATAACGGCAAATATTTTTCAAAGACCATTCTATAGCCATCAAATAGCACCATTCCAGACACGAAACGGTTCGTATCAAAATGTTCCGAAAGGGGACACTTTGTAACTTTATTTTTTTCATTGCCAACACAACTGAACCACCCCACATATCGGCACCGAGCGTTCAAAATTGGAACACACGGTGCCGATATGGTACACTTTGACCCATGTCGGCACAAACTCGCGACATACAACTAAAACAAGTCGTCACCTTCTTGGATGCAACCGTTCCATATCCGCATTCACGTGACACACCCTGAAACCATGATCATAAGTACCGCGATTTTTAATCGACAAAATCGAAACAACAGATATAAAACCAAATACTTCTGCATAGCGGTCAACAAACGGCAATTAGCACGGCTCTTGCATATCTCCGTAAAATGTTATGATTTGTAATGGTACGATCATAATTTAATTGTACTGTTGAATATTGAGAACACAAACCAAACGAAATCGAGGAAAACAACAATGAAATTTATCTTGACCCTGCTTATGACAGTCACTTTATCAACAACATTCATACCAGCAGTAGAGGCGGCTGAACATTTACGCTTAGCCACGACGACCTCAACAGAAAATTCTGGACTGCTAGCTGAACTGCTCCCACCATTTGAGCAAGCCAACAATTGTCAAGTTGATGTGATTGCGGTAGGAACAGGTAAAGCCATCAAGCTTGGTGAGTCAGGTGATGTCGATGTTGTTATGGTTCATGCACGCAGTAAAGAAGATCGATTCATCAATGCAGGTTACGGTGTTGATCGCCGCGACGTGATGTATAACGACTTTGTGGTTCTCGGCCCAAACAATGACCCAGCAGAAGTAAAACAAACAGCTAACGTTGTTGCTGCAATGTCTGCGATTGCCCAACACCAAGCAACATTCGTTTCCCGTGGTGATGATTCAGGAACCCATAGCCGTGAGAAACAACTCTGGCAAGCAGCGCAGATCAGCCCACAGGCTGAGTGGTATTTAGAGGCTGGTCGTGGCATGGGTGAGGTAATTATCATGGCTGAACAGCGCCAGGGCTACACACTAAGTGATCGTGGCACCTATTTGGCCTTTAGCGGTAAGACGACTCTACAGGTGGTTAGTGAGGGAGATTCTCGCCTTTTCAACCCTTACGGTGTGATCATGGTTAACCCTAAAAAACACCCACACGTAAAAACTGAGCTTGCTAAAAAATTCCTCGATTTCCTTGTATCGGATCAAGCTAAGAAACTCATTACGGGCTATCGTCGTGGTGGCGAACAACTTTTTTACGTTCAATAAGGGGACAAATTGGACTACTTGTTCGAATCGATACGAGCGGCAATTGAGCTGATATCCACCTTTGATGGCGAGATACAAAAAATCGTCTGGACATCGCTCTACACCTCTTTTTACGCGATACTTCTAGCAACGACCATCGCTGTACCCAGCGGTGTCGCTTTAGGGTTAACTCAATTTCGTGGTCGCCGTGTGGTGATCACGATTTTGAACACTCTCATGGCACTGCCAACAGTCGTGGTTGGGCTGGTATTATTCGGCATATTTAGTCGCCAAGGACCTATGGGGAGCTTTGGATTACTTTTTACCCCTGTAGCTATGATTACAGGACAAATGGTTCTAGCAACACCGATCATTACCAATTATGTCCTGTCTGCGGTTGAGGGGGCTGACAACCGAATTATCAATACGGCTCTTACCCTTGGTGCGACACCGTTACAAGCCCATATGCAACTAATTAAAGAGATTAGATTTGGTGTCATGGCAGCAATCATAGCTGGATTTGGTCGAGTAATTGGCGAAGTGGGCGTGGCGATGATGCTCGGTGGCAACATTCGCAATTCTACACGAACCATGACAACAGCCATCGCCCTTGAAACCAGCAAGGGTGAATTTGCCTTTGGTTTAGCATTAGGTATTGTTTTATTGAGTGTTGCCCTATTTGTGAACCTGTTTTTAAATCTTCTACAACAAAGGTGATGCGATGAAACCAATACTCAGCTTAACCAATGTAGAGATTCAACAGGGTAGCGATTTTTGTTTATCAATCGACACACTCGAACTGTTTGCTCAACGTAGTTATGCTTTGATCGGTGCGAATGGATCGGGGAAAAGTACGCTACTTAGAGTTCTCGCATTATTACAACAGCCACAACAAGGCACCGTTTATTTTAACAGTGAGGCAACAACCACAACAGAACAACGACAACAAATTACTCTGGTTGAACAGTCCCCCTATCTTTTAAGGGGAACGGTGTACGACAATGTAGAATTTGGCCTAAAACTGCGAGGCTTAGATATTAAAGAACGTCGGCAGCGGATTCATTCAGCATTAGAGATGGTCGGTCTGATAGAACTTATTCAGCGTAAATCTGACAATCTCTCAGGTGGTGAAATTCAACGTGTCGCTCTGGCTCGCGCCCTCGCCCTTCAGCCGAGAATTATTCTATTGGATGAACCAACGGCAAACATTGACACCAATAGCGTACACGCTTTTGAAACATTACTGGCAGCATTGCCCGAACGTGGTGTCACCGTCGTTTTTTCTACCCACGATCACTCGCAACCGCAACGACTAGGCAGTGAAGTTATTCAAATGGACAACGGTAACCTCTTCAACAGAGCTGATGTCGCGCCCAAAAGTACCAGCAAAAATTTAAAGGAGAACAAAATATGGCAATGTCTTATGAATGTGCACGAGAACTGATTTTAGATCGCGCAGATCTATTACAAAGTGAATCAGTGGAACTAATTGATCTTGCTGGCCGAGTACTTGCTGAAGAGATCACCTCACCGTGCGAACTCCCCCGTTGGGACAACTCAGCAATGGACGGCTTTGCTGTATGCCAAGCAGATAATCAAGTCGGAGCACAACTTAAAATTACTGGTTACATCCCAGCTGGAGCTGTTGCTGGCGACCTTAAAGTGGTACCAGGTTGCGCCATAAAAATCATGACAGGAGCGCCAACTCCGCAGGGCTGTCAGGCTATTATCCCCATCGAGGAGACAGAAAATAACGCTGAAACAGTCACCATTACACGTCCGTTTAACATTGGTGATCATGTGCGTGTTCGCGGTGAAGATATCCCTAAAGACAAAGTGATCCTAACAACAGGTACTGTTTTACGCCCCGCAGCAATCAACTTATTGGCCTCCTTAGGTTTTACGACGGTAAAGGTGTTTAAACGTCCCACCGTCGCCATCCTGTCAACAGGAGACGAACTCGTTGAGCCGGGTGAAACAGTCGGGGACGGCCAAATTATCAACAGCAATGCTTACTCCATTGCGGCAGCGGTAAAAGAAGCAGGTGGTGAACCAATACTTCTCGGTACCGCACGTGATAACCGTGAGAGCTTACAAGAAAAACTCAACGAAGGATTAAAAGCTCAAATATTGATCACTTCGGCGGGAGTATCGATGGGAGATCGTGACCTCGTCTGTGAAATGTTGCAGGAAGCTGGTGTTGAGCAACTATTCTGGAAGATCGATATCAAACCCGGTCGCCCCACGGCCTTTTCCGTAAAGGGAGAAAAGTTGATCTTTTCCCTACCGGGAAATCCTGTGTCAACAATGGTCACCTTCGAAGAGTTTGTCCGTCCTGCACTATTAAAAATGCAGGGGCACCCTCATCCTATTAAGGAGACCACCACGGCAACCTTAACTGAAACTGCAAAGAAAAAAGTGGGCCGTGTTCAGTTTTTGCGCGTTTATGTTAGCAACGGCGAGAACGGCTTAATCGCAACAAGTTCTGGGGATCAAAACACTGGAATTCTAAGCACCATGCTCCGTGCTAACGCTATCGCCATTTTACCCGCTGACCGCGGGCAAGTTGAAGCGGGAGAATTAGTTAAAATCCAAATGATTTAACCACTTGTCTCTCGGGTAAATTATCAACAATTGACACGAACATCTATCAACAGAAAGATCAGCCATGAATATCAGTAAATTTGTCACGCCAGAAATTATCTTCGGCTGCGGCTCACTTAGCCAAATAGGTGAAAGTGCTCTACGCCTTGGTGCCTCTAAGGTATTTATTGTTAGTGACGAAGGAGTGATGGATTCAGGCTGGGTTGAGATTGCGTGCAGCTATTTAAAGCAGGCAGGCTTAGAGATCGACATTTTCTCTGCCTTAACAACAAACCCCAAAGATCATGAGATTGATGAAGGTCTTACCCAATATTTGAGTTCTGGTTGTGACGCCATTATTGCTGTTGGTGGCGGTAGCCCGACCGATGTGGCCAAATCGATTGCAATGCTCGCCACCAACGGGGGTGGATTGCCAGAGTATGAAGGGATCAATCAAATTTCTCACCCGTTACCACCAATGATTATGGTTCCCTCTACCGCTGGAGCGGGTTCAGAAGTCAGCCAATTTGCCATCATTGTCGACACAAAACGCCAACTAAAAATGTCGATTATATCGAAATCGTTGGTACCCGATATTGCCATCGTTGACCCTGAGCTACTGCGCACCAAAGATAGCGTTCTCGCAGCAGCAACAGGGGTTGATGCACTAACTCACGGCATTGAGGCATACGTGTCACTAGCTGCAACTCAGCTCACTGATATTCATGCCCTCAACGCCATTCGCCTTATTTCTGGAAACCTTCGTCAGGCCGTCCTAAATCGCGATGATATCGATGCGAACACCAATATGGCCATGGCCAGCCTTTCGGCAGGAATCGCCTTTTCCAATGCTATTCTTGGCGCGACACATGCTATGACCCATCAAGTTGATGGCCTTCTCGACCACCATCATGGTGAGACCAACGCAGCGATTTTGCCACATGTTATGGAGTTCAATTTATCAGCTTGCCCCCAAAGGTTTGCCACTATTGCCGAAACTATGGGTAAACATATTCGCGGGCTAGATAATGACGAGGCGGCGAAACTCGCCATTGACGCAGTAAAAGAGATCGTTTACGACATTGGCTTAGCAAAAGGGCTCGCTCAATTTGGCATTGAAGAAGAGATGATTCCGTCGCTGAGTAAAAATGCTCTTAATGATGCCTGCTTGATCACGAACCCCCGAGAGACCAGCTTGCAAGACATTGAGAACATCTTCCATAGGGCACTATAGCGTTGACGGCACAAGGGAGACACCGTGAATAAAAAAGAGAAACAGCTTGAACAATTAACTGGAGTCAACTCCTCAAAGCTCAATTACTATGTAGAGCTTAAAAAAACGACCGAGGAAGCTCTCAAGCAAAATTGGCGGCTGGAGGTTCTCCATCAACTGATTCGTGACATCAATATTGATATGTCAATTCAGGATATCCTTGATCGTACTTTTGTTCGGTTACCACAAGCGTTGCCGTGTACATTCATGGGACTCATCGTTCTCAACGAAGGGGATTTAGAACTAAAAGCCGTAGCACCGCGTGATTACTGCCACGTTGCCCACTTCCCGAAACACTCACCATCATGGCAGGTTATCAACAGTAAGCAGGCCATGATGTTTGATGCCACCCAGGAAGAATGTTCTCACGTATGGCAAAATTCCGATTATCCTGAAAAGTTGAGTTCCTTTGTCATTGCACCGATGTTCGAACGTGCTGAAGTGATTGGTGTTATGGTGGTGGGACGATCAAGCGAAGCAACATTTTCAACGCCTGAACTTGATTTTATTAGTCACCTTACAGATCAAATGGCAATTAGTGTTCAAAACTCAAGACTCTACCGTCAGGTCTCGCGAACAACAAAACAATGGGAAGAAACCTTTAACGCCGTCACCGATCCAATATTTTTGGTTGATTCAAACTACAATATTTTGCGCCACAATGATCGTTTCACCCCTGAAATAAGCCGTCATTGGCAGAAATCTTTGGTAAATAAGTGCTATTCTCGACTCCATGGACGAACTGAACCATGCCCTGTTTGCGCCATGGAAGAGATTAAGTCGACAGAAGAACCTGCACACCGAAATTGGCCAACAGATTCTGGCGTCTTACTCGAAACCTACTACTACCCAATATTCAATGAAGAGAAGAAACTTGCCGCTTTCACCATCATTTTAAAAGACGTTACCCAAAAAACAAAAATGGAAGCACAATTAGTACAATCGGCAAAACTTGCCGCATTGGGTGAGATGGCTGCAGGCGTTGCCCACGAGCTTAATAGCCCCATGACGGTGATCATCGGCACAGCACAAATGTTAGCAAGAGACTTCGAGAGCGGTTCAGTTGAAAATGACAGCCTACAAGATGTAATCAATTGCGGTTTGCGTTGTAAGCGAATTATTCAGAACTTACTAACCTTTTCACGTCAAGACCAAATGCCCATGACTGACGTTGACCTCAATGAACAAGTTCGATTAGTCTTAGGATTAATACACTACCAAATCAATCGTAATCAGATTCAGATTATCGATCAACTAGATCCGAACTTAACTATGGTGAACATCAACGGCGCGCAAATTCAACAGGTTTTAACCAACCTCTTGATTAACGCTCGTGATGCTCTCAACGACTCCAATCAAGAAAATAAGCAGATCACCGTCTCCTCCTTTATTCGTCACGATGAGGAGCAATCATGGGCGGTTATTAGTGTTCATGATAACGGCACAGGGATCTGCCAAGATAATCTTAAAAAAATATTTACGCCGTTTTTTACCAGTAAAGATGCCACGAAAGGTACTGGTTTAGGACTTTCTGTTAGTCTTGGTATTGCTGAATCACATTCAGGAAATATTGAAGTTGAAAGTACTCTTGGTGAAGGCAGTACCTTCTCGCTTGTACTGCCCGTACCAACAAAAGCAAATGATGAACCCCCTTCAAATGAGGTGATAGACATTGTCTGAAAACCGAATATTGATTATTGATGATGAAGTTGATGTGTGTAATTTTTTCAAACGTCTTCTTCTGAAAAAAGGGTATCACGTCGTCACAGCAACCAGCGAAAAAGAGGCACTTAATGCTCTTGAAGACTGGGATTTCAATGTTGCGATGGTTGACCTCAAGCTCCCCGATACCGATGGCTTAACGCTATTACAGTTGATAAAAAGAGGGCAACCTAACTGTGAAGTTGTCATCATGACAGGCTTTAGCACGATTAAGACGGCTGTCGAAGCGATGCATTTAGGAGCCTATGAATATATTGAAAAGCCTTTTGATAACATCGACGAGATTGAAGCACTCATACAAAATGCCGCCAACCATGCGCAAAAACGGCAAAACGGACAGATCGATGAGGAAGACTGGGCCGCAGTAGCAAAGCGAGTTGGTTTTTTTGTTGGCCAATCGCCACAGATGCGCCGTTTGGCGAGCCTCGCTTATAAAATTGCCAGCAAGAACATTAACGTCCTCATCCAAGGTAATACGGGGTCGGGAAAAGAAGTTTTAGCGCGCTTCATCCATGCATCCTCCAATCGCGCCGACCAACCATTTATTGCTGTCAACTGCGGAGCACTACCAGAGAACTTGCTCGAAAGTGAACTTTTTGGCCACGAACGCGGTGCGTTTACTGGTGCAAATCAAACTCGCCGTGGGATTTTCGAACTATCCCACCGAGGAACTCTGTTCTTAGATGAGATCGGCGATGCCAGTCCATCAATTCAAGTGAAGTTATTACGCGTTTTAGAAACAGGGGAGTTCTGCCGTGTCGGTGGTGAGCGCTCAAGTAAAACCGATGTGCGCATTCTTTCCGCGACCAATGTTAATTTAGAGGAAGCCATTCGCGAAAAAACCTTCCGCGAGGATCTATACTATCGCCTCAATGTCGTCAGCCTTGTTAGCCCCGACCTTGCCCAGCGACGGGAGGATATTAAAGCCTTAGCTGAACATTTTATTCAGCAATACAGCCCAAGTGCTAAATTGCACCCCAAAGCCGTGCTTGCATTAGAAAATCATTCATGGCCAGGGAATATTCGCGAACTATCAAACGTATTGCGCCGGGCAGTCGCCCTATCTGACGACAACTCAATTCAAATTCAACATTTAGCCACCCAACTGACGGGCGACCTGAGCACGCCAGCAGTTACCAGAATAAGCGAACAGCCTCAACTAGATCATGCTCAACAAAGCCGCAATATTCTTGATGAGTTTTGGCAACACTACGCCAAAGATGAGCACTTACAAAACATGAGCGCCAGCGAGTTAAACCAATTGCTACTCTCATTACGCGGCTTAGAAAACTCGGTTGTGGCGATTATGCGCAACAAAGGCTTAAAGCCATCGCAAAACCGAATTCTTAAAGAATCGGAAGCGGAGACAATTAAAAAAACTCTAGAGGAAAATCTGTGGAATGTCACAGCGACAGCTAAGGCGCTAGGAATTGCTCGCAATACGTTGCATCGCAAAATCAAATTGTATGGGCTACACATCACATAGGATCTAATAAAACGGAGACAACACAATCCGCACACAAATTGTGTGATAATTTATAGACTTAATCTCGAAAGGAAAACGATGTCATTTAATCATTTTGACGACCAAGGTCATGCCATTATGGTCGATATCAGTGCCAAGGCACCGACATTACGCCGTGCGGTAGCAACAGCACAAGTTCAAATGCAGCCTGAAATTTTACGCGCTATTTTGGATCAAAAAATTGCTAAAGGTGATGTGCTTTCTGTTGCTCGCATAGCAGGGATTTCTGCGGCAAAAATGACCCCGACCCTTATCCCCCTATCCCACCCTTTAGCCATTCATAAGGTCAGCATCAATTTTGAATCGGAACCGGAGAACGGCATCCTAAAAATTATCAGTGATGTCTCGGCTCTTGAGCGCAGTGGTATGGAGATGGAAGCGATGATTGCTGCATCGTTAGCGGCCTTAACAGTCTATGACATGTGTAAAGGCAGTGACAAATCGATCCTAATTAGTGAGACAAAATTACTCTACAAAGAGGGTGGTAAAAGTGGGGTTTTTAATAGGGATGAAAACTTATGAAATGGAATAGAGTAGCAATTCTGACCCTAAGCGACAAAGGTTCACGCGGAGAACGCGTTGACGAAAGCGGTCCTGCTCTCTCTCGCTGGCTGGCTAACCACGGCGTTATTACCGTTGAAGCACTCGTCATTGCCGATGACATAGAACAGATTACCACAACTCTAAGCGACTGGGCTCAACGTGACATTGCTGACCTAATCCTAACAACAGGCGGAACAGGTCTTTCACCGCGCGACGTGACCCCTGAAGCGACGATTCAGGTTGTCGACCGACTCGTACCAGGGTTAGGTGAACTGATGCGCTTAGAGAGCCTCAAAAAGACACCCATGGCATCTTTATCGCGGGCCGTTGCAGGGATAAAAGGACAATCATTGATCGTTAACCTACCCGGTAGCCCAAAAGCAGCACTTGAGAACCTAGAAGC
>Ga0193954_1000141_pt1 | contig 42065 bp, 21 predicted proteins | sample BB_5_MG_FD_140340 | JGI IMG/M metagenome (GOLD analysis project Ga0193954, IMG submission 140340) | Microbial mat bacterial communities from the Broadkill River, Lewes, Delaware, United States - BB_5_MG | ecosystem: Environmental > Aquatic > Freshwater > River > Microbial mats | place: USA...
AAAAAAGTACCTTTTATCTTAAAATAAACTAAAAGTCTAATATTTTACTTATAGTGAAAGCTCTCAATGGGTTATATATTACTGTGAATAACAGTATATTTAAATTTTATCGGATTTACCTATATAAAATAGAAATTATATTTTACAAATTAATCCCAGATAACATCAATTCAAGATTTCCCTCTTCACTTATTTTTTCTTTAGTCCATGGTGGAGTAAAAACAAGATTTACAGTACAGCTATCTACAGCATCTAGAGATTCGACATACGATTTTACTTGATCCAAAAGTGCTTCTGCTACAGGACATGCTGGACTGGTCAGAGTCATGTCGATGTTTACTGATATATAATTATTTGTTTTTTCTATAGCTACATCATAGATAAGACCCAAATCATAAATATTTATTGGTATCTCTGGATCGAATACTTTTTTTAGTTTTTCTTCGATTATCTTTTCTTTGAGTTCTTCTAAATTAAATGCTTCCATTTTTACTTACCTCCATTATTTTTTTTATCATACCTTGTACACCACTTTGTCTATTTGGTGTGATGATTTCTGCTAGTCCCAATTCATTTAAGATATTGATATCAAATTCTCGTATCTCTTGGAGTGTTTTTTCATTAAAAATACTTAAAATTATATATACCAAACCTTTGACGATGATAGCATCACTAGTACCTGTTACATAGAGTTTTTCATCTGTTATTTTTGTTACTAACCAAACTTGTGAAGTACAGCCTTGTACTAAATTTCTTTCTATTTTGTCAGACTCTTCTATCTCTTGTAGTTTTTTTCCTAAATCAATGATATATTCATATTTATCGAGTTCATCATCAAAAAAGTCCAAATCATCTTTGATATTTTCGATAGTTTCTTTGATATTTGCCATCTCTAATCCTTTAACATTTTTATAGCTTTTTTAAGAGCTACGATAAATTTATCGATATCATCAAAGTCATTGTAAAAAGCTAAGGATACTCGTATCGTTCCTTTTATCCCAAGTTTTTCCATAATTGGCATAGTACAATGGTGACCCACTCTAATAGCAATCTTTTGTTTATCTAAAAGTATTCCCACATCATCATGAAGTAACCCTTTGATATTAAAGCTTTTGTTTGCAATAGAATCTTTTGTAGTATTATAAAACTCAACTTCTTTTATCTTTTTGAGTTCATTGTGTAGATATTCATAGAGTCTATACTCTTGTTTTTCTATCTTTTCATAACCAATCTCATCTATAAACTCCAATGCTTTTCCAAAACCAATCACACCAGCGATATTTTGTGTACCTGCTTCAAATTTATAAGGACTATCTAACAATGTAGAAGTATTATAAGTGACACTTTTAATAGTTGCACCACCAGTTTGATAAGGTTCTACTTCATTTAAAAGAGATTGTTTGATATAAACAGCACCCACACCAGTTGGTGCAAACGATTTATGTCCAGATACAGTGAAAAAATCACAATCTAACTCTTGAACATCTATTTTTTTATGTGCCAAACTTTGCGCTCCATCTATCATAACATATGAGTCATATTTATGGGCAAGTTCACAAATCTTTTTGATGTCGTTTATAGTTCCAAAAGCATTGGAGATATGAGTAACTGATACAAAAGAGTTTGGATTTTTTTGTAGAATAGTTTCAAATTCTTCATAATCAAAGGCAAAGTTATCTTTGTATCCTACTACTTCTAGTCCATTACCAAGAGTTCTGCCTTGCATATGAAAAGGGACTATATTTGAGTGATGTTCCAAAGATGAAATGATAATAGTTTTAAATTTCTTTGCAAAAGAACTAGCTATAAAATTTATAGATTCTGTTACACCTTTTGTAAATATTATTTCACTACTATCTTTTGCATTTATAAACTTTTGAAGGTATTTTCTTGCATCTTCATATGCTATAGTTGCTGTATTGGCATCACCAAAATTACTTCTATGTGTATTTGCACAATAGTGTGTATAGTATGCGATTTCTGCATCGATAACACTTTGTGTTTTTTGAGTGGTTGCTCCATTATCTAAATATACAGCGTTGGTATTTTTGAAATAGGGAAAGAATTTTTTATAACTCATAGTAATCCTTTTATATACTCACTTAAATCTTTATTGTTTAAACTTGCATAAACTTCATTTTTGATGGCATCTAAAAGCATCACTTTTGCATCAACTTCTTTTATACCACGACTTTTTAGATAATAAATACTATCTTTGTCCAAATCCCCACAAGTAGCTCCATGACTAGCCTCAAGCTCATCGATAGAGATCTCCAAATGTGGTGTCACTGTAACAAAACTATCATCACTCAATAAAATAGTTTTTGAGTTTTGAAATGCTTTTGAAAAGGCTGCATTTTCTTCAACTATAGAAAACATCTTTAATTTAGCAGAAGATTTATCTGTTAAAAGATTTTTAAATGCAATATCACTAAAACTTTTTGCCTGATGATTTGTTTGGATATCATATTCGACTTGTGAATCATCTTTTAAATCAATCAGTCCATTGATATTTAAACTTGTATTCTCATTTTTGAGTTCGGTTTTCATAGTATTAAATGAAGCACCAAACTCATACAATGAGATATTTAAAGTTCCATCATTTTTGATATCATTTACATATGATATATTTGATTTGTTGGCACTTTTACCAATTTTTATATAGTTGAGTGTTGCATTTTTATTTACTACTAGTTTTCTTTCCACATCGATATCTTTAGTAATAATATCAATGAGTGTTAAAGTTGTATTTTCTTCTACTTCAAATATACTAGACTCAGTATTTAAAAATGTATAGGTATTTTCTAATCCAGTTACTTTATTTTTACTTGTGTTAAATTCATGCTTTTTCATCGTCTAATCCTAAATTTGCAAATCCCTTTTCATCAAGTTCTAATGCAAGAGAATAATCACCAGTTTTCACTATCTTACCATCTTTTAAAATATGTACAAAATCAGGTTTGATAAGTTCCATAAGTCTATCATAATGTGTGATCATCAGAAGAGATTTTTGTGTATCTTCTTTTAATAGATTATTAATTACTTCAGCCACAAGTTTGATAGCATCGACATCAAGTCCTGAATCTATCTCATCTAACATAATGAGTTCTGGGTTTAAAAGAAGTAATTGAATCAATTCATTTTTCTTTTTTTCACCACCAGAAAAACCTTCATTGAGTCCTCTTTTTAAAAGTTTGTTATCTATACTATATTGTGATAGTTTACTTTTTAGAAGTTTCATAAATCCAATAGCATCAAGCTCTTCTTGTTTGTTGTAGACTCTTTTTGCATTTACAGCTGTTTTTAAAAAATAACTATTGTTTATCCCTGGTACTTCCACAGGTGACTGGAAGCTTAAAAAAACTCCCTCATTTGCAATAGCATCAGGTGACATGGTGGTGAGTTCTTTCCCTTTATATGTTATAGTTCCACTTGTGATATTTGTATCATAGTGACCACTGATCGCTTTTACCAAAGTTGATTTACCCGCTCCATTGACACCCATAAGTGCATGAATTTCACCCTCTTTTATATCTATATTAAAATCATTTAATATCTTTTTACCATTTATTTCTACATTTAAATTTTCAATTTTTAACATCTTATCCCCTTTATTTTATTAACCCACACTTCCCTCAAGAGTTATATCTAGTAGTGCTTTTGCTTCTACTGCGAACTCCATAGGAAGATTATTGAGTACTTCTTTACAAAAACCATTTACTATTAAAGAAACGGCATTTTCTTCGTCTATTCCTCTTTGTCTTAGATAAAATAGTTGATCATCAGATATTTTTGAAGTAGTTGCTTCATGTTCTATCTGTGCTGTTCTATTCTTTATCTCATGATAGGGATAGGTATTCGCACGACATGCATTACCAATGATAAGAGAATCACATTGAGAAAAGTTTCTTGTATTGTGTGCTTTTTTAGCAACTTTTACAAGTCCTCTATATGAGTTACTCCCTTTCATGGCTGATATACCTTTTGAAATAATTGTTGATTTTGTATTATTTCCTAAGTGTATCATTTTTGTTCCAGTATCTGCTTGTTGTGCTTTGCTAGAGATGGCTACTGAATAAAATTCACCAGTACTTCCATCACCTTTTAAAATACAGCTTGGATATTTCCAAGTTATAAGAGAGCCTGTTTCTACTTGTGTCCAAGAAATTTTTGAATTTTTTCCTTTACATAAACCTCTTTTGGTTACAAAGTTATAGATACCACCTTTTCCATCTTCATCTCCTGGATACCAGTTTTGAATAGTAGAGTATTTTATCTCTGCATTATCCAATGTCACTAGCTCCACTACAGCTGCATGAAGTTGACTCTCATCTCTTGATGGAGCAGAACAACCTTCATTGTAGGATACATAACTTCCCTCATCTGCTATGATGATTGTTCTTTCAAACTGACCTGTATTTTGAGCATTGATTCTAAAATATGTAGAAAGCTCCATAGGACAGCGTACATTTTTAGGAATATATACAAAAGAACCATCTGTAAATACAGCACAGTTGAGTGTTGCAAAATAGTTGTCATTTACAGGTACTACACTTGCTAGATATTTTTTTAAAAGATCAGGGTGTTTATGTGCCGCTTCACTGATGCTCATAAAAATTATGCCTAAATCTTCTAGCTCTTGATGAAATGTAGTTTTTACACTCACACTATCAAATACTGCATCAACAGCAACACCAGCTAGCATCTTTTGTTCTTCCAATGGAATACCTAATTTTTCATATGTTTCTAAAAGTTTAGGATCAACTTCATCTAAAGAATCCAATAATTGTTTTGGTGCAGAAAAATAGGCTATCTTTTGATAGTCCACTTTAGGATAATTTAACTTTGCCCAATCTGGTTCCTCTTTTGTTAGCCATTTGGCATAAGCTTTGAGTCTAAAGTCCAGTAACCACTGAGGCTCCTTTTTTTTAGCTGAAATTGCTCGTATCACATCTTCATTTAATCCAACTGGAAATGTATCACTCTCTATCAAAGTCTCAAATCCTAGTTTGTAATCATCTTCGATAATTTTATGTATCTTTTTATTTTCACTCATTTTAACCTCCATTTTAAATAGGATAATTTTTGTCTTATTAGAATGATAGCATAAATTTTAATATATTCAAATAAAACGGCGGATAATTTTTGTGTTTATCAATTTGTATACAAATTATATGTAATTAGCTATAATTAAGGAAAATAGTTTGAATGTTTATGATTCACAATAGGAAGATTATTATGTATACAAAAGAGTATATTGCTACATGAGATTAGAAGTTCAAGAGATATTAGAAGACAAATCACTTCTATTAACCCAAAATTATTTTAAACTCCAGCGATTATTTGAGCAGAAGTATGGGAACGATACTATTGTACTTATTGAGATAGGGACTTTTTTTGAGGTGTATGAGGTCAATAACGATGAGGAGCAAATAGGAAAAGCTCGCGAGATAGCGGAGCTTCTCAATATTCAACTCACTCGAAAAAATAAATCTATTTTAGAAAATAATCAAAAAAATCCTTTGATGGCAGGTGTGCCAGCTGTCTCTTTTGAAAAACATATCAATCGTATTATCCAAGAGCAAAAGTATACTATAGCCATCATAAAACAAGTAGGTGTTCCTCCTAATGTCAAAAGAGTTTTGGAGGCTATTATCTCCCCTGGAACCAATTTTGATTTTGCAGTTTCTAGTGATGAAAATAATATCACTTCAATCACAGTAGATCAGGTGCGAGGCAATTATCTCATAGGCTATAGTGCTATTGATGTGACCACTGGAAAATGCTATTTTAATGAAGTGTTTGGGACGAGCGAAGACCATAGCTTTGCACTTGATGAGGTTTTTAACTATATGAATATGCATAAAACAAGTGAAGTGGTGGTCACATTTTTGGATAAAAAAATAGACCAAAAAGAGGTATGTGAGTATCTTGAGCTTTCTCATAAAACTTTTCATATCTCTACAATACGACCGAAGATATCGTATCAAAATGAACTTTTTAAAAATGTATTTCAAATAGAATCACTTCTTACTCCAATAGAACACTTAAATATGGAGCGTTATGCGATGGCAAGTGAATCGCTTGCTATTTTGATAGATTTTGTTATAGGGCATGATAGTCAAATCATTGAAAAACTTTCAATTCCTATCAAACTTGATGTGAGTAAATATATCTACTTAGGAAATAATGCTTTAGAACAGCTCAATATTTTGGAGCTAGCACACCAACCAAACCTACTAAAGCTTATCAATAATACAGCTACAGCGATGGGAAAAAGACTTTTGAAAGAAAGATTGACTCATCCTATAAAAGATGAAAAAGAGCTTTTGAGACGATATAAACTCTCAAGTGATTTGTATGATTATCATGCTCCTATTGAAAATAGTTTGAGTAATATATATGATATAGAGAGACTTTTACGAAGAATCAAACTCAATCGTTTGCACCCTTTTGAATTAAATTATTTATATGATTCTTTGGGAAGTATTCGAGAGGTTGTCTTGTTTATGGAAAATTATAATTTTGTAAAACCACCTTGTACGAGTGAAGAGATTGAGATATTTATCAAAAATATTGAGAGTACTTTTGACTTGAGTTCTTGTGGAAAATTTATGCTCAAAGATATAGATTCCAATATCGTAGCTAGAGGAATAGATAGTAAAATAGATGCACTGTTAAAAGAAAATGAGCTTCTTGAAAATCAACTTGATATTTTTCGTACACATATTTTGAAATTTTTAAAAAGTGAAGATAAAAACCTTGTGCCTATCAATCGACTTGGAAAAGAAGGTTTTTTTATTGGCTTGACTAAAAATCGATATAGTTCTATCAAAAAAGAGCTTTTGGGGTCGCATCTTATTATCGATGATGATTTGTATCTCTTTAAAGATTTTACTATCAAAGTACAAACCTCAAATGTAAAAATTACCAACAAACTCACAGCCACTATTTCTGATACATATGTGCATAATTTGCAAAAGATAATTGCTCTCAATAAGCTTGTATTTAAAGAAAAAATAGAACTGTATGAAAATAAATTTGCTCAGATGTTACAAGAGATGGTTTCGTTTATAGCAGAGATAGATATCACTGTATCCAATATAAAAACTGCAAAAAAGTACAACTATGTACAGCCCAAAATAGTGACACAAAAAGATGAAGAAAAAACAAACTTTTTAGAGGTGATAGATCTTCGTCATCCAATAATCGAATCTACAGAACAAAATGGGATTTATGTGCCTAATGATATTATCTTGGGTGATCTGCAAATGACAGCAAAAGAGCATAAAAATAATCTCATCTTAAAAAATGCACGACCTGATAATATCAATGACAATAAAATGCATGGTATTTTACTCTATGGTATCAATAGTAGTGGAAAAAGTTCACTTATGAAGTCTATAGGTATTGTGGTGATTATGGCACAGGCTGGACTCTATGTCCCTGCTCAATCTATGCGATTTTGTTTGTTTGATGAGATATTTACTCGTATCTCTGGAAGTGATAATATCGCTAAGGGTTTATCCTCTTTTGCTGTTGAAATGCTAGAACTCAAAAATATTTTTAATCGAGCAACTCCGAACTCTTTGGTTTTGGGAGATGAGATAAGTCACAGTACAGAAACTATGAGTGGAGTAAGTATAGTAGCATCTGCAATTTTAAAACTAGCACAACTCAAATCTATTTTTATTTTTGCGACACATCTGCATCAATTACCAGAGATAAAAGAGATAGAAAAGCTTAAAAATATTATCTGTTTACATTTGAGTGTTTTGTATCATGAAAAAGATGACAAACTTATATTTGATAGAAAACTCTCTTATGGGAGTGGAAGTAGCATGTATGGTTTGGAGTTTGCGAAGTCTTTACATATGGATAAAGAGTTTTTAAAAGTAGCCAACGATATACGAAAAAGACTCACTGATGACTATGACACAATAGAGCGACTATCTCAGAAAAGAACAAGTACTTATAACAAAGATCTCTATGTAACAGCATGTGCTATTTGTGGAGCTAAAGTAGATGATGTACACCATATCCAAGAGCAACAAAAAGCAGATGAAAAAGGTTTTATAGGGCATATCAATCAAAATCACAAATTTAACTTGATCCCTTTATGTAAAAAACATCACAAGCTAGTCCATGAGGGCAAGATAAATATCAATGGATTTGTGACCACCTCAAAAGGGTTGGAGCTACATTATAGTAGTGTGGAGTAATAAAAAAATTTATAACAAATAAGCACTGCCTCTTAATTGGTAAATGTTCAATTTATCAATTGCCATCACACTAAACTATTACAATTACTATACCATCTTGAATAATCTCTTTTTATCATCAAAACAAAAATATCAAAAAAGAATCAATATATTATATGTCGTTTTATAAAAAGAACTATTTTATAATAAGTCGTATAATAAATGACTAATATTACTTTAAGTCGTTTTATAGATTTAAAGATAAATTTATAAGTCGTTTATTGTAATAAATATTTATTTATAAGTCGTTATCTTAAAATAATAATATCTTTTAGAGTCGTTCTTGTTTTATTTCTCTTCTATCTATAAGTATAGGGAAATAAAAAGCTTGTATTTGATAGTATGTATATTTTAAAATTGTATGAGGTAATGAAAATGGAAGAAAAAAATACAAAGAGAACTATTGGTTATTTGGGTGCTGTATCGATTGGTATAGGGGGTATGGTAGGTGGAGGAATATTTGCTGTTTTGGGTGAAGCAGTATCTTTAGCACATGGAGCTTCGGTGATAGCTTTTTTACTTGCTGGAATCGTGGCACTTTTTACAGCGTATTCGTATGCAAAATTATCTGTACAATTTCAAACAAAAGGGGGAACAGTTAGTTTTATAGATGAAGCATTTGGACATAATCTTTTATCGGGTAGTGTCAATTTTATGCTTTGGTTGAGCTATTTGGTGACCATCTCTTTATATGCAGTTGCTTTTTCTTCCTATGCCAAGGCTCTTTTTATAAATGATGCTAGTTTTTGGATAGATCATTTGTTTATTAGTATGGCTATTATTTTGCCTTTGATTATCAATCTGATAAGTGCTTCTTTTGTGAGTTGTTCGGAAACTATTATAGTAATTATAAAAATGATTTTGTTGATTGTGATTATAATTGCTAGTATTTCGTTTGTAGATGTTGGGCGATTATCTCCCACAAAATGGGATGATAGTTTTTCTATAGTGGTTGCTGGTATGATTATATTTGTAGCTTACGAAGGTTTTGAGCTGATTGCAAATGCCGCTGAAGATATCAAAAATCCTACCAAAAATCTCCCTCGTGCTTTTTATACATCTGTTTTGGTAGTAATAGTGTTGTATATCTTAATAGCTGTTATAACAGTTGGAACAGTAGAAGAATCACAGCTTTTAGAAGCCAAAGATTATGCCCTTGCTATCGCTGCTGAACCTGCTCTAGGGGCGGTTGGGTTTACACTTGTATCGGTGGCGGCACTTTTAGCAACATTTTCTGCAATTAACGCCTCTATTTATGGAAATGGAAGGCTAGGGTATATCCTTGCTATTGAGGGTGAACTGCCTAAAGTATTTCGAAAAGAAAGAGATACTATTCCTACTATGAGTATACTAATAACCACTTTTTTTTCTTTGATTTTGGCAAATAGTATTGACTTATCACAGATTGCTATTATAGGAAGTGCGAGTTTTTTATTGATATTTTTTATTGTGAATGTGGGTGCTTTATGCTTGTATAAAGAGATAATGGCAAATCGTTTGATTCTTATTTTTGGGTGTGTTATAAGTTTTGTAGCTCTGACGACTCTGCTTATTCACACATTTTTAAATGATACACAAGCTATAGTGATATTTTTTGCTTTTATAGTACTCTCTGTAGTTTTTGAGTTACTTTATGGAAGATTGGTACGAAAACATATTTTTAATAGACCGCTGTAAAAAAGTGTCTATAAACACTTTTTTACAAATCAAATATTATATATCTGAAAGTTTTACTAACTGATCGATCATACGATTTGCATTGTCGTTGTTCAGTGGTTTTTCGTAAGTGGTCAATATCTCCCGTGCAAGTATATTTGCTCCTAAATGTTGAAACATAATACGCATAGCTTGTAGCCCTTTTGCTCCACCTCCTCCACTGTGAGTTGCGAGTCCTATGATTTTTTCATTAAAAGCATCTCTCCAACTATCTGTAGCTCTTGAGGTCCATGCCATTGCATTATTTAGGACAGGTGGCATGACACCATTGTATTCAGGAGCTATGATGATAAAAGCATTTAAAGAGAGAATCTTTTCTGCTAAGTCTTTTGCAGTATCAGGGATGCCATTTCTCTCCTCTTCAACAGTACTATATAATGGGAGGGTTAAATCTACAAGATTTATTATTGTTGTTTCTACATTTTTAGCAGATGCAAGCTCTTGGATTTTATCACCTAGTTTTCTGTTGTTACTGGCACTTGCTACTAGTATTCCTATTTTTGACATGGGTTTTCCTTTGGATTTGAAATTGTGATGTTTCGTTGAACTATATATTTCATAAATTTTATCAAAAAGAGATTTGCAAAAGTTATGAAATATTTTTTAGTTTTATTCTCTAAGATGAATTATATTTGGTTTAGAATATCGCTGGGATATCTTTTGTATCAATATATTCAATACTTTTGATCACACCATTTTGTAGCTTATACACTGTAAGTTTTGCTTCTTGTTTAGAAAATCTTGTATCATCTTCATCTTCAATAAGTAAAACATTGTAGTTATATTTTTTCATTTTTGGTAATGCAAATAGATAGGAGATGATTGATGGCATACCTGAAATATCTGCTATAAAAACAGCATTATGTTTTTCTAAAAAACCTTTTTCTTTACTACTTAAAAATTCATTTAGACCAGCAGAAGTCTCTTTTTCGGCAGAAAAGATTATAGTTTTGATAGTTGCATCTATCGTATGTGTTTTTTCAAATTGGTCAGCGAGTTGAAAATTCCCTATGTTACGATTAAGATTAAAACTATTTGAAAACAGTGCAGTTGTGAGCAGAGCTAGGACGAGTATTTTTTTTAACATGTAATTTCCTTGTATTATAAATCATAAATGAATTTTAACATGTAATTCATAATAAATATTATTTTTAAAATATTAATTTTATAAATTAATAATGGAGTATATTTTTATCTTTGTGTTGGTTCTACTTTGTTACTATTAGAGAGTAAATCTTATAAATACAAGGGCTAAAAAATGCAAATAAGAATATATTACGAAGATACAGATGCTGGTGGTATTGTATATCACTCAAATTATTTGAAGTACTGTGAGAGGGCGAGGAGTGAGTACTTTTTTCAAAAAAATAGTACTCCTGTGATTGATGGTGCTCATTTTGTGGTACGAAAGATGGATTGTGATTTTATAAAGAGTGCTGTATTTGGTGATATGATTTTTGTGGGTACAAAAATCTTGGAGATGAGGAGAGCTTCTTTTATCATAGAGCATGAGATATATAAAGATAAGATATTGTTATTTAAGGCAAAAGTGACACTTGTTTTGGCTAGAAATGGAAAGCCACAAAAGATAGATAAAAATATAAAAGATATGTTACAGTCACTTTTTGCTATTATATAAAGAATAATAAACTTTTATAATGGACATACAATGACAGTAAATATAACACTTCCAAATACTTCTTATGATATCATAATAGATACTCTTCAAACAATAACTTTAAATAAAAAAGTAGTAGTGGTAACCAACCCTACTATCTCTAAGCTTCATTTGGATTATTTACTTTCAAAATTGATTATACAAGATGTAAGCGTTTGTACTATTCCTGATGGGGAGCAGTATAAACATATGCAAACTATTGAGGATATTTTGGAACACTGTTTTGAGCATAAACTCAATCGTAGCTCGGTGCTTATCGCTTTTGGTGGTGGAGTGATCGGAGATATGACTGGATTTGCTGCGAGTATTTACCAACGAGGAATTGATTTTATTCAGATACCTACGACACTTTTATCACAAGTCGATGCAAGTGTTGGTGGAAAAACAGGAGTCAATAATAGATTTGGCAAAAATTTGGTGGGGGCATTTCATCAGCCAATAGCTGTCAATATCGATCCCTATTTTTTGACCACTTTACCCAAAAGAGAGTTCGCAGCGGGTGTGGCTGAGATAGTCAAAATGGCTGTGTGTTTCGATAAAGATTTTTTTGAATGGTTAGAGCAAAATGAGCTTAATGATGATCTAGGTGAAAATATAACCATAGCGATACAAAAATCTGTCGAAACAAAAGCATGGGTAGTGAGTCAAGATGAAAAAGAGAAAGGTCTAAGAGCTGCTTTGAACTATGGGCATACTTTTGGACATGTAGTAGAAAATGAAACAAACTACGATACTTATTTGCATGGTGAAGCAGTGGGGATAGGGATCTGTATGGCAAATGCAGTTTCTGTCAAAATAGGATTGATGACTCAAGAGGAATCAGACAGAGTCAAAAATCTACTTGAAAGATATGATATCCCTACATCCTATACTATCAAAGATGTAGAAGATTTTTATGAACATTTTTTCCTTGATAAAAAAAGTTTAGACAATAAAATCAAATTTATTTTAGCAAAGGGATTGGGTGAGTGTAAGATCACTGATGAGGTTCCAAAAGAGCTCATTACAGGGGTGTTGCGATGTTTTTAAAGAAATCTTTTTTTACAACCATAGTGGCACTTTTTTTTGTAGGTAACTTTTTGTACGGGAGTGACATTACAAAAGAGAGTATTGATAAAGAAGCAAAAATAATGCAACTTCAAAAATCTTTATCTGAAGTAAATAAAGAGTTGGAGAAAAATATCTGGGTGACGAGGTATAATAATTATTTGACTTACCGAGAGATAGAAAAAGAGCTTGTCAAAATTAGAAAAGATGCAAAAAAATATGGTCGATGGAAAGGAGAAAAATATAAAGAGCTTTCTTATCAACTTAATAATAAAATTCGTATCAAAGAAAATGAACTAGAATTTATAAGTGAATACAAAGATTCTCCCATTGGACGACAAATTAGCCCAGCAGCTATTGGAAAAATACCTACTGTTACAAATCCTTTCTCTATAATAGGAGCACTCTCTTATATTCGTATGCTCAATGAAAATGTGGAAAATTATGAGCAGATCAATACAGAACTTACTCGATTACTTGATGTAATAACAGTAAAAATTAATATATCAAAAGAGTTGTATGCTCTGACTGAAGAGAAAGAACTCAAAATAGAACTTGAAAAGTTAGATTTAGAATTGAAAAACTTTATTATGGTTGTTGATATTGTTTCTACTACAGATGAGGTGTACAATAAAAAAGTAAGACAAACGACACAAGAGGTCAAAGATATGATCTCTGAAGAGATATGGCGTACTGTAAATATTTTGATTATTATTATTGTACTATTTGTGGTATCTATTGGGATTAAAAAAACAGTGAAACGATATGTTGATGATGATGATAAACACTATACTACTAATAAATTAGTCAATTTTATTTTTATAGTGGTAATTGTTTTTATTCTATTATTTTCTTATATAGATAATGTCTCTTATTTGGTTACTATTTTAGGATTTGCTTCTGCTGGTATTGCTATTGCTTTAAAAGATTGGTTTATGTCAATGTTTGGATGGATGGCTATTATGACAAGTGGTGCTATTGGTGTGGGTGATAGAATCAAGGTGGTACGAGATGGAGTAGAAATAGTAGGTGATGTTTTGGATATTACACTTTTTAAAATTGCTGTGCGTGAAGATATTACATTAACTTCTTATATGAAAAATAGAAGAACAGGACGAGTGATTTTTGTCCCTAATAATTATATTTTTACAGATATGATAGCGAACTATACTTTTGATGGTTTACGAACTGTTTGGGATGGGATAGATATCACGATCACTTTTGATTCTAATCATCAAAAAGCAGTGGAGATAGCGAAGTCTATAGTACAAGGGCATGCAAAAGGGTATACCGATCTTACCAAAAAAAGATTACAAAATATGCGAAAAAAGTATGTCTTACGAAGTGCCAATCCAGAGCCACGAATATTTGCGTTTGCTGAGTCCTATGGAATAGTAATATCCTCGTGGTACTATACAAATTCACATGCAACACTAGGTTTACGAAGTACAATTAGTATGGAGATATTAGATGCATTTCAAGCAGAAGATGATATACAAATAGCATACCCTACACAAACAATCAATGTAGCAACAAACGCACAAGTAGATGCAGAAAGATTGATACCAAATATTGAAAAGTCTAGTGGTATACTTGATACTATGAAATAGAAAATAAAGTGAGAAAATGACAAATAAAGAAAAAGTATATTTCAAAACTTTTGGGTGTCGTACCAATGTTTTTGATACACAAGTGATGATGAATAATCTCAAAGATTTTGATATTACACTTGTAGAAAATGAAGCCAATATGGTAGTGATAAACTCATGTACTGTTACAAATAGTGCCGATAGTACAGCTCGAAACTATATTAATTCGCTCAATAAACTCCCTAAAAAACCTCGAGTGATTTTTACAGGGTGTGGAGTATGGACAAAAGGGGAAAATCTTTTTGAAACTAAAAAGATTGATGCACTTTTTGGACACAGTGAAAAAGAAAATATAAATACACTCCTCAAAGATACTACACGATTTTTTAAGGCGGGTGATTTGGATCATATTGATGATACGATTATCGATAAAATGGTGGGAAAAAGTAGAGCGTTTGTGAAGATTCAGGAGGGGTGTGATTTCAGGTGTAGTTATTGTATCATCCCTTATGTGCGTGGAAATTCACGAAGTTATGAAGAGCATAAAATCTTACAACAGATCACAACACTTGCTATCAATGGTTTTGGTGAATTTATCTTGACAGGGATAAATGTAGGCTCATATGGAAAAGCAAAAGGGGTCACAAACAAAAAAGATAAACTCGTCCAATTACTCAAAAAAATATCTCTGATACGAGGGGTGAGACGGATCCGTTTAGGGAGTGTAGAGCCTGTACAAATCACCGATGAATTTAAAGAGATTTTAGATGAGCCGTGGATGGGAAAACATATGCATATTGCTTTACAACATACCAACAAAGAGATGCTCAAAATTATGAATAGAAGAAATAGAGTCAAAAGTGACCTTGAACTTTTTGAGATGTTAGCTTCAAAAGGCTATGCTTTAGGGACAGATTTTATCGTAGGACATCCTGGGGAAACAGATGCTTTGTGGAAAGATGCTATGGAGAATATACAAAGATTTCCATTGACTCATTTGCATAGTTTTACCTATTCACCACGAGATGGGACACCAAGTGCACTTCTCAAACCACAGATAAATGGAACGGTTGCAAAACAAAGACAAAAAGAGTTAGAGGCATGTATCACAGCCAAAAATCTTGACTTTAGGAAACAGCATCAAAAATTGGAGGTACTTATTGAGTCCAAAAAAAATGGTATCTATACAGGATATGACCAGTTTTTTAATCCTATAGAGGTAAGCAGTCAAAATGACTTAGTGGGTGACTGGATAAATATAGAAGAGTATGAGATAGTAGGCAATAAAAATGTTTCCAAGTTTTAAAAAAAAGAATACAAAAGCTAAAAGTACTCCAAAAGAGGAGATCTCTACGGTAGATAAAAATCTGAAAATGATGAGTATCTCAGGTGTTGTACTTATCGTATTGTTTTTATATACTATCACAAAAACAGACAATATTATTCATGGGCAGAGTTATTATGTGGGAGTTGGATTTTTATTTGTACTTTTGATGTTGACTTTTATTTTACAAAAATATAAAACAAAAATCAGAAACTTAGTACCCAAAAATAAATTTAGTACAGAGCTTACACTAGCAAAAGAAAATAATACTCAAGATGTTTCTATAAAAAAAGAGGAAACCACAGACTCTGAAAATATCTCACCAACTACATCAAATATAACTTTTAAAGATGTAGCAGGGATACAAGAGATAAAAGAGGAGCTTGAAGAGGTGGTTGATTTTTTGAATCACCCTGGAAAATATCAAAAATATGGTGTCTCTTTGCCGCGTGGTGTTTTACTTGTAGGTCCTCCTGGTGTGGGGAAAACACTTATTGCAAAAGCAGTTGCTGGTGAAGCAGAAGTGCCATTTTTTTATCAAAGTGGAGCGAGTTTTGTCCATATTTATGTGGGGATGGGTGCAAAAAGAGTGCGAGAGCTTTTTACGGTTGCAAAACTCAATGCACCCTCAATTATATTTATTGATGAGATTGATGCGGTTGGAAAGGCTCGTGGAATAGGGAGCAATGATGAGCGAGAATCAACACTCAATGAACTGCTCACACAAATGGATGGTTTTGATAGCTCTAGTGGTGTGATGGTGATAGCTGCGACCAATAAAATAGAGGTACTCGATGAGGCACTTTTGAGAGCTGGGCGATTTGATAGGCGTGTATTTTTAACATTGCCTACAAAAACAGATAGAATTGATATCTTGCATTTGTATCTTAAAGGGAAATCATTTCAATTTGATGTGGAAAAACTTGCCAATGAAACCAGTGGTTTTAGTAGCTCTGCTTTGTCTACTTTGGTAAATGAGTCCCTTTTATATATGATAAAAAGAGAAGGAACGAGTCTACTTGAAGATGATATAGAGTTTGCAAAACAAAAGATACAGTTTGGAAAAAAACAGATCACTCTTTTATCAGCAGAAAAAAAAGAGATACTTGCAACTTACCAAGCTGGAAAAGCATATATCACAAAAGCAAAAGTAAACCTTTTGGATGATGGTATTGTTATGGAAGATCTTATTTATCCTTCAAAAACACAGCTCAAAAATTTGATCAAAAAATATCTTGCAGGTAGTATTGCACTAGAAGTTGTTAAAAATGAATCGTATGTAGTGTTTGAAGAGGAGTTGAAAGAGGCGTATGTAATGGCTACGAAAATGGTCAATGACTATAAAATGGCATCAAATGTAGATACTTTGATTCAGGTTATAAAAGATGATTTGAAAACTGATATTATCTCCAATATAGAAGAGGTAAAAAAACTTCGAGATATTTTGATAAAGGATGAAGTTGTATTTTAGTGGATTTTGTTTGGATAATGAGCAAGAGTTGTTTGATGAGTATAGTATACAATCAGATTTTGTTGTAGCTGGATTTAGTTTTGGGGCTATTCAAGCTCTTGAGTATGCTTTGGAGACAAAAAAAAGAATCGACACCTTACAGCTTTTTTCTCCTGCATATTTCAATGATAAAGATAAAAAATTTAAACGCTCACAACTGTTTTATTTTCAGAAAAATCCAAAGCTGTATTGTGATAATTTTTTGAAAAGTGCAGGATTTGAAGAGGGGATACAGAGTAAATATTTCTCTTTAGGGAGTTCGGAAGAGTTGCATACTTTACTCTATTATGAGTGGAGTGCAAAAAAGTTGGAGCAGATTGTAGAAAAAAATATAAGTATAGAGGTGTATTTGGGAGCTGAGGATAAAATCATCAATGCATCTGCTGCATTGGAATTTTCTCGACAGTATGCTGAGGTATATTATAATAAAAATAAAGGACATAGAATATGAGTCAACAGAGAGCAAAAATAGGAATTATTACCGCATCAGATCGAGCAAGTCAAGGGATATATGAAGATATTTCAGGAAAAGCGATAGAAGATACGATGAATGATTATTTGACATCTCCTTGGGAGCCTGTGTATAGATGTATAGAGGATGAGCAAAAAACTATAGAAAATACTCTCAAAGAGTTAGTCGATGAGCAGAAGTGTTGTTTGGTAGTCACTACAGGGGGTACAGGACCCTCAAAAAGAGATGTCACACCAGAAGCTACAGAAGCTGTATGTGATAGAATGATGCCTGGATTTGGGGAGTTGATGCGAGCGGAGTCTTTAAAATTTGTACCAACTGCAATCTTGTCACGGCAAACAGCGGGACTTCGAGGGAGTTCACTCATAGTTAATCTCCCAGGGAAACCAAAATCAATACGAGAATGTTTGGATGCTGTTTTTCCTGCTATTCCATATTGTATCGACCTGATGGAAGGTCCTTTTTTGGAGTGTGATACAGAGGTGATCAAACCTTTTCGACCTAAAAAATAATAATATTATTATTTATAAAATAGTATAAAAATATGGTATAATTTCGTCTTGATAGATAGAATGGAGAACTATAAATGATAATAGCTAATGATATAAGTTTGTCTTACGAAAAAGATAAACTTGTTTTAGAAAACACAAGTTTTCATATTAAAGATAAAGAGTTTATTATTATAAGCGGTTCAAGTGGAAGTGGAAAATCGACTCTTTTAAAAGCGATTTATGGAAATTTAGAGATAAGTCATGGGACTTTAAGTGTCGATACTCTTGATATAACAAAAAAAAAATATGGAAAAACTCTTCGCTTACGACAAAATATGGGGTTGGTTTTTCAAGATTATAAATTGATTGATGAGTATACAATCGAAGAAAATATAGCGGCACCACTTAAAATTAGAGGTTATAATACAGAAGTTATCGCAAAACAAGTAGAAAATTTACTCAAGCATGTGCGTCTGAGTCATAAATCAAAATCTTATCCCCTTCAACTTAGTGGCGGAGAGCAACAAAGAGTCTGTGTTGCAAGAGCTTTGGGACATAATCCCAAAATAATTTTGGCAGATGAACCTACTGGAAATTTGGATGATTATTCTGCAAATATAGTATGGAAACTTTTGCAAAATGCCAATAAACAGTTAGGTATCACGGTGATTGTCGTGACACATAACAAAGCAGAAAATTTAGAGCTTGTGTATAGAGAATTTGATATAAATAAAGGGGTGATGTGTGAGATTTCTTAAGTCATTACTTGTGTTTGTATCTCCTTTGATTCTTGTATTGGGTTGTTTTTCTTTTTATCTTGTAGTCAATAAAATAGTTGAAAACTATAAAAAAAGTTTGGCTGATAAGTATTCGATTATTTTGATTGCAAATGAGCCATTAGCAGATATTAATGCCCTGACATCAATACGGTTCGAAAAAATACGTGCCATTAATAGAGATGAGATTATAGGGGATGTAAAAGAGGCATTGTCTCAAGGCTCTCTTGATATGTTTAATCAACAATTACCTTATTTTTATCATTTATATCTTAAAAATTTCCCTACAAATAGTGAGTTACAAAATATAAAAAATACTTTGACACAGCTTGAAAGTGTGCAAAGCGTAGAGATGTTTGAGAGTGAACATACAAAATTGTACTCGTTACTTGTATTGACAAAAGATATTGTGACTCTATTGTGTGTCATTGTACTTGTCTCCTCTTTTTTGATGATACTGCAACAAATTAGACTATGGTTTTTTGAATATAATGAAAAAATTCGTATATTACAACTACTTGGTGCTTCTTTGTTTTATAGTACAAAATCAATTATTGGTATTATTTTTGGAAGTATTTGTATCTCATTGGTGCTTGTATTTTCGAGTATGTTTGTATTGATTACAAATTTTTCATGGCTTTTGCAACCTGAGTTGCTTGCTCTGATCCCAAAGGTACAAGATTTGTTTTTTGAATCACTACAAATTTTTATTTTAGCGGTAGTGATACCCTCTATTGCATTTATATTTTTTGTACTTAAACATAGAATAAATAATGATGTTTAAACTCTTTTTTTTTATTTGGATCTCTTTATTTGGACTTTCAAATCTCGCTTTTGCTTCTTTTGCGAGTAAAGAACAAAAGCTTGCTACTGATATACAAATAACTATTTCACAAATATTAAAAGATGAGAAAAGATATAAAAAATTAGAATTTTTACTTCAAAAATCCAAAAAAAGAATAGATACCAATACCCTAAAAATAAAATTATTAAATAATAAAAAAAATATTTTAAAAAATGAACTCCAAAATTTAGATACAAAACGGCTAAAAATAGAATCGAATATTATTCGATTGACAGCCAAAAAATATGCGAAAAGTAGAGCGGTACACTCTATAAATAAAAAATCTTCTCAAAGTGTAATAGACAATGAGGTGTATAAAGTATTAGAAAAAAGTATTGCATTTGAGATATCAAAATACAATGACATTACTCAAAAATTAGAAGATAAAATAGTTGATAATTCTCAGCTTTTAACAAAACTTAATGCTATTCAAAAAAAACAAAAAGAGCTTCTCTCTTATAATCAAAAATTACAAAATACACAAGTAGTCACTATAAAAAGATTGAAAAAAAAGCATAAAGATTCTATTGAAATTCTTCAAAAACTCTTCGACTAATACTTTTGAAACTTTTATTTTGTATTCTTTTTATATCTATAACATTTTTAAATGCAAACAGTTTAGTTAAACTACATGTGAGTAAAAATCATACTTTTTTGACATTTATAGAATCAATAAGTGCTGCTACTTATGTCTCAAAAGTTCCCAAACGAATCTATCTTTCGAAATATAAAAATGATATAAAGAACTTTGTTTTATTGCATAAAAAAATAACAAATTCTACAATCAAAAAGTATCCTCATAGCAAAAGTTTACTCAGAGCATTGTATATAGAATCGCTTAATTATAAAACATTTCAAGGTTTTGAGCGAAAAATAAAAAGTTACAAAGTGGGTATAGGTAGAAAAAATTTGGATAAATATTTTAGATATTTACATAAATTATATCCTCGATTTGAAAAAATACTCTGGAAAAAAACATACAAAGGTCTGCTGTATCGTAAAAATAGACTAGAAAAACTGATGCAAAAAAAAGAGTTTGATACGATGATACAAAAAGTATTGGATTTTTATGGTGTAGATGAGAAAGATATTGGAGTTTTAAACATTGCATTTTATCCTATTTCATATGGGAAAAATATCAAAGCGTATAGTATGGGTAATATAGAAACAATTGGGATATTTGTAGGGCGGTCTCAAAATCTTGTTTGGCTTTTGAGTGCTACGATATTGCACGAGTTGGCACACTCTATTTATCGAAAAAGTAAAGTGGTACAAGAAAATTTTTTGAATATTAAAAACAAAAAAAGAGCGAGAACTATCAATGAGGTGATGGCAACAGCCATAGGAGCTGGTTGGGGATATAATGCACTTACGAATAGGTATGCAAAAAGATTGTGGTACAACAATAAAACATACAATAAATTTGGAAAACGAGTTTATCCAAAAATAAAAAAATATATAGATACTCAAAAATCAATAGATCTTGACTTTGTAAAATATATCCAAGAATTACTGTAAAAAAATAATTACTCCATATCATTATGGTAACAAATCCAGCAATTTTGTAAAATATTAGGGAAAATTATGTTAAAATAAAGTAACTAATTATGTGTAAAAAAGGGTTCTTATGGCTGAGATTAAAGAAAATGATGTAATACAATATAAAAGTAATAAAGTAGAGATAAAAAAAGCACCAGAAGCTGGGGATAATGTATCTGTATATGTTCGTCCTGGTGATCAAATTGATTTTGATTTTGGTGATATAAATATAGAAGACTTAGAGTACAAGCTTATAGGTGGGGATATTGTTATTGATGTTCCTGGGCAAGGGTCTTTGACTTTTGTATCTATGGCTCTTATGAGTTATAGTGATACACCTCCTTCTTTTAATTTTGATCAAGGATACTCTCTATCACTTTCAACAATTCTATCAGCCATAGAAGAAGTAAATAATCTCCCTTTAGAATCTATCTCTGCAAGTCTTGAAGTCAAGATTGATCAAGAACTTTCCCATGATGCAGAAGAGGTACAGCCAATAGTAATTGTCCAAGAGATCGTGCAAATAAACGAAAATATTAGTATGGAAGAGTATGAGGAGATAGAGCCATATGAAGAGCTTGATATTGATGATTCCTCATCTGATGACTCCTCTTTTACATCTAATAATTCCTCAAGTTCAAGCTCTTCAGCAAAAGCGGATGAAGAAACAACTGAAGATGGACCAGCTGAAGTAGAGGGTGTCAAACCTACACTCTCTTTTAATATAGATATACAACATGTAGAGGTTTCATCTGCCCAAAGTACAGTTGCAGGGGAAGAGATATTGACAATCAATGGTGGGGGTGGTGTGAGCTATACCAATGATTATTTAGCCAATGCTCTTACTGCAGATTTAGTCAAACAAACTGATCCTGAATCTATTGATTATAGAGGTATTCAGAGCGGTGATTATTATAAAACTATTATCAATGCAGATAATGCTACGTATATAAATGAGACCCAAACAGCAAGAATTATTGAGCTAACACCTTCGCAATCTGAGGGGTATGAAATAACAAGTTTAACGCTTTCTGGATTGGTTTCGGGAGTGAGTATTTTGGGAGCTACTGCCAATGAAGATGGAAGTGTTACCCTAGAAAGATCTACAACAGATGATGTCTCTACTGGTTTTACTATCGATGAGATTACAGGTGAGGTTGATTTTGTTATTCAATATGAACGAACACTTGATGTTGATTTTGAGCTGACTATTGCAGCTACGAGTACGTTTGATTTGGCAAATGTATCTGAGGAAAATCTTGAGGGTTTTGAAACCCCTATAGAAACAATATTGGAGTTTTCAGATACTTATGGGATCAATATAAAAGAGGTAGATGAAAGTAACTCAGAGACTTATAAATATGAACAATTTGTAGGGAGTGACTTTACTAATGGTTTTGTTCTTGCTACAAATATCAATGAAAGTATTATACAAACAGGAGATACCGATACAGAAGTGTATGGTTCTTTAGTAAGTGATACTATTACAGCTAGTATAGGAGATGATACACTTGATGGTGGAGCTGGAGATGATACGCTTGCTGGTGGATTGGGTGATGATACTATTATTGGTGGAGAGGGTATAGATACTGTATCTTATGAAAATTTTGAAGAGTTAGTAAGTGGTTCTGGCACAGGTGTCACTATCAATATGGCTACTGGTATTGTTACAGGAGAGGGTACCGATACCGTAAGTGAAGTAGAAAATATAATCGCTTCAAATTTTGATGATACGATTACAGGAGATGCTTTTGCAAATACGATAGATGGATTGGATGGGAGTGATACAGTGAGTTACTCGTATGTTGATGCCTCTAATGATTTGAATATAGATCTCTCTTTTGGTGTGGTAAATGTAACTGATACAGATATAGATACTCTTAGCAATATTGAAAATGTGATAGCTGGTGCAGGTGATGATACTATTAGAGGAGATATTAACAATAATACTTTAGATGGATCTTCTGGAAATGATACGGTTGATTATAGTTATTCTGCATCTGGGATTGATGTCACTTTTGATGATGAAGAAACAGGAGTAGTAAACATAGGAAATGAGACAGATACCCTTGTAAGTATTGAAAATATGATCGGTTCTGACTACGATGATATTATAAAATCAACAGATACCACTTCTATCAAAAATGTATTTACAGCAGGGGCAGGTGATGATACTCTTGGTGGTGGTTCTGGAGAAGATACACTCAAAGGGGAAACTGGCTCAGATATATTACAAGGTGGTACAGGAAACGATACTCTGAATGGTGGTACAGAAGATGATGGCTCACGAGGAAGTGATACGGCTGATTATAGTGATCGAAGTGATTCTATCAATGCTGATTTGGCTTCTAATAGTGTGACTATCTCGGCTGCAAATGAAACAGATACACTCATAAGTATAGAAAATATCACAGGTGGTACTGCAAACGATAATATCACAGGAGATGATGAATCAAATATTTTATCTGGTGGCGATGGTGATGATATACTCAATGGTGGTGATGGTGATGATACTCTTAATGGTCAATCAGATGATGACACTCTTAATGGAAATCTAGGAAGTGATATACTCAATGGTGGTGATGGTGATGATGTTTTTACGGGAACTGCCGATGATTTTACTGGTGATACTATAGATGGAGGTCTGCATACTCTAGCAGATGGTACTCAAGGAACAACAGCAGCAGCAACTGGCAAAGGGGATACTGTAGACTATAGTAATATGGTAGATAGCATAACACTTGTGATGGAAGATGGTGCTGCTACTACAAGTGTAAAAGTTGGTGTCAATAGTGCTGATCATACTTTGTCTAGTATTGAAAATGTAAAAGGTTCTGATACCGCAAGCGATAATCTTACAGGAAATAGTAGTAACAATACACTTTGGGGGCAAGGTGGAAATGATACACTTGAGGGTGGTGCTGGTGATGATTATCTCGATGGTGGTGCTGGATCTAATACCATCTCTTTTGCAAATGCAGCTACAAGAGTAAACAATGCTATATCTGTAGGGGTAAAAGTCAATCTGAGCGATGCTGTGTATGACACAATAGCCGCAGGAACTGCAAATGGTGATGGAGATGATACTATCACTGATTTTATCAATATCCTTGGTTCTTCACTTTCTGATACTTTAGTCGGAGATGATGAGATCAATACTATCTCTGGTGGAGATGGTGCTGATGTGATAGATGGTTTGGGTGGAGATGATGCACTTAATGGTGGATTGGGTAATGATAGCTTTACTATGAATCTTGATGATGGTATGGATACTATCGATGGTGGAGAGGGGCGTGATACTGCTGATTATAGTAGTCTAGGCGTTGCTATCTCTGTCGCACTTGATGAAGAGAATGAAGTGAAAGCTATCATGGATAAAAATGCAGATGATCTATTTGATACAGATGACTTAACAACAGTTGATACTTATGATAAGATTAAAAATGTTGAAAATATTACAGGTGGTTCTGGTGATGACTTCATTTATGGAGATGTACAAAAAAATACTCTTATAGGAAATGCTGGTGATGATTCTATCAAAGGTGGAGCTGGAAATGACTATCTCGATGGTGGAGTAGGTGCTGATAATCTCAAAGGGGAAGCTGGAGAAGATGAGATCTACGGTGGCACTGGAAATGATAATATTTCAGGGGGAACAGAAGCCGATACTTTATTTGGTGGAGCTGGAAGTGACAACCTCAGTGGCGGTGATGGTGTCGATTTTATCACTGGTGGAGAAGAGGAAGAGACAGATGGTGGAGATAATATTGATTATTCTACGGAGTCAAACTCTTTGAGTATTAACTTGAACAATATAAACACTACTGGTGAGGGTGTAGGATATGCTACTGCTAGTGTGGGTGGAATTGTTGCTGACTATGTAAAAGAGATAGAAAATGTGATAGGTTCGAATTCATCGGATGAGATTTATGGAGATGATGATGCCAATACTCTCAGTGGACTAAATGGAAATGATGAGATAGCAGGAGCTGCGGGAGCGGATATATTACTCGGTGGTAATGGTGATGATACCTTTAAAGCTGGAATAGATAATGCTACTCACGATGGATTGGCTGATGGAGATGATGGAGCTGATACTATAGATGGTGGAGATCATACTATAGACAATGCAGCGACTCAAGGATCTACAGATGCTTTTGCAGGTGGTGGTGATACTGTTGATTATAGTGCGATATCTAAATCTATAGATGTTACATTAGATGGTTCTACTGAAGCTACAGTAAATATTGCAGATTATGCTGATGATAAGATCAAAAATATAGAAAATGTGACCGGTGGAAGTGGTAATGATACGATTACTGGTGATGGACATGCAAATACACTCAAAGGGGAAGCAGGAGATGATACTCTCTCTGGTGGAGCTGGAAAAGATTATATAGATGGTGGAGATGATACAGCTGGAGATACAGTAAGTTATGCTTATCTTACAAGTGCTGGAGTTGTTGTAGATTTAAGTGCAAATAGTGGTGTAGTAGATGCTTTGGATACAGATACTCTCTATAATATAGAAAATGTAATAGGGGGAGAGAAAGAAGATACTATTACAGGGACTACAGCTGTGAATACACTTATAGGTGGAGCGGATGATGATGATTTTTATGCAAGTGCTGGAGCTGATAGTATCTATGGTGGAACAATTGCATCAGATGGAACACATAACATTGGGGGAACAGAGTACAATAAAGTGGTCTACACAAGTGCCGCAAAAATATATGTAGATTTAAGTGATACTACAGCTGATACTGATGGAAATGTGTATGCTGAGGTATTAAAATCAAATTCATTTGCAAATGATGGTTTTGCCATAGATACTTTAGAATCGACAGATAAAATTTATGGTATCACAAATATTTATGGGTCAGACTCATATGATACAATCATAGGGAATAGTGCTGGAAACAAACTCAAAGGTGAAGGTGGAGATGATATCATCGAGGGAAATACTGGAGATGATTTTCTTTATGGTGGAACTGGAGATGATACTTTTAATGCTACTTCTATAAATGATGGGACAGATATTATTGATGGTGAAGAGGGTAGTGATACTGTTGATTATAGTAAATTAGCAAGTACTGCTGCTATTCAAGTGACATTGGCAACAGATGGTGCTAGTTCTACTGTTACAGTTAGTAATGGTGGAGATAGTGATACTATCACAAATATAGAAAATGTAACAGGGACAGATCTAGCTGATAGTATCTATGGAAATAATCTAAACAATACGCTCAAAGGTGGAGCTGGTGATGATACACTTGAGGGTGGAGCTGGTGATGATTATCTTGATGGTGGAGATGTAACTGAAACTAATGGAGATACAGCGTATTACAATCAAGCTACAGGAAGTGTAACAGTTAATCTTGGTATCGATAGTACAGCTCAGGCTATAGGTGGAGGACAAGGGAATGATACACTTGTAAATATAGAAAATGTGATAGGTTCTTTGTATGATGATACTTTTTATACAAACTTTACCAAAAATAGTAGTTTTGATGGTGGTATTGCAGACAATGAAATAAATGGGGATACTGTTGATTATAGTAATCTTAAAGCTGATATTGGTGGAGCGAATTATACAGGAGATGTAAATCAAGATAATATTTTCTTAGATTTAACTAATAGTACTGTTGAGGTACGATATGGTACTAGTATAGTTACAGATAGTATTACAGGTATAGAAAATATCATCGCAACTAGTGGAAATGATACACTTTATGGAGATACAGGTAATAATAACCTTAAAGGTCTTTTGGGTCATGATATTCTTGATGGTGGAGCTGGAGACGATACTCTTGATGGTGGAGTTGGAAGTGATACTGCCTACTACAATCAAGCGACCTCTGGAGTCACTGTAGATCTAGGTATTACAACTGCACAGGCTGTAGGTGGAGGACAAGGAAGTGATACACTTATAAGTATAGAAAATGTAATTGGTTCAGAACATGCTGATACTTTTAAAGGTGATAATGTTGCTTCGAATATATTTGATGGTGGGTATGATTTAATAACAACTAATGAAAATAATACTCCAGCAGATGAGAGTGATACAGTAGATTATTCAACACTTACAAATGCTACAGATAAAGTAATAGTTGATCTGAGTAATAAAACTTCAGCCAATGTAAATGTTTATGTAACAGGAACAGAACTAGGGGCAGATACTTTACGAAATATAGAAAATGTGACAGGAAGTTTTGGAAATGATACTTTTACTGGCAATAGTGATAGTAATATTTTATTAGGAAAAGATGGAGATGATACTTTTCTTGTGACAGGAGCTTCTACTGGAACAGAAGCTGATACTATCAATGGTGGAGATAATACTACTGTAGGTGATACTGTTGATTTCTCAGGAGTAACAGATGCAAATTATTTTGTGGATGTCGATTTAGGTTCGCAAGATCTATTACTTAAAGACAAATCAAATGCTAATACTATTGTAAGAGATGACACTGTTCTAAATATTGAGAATATTACTGGAACTCAAAATGAAGATAGAATCTCAGGAGACGGTTCTAAAAATATTCTAAAAGGGGAAGATGGTACTGATAGTATCTTTGGTGGTGCTGGAGATGACATCATATATGGTGGGGCGAATAGTGCTACTGATGCTGTTGGAACTTATGAGATACTTGATGGTGGAAATGATAATGATACTATCTATGGTGGAGATGGTGCTGATAGAATATTGGGTGGAGCTGGTACTGGAGATGATAAACTTTATGGTGAAGCTGGTGATGATAGTATCACAGGTGGATTAGGAGCGGACATCGTAGATGGTGGAAGTGGAAAAGATACTATAGAGGGAGAAGATGGACAAGATAATCTCTTTGGTGGAACTGAAGATGATATCATCAAAGGTGGAGATGATGATGATATTATTTATGGGGATGATTCATTAAGTAATGCTACAAATGCTGGTGCTGATACACTCTATGGTGATGCTGGTGCTGATCAATTATTTGGTGGTTATGGAGATGATACACTTATAGGTGGTAGCGATAATGATTCACTGTATGGTGGAGAGGGTACTGATACGGTTGATTATTCTACAACAGGTAATAGTGTAGAGGTAAACTTAGCAACCCAAATTGCAACTGGTGATGGAACAGATACATTAAATTCTATCGAAAATGCAATTGGTTCAGTGTATGATGATACATTTATCTCTGATTTTACTGCGAGTAATAGATTTGATGGGAATGAGGGGACTGAAACTGTTGGGGATAGTATTAGTTATGAAGCGATTACTATCTCAGATACTACAACAGATGGAGTAAAAGTAGATCTTTCTACAGAAGTTGGAGAGGGTGATACAACTGATGGATATTTTGAAGCAGTTATCACATCTAATTCAGGAGCGGATACTTTTACTGATTATTTAAAAAATATGGAAAATGTTACAGGCTCAAATGGGAATGATATTATTGTAGGAGATGATTCTGCTAATACACTCAAAGGATTGTCTGGTGATGACTCTTTAGGTGGTGGAGATGGCTTAGATTCTATTGATGGTGGTGCTGGTAGCTCTGATACGGTGACTTATGATTATGTTACAAGTGGAGAATCGGTCATAGTAGATTTGTATACTAATACTGGGGTTGTAGATGTAGCTGATCAAGATACTTTAACAAATATAGAAAATGTATACGGTTCGAGTGGAGATGATACTATCAAAGCAGCTACAGGAGATGTGAGTAATATTTTTGATGGTGGAAATAGTGAGAAATATACAGTTGGAGCTACAGATACAGATACTGTTTCTTATGCAAATTATACAGCAGGAGTAACTGTATCTCTTGGAGAAACATCTGCACAAACTATAGTAGGAAGTGATAATGACACTCTTATCAATATAGAAAATCTTACAGGTGGAAAAGGGGCTGATACTCTTACAGGGGGAAATGGTACACAATCTAATAAACTTGATGGTTTTGAGGGGAATGATACATTTCTTATGGGTCGGTATGATGATACGACAAACACGGTAACAGATGCTGATGATGGAGCTGATTCTATTGTTGGTGGAGATGGTGGTGATACTATTGATTATAGTGTGATAAGTAAAGATATTACTGTTACATTAGGAGAAGATGTTGCTGATGCAATAGTTGATATTACTGATTATTCAAATGATACTATTAATACAATAGAAAACTTTATTGGTGGAAGTGGTAACGATAATATTACAGGAAATTTATCTTCAAATATTCTCACAGGTGGAGCAGGTATTGATAATATCAAAGGAAAAACTGGACTTGATACAATCTATGGTGATGAGGGCAATGATATATTATCTGGTGGAAATGATGAAGATACAATCTATGGTGGTACTGGTGATGATATCATTAGTGGAGATATAGATGAGGATATACTTTATGGAAATGAGGGTGATGATACCTTAAAAGGTGGAGCTGGAGATGATATTATTTATGGTGGTGATGCTTCAGGGAGTACTGGAAATGACTGGGTAAATTATGAAGACTCATCTGCTAAAGTCACAATCAATTTAGGTGATGGTGATAATGATAATAGTGGTGTAACGGATACAGATAATATCAGTGTAAAAGAAGGAGCAGATGGATATTCAACAGGATTGGGTGGTGCTACTGGTGAGGGTACTGACTCGTTATTTGATATTGATAATGTTGTAGGAACTACTTTTGATGATACTATTACAGGAACAACTGGGGTCAATACACTCTACGGAAATACTGGGAGTGATATATTTAAAGCTTCGAGTGCAAGTGATGGTGCTGATATTATCGATGGATACAATGGAATTGTAGTGGATACTAGCGATGCTGCTAATAGTGATACTATAGATTATAGTGCATTGGGTGTCGCAAATCAAATCACAGTAGATTTGGCAAATAGTAATGCAGATGCAACTGTCACTGTAAATGGTGGAGATAATGATACTGTTCGAAATATAGAAAATGTGATCGGTACAGCTGGAAATGACATCATCTCAGGAAATAATGAAGACAATTCCCTTGTAGGACTTGGTGGTGATGATACTTTACAAGGGGAGCTAGGAGCGGATCATATCTATGGTGATGCTATTGATGGGACAGGGTCAGGAAATGATACAGTTTCTTATGCCTATTTAACCACACAAAAACTTATAGCAAATCTTGATAGCTCAAGTGCTGAGGTATATGGATCAACTACAGATAAAGATACGATTAGTAGTATCGAAAATGTGATTGGTGGAAGTCTTGATGATACGATTACAGGAAGTGATGTAGCTAATATCTTGCAAGGTGGAGCAGGTGGAGATGACACTTTGGCTGGTCTTGGTGGAGATGATACCCTTTATGGTGGTTCTTATGATGGCTCTACACATACAGATAGTGGTGAAGATATGGCTGATTATAGTGCTGAAAATAAGATCAATGTGACACTTGCTGAGGGTGCAACTGTAACTGTAGATAGTGATGGTGATGGAAGTTTTGAAGCTACTACGGATGATGACCACGATACACTTTATGGTATAGAAAATATCAAAGGTTCTGATAGTGGAGCAGATACGATAGTCGGAGATGCAAACGACAATACTATTTATGGTATGGCTGGGAATGATTCTCTTGATGGTGGTGATGGTGCTGATTATATTGATGGTGGAGCTGGAGCTGATACGATAGTAGGTGGTGCTGGTGCGGATAGTTTGGTCGGTGGAGCTGGTGCTGATCAGTTTAATGTAGGGACTACTGCACTTTCTGATTATAGTGGAGATGTTATTGATGGTGGAGATGAGATAGATACTGTTGATTATAGTACTATAGATATAAGTGGTTTCTCAAATGGACAAGGTGTCGAAGTTGTACTCGCAGCTGGATCACCTGCAAATGTATATTTTGATGGAAGTGTTACGGCTAGTCATACACTTACCAATGTAGAAAATATTATAGGAACAGATCTAAAAGATATTATCACAGGAGACAATCAAGCCAATACACTTACAGGTATGGCTGGAAATGATACTCTTAAAGGAAATGCTTTGAGTGATGTACTTTATGGTGGTGCTGATAGTGATGAGCTTTGGGGTCAAGATGGAGATGATACGATTGAGGGTGGAAGTGAAGCAGATGCTATTTATGGTGGTTCTGGTTATGATATTCTAAAAGGTGATGCAGGAGCAGATCAAATCTCTGGAGATGGAGATGATGACCAAATTTTTGGTGGAGCTGACAACGATAGCATCTCTGGTGGATATGGAAAAGATACAATACAAGGTGAGGCTGGAGATGATACCCTTACAGGAGATGCTGGAGATGATATTATCGCTGGTGGTAGTATTACTATTGCAGGTGGAGTAGTAAGTGTTTCAGTTGATGCAGATGATACTTTGGGTGATACTGTTGATTATAGTACGGCTATAAAAGGGATGACTGTTGATCTTGATATTGGTGATGCAATTGCAGGAAAAGGATCTGCTTCAAGTGAAGATCAAGGAGATGATGAACTCTATGATATAGAAAATGTAATTGGTTCAAATCTTGAGGGTGATACTATCAATGGGAGTGCTGAAAAAAATACTTTATCTGGAAAAGGTGGAGATGATATACTCTATGGTGAAGGTGGAAACGACTCACTTTTAGGTGGAGCTGATGATGATACTCTTTATGGTGGTACAGGAACAGATACTATTCAAGGTGGTGCAGATGATGATGCTATTTATGGTGGGGCTGATAATGATAACCTTAAGGGAAATAGTGGAAACGACATCTTTTATGCAACTTCTTGGGATGATGGTGCGGATATTATAGATGGAGATGATGGTACAAATGATGGTGTTGAAGATGCGGTTGATTATAGTGCATTAATAGATACAGACAATAAAATCGTAGCAACACTTCAAAATGTGGGTAGTTCTGTCATAGAAGTATATGATAATGATGGAAATCACGCAAATGCAAATAATGATGATACTATTAGTAATATTGAAAAAATTATCGGTACAAGTGGAGATGATACATTTACAGGGAACTCTTTGGCTAATACTCTTGATGGTGGAGCTAGTGGGACTGATCTAGTAAAATATGATTATGATGCTGTTGAATCTACAGGGGTTACTGTTGATTTTGCAAATAATACAGCTACAGAAACTGTGGGTGGAAATGCTATTGTCGATGTGATTACAGGGATTGAAAATGTAATTGGGTCTGATTGGGATGATACTTTTATCACAGAAAGTGGTGTAGTAAATACTATAGATGGTGGTGAAACAGATGCTGGAAGAGCTGAGGTCAATGGGGATACTGTAGATTATAGCTCAAAATCAAATGCTATTAGTGTCACTTTAAATGGTGCTACATTAGCGGCTGTAACTGTTGCAGGTGATTCTACTGATCAAATTAAAAATATTGAAAATGTGACAGGTTCTACTGCAGCTGATAATATTACAGGTGATGCAGATACAAATACTCTCAAAGGTGATGGTGGAGATGATATCTTGGATGGAGCTGGTGGAGCGGATTCACTCTCAGGTGGAGATGGAGCTGACTCTATCATCGGTGGCGCTGGAGCGGATGTACTTACTGGAAATGACGGAAATGATAAATTTATTCAGTCAAATATAGCAGATGCTGGTGATAGTATTGATGGTGGAACAGGTGCTACATCTTTAGATACTATTGATTATTCAGGAATTGATGCTGCTGAGGCTGGTGGAATTTATGCTAAACTTACTGATGGTGAAGTTATTATTGATGCAGATGCTGATGCTGACTTTACAGATACAGCTGATAATAAAATAGATACCATTACAAGTATTGAAAATATTTCTGGTACTCAAAATGCGGACAGTTTAGTCGGAAATAGTGAGGTTAATTCACTTTATGGAAATGCTGGAATTGACTATATTGATGGGGCTGTTGGAGATGACTATCTTGTGGGTGGAGATGCTGTTGATACTATTTATGGTGGAGATGGAGCAGATACTATTTATGGAGATGATAGTTTAAATAGTGCAGGTATGTCAAATGATGATGAGCTGTATGGTGGGGCTGGTATAGATACTATTTATGGTGGTTATGGAGATGACACTATAGATGGAGGATCTGGAAACGATGCTATCAAAGCTGGATATGGGGATGATACACTTATTGGTGGAGCTGATAATGATACACTTGAGGGTGAAGATGGAAGTGATACAGCCTATTATGCAGGTGAAACGACATCAATAGACGCAACGCTTACAGATACAGGTGGAAATGCTACAGGAACTTCTATAGGTATAGATATATATAGCTCTATTGAAAATATAACAGGTTCACAAGATGCTGATAATATTACAGGAAACTCTTTTGCAAATATTTTAGATGGACAATCAGGTGATGATACTATCAAAGATGGAGCTGGAGATGACTCTGTACTTGGTGGAGATGGTGATGACTATTTTTATGCAGGTACTGGGACTGATGAGTTTGATGGTGGAGATCATACTGATTCTACAAATACACAGGGTAGTACTACAGTGTATAGAGGAAAAGGTGATACTATAGATTATAGTAAAAATGGTGCAGATAAAATAGTAGCAGATTTAAGTACTGTTGATGCAAATGGTTTTTCTGATGTGGTTGTTACAGATGCCGATACAAGTGACTATACAGATAAAATTAAAAATATAGAAAATATTACAGGGACTGAAGGAGCTGATACGATAACTGGAGATAGTATCTCTAATACACTCAAAGGAGATGCTGGAAATGACACACTTTCTGGTGGAGCTGGAGATGACTATCTTGATGGTGGAGCTGATGATGATACATTTGTAGGTGGTGCTGGACTTGATACTATAGTAGGTGGAGCTGGTGCGAATGATTTGACTGATTATTCTAGTGAAACAGAAAAAATTCAGGTTGATTTTTCTAGTGGTATAGATGATTATGTCAAAATAGCTGGAAGTAACGAAGATATTATAAGTGGAATTGAACATTTTTATGGTGGAACAAATGATGATACAATCGTTGGAAATTCTGTAGCTAACTCTATCAAAGGAAATGAGGGTGACGATACACTAAGTGGAGGAGCTGGTGGAGATACTCTTGATGGAGGTGATAATACAACCTATGGCGATAATGATGGTGATGGCGATGTCGATGTTGCTGATGGAACAGCTGGTTTAACGCAGACAGGGGATACTGCAGATTTCTCAGACTTATCGAAAAGTGTGACAGTTAATTTAGATACAGATAATACTATTGGAAATGGTGCTGTTGGTACTGCATTGAGTGATAGTGAAACAGATACGCTTATCGATATAGAAAATGTAATAGGTACAGCACTTAATGATAATATCACAGGAGATAATGCGGAAAATACTTTAGATGGTGGCGATGGAGATGATGTGCTTATCGGGCTTGATGGTGTGGATTATTTTGATGGTGGTATGGGTAACGATGATGCTATTGATTTTAGTGATGCTACTGCTTCAGGTATAAAAGTGGATTTATCAACTACACAAACTTTAGGAGATAATACTACTTATAGAATACAAAATGATGGTTTTTCAAAAGCAGAGTTTGTTGAAAATGTCGAAAATATCATAGGTACAAGTTTGGTCGATACTATTATCGGTGATGGCGAAAATAACAATCTGAATGGTGGTGCTTCTGATGACTCTATCTATGGAACTTCAGGGACAAATATACTCGTGGGTGAAGCTGGGAATGATACTTTTAGAGGTGGTTCAGGAGCAGATACTATCTATGGAAATGATGAAACAGCAAGTAATCTCCATACAGAATCTGATACAGTAGATTACTCTACAGCTGGAAATAATATCAAAGTAAATCTCTCTAGTACTGATAGTACAATAGAATTATCAGAAGAACAAACGACAACTTTTGCAACACAATCAGCTACAGGAGATGGGGCTGATAAATTGTATGAGATAGAAAATATCATAGGTTCTAACAATGCAGATACTATTATCGGTGGTGAGAGTATCAATATCATAGATGGTGGTGGAGCTGCTGATATCTTGGCTGGTGGTGATGGTGTCGATACACTTATAGGTGGAACTGGAAATGATACTATTTTAGGTGGACTTGATGGTGATGTGATCTATGGTGGAACTGTGGATGATATGCAAAATATCTCAACAAGTAGTGTAGCTGGAAATGATATGGTTGATTACTCTTATATTACAGATGCAACTGCTATCAATGCTGATTTAAGCAGAGGTACAAATCAAATACAAGATGCAACGGATTCTTTAAAAGCAGATGGTGTGTATGATATTCAAAATGTGAAAGGAACTAAAAATGATGATACTCTTAAAGGGCATGATGATTTAACAAGTACAAACTCACTCTTAGGATATGATGGAGATGACTCTTTTATCGTTTCTAAAGGGGCAGATGCTTTTGATGGTGGAGATGGTACGGATACTTTGGATTATAGTTCGGTTGATATATCAGGAGGAACTGGTAATGCCGTTATTATTGATCTTATTGATCAAAAAGCAAGTGACAATGGGTATCATGCTACTAATGGTGATTTAATTGAAGATACTATTACAAATATTGAAAATATTATCGGTACTACAGGTGATGATAATATTTTAGCAAATAATGAAGTGAATGTTTTAGAGGGTAATGATGGAGCTGATACACTCAACGGTCGAGGTGGAGCAGATAGCATCTATGGTCAAATTGGAGATGATACACTCTTTGGTGGACTTGGTAATGATATTATTGATGGTGGAGATGATAATGATAAGATCTCTTATATTGTTGTCGATGGAACTACAAACGATGGAAATGATACAGTCATAGGTGGAGCTGGTATAGATACATTATCGTATGCGGAGTCATCTACAAATGGTATCACTGTTGATCTAGGCGATCAATCTGATGTCAATAATTTTGGTACGGTAGCTGTAGGTGCTGGTGGAGCTTCAGGGATAGATACTTTACAAGATCATTTTGAAATAATCGAGGGATCGAGTGCAAAAGATGTGATGCAAGGCTGGAATACAACAGGATATACAGGAGATTTTTCAGATACATTTTTAGCTGGGGCTGGAAATGATACACTTTACGGTGGTGTTGGTGATGATTCTTTATTTGGTGATGGTGGAAATGATCTAATTAAAGGTGAGCAAGGTGATGATACTATCGATGGTGGTGGTGGAACAGATACACTCTCTTTTGCAGGAGCTACTGCTGGTGTGGAAGTTTATCTTGATGGTACAGATGGTGATAATGTTGCTACAACTCATGAAGTTATGGAAGATGGTTTTGGGACAAAAGATACAATAACCAATATAGAAAATGTTATAGGTTCGAGTAATGATGATACTATCAAGGGAAATACAGGTTATGATAGTATAGATGCAGGAGCTGGTGATGATACGATTATAGCAACTACTACAAGTGGTACAGATTTTGCTAATGGTGGATCTAATACTGCTATGACTACTGATGGAGCTGGTGATTGGTTGAGTTTTGAAGCTTTAGGAAGCACTGTCACTGCACGAATAGATACCAAGACTGTTACTGGTGCAACATCTATCACTATGAGTGGTATAGAAAACTTAAAAGGTTCTGATTATAATGATGATTTGCGAGGAGATGATAGTGTTAATTCAATTGCTGGTAATCTTGGTAATGATGTAATCTATGGATATGGTGGAGATGATAAACTCTATGGAGATGAAGGAGATGATGTCTTACGAGGTGGTGATGGAGTTGATACTTATGATGGTGGAACCAATACAGATGGAACTCCAGAAGCAGATAAAATAGACTTTTATTATACAAATGGTGGTGTTGAGGTTGATTTATTAAATGCTGATGTTTTAGATGATGGATATGGAAATGAAGAACTGAATTCTATCTCAAATATAGAAAATATAGGTGGATCAAATAGTGATACAAATGGAGATACTCTCACAGGTAATAATAACGACAATACAATCTATGGACTTCAAGGAGATGATACTCTTAAAGGTGAGGGTGGAGTAGATAGACTTGAGGGTGGTTATGGAGAAGATATCTTAGATACAGGAGCAGGTACACAAGATGTAGCTTTTGGTGGAAATGGAACAGATACCCTTACAGGTGGTTTGGATGGTGATATCTTAATTGGGGGTACTATAGCGAATACTGATGTTGCAGTGGATTGGCTCGATTATTCCTCTTTGACTACAAGTGGTATCTCTGTAGATTTGCATACTGTTATAGATGATACTTTGGATGATACTTTGGATGCTGTTTTAAGTGAATCATATTCTAAAGTGATAAGTATAGACTCGACTACAAAAGCTGAAGATACGAGCAAAGTAGACTATATAACTCAAATAGAAAATATAAAAGGAACCGCTCAAGGGGATATATTGGGTGGTGATGATGCTCTTAATAGTATAGAAGCTGGAGCTGGTGATGATACTATTTTTGCTTCTGATGGACAAGATTATATTGATGGTGGATCTAATACTGCTATGAGTTCTGGTGGTGGAGATTGGTTAAGTCTACAGTATTTTAATCCCTCAAGTGTAAATATAGGTACATACAATACAGCAACAGAAAAAGCAGGGGATTCTGTTGTAAAAAATATAGAAAATATTGTAGATTATGATGGAGTGAATCCTGGAAGTGGCTCTTCTGATACAACAGCTTGGGGAACTACTACTGAAAATACATTTATTATGTATGATGGTGCTGATAATATTTATGGTGGTGCTGGAGATGATGTATACGATTTAGGGACTGGAAATGATAAGGCTAATGCTGGAGGTGGAAGTGACATCTTGATAGGTGGAGATGATACTTTTAGTGGTTCTTATTCTAGTACTGATAGGGGAGATCTTCTTGACTATAGATATGAATGGACTGGTAGTAGTGTAACCATTATTTTACAAGATGGAAATATTGATATTGATAATGATAGTACAACTGATATTTCACTTTCAGCACCTGCTGCTGTGACTAAAGCAATTAGTGGTTTGTCTACACTTACTAATGGGAATCATAGTTTTTTTGTAGTTACAGATTCTCTAGGGGAAACTGATTATCTTTATAAAGAAGCTAATGGTACATCTGATTTTGAAACATTTTATTTGAGTAGTGTAGATGATACTATGGTAGGTGATGATGACAATAATAATATCTTTGGAAATGAAGGTGCTGATACCATTCTTGGAATGAGTGGAAATGACTATATAAATGGTAGTAGTGGAGATGACCTTCTTTTTGGTGGAGCAGGAGATGATAGAATTTTTGCTGGAGATGATCAAGATACTATACAAGGTGGTATAGGTGATGATGTTATTGATGCTGGAAAAGATGATGATACTATTTATGATGATGAAGGGATAGATACTATCACAGGTGGTGAAAATACAGATACCGTGATATTTAAAGATGGGACACAGGGAATTGTTGTAGATTTAGAAGCTGGTACGAGTACGGATGCTTTTGGTAATAACCAAACTATTACAACTGTAGAAAATATTATAGCCACATCTGGAGATGATGTTATAAAAGGAGCAAATGATATTGATAATATCCTTTATGGGAAAGATGGTGATGATACATTTACTATCTCTACGAATGCTATTGGTGGAAATGATTACATTTATGGTGGAGATGATACTACTGATAACAGTTCAAATGATAAAATTATTTTAACAGATACAGGAACAGGAACAATCGATGCGAATACCAATCTTTTAGTGGATCCTGATGTAAATAGTACTGCGTATGAGATCAAAGTTGATATGACTAATCATCATAAAATCACATTTAATGATAATTCAACAGAATTTTCTGGTATTGAAAATATTGATGGAAGTGCTGAAGATGACTATATCAAAGCAGATGAAAAAAATAATACTATTACAGGTGGAGCTGGAAATGATTATATTCAAGGTTTAGCTGGAGCAGATAACATAGATCTAGGAGCTGGAGATGATATCGTTGAGGGTGGAGCTGGAGATGATGTCTTAGCTGGTGGAATAGGTACCGATACGCTTGTGTATACAAATGCCACAGCAGCGGTGGTTGTAAATCTTGATACTTCAAGTTCAACAGGTGGAGCAGGTACAGATACTATCTCAGGTTTTGAAAATATTGTAGGAAGTGATTATAATGATACTCTTACTGGAGATACAAGTACAACTGTAGGCAATACTCTCTATGGACAAGGTGGAGATGATACGATCTATGGATTGGCTGGAGATGATAAACTTTATGGTGGAACAGGAGCTGATAGCCTCTATGGAGGAGATGGAGCTGATACTCTCAATGGACAAGGTGGGGCTGATATATTAGATGGTGGAGCTGGAGATGATAATATTAAGGGTTCTGGAGGAGCTGATACTTTTATCGCAAGTGAAGGAGCTGATATATTAGATGGTGGAGCTGATAGTGATACTGTAGATTATAGTGCTAGTACTACAGGTATAACTGTGACATTAGCAGATAGTGGTGCGAGTACGGCAGTAGCTCATACTATAAATAGTAATACATCTAGCGATACACTTAATAATATAGAATCAATAATAGGTTCACAAACAGTTTCCAATAATTTAACTGGAAATAATATGGACAATACTCTTACAGGTGGAGATGTAACCGATATTATCAAAGGGGTAAGTGGTACCAATTCACTCGATGGAGGAGATGGAGCTGATACACTCTATTCAGGAACTGGAGATGATACTATTGATGGTGGAGCTGGTGCTGATGATTGGGTGTATTTCACTCAAGATAATGATACTACTATTAATTTACGTGACAAAAGTGCATCAGGGGATGGCTCTGATACTATAGAAAATATTGAACATATCAAAATGGCAAACGGTACTAATATAGTCGAGGGTGATAGTAGCTCAAATAGTTTTGTAGGGGGTACAGGTACGGATAGTTTACAATATACTGATTCTGTAAATGGGGTGACTGTAAATGTTACATCTGCTGGTGCAGGAACAGTAAATGGAGATGGGTCAGATACTTTTGAAAATTTTGAAAACTATACACTTTCAGGTCATACCGATACTATAAAACTAAATGGTGTCTATGGAACAACTATAGATGGGGGATCAAATCCAACACCTAATACAGGGGATACAGCAGATTATGGGACAACTGGTACAGGTTTAACGGTAACAATTGCTGGTGGAAATACAGGTGCAACAGTAAATAATGGAACTAGTACAGATACATTGAATAATATAGAAAAAATTGTCGGTGGATCTGTAAATGATACATTTATAGTTTCAGATGTAACAAATATAGAAACACTTGATGGAGGAGGTGGAGTCAATACCTTAGAGACAGCTACTGGAGTAGATATCTCTGGGGTGACTTTCTTGAATTTTGGTCTTATTATTGCAAAAGATGGACAAACTATCACACTTGATGCAACACAATTGGATGATGAAACTGTCATACTCAAAACTGAAGGTACTGGTCAAATCATTATCAATGGGACAAGTGATGCGGATGATTTTGATTTTGGAGGAGTTACCCATGAGGGTAGCGGTACGGATACTTCTAATATATTGCTCAATATTGATGCAGATGTTACCTTAACTGGTAAAGATTTGGGCGCTGTTGAAAAATTTGATATTGCAAGTGGTGCAACATTGACTGTCAATTATGATCAAGTAGATACACAAACATCTACAGGGTTAGGGACAATTAAATTAGCAGATACTACATTGACAGGTGCAGAGATAAAAACACTCAATGATGCTAGTGCGAATCCGATAGATTTATCAACAGTAGCAAATATCTCAACATCTACCGTATCTGAGATGTTGGAGATAGTGAATGATACAGGGGCTATATTTACAACAGCACCAAACTATACAGTAACATTAAGTGATACAGCAAGTGTGAGTGATATAAACACAATATTAGGAGATACTACAGGAGTTGTAACTGCTACAGTAGATGCTACAGGAACAGTATCTGCATTAAATGCAGCGTTGACAAATGCAGATGGAGCAGATAAATTAACATTAGTATTGGATGCAATAACAGCTAGTGCAAGTGACCTCAATACATTAAATGGAAAAACATCAGTAGCCGTAAATGCTGCAACAATCGATAATATTACAAGTAGTGCAATAGACGATGTAAAAACAATGATAACAGCAGATACAAATGGAGAGATTAATCTTGATGGAGCTTGGAATGTAGTTATTACAGATAGTACAGTAAGTGCAGCAGATGCAAAAATAGTCAATGGTGGAACATCAGGAACTATAGATATATCAGCATCAACTACATTAAATGGCTCAACTGCTAATGTACTCAAAATAGTAACAGATGATGGTGCAACATTTCTAACAGCTGGAAATTATGCGACAACACTTATTGATGCAGCCTCAGCAAGTGAAGCGAATACTATAGCAGCTGATACTACTGGAAAAATAACCGCTGAGGTAATAGGGGATAGTGCTTCACAATTAAATAGCGATTTAGCAAATGCAAGTGCAACAGATGCCTTAACATTAATTGTAACAGGTGGAAGTGCAGTAGCATCAGACCTTGTAGCTTTGGATGGAAAAACATCTGTTGTTGTAGATGCAAGTACAAATGTAAATACGATTACGGGAACAGCAGCAGATATAAAAACAGTTGTGGAAGCGGCTGGGATAGATACGGCTGGAGATGTGGATGTGACAGTTGATTCTGGGAGTGCGACGGTAGCACAAGCAAATGCGATAGATGATGCAACAAGTGGAATAGTAACAACAAATATTTCAGAGACAGATGAATCTACATTAAAAAACTTAACAGATGATAATGGGAATAATGTATATACAGCTACAATAAAT
>Ga0193954_1000144_pt1 | contig 41975 bp, 61 predicted proteins | sample BB_5_MG_FD_140340 | JGI IMG/M metagenome (GOLD analysis project Ga0193954, IMG submission 140340) | Microbial mat bacterial communities from the Broadkill River, Lewes, Delaware, United States - BB_5_MG | ecosystem: Environmental > Aquatic > Freshwater > River > Microbial mats | place: USA...
CAGCTCCATAACCTGCTCTACCTAGTATTCCAGTATTTAATGCTAAAGCAACCTTTGGTAATACAAACTGTGGTGCTATATAAGCAGGTATATTAGTTACTTCACTTGCAAACCTAAGTCCAAAACCGAGCATACCAGAATTATCTAATCCCTCTTCTATGTGTGTTTGATGTTGGTATTCAGATAGAAGTTGTTTAAAATGAGGAAGACTTTTTGCTCTATCTCTTAAATCATCTCTAAAGTCTTCATGTATACTTTCCCCATATTGTTCAATAAGTACATCTTTTTTTGCATCAGAGAAAGACTTATCTTCCTCTACCTTGTAATCATCATATGCCTGAATTGACTCATCAACTGCAATACCAATTAAACTATCGTCTTTTAATGCTCTTCCAAACATCTGAGATGTAGTTGATTCTTGCTTATTTACAAGCTCAACCATAGAAGTATTTATTTCTCCTTTATCTATGTCTTTTTTTAAATTTTCAAGTAAACTCATTTTATTTTTCCTTATTAATTATCTTAATCTTTTCATCTACTGGTAAACCATTTATATAATCCAATATTTCTTTTTCATTTGACTTTTTAAAATGACTATCAATTTTTTTCATGATACTAGGATTCTTCTTTACTTCTAATTCTATAATCTTAGATACAGTCTTGTGTTCTTCGTTAGTTAATACAGTAGTTGATTCAGAGCTATATCTACCAAATGAAAGAACTCTATCTATAAAACTATCTGCTGTTTCAGATAATGATTCAGTTAGTGCTTTAGCATTTTTCTTTATAGACAATCCAATCATACCTATTTTTGAAGCATTTTCTATATTAGCTTCTTGAGGTGTTTTTTCTATTTTGTTTTTTGATGAAAATAACATCATAGATTCAGCTTCCATTTTCTTTTTATTTCTAACCGTAATTTCTAAATTCTCTGCTTCTTCTTTATTTTTATCTCTTCTTTTTGTCATATAGTTTGCTATAGATTTAGGAGTCATTGCACTAGTTACTGGCTCACCATCACTATTTAATAAAGTAATCAAATCACCAGTTCTTTTTATATCAGTTATATCAGCATTTACATTATCTTGGTTTTGATATATTAAGAACTCTGCAATATTTTCTTTTGTTTCTAATCCAGTACCTTCAGTATCAATTTCTACATCATCATATTTTAATAATGGTTTCAACTCTAGTTCTTTGATAGCCATAGCCATAGCATCATCTCTTGGATAGAATCTACTGTATGCTCTAGCTTTCCTAAATAATGCTTGTTGTTGTCCAACACTAAAATCACCGCTATAGTCAGCATCTATTTTTTTTACAAATTCAGATGAGCTTATAGACTTGAAACCAAATTCTTTTTTGTTTAATAACAAATTTCTAGCTACATCAAAATCATTCTCAGTTAAATTTTTCTTGTCAGCATTTCCAGTTGTTAGTGCATAATCCAGCTCAACATAGTTTGATAAATCAGTATTGTTAAATCCATATCCATCACTTACAGCTTGAGTTATTTTACTATATGATTCCAAAGCATCTTTTGGAGATATAATTGATAAGTTTCCAATATTCTTAATATGAGTATCATAAGCTTTTATTTTAATATTATTCTTCTTTGCTACTTCTATACCTTGAATTCTTGATATTTCATCATCTTTTGAAATCATCACTTCAACAAAACCTTCTGCTCTAGCCTTAACATCATTTCTTATGTCAGCATAGGTTTTACCATATCTCTTGTTAGAATCAACATATAGTTTATTTATGTCTGCTTCTCCAATAGAACTTTTAGCAACATAAGACGATATACTATCATCATAATTAAGACGTTCAATTTTATTATGTAGTATATTCATTTTTGATTCTACATTCTTTGTAAACCTTGCATCATTTATTTCATTATATACTGGATAAAGCTCTTTCATTTCATCTATTGTTAATCTTCCTGAAACTATATCTTGACTGTTTTCTGCTAAATCATTTTCAATACCTATTGATATTTGACCAAGCAATAATGCTTTAGCGTTCTTAATACCATTCTTAGAAAAAGAATTAGCATATAAATCAACTTCTTCCATAGTTATATTTTTTCTCTGAGATGCAATAGTAGGTATAGCTTCATTTTTAACCAAATCAACAAAATCATCTTGTTCTATTTTTTGAGCAAAACCTAATTCTTTATTTTTATACATATTTGAATGGTTTTTATACTTATCCGTTTTGTATTCAAATTGGCTTTCAAAATAATAGTTATCTATAAAATCTATTCTATCAGAACCATTCATTGATACAAAATTATTATCAATTTTATTTTGCTCCAACCCTGCTTTTTCTTCAAGAAATAACAAAGCATCAGAATCTATTTTTTCAGCTTCAGCTCTATTCTCAAGTATTCTCTGTTTTTCATCTCTATTTTCTTGTGCTTTAGAAACTTGTCCAAAAGAATCTAAACCATTTGCTACTATTTTTGCTAAACCTTCACCAACACTTGTGCCTTTTGATTTACCTATATTTATTCCGTAATCTATATTATTAATCATAAAACATATCCTCTTTTTATTTAGTTACTACCTGCAAAACTTCCACCCATAGAAATAGCTGTAGTTGCACCTTTAGTACCACCTTGAACAGCTCCAATTACTGTTGATGCTAATACACTCTCTTTACCTGCTCTTGCGTTTGCCATAGTCTGTTCTGTGTCAATCTTTTTTGCCAACATACCTTGTGCTATGTTTATATTATTAATATCAACTTCTTTAGCAACTTTTCCTTTTGCTTCACTTGCTTTAGCTCTTTGTGTAAATTTCATTCTCTTCTCAAGATTTCCGCCAACACCACTTTCTGCTTGAATAACAGTTGCTCTACCTTTTGCTTTTAAAAATGCTCTTGATATATCAGTCATTTTCTCTCTTGCAATACTTTCTTGTTCTTCCATTTGTTGGTCAGCAATACCTGATTGAATACCATATCTTCTTTTAGACTCGAATCTCTGAACATCTAGTCTTCTGTTATTCTTTTTTGTTTGTTGTCTATTAGAGTATGCTGTAACACCAGCTACTACCCCCATTGCTACCCATGCCCATGCCATACTACTCTCCTTCTATTAAATTTTTTTTTGCATAATCAATTAGGTCATCTATACCTTCTGATTTATTTTTATCTATAAGTGTTTCTTCTAATTTGTATATGTCAGTTTCATCTGTTACGTGAATTGTTTGCCATAGCATATCTTCTTCTATATACAATACTTTTCTAACTCCAGCATCAGATTCAAATGTATATGGTGCAGTAATCTCAACAGCTTGTTTTCCATCCCAAACTTTAGCTCTACCACTAAGAACAATATTTAGGTGTTTTGTATTATGTACATGACCTACGACTATCATTCCTTTAGGCATAAAAATTTCTCTACTATATACATTCTTGCTAAATCGGTGTGTTATTGGAAGACCGCAAGGAGCTGTGCCTTCATGTTCTATTAGTTCATTCATTCTGGTATCCTTAATATTTTTATTAATTATACCAGATTTTACTACCATCTTGCTTTTTTACTTCTTGAATCAATATGAATCCATGATTTATATAATCCAATACCATATTTATCTTTATACTTATTATCTAAATAATTGTAAACATATAATGGTTTTATACCAGATACTTTTATGTCCGCACCTCTTCCAGTTAAATGTTTTGAGTTTTTAGCTCCACCTACATTTTTATTGTGCTTAGTACATCTACATCCTGATGTTACTATTACTGGTTGTCCAAAATGCTCTCTTAAATCATCTAGTATTTCTGCTAACTCATAATCAACAGTATCAAATCCGCAACCACATCTACAAGCAAATTCGCTTCTTTTAAAATATTTCATTTTTAACCTCCATTATCTAATTTGTTTAGTATCTTTTCTATACCACTTTCTAATTTATCAAACTTCTCGTCAATATGTTTTTCCATTTGCTTAAACATCTCTTTAGATACAAACTCAACTCTAACTTGCTCCATAGTTGGTGCATTAGCTAGTTTTGTTTTATGCTCAGTTATTGTTTCATTCATAATGTCTAACTTCTCAAAAAATTTTGAATGTAATGCTTCATCTGAGGTATTGTGCCTTCTTGATGTTTCTCTTACTTCATCAATATTTTTTATGTGTAGTTTTTTTAAATCATCAATATCTTTATTGTTCTGCTCTGTTTTGTTTTTAACAGTTACAATAGTAGCTACATAAGTAACTATAGCTACTGCAATACTAAAAAGTAGACCTAATAAACTAATTACCCAGCCTTCCATTTATTCTCCTAAACAGTTTAATCTACACTTAGCAATACAATCCGCTTTGCTAGATGTTATATTAACTTTACTTACTAAAGCATCTCTTTTCTTTTTATATAAATCTATTTTATCTTGAGTTGAAACACAACCACCAAATAACAAACCAATTAATACAACACCAAATATCTTTTTCATAGTAATCCTTTAACAATTTTTCCTGCTATTACAACAGCACTATATATTTCTTTCTCTGTATTTTTACCATCCCAGTAAGCAACAGCACCATAATCTCTTACAGTATCATAGTATCTTTTTGCTATTTTTCTACCATACCATCTCTTAAAGCATGATTTTGAATTTACTTCTCGCATCATATTGTTAAAGAATACTCTATCAGCTTCATCTTTATCTTCTATTGTTTTTCCTACAGCATACATTTCATCATGTATAGCACAAGGTATTGTAAAGTCAAGACCAAATAATGTGTCTGGAACTAACCAAGCATTCCATCCAGAACCACAACCATTTTTAGGAATAGACTTATCAAAAAGTCTACTCTCTATATTTTCAGGTATATAATAATTAACCATCTGTTTTATACTCCCTTACTCTGCTACATAGATTGTAAATCTATTATCAATTGAACCATTCACTCTTAATTCTGTAACTGCAATGTCTAATTTATCAATGTAATAAATTCCACCTGCTTTGAAGTTAAAAGTTAATGCACCTATACCACCTACCACTATATTTTCTTTTAGATAAATTCTATCTTCACCTTTAACTTTATATGGCATATAGTATGTATCATTTGGTAATTCTGTTGTAAAGCTAAAAGTAACTTCATCTCCTACTTTGTATCGTGTATTTTCAACAGTTATATCTGTAATGGGTAATACTACCTCTTCAACTACTGGTGCTACATACACCTCATAATCACTTGCATTTGGAAGAGTTGCGATAAACGCTTCACTAGCACTGATAACATTTCCGTCTATTTTATTTATAAATTTCATTTTATTCTCCATTGTACCATAATACACAAATTCCGTCTGTTCCATCACCAATAGGGGAAGCCGAACTACACGCACCTGCACCATAACCAGTTGGGGCATTATCTGTACCTCCACCTCGACCTTCATAGTCATAACCTCCACCACAGCCACCAAAGCCATCGTTAGAACTGTATCTTGTAGCATGAGGCAATATATTTTTAGTGACAATTACACCGTCAATTACTTTTGAAACAGTTAAAGGTAAAGGATTATTACTAGAACCAGCTTGTGCTGTTCCATTAGTACCTCCATTTTCTCCAACACCAATCTCATAAGCTGACCCGACTGGAGTTTTACCACCTTTTGCAGTAACATAAGTACCGAATGATGAATCTCCTCCATCATTTCCTATTAAACCACCAGCTCCAATTGTTACAACTACTGTTTCATTTGGTTGAAGTGTTATCTTATGGTAAGTCATAGCACTTCCACCGCCGCCACCTGTATATGGTTGAGCAGTACCAGAACCAGCTCCACCACCACAAATTCCAATAACAACTGTTTGAACTTTATCTGTCGTGTTGGTGTAAATACCACTTTCTGTAAACTCTACTTTATGTGTATACTTATCATCAAACCATAATAAACCACCTTTTGTACCACTTAATAAACTTTCTATAGGTGTACTCATAACGCTACCCTCCAACTTCCATTATTATAAACTAATCTAAATTCTATCAGTAATGTACTTACCGATATATCATCTGCAATACCACCAATCGTTTTACCATTTCTTAAAATAGTTAGCGGATTAGCTAAAAGCACTTCTTTTGTTGCTATATTCTTAAATCTAATCTCATCATTCTCACTAGGCGTAGGTGGTAATGTTATTGGAAAAGAACCTCCAGTTGTATTAAACGATATCTCATCATTTACAACAGCTGTATATGCTGATGTTTTTGTCACTGGTTTAAATGCCTTAACTCTATATAGTTTCTCTAAATATGATTCCGTTCTTCCACTAGGCATATTTTACTCCTTAATTATGTACTGTTATCTTGATACCTGCTGTTGATGCAGTATTCCAAGATGCTATTGTTGGTATTATTGCAAATAACCCACCGTCATTTATTCCTGCACTATCTCTATATAGTTCAAATTTTAAAGTTTGTCCAGCATTAAAAGAAAGTTTCTCAGACATACTAAAAGGTGAAATATTGTTATTTGTGTCAATTCTAAAGGCAATGCTTGAGCCAAACTGTACATCATCAATAAGAACCCTTGATATAACTACACATTCTCCTATACTAGTATTTCTACCAAAATGTGCCAAGAAGTCTATATGATACTCTGAATCTACTTTAAAAGTTATTGTTCCGTTACTGTCCATTGATATATACTCATTGTCTACTGATGCCCCAAATTCAACCTGCATAGGAACATCAAGAGCAGAAGGTAATTGATAACTTTCTACTGAATAACTATTTAAAACAACTTCTTCTGGTAATATAATAGATAGTTTTTTATCATTTCTAAATTCTCTAACGTCATATATCTCCAAAATTCCATCACTATTCCCTTCTTGAACAATAACTTTTGCTAACTCTTCTACTTCAAGACCTTGAGTTGAAAGAAATGTATTTACAGTTGCTTCTTCTTCTGCATCTTCAAGTTTTCTATATGTATTATGTCCATACTCAATATAGAAGTTATCTGTTACAACACTTCTCATTATTGTGTGACAAACAAAATGTGATGTTGGTATAGCATCAAGACCAGCTCCACCTGCTTTATCTTCATTTATGTAATTAGTATTTTGTGCAACTATAGGTGTCAATTCAGGTTGTATACCATAAACACCATCTATAGGAAATATTTGAAATGCTGATATACTAACTGAATCATTCCAATTAACTACTAAAGCATTAGGGGTATTAACACTACCACCTTTTACATCTATTTCAAATACATTGGTTTGGTTTTTACTAACTAATCCAGTATCTTTATAAAATTTGCTTGATTCATAATTTTTAATTCTTGCATACATATTTCTCATAAATTCATTAGAAAATGAAGCACTATCTCCAACAGAAGTTATTGTAGTTCCATCACTAGAAGCTATCCTTCCAAGCTCATGTATACTTTTTTGTTCTTCTATTGTAAATACTGTATTTGGGTTTGATAATACTATTCCAGTAGCATTAACACCTACTATTCTATACTCTCCAGAACTTAAACCATGACTATTATTTGATGTAGCTGGAGTTGTGTATAATACACCATCTATAAAATATAATAAACTAGGAGTATCAAATGTAGTATCTCCTTCTATTGCATCAATTAACTTAGAGCCAGTATTCACTATACCATGAATATTTGATTCTAAATTATCAACTTTATCTTCAAGAGTTCCAGTTCTCAATAATGAGTCTGACAATTCTGTTGATAATAATATAATTGAATCATTTATGTTTGCAATATCTACCAATAGCTGTGGCAATACACTTGAATCAAATATACCAAAAGCTTCTACTGTAATTTCATCATCCTCAAGTAGTGGAGTAGATAACAATATTGTATTTCCATCAGTTGCTTGATAAGAACTTCTTGGTAATCTTAGACCATTTTTATACACCATAACATAGTTTAAATCATAAGATAATTCAGTCAATAATGTTTGTGAATCTACACCAAGTATTTCAGTATGTGTAACCAAACCATGTACATCAGAGCCAATAGTAATCCATGTACCATTTATACTTATTCTTATTTCACTAAATGTACTATTAAAATATAAATCACCTGACTTTATAGCTCCACCTAGTGGATTAACTAATGGATTTAGCTCGTACACTCCATAGTATCTTTCTCTAAAAGAATCCCAAGCTTCTTGTGCAGATATAGCATTATCTTCAGCATCTAATACTGCTGTTTTTAATGGTTCAGAATCTATATTCATGATAGCACTTTTCATAGGCTCAGAACCTACATTAGCTATTGTAGTGATGTTTTCACTATTTGTTTTTATGTAGTCAATATTACTTGAAGCTGTAACAACAGCATCTATATTTTCAGCAACTACTGTTGTGTCATTAGGTGGACTATCTATACCTTCTCCGTTGTCTGTGAGAACAAGTCTTACTTCATCGCCAGATGCTGGAGCTTCATTAAACAATACAAAACTACCAAGAACATCATAATTTGCTGTTACTATTCTTGATTCTATTGGAATTTCTAAAGAATTATCTTTTACCCAAACACCAACATGACTATCTGATAAAACACTACCTACAACCTGAAAGCTTTTTTGAGAACCGTCTGCTGTATATGTTTGTTCGCTTATTACTGCCATTATATATTCCTACTTCTTATTTTTAATACACCCTCTACGGATATAGCATTTATATTACAACCACCATTGTAGCTAGTTTTAAATTCTATGTAAACCTTTTCACTATTTCCACCTATAAAAATCTTCCTATTAAGAAATCTATCTAATACTTCTTTTTCCGTACCTCTTTCTGTATTTATAATATTAAGATTACATTCACCATTTCTATTTACTTTTATATTCTTAACATAGAATGGTTCTCTTATTATTCTTGTACCTTGTTTTGTTTCAATATTAAACCTTGACAATCTAACCCTTGATTCATAACTTACGTTATGTATTCCAGTAGTTGTATCAACATCTACGAAGTTACTTGTAACTGGTAATGAATAGAGTTCAATCTTACAAATCTTATTATCATCACACAAAACATATAAAACATTATCTAATTCAATCAAAGAATTAATAGTTGAAGATAGTTCCCACTCAGACCAAGCAGACATTATTTTCTGAGAGTTCTGTATAAAGTATTTATATACATATATCTTATTTCTATTCTCGCTATCAGTAAAGAAAACCATATTATTACCACTTGATGTAACTACTCTATCTATCGTACTTGGTAAATAACCTTCTATATGGGTACTTAATGAATCAGCTGTTGTAGTATCTGTATTTATTGATGCAGGTCTATATGATAATACTTCAAAAGATTCACCAATTTTTCTAAAAAACATAAGTTCATTATCTAAAACTATTGGTGATAAATTATTATCACAAGCATAACTAGATGTCTTACCTATTCTTGTTGTTGATGGACTAAGTACATCTCCACCAGATAGAACAAATTGAGAATTGTCACTCCATAAAGTAAGACTACCTGCTGTAGCATTTACGTTTCTAATAATTGAAACAGTATCACTATCTACACTTGCATCTATTGGGTCTGAATCAACTAATTCAATAACAGTAGTAGCAAAAAAGTTATAATAACTTCCAGCTTCACTTAGTATTACATTTTCTTCACTTGTAAATCCTAGCCTATTTTTAAAGAAGAATAAATTAGATATTTTACTACCTATAAATGATGGTAATGGGTTTGAATCTCCATCCCCCTTAACTCTATTTTTCCATACACTTTGGAATCCATCTACTGTTTCGTCATAATGTACAAATCCTATTACAAATGTTCCATCAGATTGCCTAACTATCTTTGCTGGTAATGATTGTTTAGATAATTGATAGTATATACCTTCTTGAGCTGTTTCACTCCAGTATTCACCATTCCATTTCAAGTAATAACTAGTAAATGAATCTTTGTCTGTTCCAGTAATAGCTATTGTTCCAACTTCTTCTTCCGTAAAACCAAGCATTTTAGCTGGTAAGTCAGAAATCTTTGCAACACTATTAGTCCATCCGATAGAAGCTTGGTCACCCCAAGAATCTGAAGAGCCAAATGTAAAAGATTCTTCACTTGTTATGTATACAATAGAACCTATATTCTTAGCTGTTATTCCAGATATTCCATTAAGAGTATTTGACATAGCAACAGCAGAAGAATAAGAGTTAGTTCCAGTTGAAGAATACGTATTTCCATTAATAGAAACATAATAAGTATATCCTCCATTTTGACCATCATTAAAACTTCTCTTTATCCAATAAAAAGCCTTATATATTGTGCCTACTGGAGTCTTTTCATCAACAACTTTTGCTGTAATATTTCTGTTTAATAACCAAGTAGTATCTCCAACTGTAAGGAACTTGCAATCCGAGTGTTCAACAATAGGATTTCCATCATTCTGCCATTCAATTAATGGATTAGTTCCTGACGAATTAACAGTCTTTTTATTTCCATTTATATCATATATTCTTAGTTCATTATCAACTATAATCATATTATACTTTTCTAACCCATCTCCTCTATCGTATGAGTGTACTGGCATATTGTTAGTAAATGTAACTGTGTCACTATTTATTAGTTCGAGTCTGTTTCTTCTTTTTAAACCATTAGATACTGTAGGAACAAAATTAACCATATCTTCAACTTGATTATCAAATCTAGCTTCATCTGGTTGTCTACTTATTCCACCTGAGAGATTATTTATATTGTGATTTACTACAGACATTATAAACTACTCATATTTAATAGATTTGATTCATATTCGCCTTCTAGCGTATTTGTATTAGATATTCTAGTGTCATATCTAATTGCATCAATCTTTGCTTCTTTCAACTCTGTTCTTCTTATTGCTACATCTTCAGTATTTCCAACAATATCTATGTATGACTTTAGTGATGCAGTTTGTACAACTAGATTAGCTATAGCAAAAGGTAAGTCATCAAATGCAACATCATCTATAACCTCTAAAGTTATTGAGCTTGTAAAAATAAAAGAATTAGTTTCTTTGTTGTATGCTTTCCAATCTCTAATTATTACTTCAGGATTATCCGCTGTACCAGTAGCTGTAAGAAATGTGTCTGGAATAACAATATTATTTTCATTGTTTGGAGCAAAGCTAATAGTTAGCTCATTAAATTTCCATCCATAGTTTAACACTTTCTTTTTTGCTATATCTATTTCTTTACTAATAAGTATAGCTGTAGGTAAGTCATCTATTACATCAGAAGAGTCTAAAGGTAGTTCATTTAATGCGAGTAATATTTCGTTAATTGCATCTCTTTTATTCATATTATATCCTTTTTTTGAATAAAAAAAAGGGAAGAAGTTTCCCTCCTCCCTTTTTTATTTCACGTAATTAAAACCTATACGTTTTCTGTACCAGTTGTAATTGCAACCAATGAAGCAGGATTAAGTGTACCATATCCAGATGCCAATTGTGTTTTCATAACATATTGGTCATAATCATCATCTACCCATTGTTTTGTTTTTAAACCATAAAGTTCTACCATACCAATAACTTCTTTAGTCATGATGAATCCAACAAAAGTTTGACCTCCACCAGTCATTGCTAATGTATTTGCAAGTAACGCAGAATAGAAGTTGTTTGATTTTAAAATCATAGTATCTCCAATTCTAAAAACATTACCACTAGCAATAGAACCATTATCACCTGAATTGAAATCTCTATTTACAGCCTTTTCAGAAAGTAATATATTGTAGTAGTTTTCATTAGTTGTAATAAACATTTTTTCAGAACCAGTTTGGTCTTTACCTTCTAATTGCTCTAACCCAGTAAACATTGCTTCAACAATTGCATTACCTTTTGCTTCTCTAGTAACTGCACTAGAAATTGCAGAAGAGTAAACATTTGAAGCAACATCTTGAACTTTAATATTACCATTGTTAGTATCCTGAAGTTCTGTAACAACCATAGCTTTATCTAATTCATAGATAACTCTCTTATCAACATAAGAAGCCATAGAACTACCAGCTTGTCCAGTAGCAATAGCTCTAGTATTGTAAGGTACAATTTGTGCATTAAAGTCATCAATATTTTTTCTAATAACTTTAGGTCTTTCAACTGTAATAGTTCTTTCACCAATTAATACATCAGAAGCTAGTGTTCTTGAATCTACACCTAATTTGTGACTTCTTACAACACCTGAATCCATTGAGTTTGCACCAATAGTTCCTGCTGTACCACCAACAATATTTTCAACATCTGCTTCGACACCTCTTGTGTCTACAATAAACTGTGCAGACTTACCTGCTTTAATTGTTTGTTTTGTAATTGCTTCCATAAAAACATTTCGTCTTTTAAAAGCACTTAAAGTTTCAGCGTAAATTTTTAACGCTAGATTTTCTCTTGAAGCTATATCAGCCATTTTAATTCTCCGTATTTTTTTTATTTTCAGACAATTTCTATTTGAATCACATTGGTATCCTATTTCGTTAAACCTTTGGAGTAAAACTTATTGGCAATACTTTCTAATTAAAATAAATCTGCTGAAATTGTTACTCAATTTTTTAAAAAAGTCAAGAGTAACAACATTAAATTCTAAAACTTTGAGTTTTTAAGTTTTGAATCTACTTTTTTTCTGAATGCTTCATCTGTATTATATCTATTGTCTTGCACATCTCTAAAATATGCTTCTTGACTAGAATAAGAAGATGAATTTCCACCACTACCCTTATTTCCTCCAACAATTCTCTTTATTGGTTTCTCATTTGCTAAATCGTATTGAGCTTTTATACCCATCATTGCACTTTTTGCTTGAGCTTCTGGCATACCATCTAAACTTGCTAAATAAGCTTGGTCAATATTTTTCATTGCCCATTCTTTTATAACATTGTACTGAGCTTCACCACCAGCAATAGAATGAATAGAATTTGTGAATGATTGTTGTTTTGCTACTAAGCCATCTAAATATCCATCTACAATTTCAGTAGGTATTCCAAAAGATTCCAACTTATCATATTGAGCTTCTGACAATCCACCTTTTTCATTGAATGATGTAGACAACTCTTCCCATACATCTTGAGGTATTGCTTTTGCTTCATCAGGTTTATCTGATTTTTTTTCAACATCTTTCTTGGCTTCTATTTTTTCTTCACTATCATCTTTAATTATATGTTTTTTACCACCAGAAAAGCTTTTCTCTAACTCTGTGTAATGTTGTACAAGTGCTTCATCTGACATACCATTTAAAACATATTCTGGTAATGTAGATTTTAAATTAACAATACCTTTTCTTAATTCATCAGTATTTTTGTATTTACCTGCAAGTAATTTATCATCACTGTCTTCTTCAGAATCAGGGTCTTCTTCTTCACCATCATCATCAGATGGAAGATTAATCTTCTCGTCTTCTTCTGCTTCTTCAAATTCAGATTTACCTTCTGCAATATTATCTAATATTTTTTGAGCATCAGGGTCTTGTGTTTCTTCAACTTCGCTACCACCAATATCATCATTAGTAATATAGTTTCCAAACATACCTAGCATTATTAATAACTTAAAAAAATTCATTTTCATATTTCATTTTCCTTATAAAATTATTTTCCTTTTAAACTACAGCCATACACATAAAGGAAAAAAATAAAACTATGTATGGCTTGTATATTAAGCGTTTACGAATTCAATTAAATCTTTGTACATATTGCTAATACTTTTTCTTTTAGATAATTCAATACCTAATTCTCTACCATAAGCTTCGAGTGCACCTTTGTCATCTCCAAATTCTTCTACTTGTCTAAGTCCAACTGGTTCTTTTTCTTCTACAGAATCTTCAACAATCTCTTCTACTAGCGGTGCTTTAGCTAATTCTTCAATTTTAGTATCTTCATCAGCCTTTGGCTCAATTAACGAATTCTCTACTAATGATTCAATATCTGGTGCATCTACAAAATCTTCATCTTTGTTATCAACTTTAGTTACAACATTGCTTTTAACAATATCATCTCCATTAACAACTCCATTTACACTAACTACTCTCAGTACATTTTTACTCATTTCTTATCCTTTTAAATTTTCTTGTGATGCTATGTTAGCACCTACTTCCTTAGCTCCACCTTCAATAACTTGCTTCGCAACATCATCTTGTGCTTTTGCAGTAGCGTTTGCATTTCTCTGAATGTTCGTAAGAATAAAGTCTTTATTACCTACTCCACTATTATTTACAATACTTGTTATAACACTTGAAACATTTAATGAGTTCGCAACCTGCTCTTGTCCAACAAGTTGAGCCAAAGACCCTAAGTCTTGTATCATTCTCATTGTTTTTGCTTGTTCAACATTTCTTCCTAAAGCTTCTACTCCTGAAGTAATAATAACATCTATATCTTCCATACCCTCTATACTCAAGTTAGATATAGCATTTTCTACCAAAGGAAGTTGAATATCACTTGCAATAGCTGTATATATTCCACCAAAACTTGCTTCTAATTCACTTGCAACTAATTGTACTTCTTGAGCTGTAACTCTTTCTGCATCTCTAATTCCAGCACTTGACATTAAAAATGTTTCTGCTAATTCTCTTTTTAAATCTTGTACTAATTTTAAAGTAAGTTGTAAGTCACCACCTTTGTTTACCTTTATTGTTCCTATATCAAGTTCACTACCAGAAATAGCATCACCATTTTTTGCATTAGTATAATCCTTTAATCTTGTAAAACCATTTGGATTTACTGTAAATACAGTCTTAGAGCTTACAACAGCATTTTCAACTAATACTTTCATTTGCTTTTCTAAATTAACAAATGTTTCATAATGTTCTTCTACAAAACTTCTTGCATAATCTTCACCATCAACTTCATTCCATCTTACATTTATAAAGTTGTCTGTAAAACTTTTAATAGATGATTCGTTAAATACATTTCCTTCAACTTCTTGAAACATCTGATAACTTCCAGTATCATCAAGGTACACTCTAGTATACAAATCAACATCTAAGTTTTCTCCTTCATCTGGAGCTTCTACACCACTTTTTAATTCATCTTCTAAAGCATTATAATCAATAGACTCTTTTATTACTAAATTAATCACATTCCCTTGTGCATCTCTTTTAATAACATAGTTTCTTAAATTGTGTACTTTATACTTGTCATTATCTAGCTTTTCTACTAAGCTTTCCCCAGTAACCATAGCTAATCTAAGAGCTGGATATAAACTTTTTCTGAATTTAGTATTATTAATATATCTCATAATACCATCTTCCATTTTAGCTAATATAATTTCAACTTGCTGTTTAGCATCCTCATCACCATTAGTTATTTTCTCCATGGCTTCAAGTCCTGCACTAAGTCTGTAAAAACTTTGAGAAGGTGGCAGAATACTAAGTGCAAATTTCCCAGTAAGATGATTAACTAATTTAGCACCAAATCCTTGTCCATACCCAGTAGTAAGGTCGTCATTTGATGTACTACCTTCTTCTAAAAATAAATATGGTATCGTTACTTTTGCATTATTTTCTGCTCTCTCAAGGGTAGAACTTCTACCACTATTGAGATTGTCAAAATGCCCTTTTGCTGTAATATCTGCCATTTATATTACGCTTTTAATCCAGTGCTTCCACCAAGATTAACATTATTTAATCCTGCATTCTCACTTACTTCCAATGGAACTTTTAGTGACTTCTTACTTGTTTTTGATTTAGAATCAATATCATCCTCATCTTCTTCTAGTTCTACTTCAGCAACCTGAATTGGAGCAGTAGGTTCAACTTCTTTTTGTATTTCTTCTGGTTGCACTTGTGGACTAGCAATAGTTGAGCCACCTCCGCCTTTTCCTCCACCATAACAATCCAATACAGAGTTATCTTCAAACTCCATTGTTTCTAAATTTAGCGTAGAACTTCCTTCAAACTTTTTAAATATCATTTTTCAATCCTTATTTTTTTTGTTAGTTTACCAAATGTTTCTTTAACACTCTCAACACTATGTATTCTTGCTTCATATATTTTTTTACCTTCAAGCTTTGAAGACAGCTTTAAAGAACTTTCAGAACTATAATAATGTTCAAGAGGAAGATTTTGTTCTATACATATTTTACCAGCTTGTATAGAAAAAAGATACATAGCTTTACTTGTTCTATTGGCTTCTCTTACATATATGTAGTCATTACCAATTGTTGAATCTCTTAAACCATAGTATTCATTAATGTAAAATGATGTAAAACCAATAGCTTTATCATTGCTATCTATTGCTAAATATATTGCCCAATGACATTTAATAAAAAAATCAACATCACTTCTGGCTTCTCCAAATACTTCTTCTGCAAATCCATTGAGCATATCATCTAAATCATCTCTATATTTATCTTCATATAAAACTATTCTCATTTCTTTCCTCCTATGAATTCTTTACCAAATGGTTTTAATAAATCAATCTTCAGCATCATCATCATCATTACCATTTAAATCATTCTCTATGATAGCAATTGCTTCAATTCTACCTGCTACAATACCTCTTTCGTAATCTCCAATATCTTTATCACATAGTTCTTTAACCATATTCTCACTATATATTTTTCCTTTCAGATTCTTGATTATTTCTTTTATATCCATTTTTTTAATCCTTTTGGTGTATAATAGCATATTAAAGGAAAAAGATGCAAACAGAATTTACTCCAATATGGAATGATAAAACATTTTCAGACATAAAACTACACAAAGAATATATTAAATTATCAAATGGATATTGCTTAGAATGTCAAAAACCACTTACATATAAACACTATTTATGTAGTAATTGCCTAACAGAATTAAAGATAAATGGACTAGAGAAAAAAAGAGTAGGATATAAGTCTGTAGGTGAATCAACTATTAATTTTCAACAACATCTTCATAGGAAATTCTTTAAATGTAATGCTCCTATGCAATACAGAGGTAATAAAGAAGATAGATTAAAGACAAATATAAAAGAAGAAACCATAATTAAATGTGAGAATATATTACATACATATCTACTAAGTTCATCAGACGAACAATTAAGAAATCTATATGATGATATAAAAGATTTAAGAAATACACAGAGAAGATTACTATATGGAATATTTTTATATGGTTTATCTTATAACTTATTAGAACTAAAAGACTTTAAACACAAAGCACACTATCAAGCATCTATAGTAAAACAACTAGATAATGATATTAAAAGAATGTGGATTAGAACTAACTACGACATACTAAAAGAATCAAAAATTAAATCAGTATACTACAGAACATTAGAACAAAATAAAGAGATTTATGTAGCCATAAGTAGAGCAATAGCTCCTATGTTGTTAGAAGTATATTAATATATCAGATACTCTTATACCTTTATATCTATTATATATACAATAGAAGTATAACATAGATATATTTATTTATGTATAAATCTCTAAAAATTTGTTTCCTTCTAAAAAGGAAGTGTATAATTTTATGTAAATATTAACTTAAATTAAACTTAATTAACTTAAAAATAGGTCAGATATTATGAATACACTATATTGATAGTTAGGAACTTGTTTCTCCCCCCATCACTTATATAGAATTGTTCTAATTTGTTGAATATAATTTGTGGTTTATATGTGTAATTATTATCTTAGTTATATTTTGCGTACTATATTGAGTGATATGTGCTGAATTATGCTCTTAATTAGTGTTTAAATGCACTACAGAGTGTTTTCGTTTACCTAGCGTATACTTTTCTTATCTAAACTAGTTACGCTTAAATTACTACACATATATAATATACAACTAAAAGGAGTTAAATTATGAAATGTAAGTTATGTGGTGGTGTTATGATAGAGAAGAGAATGTTATGGTATGGAAATATATCTGTAAGATGGAGATGTGTTGAATGTAATTTTACAGCATAATAACTATAAGCTATATGAATCACACCTTTTAATATCAATTAGATACATTACCAACTAAAGTTGGGATAGCGGTGGAGTTATCTATCATGTCAATTCAATATAGAAATCCACCTTGAGTTTATATTATCTAAAATTAATATATATACAAAAGAAATACTAAGATAATCTATGCAGTATACAAAAAAGAAAACTTCGTCATGTGTAATCATAGCATAGAGTTATCTTATTAATTTATTATGTAGATATATTAACTTCTTCACGATAATATAAATAATCTTTTCTAACGAAGATTAATCAAAAGTTCTTCTCTTTCGCCAAGAGAAGCAGAAGCAAAAAAAAATAATTAGGAGGTTTTAAATGAGATATATATATTATTTTGTTTCCTTTTTATAAGGAAATGAATTATAATATATTACTTTTAATTACTTGTAATTACTTTACATTACTTTGTAGTTATGCTATAATATACTTACAAAAAAAGAGAAGAGTTACTAACAATTAGTTAGGAATCAAAACAAAACATAAAAGGAAAAATTATGAAAACAAAAATTACTATGAGAGATATTATCAACGGACAAAAGAAAGCAAGTGTTAAAAGTTTTAACACAGATTTATTTAAAGCAGATAGCGAAAATATTACGGAATCATTCAACAAAGAAAATTATGAATGTTTAGTGCTTGTTTCTACTGATTTAGATACTAAAAACGAAGCAATTAAAGAGAGCATTATAGCAATTGATGGGAAAGACTCTTATATATTAAATACAAACCCATCAAATTATCAGGGAGTTATAACAACAAGTATTTACAGCAAATGGCTTACTTTACAGGGCTTTAACTTCTTTACAAAAGATTTATTTATGAGTTTAGATAATGAATTTATTGACGGAGAGGGACAAATAACAACAACAGCTATGGACTACTACAATGCACAAATTGAAGAAGCTGGAATTGAAGCAACTTATGACGATATCATGACACTTGGAGAATATAACTCTGAGTACAAGTGTCAAACATTAAGTGCAGTTATTGAAGAGTTAGACATAAGAGTGTCTTTGACTATCAATGAGAGAGGGCAATTATCTAAGATAACAAAGACTAAATTAGATAGCAAAGAAACAAAACAAGAAAAACCAGTTTATAAGTCAATCTTAGACTAAGGGGAAACCTTTAGTCTAACTGATAATCATTCTCAAATACAGCATATCTCAAAAAAAAATTTTTCGCTGACGCGACATTATATCTTCCTTATTAATTATTATATTATTTACTCTAAAAATTTTTCGTGCTGACGCACTTATTCTTACTTCCTTATTAATATGATATGTTTTAAAGCTGTTGATATAATATATCTTGTATTTGAATATGATAACAATGAACGAAAAGGATAAGTTATGAGCGAAATAAGTGAAAATGAACAGTTGTTTAATAGACTGAAGACAAGATGTGAAAGAGCAGAAAAAAAAGCAAGTAAGTTTGATTACATAGTAGAAATATTAGAAAATACTGATTTAGATTCTCACAAAGATTGCAGAGATAACATAGAATATGCAATAAGAGAAGCTAACGATTAGGAAGGATAAGCTATGCCTACACATGAAGAAAAGATTGCAAGATATGTAATAGACTACATGAGCGATTACGGATTGATTTTATGGCATGTGTCTAAACATGATAGTGTCTATTTAAAATTTAAAGATACAAGATTAGGAAGTATTAGAATAGCAAACCATAAGAGTACAAAAAAATATACATACAAGTATGAAATAAATAGCACTAGCAGAAATGCTGATATAAGAGGATATGTTAAGAGTGTTATATACTATAATGTGACAAACTTAGTATTGAACAGATTAGAAAATTTTGATAAAGATAAGTACATAGTATATAGCGAAGAATTAAAATCATATATAGAATTAGATACTTATGAACAATTTAGAAACCATATATTAAAGAAAAGGAAAAAGAAATGAATAAAGAGATTATAAGTAAAGAGTTGTTGAGTGAAGTGTATAATTTTGATGTAAAAGACTTTGTTTCACTTGGTACAGATGATGTTACTTATGAAGTTAGATTTGATGGTTTAAGAAATGGATACAAATATAATATTATCAACATCCACGAATTAGCACATAAATGTAAAGAGTGGGCTTATAGAAAGAACGATGCTATTATTTATAGTGCAATATGTAATGGATGTCATAGTGCTAAACTCCATTTTAGAGGAAGAAGTTTCGGTTCATTATTAAGTGGTGAAGAGAAAGAATTTAATTACGGATTAGAGTATCTATCTATATTTAAAGCTTGTCAATGGCTTTATGAAAGAAAGGATAAATAATGTTAAAAAAATCAATGTATACAATATTGTTTGTATCAGTAGTGTTGTTAGCAAGTGGTTATGATAGTATAGCTGATGAAAATAAATACTGTAGAGGTTATGTTAAGTTACAAGATAAACCAGTAGATTTAAATATGTGGAGTTACAAGTGAGTAAATCAATAGAGTTTACACTACCACAAGTAGAAGCGTATAAGAATGGCGGGAGTATGTTTATAGTTCCTATAGCAGAAGATTTGCAACAGGTATTAGTGAAAGCAATAGAAAGACAGCAAGAAGAGTATTTTATAAGTACATTTGCACCAATCAAAAAAGGCGATAAAGATATTTTTATTAAAGAGGAATTTACTGTCGCTCCATTCACTACAGATATTTTATACAAATCGGATGGACACCCAAATAGTAATTTGATAGATTGGGAAGACGCTTCAAAAATGACAAAAGAACAATCAAGATATTCAATTAGTGAGTGCATAGGTGGTAGGGCTGTTATGGTTAAAGAACTTGACTATGATGAAAGAAATAATATATCAGGTTTTTTAATAGACTCAGGAAATGTTTATTTTACAGATATTTATAACAACCAACTAAAAGAACACAACATAAACAGAACCTACGAAGATAATGACCATATATTCTTAATAGAGGTAAAGAAATGAATGATTTAATAAGAATAGAAAACAGAAAAGATGAAAGTATATTTAAGCTAGTAGACATATCATCTTTTACAAGAAAAGATTGGGATAAGTTTAAAAGAGCTTATTTATACAATAAATATTTTAAAGTAACAGTAGAAAGGAATTAGTAATGGATTTTACAAAATTTAACATGGATATACTTACTTCAAATATTAAGTTGATGAAAGAAAATAATAAGTTAAAAGAAGAAAATGATAAGCTTCTTGATAAAGTTACTGAACTTACTATTGATAAAAACCATATGGTAAGAAAAGAAACTCAATACAAAAAGTTAATTATTGATGGAGATAATAAGCTCAAAACTTTAAGAGAACATATATCTATAAAAGATAGAATTATATACTCAAAAGATTTAATAATTGAAATTGAACAAAGTACAAATACAACTCTTCAAGACAAACTGGATAAATATAAAGAACATATAAATATAGGAGCATAAAATGGAAGAAAATATAATATATAAACCAGGAACAAAAGTAAAATTAGATAACACTTGCTATTCGGGTTTAGCAGATATAGGAACAGTAGTAAAATACTTTGATGGAAAAGGTGATATAAGTAAAGGATATGATATTAAAGTTGAGTATTTAAGAGAGGAAAATAACCATATACTTTTTTATACTACTGAAGAAGTTATAGAATTAGGAGAATAAATGGCAAATAACTTAATACCAAATTTTAGTGATTCAGTTTTTAAAAAAAGAACTGATGAAGAATTAGAAAAAGAAAAAAAACTACAAAAAGAGTATATCAAGAAGAGTTGTGTAAAGGTATACAGCACTAGTTGCGAAGGATATAAGCTTGAAAAAAGAGAAGATATATAACTATTCAGAATTAGAGCATTTAAAAATACCTACTTATCTTAGACAATATATAAGACAAAGATGTGTTAAATTAGAAATAAAATTAAATACAGTTAAGGTAAGAATGCCAGAAAGCAATTATATTACTGAAACCAAAGTTATAACACATAATATAATTGAAAAAATAGAAAATGACAAATCTGAAGGACAAAGACTTTCTAAAAAAGCATTCAATCTGCATAATATAAAGTGTTACATGAACGATAATAAGGAAGATTTATTACTTAGAGGAAATGGATTACCAAGTTTAGCTGAACAATCAAAAATGTTAGGAAGAACTGAATCATATTTTGCATCTCATAAGTCACAAAATTCTAAATTTTATAGATACATGAGATTTATAGGAAGAGGTAATTTTTATAAAGCTTGTATCTGGATGGAAAAAGAATTTCAAAAAATGAATGAATTTATATATAATGAACAAAATAAATTTGTTTCTGAATCTTCTTTTAATAAAGCCATACTGGAAAAATATAGAGAAAAATATAATAAAAACTACACTTATCAAAATTTGGTTTTAAATATTAATTCAATATATATGACAAATGAGCCAAAAATAAAACTATTTAAAAATGCAAGAAGAATAATAAAATTAATAGGAGGTAAAAGAAATGCTGTTAAGTTCTAAAGATTGGTATGACAAATATTATAATGATTATAACTACGAAGATTATTGTAATGATTGTGATATTGAAGGTAAAGAAGTTGTTATTGATGAAGATGAATTCATTAATAGCCAATATGAAGCTTATTGCGGTGAAGCACAAGATATAGCATATGAAGAATATAAGGATAGAAAATATGAGTGAATGAAAGTGTAAAAACAAATTAAAATAAAAGATATTTGGTTCTACAAAGTGTATGGCTTCCGTTAATAGCGGAGAAAGGAACAACTCCTTGGAAATTATAAAATTGAATTTAGAAGTCCCTGATTACTCATACAAACAATTGTTCATACACTTTTTAGAGTCAAATAAGACTCGACAGTTAAGCTACTGAAAAAAAGGCTAATCTAAACTATTGGCATGGTTCAGAATTATTATCTTCAAGATAAAATAGTAGTATACGGAGTGCATCATCACTCTGTATATGTAAGCATATTGAAAATAAACAATAGGAATTCCTTTGCAGTTTAAAATTACTCCCTGATTATTCATAGAAACCATTTGCAAAAAATATGCTTACTTATACAGATTAATATAAAGGAAATAAAATGAAAGTTAATTGTTGTGAAAAAATATGTGTAGAATGTGGTTTCTCAAAAAAAGGAACTACTGAAACACTATATGCAGATTCAATAGACATTATGAATAATGGAAGTTTATTTCCATGTCATATGTATTTGAAATCACAAACTGGTTCAGAAAATACTGGAACTGAAACACTTGAAGAAATTAAAGTATGTAGAGGTTATGTAGCATATATGAAAATAAATAGACCAGAGTTAAGTCTATTTACTCCTATATGGGATAAATTATTTAATGAAATAAGAGTTGATGAGCTTGAAGAGATTTATAGTCCATCTGAACTAATACAAAACCATCATGGTTTAAGAAATGGAATATATCTAAGGAATTAATTATGGAAAACCAAAAAGAAATGGGAAACTGTTATTTATCGGCATTTGAATTAATGATGTTAAATAAAAATCTTACTCTTGTTCATGGTATAGTTCATTTTGATGGTGGAATAATGGAGGGTGTTCCTATGATTCATGCTTGGTGTGAACTCAATGATGCCATAGTTTTAGATTATTCAAATAATAGAGAAATCATAGTTTCAAAAGATTTTTATTATAAAAGAGGAATAATATCTGAAACTGTAAAATATAATCATGATGAAATGATGGAACAATTATATTTACACACAAATGAAGATGGTCAATCTATGCTTGGTTTTTGGGATAAGAGATTTTTGGAAACAGATAGGAAGTCACTTGAAATAGCAAGAGAAAGAGGAGTGAATTATGTTGATATTGAAGAACATGAAAGAAATAGGGTTTCATAATGAATAACTTACCATGTGAAGTATGTACAAAAACAGATAACCATTGTTGTCTAGCTGATATACCTTATGACTATATAGAAGCATTAAAATTATGTGACTTAGGTAGACAAAATGGATTAGATTTAATTATGGTTTCACATCCAAAGTTTGAAGATAAAGTAATAATACTTAACTCAGGTGATGATGGAATTTTAGAAAATAAACCTTGTGTATTTTTGAAGAATGGTAAATGTTCTATATATGAAGACAGACCTTTTATATGTAGGAATTATGGAACTGATTTTATTAGATGTAGATACGAAGCTTGTGGCATTAGTGATGAACAAACTATAAGAAATATGACAAAAAATGATATTAAAATGTTAGATAAAAAAGCAGGTGAATTAAGCGATATAGTAAATATTCAAAACCAAATAAAGGTATTTAGGAGTAGTTAGTATGACTGAATTAGTTGATATCGAGGATATGAGTGAATATATATCTGTCCCTTATACTCAAGAAAATTATGTTTCACTAACAAGAAGATACAAAAAATCAAAAAGTTGGAATATGAAGCAAGATTATAAATCTTTATTTGTTAATAAAAATGGTGTAGTTCATGCACAACAAACTAAACCTACACATATCTTAAAACAAGTAGAAAAGTTAGAATATTACAAAAAACAAGAGCTTGAAAATATATTAATTTATGATATCCCAGAGGGAATTGAACCAATTAATAAATTAAAAAATATATTTGGTAAAAAAATGGATAATTGGGCGGATTATATTAACTGGAATGACTACCGAGAAAGATATGTTTATAAAAGTATTTGCAATGATAACGTATATAGAGATTCTCTAAGTATTAAAGGCTTATTAGATGTAGAACCAGATTTAAAGACAATATCTTATAGTGATTTTATTAATCCAAGAGAAGAATTAAAATATGACATAAAAAAAGGATGGAACATATTATAATGGCAGAACATACATTTATTTTAAAAACAAAAATAAAATCAGAAGGGTTAATAGATGTGGGAAGAAGAAGATGAATACGGAGATGAAACAGAAGGATGGGGTAACCCAAATGATGAAGTTATAATAGAGTATCCTGACTACAGCGAAGAACAAGAACAGCAAATCATTGATGATTTTTACAGATAATAAAAAAAAGGAATTACAATCATGACAAAATATACAAACAAAACTGGACTTTCATTGCCTATAGCAGTATGGGCATTAATGGATAATTACAACTATGATTCAAGAGATAATATTATATCAGCATCTACACTATTAAAACCTACAAGACAAATTGTTTTAGGCAGAAAATATAAGGATTGTGACAAAGAGATTGAAGCAAGTGATTTAATTGCAAGTTCAATGGGTACAGCACTGCATGATAGTGTTGAAAAAGCATGGAAGAATAGGGATAAAACTATTGGATTATTAGAATCTTTGAATTATTTACAAGCAGAGAAGATATATGATGATGTTGTATTGGAGAAGAGAACAGAAAAAGAGATTAATGGATACATTATATCAGGTCAGTTTGATATTGCCTTTAATGGTCATGTATGTGATATTAAGAGTACATCTGTATGGTCTTATATATTTGGTTCAAAAGAAAAAGATTATATAAATCAAATGAGTATTTATAGATGGCTAAATCAAGATATTATTACAGAAGATAAAGCATATGTTGAATATATCTTTACTGATTGGAGTCAAGTAAAAGCTTTACAAGATAGTCAATATCCACAAGCTAGAACACATACACTAGAAGTAACTCTTATGAGCTTAGAAGATACAGAAAAGTTTATTATAGATAAATTAGCTGATATAGATAAATTTATGGCTTTACCTGATAAACATTTAATTTTATGTAGTGATGATGAACTTTGGAGAAGTGAAGATAGTTGGAAAGCTTATAAACCAAATGCTAAAACTGGAAAGATTAATTATGCAAGAGCTTCTAAAGTATTCGATAATGAAAAGTATGCAGTTGCATATCAATCATTAACAAAAGGTACAGAAGTTAAATTATTTAAGGGTGAAGTTAAGAGATGTAAATATTGTAATTATACAAATATTTGTAATCAATATTCAGAAATGAAATTAATGGGAGAAGTAAAATGATACACGAATCAAAGATTGCTAAAAAAGAATCAGATATTAAGACTCACAATATGGTTGAATTAGATGAACAAATTGGATTTATTATTGTTCACAAAGAAACCAAAAAGAGAATAGGTTTCAGATTGTCTGGTAAATCAAAAGGTGTTAAAAGTATTTGGTCTAAAATTGGATTAGCAAAATCTGCATTTTGTTATCATACTGGAATTATTTTTGCAGAACAAACATACTATGAAATAAAGGAAATAAAATGACACAAAGACAATGGGTAGAGAATCAGTTAATTAAGCATGGTAAGATTACAAGAAATGAATGTTTAAGAGAGTTCATAAGTCGTCTAGGAGCAATTATATGTGACATGAATAAGAATGGTTATCTGATAGAGGGAAATCATCTTAGAGGTGCATATAAGACAAGATGGGGAATGAAGAATGACTATGTTTATATTATAAAGCATAAACCAAAAAATAAAATATATACAAAAGAGGAAGTATAATGGAAAACGCAACAAATGTAGAGAATAGTATATCGCTAACAGTATTAAATGGTAAAGTTAAAGTATGTAATATAGTTACTTATGAAATTGGAGAAGCAGAAGTTGTAAGTGATTTCTTTAAATCAGTTGATTCAGCAAGTAGTCAAAAATATACTACAGTATTAGTTAATGATGGTGCAGTAGATTCTATTAATATGTCTGATTGGATTCAAGGTAACGATTCAACAACACCTTCTTTAAATGCTTATCCTGATGAATTGCATCAAGTTATTTCTAAAGGTTTAGAAACTACAAAAGGTTTAGTTGATAAAAAAGGTATTAGTTTAAAAACTTATAATTCATCAATGGATTTTAAAGCCAGTATTGAATTGCTTGAACGAGCAGAGCTAGATTTTGAAACACAAATCAAGAAGTTAAAAGCTAGTTCAGGTGGTGCTAATTTAAGTGATATGTTAGATAGATACTTCTTTAGAAAACATTTACTTATTAGAGGTGGTAAAGGTGTAGGTAAAACATATGCTGTTGATGAAAGATTAGCTTCAGAGAAAATTGATAATGAGTTTATTGCAGGACATGAAGGAATGGAATCTATTGACTTACTTGGTTACTATATTAAAGATGAAACTGGTGCTATGGTATGGTTAGATGGTGCATTATCTAAAGCATTCAGAAAAGCTAAAGATGCAGAGTGTTGTTTATTCTTTGATGAGATTCTTCGTATGCCATCACGAGAATTAAATATCTTAGTTGGTGCATTAACTCCTACATCAAGAGGTACATATAGATTAAGAACAAATAGAGTTATTGATATTGCACATGGTATTGGGGAAACTGAAGTATTAGAAGTTCCAGTTAAAAATTTATGGTGTGTGGCTACTACAAATATTGGTGCTGGTTATCAAGTAGATGATATTGATGATGCTTTAAGTGATAGATTTAGAATTGTTGATAAAACAGTATCTACTGAAGAGTTACAAATTATTTTGACTTCATATGCAACAATAAGTGGTGTTAGTGAAGCTATGGTAAACAAATTAATTGATTTCTATACACAATCTAATGATTTGGTTACAAGTGGTGAACTAGAAAAAGAAGTTAATCTTAGACATTTATCTGAGGTAATTCAATTCAGTAAAAGTGATGTAGATATTAAAGAATATATGTTTGATTTAGTTCCAACATGGTGTTCTACAGATGCAAATGGTACAGTTAATAAATCAGAAAGAGAAATTATTAACAAATTAATTAAAAAGATTATCTAAGGATATTCTGTGAAATGTGAATGTTGTGGTTCAAAAAAAGAAGTTATTTTTATAGGACTAGGTTTAAAATTAAAAATAATATGCAGATGGTTATGTGCAAAATGTAGGAGTAGATTATGAGTGGTAGTTTCTTAGACGGATTTTTTGTAGGTGGAAGATATAATACTAAAACAAAAAAAGAGAAGCTCGAAACAAGAATTAAGGACTCTGTCCTTAATCTGGTAATAGAGCGTGACCAAAGTTTCCTGCATACAGCTAGAAAAAACAATACAAGTATTATTGTTAATAATAGAGGTGGAGGTATTCAACAATTTATACATGATAGTAGAGAGTTTATTTCTTTTCCAAGTGAATTTGAAGACAAACTAGCAGGTATGACAGAACAAGATGCTGAGAACTATTTAGATGATGTTATTAAAATGGTTACAGCAAAATCAACTTGTAATATTGAAGATTGGGAAGAATCTCAAATGGAAGGATTCCAGCAAGATAAAGTAAATAGATATACTGATATTACTGGTAAAGAATTAAATATAAAAGAACAATTATTAGAGTATAGAGAATCTAAATCTGAAGAGGAAACAAAGAAAGATGTAGATGAGGGTGAAGCTACTGAATCAGGTGGTGGTACTCAAATGTCTTCAGGAGGTATGAAAACTGAAGAAGAATCAAGTGTTGGTCATGCTGAAGTAGAAGTCGCTATGAATACAAATAAAGTTGCTGAATATCAATTTCAAGATACAGATTTGGCTTTAGATTCTAAATTACCTGAAGAAGTAAAGAAGACTAAATTTTACTATGACGGAGAAGATGATGATGGTTACGGAAGACAAAGAATGTCTGAAATTGAAGAACATCATTGTAAAGAATTAGCAAACCAAATATTAAAAAGCTTTAAGGGTAGAGTTTCTAAACTAAGAACATCTGTACCAAGCAAAAAGCTAGTTGCTAAATCATTAGTTTTAGATAATAGTGAAAAGATATATCAAAATAAAAAAGGTGATAATGGTAAAGATTTAAATGTAAACTTGATTATAGATATGTCTGGTAGTATGTCTGGTGAGCCAGTTAAAAATGCTACCATGATGATATATATATTTAATGAGATTGCTCATGCAGGTAAATTAAAAGGTTGTGTTATATGGTCTGAAACTGGTTCAAGATGTAAAGTACCATTTCCAATGCCAAGAGAGTTTGTAAAAAATATGCTATCTACTGGTGGTGGAGAAGGTTTAGGTAAAAATTTAAAACATTATCTTCCTGAGTTAAAAGAAGTAGACCAAAATATCTGTATGACAGATGGACAGCTAACTGATGACCCAATATTAACATCTCTGTATGAGAAAGAAAAAGTTAAAATGATGGGTGTATATGTAAATAAAGATGCTAAAGATTTATTAGAGTATACTGGCTCTCTTAGTAGATGGTTTACTACTTCTTTGGTTAGAAGAGATATTAGTGAACTATGTCAAAAATTAGTTCAGATTGGACTTAGAAAAAAAGGTAAATAAGATGAGTCAAGTTTATAATATTACTTACGAGAAGCAAAATTACAAGACAATATATAAGCAGGTTGGAGAACACGAGCTAATAGCTAATTGTCTAAAAGAAGGGTTTAAAGCTTTCGTATTCAAACATAAACCAACAAGAATTGCTATGGTTAAAATGATTAATGGTTCACCAGTTATAGGAGATTATAATGAATAATAAAATATCAGTAGTTCAAGGTACAAATAAATCTTTAATTGATGGTGTTTCTGTAAAGCATATTGGAGATAATACATATTATTTCTTAGATGATACTCTATTAGCACAAGTATCATTTGATTTACATACTCTTGAAAGAAAATTAATTGTAAAGGCTAATATACTTACTTTTGAAGAAAAAGATATATTAGATAGGTTATTAGTTAGATTAGGCTTACAAGTACCTAGAGAGCAACTTTTAGAACTATATGGAGTTAATGGATGGAAACTGAATTAAAAGTAGGAGATAGAGTTAAAGTTATAAATAAATGGGTTGGATATATGGGACAAAATCCTGATGGTCTAATGGATAAATATCTAGGAAAAGAATTTACAATAGAAGCTTTAGGTAGTATTCATCCAAAATATGGACAACGATTTAAAGCTGTTGAAAAAGGCTTTAATGAATGGACTTGGTCTGAACCAATGATTCAGATTTGCGATAAAATAGAACAATTATCTTATGATGAAAATAAAGGATGGAACTTCTAATGAAAATTATAGATGGATTATTAGGAGAGTATATATATATATCTAAACTTATGTATCCAAATGTAGTTATCTTTTACAATAACAAAAAAGTATTAAAGTCTGAAGAGATTACTAAGGTTGAAGCCAACATAAAAGGTATTGCTAAAAGTTTAAATTGTTTAGATAGTGAGTATGTTAAATATGTATTAGCTAATTTAGATGATGTAGAGGAAGTTGTATTTAATAAAGATGGTTTGGTTAGATTTAGTATTAAACCAAAAGGAGAATGATATGATTAGTAGGGAAGAAGCTAAACAAATGTTTAGAGATGATAAAGATGCCTATGGTAAACCAAGAGCAATAATGTCAAAAATAGATATTATATATGATAGTCTTGAGCCTGTAGTAAAGGAAGTTAAAATAAGTGATTTGACTTTTGATAACTCTCATAGGATTGCAGAGTTAATGTACGAGAATTTAGATATAAAAGTTGTTGAAGCATTGATGCTTGATTTAGAAGCTCAAATTCGATTTAGGGGAAAGGAGAATTAGATGGAAAAATTAATAGAAATTGGAATATTTTTAGTATTATTGTTTGTGGTAATTACTGTATTTAATGGAAAAGATGATACTGATAGCAAAAAAGAAAGAAGTGGATTTATCTTGTATACAGACTATGGTACTGGAAACCAATATATATCTACATTGTTAGATTTTACTGGACACAAGCCTAGATTAGATAAAGATGGTAAACAAGTTAATATATATACTAATCCTGCTAAGTTTTCAAAAGAAGAAAAGAAGTAATTAGGTATAATATATATCTACAAATATAAAGGATAATCAAAATGGAAGAAACAATAGAACATGAAGAGGTTGTTGAAGAAATTGAAAGTAATGAAGAAAAAGTAGGTTATGACAACTTACCTTTTAACAAATTACAAGAAGAGTTAGTTGATGTTTTAGTTACTAAAACTGGTAATGATGATAGAAATTTCTTTAGAGTTATGGTTGCATATAAATTATGTGAGATTAGTTCTAATATGAGAGCTACTATTAACTATGCAGGTACAAAAGGTATTCCTACAAATATGTATGCTTTAGCTTTAGCACCATCAGGTTACTCTAAAAATGCAAGTATGAACGTATTAGAAAAAGAAGTCTTCAGAGAGTTTAAAGATGAATTTATGACTAAGACTTTCTTGGATTTAAAAGATGCTAAGTTAGGTGTGTTAGCAGGAGAACTAGAAATACTTATGGGTATGGATGGTGATGATGCAATGAAAAAGATTAGAGAAGAGTATGAAAGATTACCTAAATATATCTATTCATTTGGTTCAAGTACGCCTGAAGGTTTCAAAGCTATGAGAACTAAACTAAGTATGGCAGGAATTGGTGCTACAAGTAATATTATTGATGAGATAGGTTCTAACCTTACTAACAATAAAGAAACTCTTAACGTTCAACTAGAAGCATTTGATATGGGTGATTCAAAACAAAAATTAATTAAAGTTGATTCAAATACAGATATGAAAGGTTCAGTTCCAAGTAATTTATTTGCATTTGGTACACAATCTAAGTTATTAGATGGTGGTAATACTGAAAAAGAATTCTTTGAATTTTTAGAAACTGGTTATGGAAGAAGATTTATTATTGGTTTTGTTGATAACCATGTTAGAGAAACAACATTAAGTGCTGAACAAATATATGATAACATAATGAATCCAATGATTGATGCTAGTCTTATCTCTTATAGTAAATATTTTAAAGATTTAGCAGATAAAACATTTTATGGTGTTGAGTTAGGTATGTCGAAAGATAATACAATTAAACTTATTGAATATAGAAAATATTGTGATGAAAGAGCAAATGCTTTAAAAGAACATCAAGATATTCAAAAAGCTGTATTAAAACATAGCTACTGGAGAGTTTTAAAAATTGCTGGTGCATATGCTTTTGCAGAAAAATCAATAGAGATAACATCAGATAATATAGATAATGCAATAGCTTTATCAGAAGAAGGTATTAAATCGTTTGTTGCAATGTTGTCAAGAAAGAAACCATATGAAAGATTAGCTGATTATATTAGTGAAGTTGATAAGAAAATAACTCAAGTAGATTTGGTTGAAGATTTGCCTTTCTATAAAGGTTCTGAATCACAAAGAAAAGATTTACTTAGTTTAGCTATTGCATATGGTTATAACAACAACATTATTATAAAGAGAACTATTAAAGATGGAATTGAATTTCTTGAAGGAGATAGTTTAAAAGAAACAGATACTAATAAAATTACTTGTTCTTGGAGTAAAGATATTGCTAAAGGTTACACTCCTGCTGTAAGTGCATTTGAGAATCTACATCAGTTAGTATGTGGAGATGGTTTTCATTATTGTTCTCATTCATTTGAGGGTGGACATAGAACATCTGAGAAAGCTATAGAAGGTTTTAATTTGTTAATACTTGATGTTGATGGTGGATTACCACTTGAAACTTGTAAGAAATTAATGAATGAGTATAAGTTCTTAATTGCTACAACTAAAAGACATCAAACTGCTGGACATGGTGATAGATACAGAATTGTTTTACCTCTTAACTATGAGATTAAGTTAAACCCTGAAGACCATAAAAAGTTTATGAAAAATGTATTTGATTTTCTTCCTTTTGAAAGTGATGAACAAACTGCTGATATTGCTAGAAAGTGGCAAAGTCATAAAGGTAGCTATGTTTATAATGATGGAAAGTTATTTGATGCACTACCATTTATACCTAATACTTCTAAGGAAGAAAAACAAAGAGAAGTATATGGTAAATACGAAGGTGTTGAAGCCTTACAAAAATGGTTTTTAATTAATAATATTGCAGAAGATGGTAGAAACAATATGTTACTTAAATATGCTTTAGCATTATTAGATAATGGTTTAAGTAGTGACAACATTAGACATAGTGTTCATGATTTTAATACAAGACTTGATGAACCTATTGGTGATAGAGAAATTGAACAAACAGTTATGAAAACTGTAATTAGAAAAGAAATAGAAAGAGAGAAATAAAATGGGAAAGACTATTGGAGTTATGTTTAATGAAATATTTGGAAAAGCAATTTCTGGAGATATTGAAATATTAAAAGATATTAAATTACAAGGAAGATTTAGCGAACAAAATGTAGAAGATGCTATGGATATACTATCTACTGAAGATATAAATAAAATATATAGTAAAAATTTTAAATAAATATATCTGGTCTTAGAGGCACACATAGGAATAATTAGCACATTTTGAGTTTAAGTGTCAGATGTCTATGTAAATCCAGTAATATATTTTGCAAAGTATAAAGGAGAAAAATTGGGAATATCGGTTATGGTTCTAGGAGAATCAGGAAGAGGAAAGAGTCGTTCAATGAAAAATTTGAACCCAGAAGAAACATTAGTTATTAAAGCTATTAACAAACCATTTCCATTTAAGAGTGTTGATTGGAAACCATGTACAAAAGAGAATCCAAAAGGTAGTTTGTATACATCAGATAATTATGACACTATTAAAAAAGCTATGTTGATGGCTAAAGATTTAGGTAAAAAAGTTATTGTTATAGATGATGCTCAATACTTAATGGCAAATGAGTTTATGAACAAAAGTGCTGTTAAAGGATTTGACAAGTTTACTGAGATTGCTAAGAATATGTGGGAGTTAATTACTACTGCAAATGAAAAGTTAGATGATGATATGAGAATTTACTTCTTACAGCATACAGAAACTACTGCAACTGGTGAAGTTAAAGCTAAAACCATTGGTAAGATGTTAGATGATAAAATTACTATTGAAGGTATGGTAACTATTGTTTTAAATGCAAATTTAGAAAGCGGTAATTATTTCTTTACTACTCAAAATAGTGGAAATGATACTTGTAAATCACCTGAAGATATGTTCCCTGAACATAGAATAGATAATGATTTAAGACAAGTTGATGATGCAATATGCGAATACTACGGTATTGAAAAACAAAAGGAGAAATAAATGTTAACTATTAAAAAAGGTTTTGTTCAAGCAGAAGGTGACAATATTGAGTTGATTGCAGATTTTGTTGTTTTAAGAAAAGCAATTAGTGAAAATCCAAAAATGAAAGAATTTTGGGACAAAGCTGTTGAATCAGAAGATATGCTAAAAGAAGTAAAAGCTTCTGAAGTTAAAAAAGATGAAGATGTGTGTGATTGTCCCAACTGTAGGTTAAGAAGAGAAATCAGAAAAGAAGTAGAAGAAGAAAATAAATTAAATAAAAAAGAAGGATTATAAAATGGGTATGTTTGATGAAATAGAAATAGAAAAAGATTTAGTAGAAGTAGAAGATAAGATTGGTGGTTTTAAAAAGTTTGATAAAACTGGTTTTTATACTGGTGTAATTGAAAAAGCTTATGCTAAAGTTTCAGATGGTGGTGCATTTGGTGTAGTTACACATATTAAAAGAGCTGATGGTGCTGTATTACAAAATACTGAATGGATTACATCAGGTACAGCTAAAGGTTGTAAAAATTACTGGATAGATAAAAATGATAATAAAAATCCTCTTCCAGGATACACAAATATCCACAACTTAGATGGTATCTTAGGTTATGATAGAGATTATCCTAAAACTGAAAAAGGTAATATTATGCTATATGATTTTGACCTTAAAACTGAAGTTCCAACTGAAGTTGAAATCATATCTGAATGGGTAGGAAAAGAAATTGGATTACTTGGTATGGTATTGATTGAAGATAAATGGAATGAAAAAACTAAATCTGTAACAAAGTTTGAAGTTAAACATTTTGTTGATGCTAAAACTGGTAAAACTAGAAATGAACAAATTTCTGGAAAAGATGGATTTAAAGCTAAATGGGTTAAAGCTTATGGTGAAGATTACGTTGTAGATAAAAGAGAAGAGTCTAAAGGAGCTTCTGTTGATTCTGCTGGTGCAACTAAAAGTGATGATGATTCTCCTTTTTAATAGTTATGAATCCTAATTTTGTTAGGTATCAACCTGAAATAAAAAAAATCACTAAGGCTAATTCAGTCTTGGTGAATAATAGGATTATATACATAGTTAAAAAAGATGAAGTTGGTAAAGCTTCTAAATTTTATTGTACCTATGATTATGAAACTAAGATTAAATTAGGTTTCTTTTTTACCAAAGATGAGATAGAAAATAAACTTACTATATTATTTAAAAAAGAAAAAATGTTGGATAGATTAGATTTATTCTTTAGTAAATTAGACAAAAGGAGTTAGCATGGAATGTGAAGGTAAAAGTTGCAAGATATGTGAGCGTAGAAAGAATTGTTATAGATATGGTAATTAATATGAAAAATATAATGATAACAGTTCCTAAAGCTCCAGTATCAGCAAGTAGACCTAGAGTTCCAAGATATGGGAAACCATATTATAACGAGCCATACAATACATACAAACAATATTTAAAAGATTATATGAAGATGTTTATGTTTGAAAGTAAAAACCTCGTATATCCAAAGTATGAGCCATTACATATAGATATTATATTTTATATGGAAATACCTAAGTCTACTTCTAAAAAGAAAGCCTTAACTATGGAAGGTTTATTTCATGTAAAAAAACCAGATAAAGATAATTTAGAGAAAGCTGTACTTGACTCAATGAATGGTGTAGTTTATCATGATGATGGACAAGTGTGTAGTTCTACTGTTAAAAAAATTTATAGTTCTAATCCAAGAACAGAAATTAATATAACAAGTTTGGAGCTAGGAAATATATAATGGATGAATTAATTAAAAAAGCAAATGAGTATGCTAAATTATTCAAATCAAAACAAATAATAATAAAAGGAAAATAGAATGAGTGATGCAATTAAAGGACTGGTTAAATTCCAGACAGATAGAGAGTTAGATAAAAAACCATATGAAGCACTAAATGAACACACAAATATTGTTGCAGAGTTATTGGAAACTCTTGGACTAAATGTTCCAAAAGAAAATAGAACTAAATTTGGTGTTGAGTTTGCTAAGTTTGTTGCCAATGCTAAAATTGAAGGCTTAACTACTGATATTGAAGATTTTGAGGAAAACAAAGAACATGAAACTGTAGATGGATACTGTGATGTAATTACATTTGCTGTTGGTGCATTACTTAAATTAGGTTATGACCCAGAGAAATCATTGCAACAATGTTCTCAAGAGATTAACTCAAGAGCAGGTGTTATGTTAAATGGTAAGTTTGAAAAAGACATGAGTGAAGAAGCCCAGTCATTATGGCTACCTGCTAATTACACATTGGCTTTACTAGATGGCAAATAATAAGTATAATAGAATTATAAAAAACAATAGTACAGACTATGAGCTTACTGTTGATGTTTATGATGTATTAAAAGCATTTGATGTAAAGTGTCCTGCATTACAACATTTGATTAAGAAAGCATTGTGTGTAGGTATTAGAGGTCATAAAGATTCTAGTACCGACTTACAAGATATTATAGATAGTGCTATTAGAGCAAAAGAATTAAATAAAGGATAAACCAAATGAAAATGGAATTAGAAAGAGATGAACTATTAGATGCAGTTAAACTCTATATAAAAAGTAAAGGTGTTGATTTAGATAATCAAGATGTAGATATAAGAGTAAGTAAAAATGGTATTACTACAGTAACTATTACAGATGTAAAAGACCAAACTGGACTACCACTAAATAGTCAAGAAAAGCCATTTAGTAGTTAGTCATCACATTATTAGAGTTAGATTCAAAACCGAATTCATTACTGAATTCTTCTAACTCTTTATCTAGTAATTCTTGTTCATATCTCTCAATCTCTTCACTTTCCCCTCTAGCCATAGATTCTACCCAATAAGCTACTCCCATTCCAATAACATCAATAATATCATCATGTTTTAAAGAACCTCTATTTTGTGTAATATGAGTAAGTTGATAAGTAAAACTATAATCTTGCTTTTTCTCAGCATCTCTAATTAAAGGAGTTTTATTAACTATTAATCTATGTTGCATCATTACTGGTTCAAGTGCATCAATAATTCTAACTTCTTTTTGTGATGATGCTCTTAAATCTTCAACCATACAATTATGAGTTCTTCTAAGATATGGTTTTAGTAATTCACTAAATGCACCATCTCCAAAGTTTGACTCTATTTGAACTAAATTAACTTTAAATTGTTTTGCTATACTTGCTAATTTTTCAAGAGAAGCAGACTCATATCCTCCATCAGTTCCACCAAAATCTAATACATATACCTTACCTGCTAATTGTGCAGTAACACAGTATGCTGTTTCATCTTTACCCCTACCAGATGGGTCAATGAACATAGCTATACCTTCATATTCAATTCTTTCATCACCTATGAACGAAGGCTTACGAAGAAAATCACCTCTAAAACCATTATGTTTTAAATCATATAATGTATCTTTTTTATCTGTACTATATTCTATATTTATAGAAGCTTTTTTGCTATCTAAATCCATAACAATTAAATCTCTTAATTTTAGTGGAAATTTCTCTTCATCAGTTAATGCAGTATCTAGCATATAGTGTAATTTATATCTTGCCTTACCTTTTAATTTTTGTTTAGCAAGGTGTGACATATTGTTTCTTTTATCTGTAGCTTCACCTACTTTGTAAGGATTTCTATTTATCTCATGTAAAATATGTTTAGCTAAATCACCTTCATAAACTGATATATCTTCTGGATATTCTGCTGGAATAATACTTCTACTAAATCCATCATTTAGCATTGTGTTATATACAGATTCACTTGATTGAGGAGTACAAATACATAGCTCTCTAAATACTCCTGCAATACCTAAGTTTGCTGTATCTCTAACACCTGCTAATAATTTTTCTCTCTTCTGAGCTGTATCACTATTTTCAGGTATCTCAACATCATCATAAACAATAAAAGAACTTCTTGAACCAGTTTTAGCTGAAGTAACGCCAAATGCACATAGAGATGGTGAATCATTAGGTCTTCTACCATTTACATCAATCTTTCTTGAAGAAGCTCTATCTGCACCAGTTGGAGCTAAGTGCATTAATAATGGAATTGTCTGTAGCATCTGTTTTACAAAAGTAATAAATGATTCAGCTCTTGCAGATGTAGCAGATATTACTGATATAACTTCATTTTTATTTCTCAATAACATCCACGCACACAATATTTGAGTAGCCAATGATTTAGCTAATCCTCTTTGTGCTTGTAACATTAATGGTTCTTGACTAGATATAAGTTTTGAAATATATTTAGCCATATATAATTGGTCACGAGTTGGACATGGTAATCCTAAATTCCAAAAACAATATTTAAAAAATTCTTTGAAGTTATTAACTAATATTCTTTTATCATCAATAGTTAGTCTTGAATAATCTTTTATTTTATGAGTATATGTTTTTGTTTCATGAGATGCTAAAGGGTAAATATATTTAGGTATAAACCCTTCTCCTATTTTGTATTCTACTTCCATTATTTTTCCACTATTAGAGCATCAATAATATCTGATTCAGATTCTTCTCTTTTTTCTTCAACTACTTTATTGTTTTTAAGTAATGTTACTACAGCACCTAAATCATTTGGTTTAATCTTTCCACTAGATAAATTATCAATACAAGTATCAATCAGCTTTTCATTTAGAAATTCTAACTTTTGCCTTACACTCATTCCTGCTGTAGAAACTGGTGTTGTAGAAACACTAGGAAGGTACGCAGTACCTTCAGGTGTTTCGTCTATCTTTCCTAATTGTTCAAAAAAATCATCTTCCATTTTATTTATTCTCCAGTAAACTTTCTTTTGCTGTTCTAACTCCATAAGTATTTCCAAGTGGTGCTATACCAAATACATTTCTTATAAGTCCATCAGTTGTTTCCATATTATACAATGATTTTCCAGTTTCTGTCATTGTTCCTTGTATTTTAGCAAATAAATCTATAATAGGAAGACTCATTAATACGTTCTGAGCTTCAGACTGATGCCTAGATGGGCTAAATATTCTTTCCCCAGCAAATGTATTGGATACAGTATCAATAGCTGTAGGAATATAACTAGATGAAGGCATAAGTGATACAACTCTTCTTACTATATTTTCTGGTTTTAATGATTCTTCAAGTTTCTCCTTATTGGTTGCATTGTTCATATAGTTTTGTCCTACAGAAGCAACAGTTAATGCAGAAGCTTGAGCCATAAACATACCCATCATGTGAGCATCTTTTCTTGTAAGCATTCTACCTAATTGAGCAACATAAGATGTAACCATATAATCTTTTAGCTCAAGAAACATTTTACCAAACAATGTATTTTTAAATAATTTTTCTCCTACAACATTACCAACCTTATCTCCAAGCATAGATTTTTGTATAATATTGTTAGATATTCTTCTTACAGAATTTGTTAAAAATTTTTGTGCTTCAGAATCAGTCCAATTTTCATATCCTAACTCTTGTACCTTGTGTCCATTAGACCATTTTTTCTTTTCAAACTTACCAAATTCTTTTATTTGGCTATGTATTCTTTTAGCCATATTTTCGTCAAAACCATACTCATTAAGATTCTTAATATCAAGCTTTGATAGTTTACCTTTTCCTTTACCTGCTATCTGTGCTATTTCATTTATAACTGTTTTCGATATAATTATCTCTCCATTAGCTGTCAATGGTTTTACTCCTCCAACCATAAGCGTAGCATCAGCAAACTTTGCAGAAATATTTTCCATTTTATCTAATATTCCATCCCTAATCCCAACTTGAGATAATCCTTGCAAATCAAATTCATGGTCATAAGCGTTTGGGTTAATATCTCTAGTAAGTGCAGTACCAAGTCCTATATGTGTTTGTATTTCTTGTGCAAATTTATCATCAATATTTCCAGTTTTCATTTGCTTAATTAACGACTTAAATGAGCTAAATTCCATAAAGTTCCTAATACCAGTTCTAAATACTAAACCACCCATCTCAGCACTCATTGTAATACCAGTTTGTCCTAATAAACGAGCAATATTAAGATTTGATGAAATTCTTTGCCCTTGAGTTAAAGCACCAAATGGGTCTACAGATGTAGGCTTTCCTAAGTAGTCATCTATAATCTCATTGAATCTTGTCATTTCACTTTGAGCATCTCTCTGATTAATACCTTTTTCTGATAACTCTTTTGCTATCTTACTTTTAACCCTAATTCTTTCTGCTTCTGTACCTAGAGTTAAAACTTCATCTTCATTCTTTGTAAATAATTCATTAACTATATTGTTTAACCTATCTATTTCAACTTTATTATCTTTTAATAATTGGTTATACACATCTTCAAATCCATCCTCTGTTAATTTTAACTTATGAGCATCTCTAGCCAAGTTTGTAAAGAAAGATGATTTAGATTCTATTGCCTTAATTATGTCCTCCATGTTGTTTTTAAAATCATCAGGTATATTTTTTCTTATAAACTCTAAAACCATTTTCTTCTCATCTTGAATAATTGATTCAATTTCTTTTTTAGATTTTTCTGATTTCATAATATTATTTGCTGTATTCCCAAAATCTCTTAATGCACTATTTATAGTGTCAGTTATTTTTTTAGTAGATTCAAAGTCAAATACTTTCTTTGGGAATACAAATTTAGTTTTTTCTAGTGCTACAGCTCCACCCATCTTTCTTGAATATTGAGTGTGATTACCTAAGATATTTTTATTAACTAAATCCATAAAAGATAATTCTACTTCTTCACCTTTTGAATTAATAAACTTTTGTCTATGAGAATAATCAAATGGACTTCTGAATCTTGATGATGTACCAGTCTTTTTAAATGATTCTGCTGATTCTTTGAATAGAAAATTAGCAAGTTCAGGATTAGTACCAATTAGCTTATCTTTATTACTAGCAAGTACACCTCTTATTATATCATCAAAGCTATTACCACTCATAGAAGTTGCTGTATCTGACTTGTAGATAGCTTCAGTAAGTAAATCTGATATCTCCCTAAGACTATCTAAGTCTGCTTGAGATAATGTCTTGTCCTTAGTTCCAGTAGCTTCAAGTAGTCTTTTATCAGCCATACTTACAAGTGAACCATTTACAAAAGATTTTAAATCATTCTTCTTTAGATGTTTACTGTCAATAACTTTATCCATATTTCTATTATAAACTATTGGCATATACTTAGCATTTTGTTCTATTCCACCTTCTTCAAAACCAGATTTTCCATATTGCTTTAGTATACCATGACTTTTTATTGCATTATCAGAACTTGCCTTTATTAACTTCTTAGCCAACTCAGTAGCGTATTCTTCATCTGCTCCATAGCTTTTAAGCATCTCAACACCAATAGATAAAGTATCTTCATCAGTAACAGTATCTCCGTATAGATTTCTGTGCATTTGCATATTACCTGCAATATTTGAAACAACTACTCTAGCATCTGACCATCTTGATGTAACCCAGTTTTTGCCATATACTTTATCTGCAAAATCTTTTACTAGTGGGTTGAATAAAGTTTGGCTCTCCTCAATAAGTCTATCTTCTATTGCAAGAGCTTCTTCATTCATTGTTCTCATTCCAGTAGCATTTCCTTGCAGAGTTGAATCTTTAAAGTTTTGTCTACTAAATTCAGAAATAATATCAGATGGAGATTTACTTGTTAAGTGCTTTAAATCTAGTCTTAACTTAGATGCTACACCTTTATTAAATGTTCCATCTTCTGCTCTCTTTTGAAGATTAAATAATTCTTCTTCATAATCAGATTGTTTTCCTATATTATGTTTTTTAAAGTGAGCTTCTAATAATTCATCTTTGGCTTCTTTTGTATTTGCTGAAATTAGTTTTTGTTCAAATTCATTAGTTATCTTCATTTTTGCTTTTATATCATTTCTTGCAATTTCTAATACTCCATCACTAAGATTTCCCCACTTTGCACCAACAACAGCTCCTATCCCTGCTCCAAGACCTAATTCAAGATTAGATTTTTCAGTATCACCTAATGCTCCTTTTGCATATTCAAATACTGCACCTTCTACAGCTCCATAACCTGCTCTACCTAGTATTCCAGTATTTAATGCTAAAGCAACCTTTGGTAATACAAACTGTGGTGCTATATAAGCAGGTATATTAGTTACTTCACTTGCAAACCTAAGTCCAA
>Ga0193954_1000145_pt1 | contig 41876 bp, 39 predicted proteins | sample BB_5_MG_FD_140340 | JGI IMG/M metagenome (GOLD analysis project Ga0193954, IMG submission 140340) | Microbial mat bacterial communities from the Broadkill River, Lewes, Delaware, United States - BB_5_MG | ecosystem: Environmental > Aquatic > Freshwater > River > Microbial mats | place: USA...
AGTCCGACGATTCAGCGTAGCCCGGACGCCGCATCACCGACCCCCTGCAGACTCATCCAAGATCTTCTGGGCGGCGGCCTTCGCGGCCTGCTCCAGTCGATCTTGGTTCAGTTTCGGGCGGTCTTTGAGCTCGATATTGAGCAGAACAATCTGGCGCCAAAGCACCTCCAGAACCGCGGCCTCCACGTTCGACTCCTTCGGAAACTCAGCACCGCTGTACTCCTCGATACCCTTCTCTAAGAGCTGGTTCGCGAGGGTCGTCGGTGTGGTCTGAAGTCGATTTGCAGCCGCTGTGAGCAGCGCAGCGTGTCGCTCGGAGATCGTGGTGTTGAATCTCGGGCTCGCCATGGTTATCCCCCCATCGAAGGCCGTCGCGTACTCTCCGTTAACGCCCTGATTCCAAACACTTAGCTTTGGGCTGGAGTGCGGCGCGTACACCAGACACGTACTTCTAGAGTACGCGGGAGTACACCTTAAGTACGCGTGTAAGCTACTGATATCATTGATGTGTCGGCGCTATCCTAGGTTGCATAGTGTGTGATCTCACTCTCCCGGGGTTTGGGGCGGAGCCCCGAATCGGGTCATCGATGACCCGGTCCCCGAATCGAGGCTCTGGAAATCGATTTCCAGAGCCTTCGATTGCCTCTTGGAAATCGATTTCCAACCCCCCTTCTATTGCTCAGAATCCGACTCGGCAGAGTCCTTCGCGTTCTGGAGAGTCTTGATCTGCTTGAGGAGCTTCTTCAACTCATTCGTGACCTGCGTCAGGTCCTCGGAGGAGAGGTCAGCGGTGACCTTGGCGGAGAGCTGGAACCCCCCAGAGCGAAGCTGCTTCACGCGGACCGCGGTCTGTGAGGAGCGAGCCTTCGGTTGCGCTGCTCCGGAAACGCGGAGCGCTTCTGCCTCGAGAAACGCCTGCGTCGCGCGCACCGACATCTCCCGGCCAATCACTAACGAGGTGATTCGCTCAGCATCCTCGGCTGAAAAGGGAGCGGAGTTGAGGCGCATCAGCGCGAGTGCATGAGTGGTGCTGAGGCTGTCTGATTGAAGAGCCTGCGCGACCGGGGCCGGAGCCTCCGCAGCTAGACGGATGTGATTCCGGACCTGCCGATCGTCGGACCACTGGAACATAGCAGCAATATCGAGATTGCTTCGGCCCTGGGCACTAAGGCGCTGACAGGCCTTCGCCCTCTCCCAGCTGGTTAGATCATCACGGTCTGCGTTTTCAGATACAGCCAAGGCGTACGCATCATCATCGCTGAGGCCTCTATAAATGCGCGCCAGAAGCGTCGGTGCCTGAATGCTGCGCAGTGCCGCCGTACGGCGGTACCCGGAAACAAGCTCAAAACGCCCCTCCTCTGCTGGCCGAACGAAGACTGGTGTGGTTTGGCCGTGCTTCTGGATCTGAGATGCTAGCTGATCGACTCCAGGAAAGGGCCTTTCGCGCAGGCAGAGCAGCTCTGAGTCGTCCACGAGATCGAGAGGGATCTGCTCAATCTCTGCACTGCGATCGGGCCCTCCACCGATACTGGTGAGGAAGGAAAGGTCTTCCGAGGCGACGGGGCGGCGATTGCCAAGTCCGGGACGGCTCATTGAAGGATCTCCTTTGCGAGCGCCATGTAATCTTCGGCACCGGGGGAGCGCGGGTCGTAGTCAAAGATGTGTTTGCCGTGGGCCGGCGCCTCCGCAAGCCTCACGTTGGTACGGATTGAGGCCTCAAAAACATGGCCATACTCCTTGGCCGCCCCCATCGTGTCTCTCGCGAGATTCTGGCGAGAGTCGTACAAGGTCATCAGAATCCCGCGGAGCTTGACCGCCCGATGCAGGCGGCTCTGGACCATGTTCATCGTGTGAAGAAGCTGAGCCATGCCCTCCAGAGCGAAGTACTGGGCCGCCACCGGAATCACGACCTCGTCGGATGCACACAACGAGTTGATCGTGAGCACCCCGAGCGTCGGAGGGCAATCCAACAGGACGTAGTCATAGTTCGAAACGAGTGGGGCCAACTTGGATCGAAGGAGGTGTTCACGGCCGAACTGAGTGGACAACTCGACCTCAACACCAGTCAGACGAAGCTGTGCGGGCAGGAGATCAAGCCGCTCTTGAATGTGCACGAGCGCTTCGGCCGCCAGTACCCCATCCTGAGTAAGCAGGTGGTAGGTCGTGAGCTTGAGGCGCGGAGGCTCTTGCCCAAGGTGCACTGTCGCGTGGGCCTGTGGGTCCAGATCGACCAAAAGGACTCGCTTGTCCTCTTGGGCAAGTGCAGCGGCAAGATTCACCGCCGTCGTGGTCTTACCCGCCCCACCCTTCTGGTTGATGATCGCGATTGTAGTCATGAGAGCTCCTGCATCTCTTCTTGCAGAGGATTAAAGCCGTGGCGCTCCGTCAGTGCTTTGAGCAGAGCCACCTCGGGGGAGATAGAAAGGAATTGGTCCCTGGGAAGGACGTTGTGTGCGTCGAGGCAAAGATCCTGGAGATGCTGGTTAAAGACTCTCTCTCGAAGACGATCTGTCAGTACCTTACCCATCTGTTGGTAGTCCTCTTCAGCGAGAACTTGTGCCTGTTGTCTGAGGGCCGCAGTCGTAATCTGCGGTGGCTCCAGAGCAAGCAGTGCTGCCGTGTACTTGTGCCAGAGCGCCCGTCGGCGCTGGGTGTCGAAGAGATCCGCCGTCTGACTCGCGGAAGCAGACTGCCTCGCTAGGCTGGCCTCGGCCGCGTTAAAATAGACCATGGCACCACTCAGGAAGTGGAGCAGCTCCTTCTTGCGGTCTCCTTCACGATGAAGAACACGCGAGGCCTCCAAGAGCATGAAGAGCTTTTCTTCGTCGTAGGTCGATAGCAGCGAACGAGCGACCTTCCGGTCACGCTTGTCGATTGTGCAGGCAGCCCCCTCTGGCAAGCCATGAAATAGCTGACGGAAACGCAGGACTACTCTGTCCTCTGGCGAGACCTCAATGGCCGGCAGACCTCGCGGAACACCTTGTACAACCTCATTCGTAGACCCCTCGATGCGCTGAAACTCCAAGGCGAAATCAGCCCGTGACGTGTCGACGACCATCCGAACCGCAACACCAATGCCATTAAGGCGCTCAAGGGAGACCTTGAGTTTGTCTACAACATACGAAGAGGCAGACCGACCACCCGCGCTCAGACGGCGGGACTCGAGCAGAAGCTTGTACCTCGCGAAATTCTGGCAGCTTCGAACAAGTTGGCGGTCCTTCGTCGCGAGTTGGCGGTCCAGCCAGCGGTATAGCGTTTGGTCGATGGGGTTTGAGATCTTGAGCCAGGTGCGGAGGTCCAGCGGCTTCGTATAGCTCGCACGTACGCTCTCGTAGACGAAGTGGCCCCAACGCAGACTGATCGGACTACCAAGACCGAGCTCCGGCTGAAGCTGTTGGACATTATCGAAGATTGCCGCAGCGACCTTGATGTGGCGGCCTCGATTCCGGTCGTACCAGCGGTCATGGTGAATCTGGGTCGCCATGATTCGGTAGATCTCGTCGCTCACGGCTTGGAGGGTGCGAGCATTGGCTCGATACCGACGATCTGGGTACATGAAGCTCTGAACGAGTCTGCGCAGCGTGAACTCGATCTGCGGGCTCTTGAAGCCATTCTGCTCTTTGGTCATCCAAAGCAGACCAAGAACAACGCGTTGGGCCACCGCGGTAGGCAGACTGGCCTCGGACGTAGCCAGGTAGCAGGAGCCATCCGCAGTAAGATTGGCCCGAGTCCGCGCAGCCGACCGCATGTGGGGTAGGGCGAACGGGATCTCGACGAGGTTCATCTCATCGAAGACGTCGTCTTCACCAATGGGAAACTCAAGTTGATCTGTTTCGAGCACAGTCGGAGACACGCGATGCGAAAATTCGCAAATGCCATACGACCCCGTCAAGGGTTACACGACATCCTTTCGCAAAAAGGGATGAGCACAGTCTGTGCCACCTCCAATTCCGGGAAGAGATATGAGGAAAACCCACACAGATGAGGTGGATGCAGTGGATAGAGCCAGCGAAGGGGAGGGTGTGTTTGAAGGTTTAGATCTATTTAGATCATTTAGAGACGGAGAAGCGCAGTGATCCCAACGCTTTAGGGCGCCATTTTGTCTTCAAGTGTGCTCGATCTTGTCCCCAAGTGTGCTCGATTGCGTTTCTAGGTGTGCTCGATCTTGTCCCCAAGTGTGCCCAGGCACGTCTTTAGGTGTGCTCACGATCGATGCGGGCCAGGGGCTGGGCGGAGTGTCGTCGAGCGGCGCGCGAAGTGAGCACACCAAGAAACAAAGCGCCTATTCGCCGCGACGTGGGCCCAGCGCGTACTTGTGAAGCTGCGCCACCTCGTCATCGCTGAAGTCCCCCGATTGAGAAAGCGCTGTGAGAATCAGCGTTTCTAGGAAGGTGCGGGCTACGTGTCCGTTCTTTCGGGTCCACGCCATGAACTCGCGGTGAAGGTCGGGGTGGAGCTCGACGGTGAGCCGCTTGAGCTTCTTTGGGGTCTCCGGAGGCAAGACTCATCGAGCGTAGTGGGTGGGCTCAGGAATGTAAATCTTCGCACTTTACAATCCAACCGTAAATGTTAAAATGTAAAAATGCGAATCTCGAAACGATGGGGGCTAGAGCGGCCAAGGCACTGCGTCACCGACGCACTCTCGTGGCGCGGTGCATCCCGGGGGACGGCCAGTTTTTGACGATGACTCCAAGGCTTGGCCCCGAGGGGCGCATGGCACGGGGCGTGCTTTAGGAGCGAGGCAGATGATGCACCGAAAACCACGATTTGTCCACGGAACCGCACTCCTAGGGCTGTTTACGGCCTGCGGCGCACCGTCACCTGTCACGCCGACGGATGAGGTGCATACGCAGCTCGCCGGCCTGGTCTCGTTAGAGGGGCCTGTGTCTGGGGCGCGTGTTTGGGTCGTCGCGGCGGAGGATGAGGCCGAGACTTTCGCTGAGGGTTGGTCCGACGATACGGGCGCCTTCAATGCCGACCTAGGCCCGCTGTACGGCTCTGTACGACTCCTGGCGACGGTGGAGGGGTCTGAAGGCCTCGAAACTCTCCAGGACACCCAACAGGGCGAGACCCTCTCAGATGTCCAACTGAGCCCTCTCACTACGCTTCACGCCGCGTGGGTCCGTGGAGCGCTAAAGCGTGGCGAGGACCGCGCCCGAGCACTACAGCGGGCAGAGGACCTGGTCTTCGGGCACTTCGGAGGCCTCGACCATGCCCGCATCGCTCCGGCGGACCTGCGGGACGATGGGCTCGCGATTGCGGATGACGGCGTCCGCGCTGGCCTCTTTGCCCACGGCCTCGCGGAGCAGGCCCAGCGCCTGAGCCGACGTTCGCAAGGGCAGGGCGCGGGACCCGTGACCCTTCTGGCTTTGGTGGCGGCCTATGGTCGGGACCTCGAGGACGGCCTCGCAGATGGTGTCGACCGATTCGGGGCGCCGATCACCGTCGGTGCGGTCCCACTCACGCCAGACAGCTTGCGCTTGGACCTGTCGATGGCTCTTGGCGCGTTCCTCGATGGCCCCCGTAACGGTACGCGTTTCAGGGCGTCGGATTTCGCGGACGTGCTTCAGGCTCTGCGCGAAGCCAACGGGCCACTCTTCCCCGAAGGCTCACTTGCAAACCGAGATGAGCGTGGTCCCGAACTCCAGGTGCATTGGCGACGCGATGGTGTGCGACTTGTTCAGGGCGTCGCGGTGTCTGGCGTGGTCGAGCTTGAGGTCCAGGCAGAGGATGCCAGTGGCGTTGCGAGTCTGCGGGCCACCGTCGCGGACGTGGACACCGAAGAGGTGACCTGGGACGAGCGCGCGGTCTGGTCCGTCGATGTCCGCGACCTAGAGGACGGTGCGCACGTGGTGGAGGTGACCGCGGTGGATGGCTTGGGCTTCGTGTCCACGGCCACGACCGCGTTGACGGTCGACAACACGGCTCCGACCCTTTCGATCAATGCGCCGGAGTTGACCGACACACCGACGGTGTCCGTGCGAGGGCAGTGGTTCGATAATGACCGGGTCGCGCAGGTTAACTTGCGGGTGGATGGTCAGTCTCGGCTGACTCTGCAGGCGCCGCCTTCATCCTTCGAGGTCAATCTGCCTCTGGGCTGTCGGGGTGGGGCAACGGCGGTGATCGAGGCTGTGGCGACGGATGCGGCCGGCAACACCTCCGATGTGGCGACTGGTCGCGCGCAGTGCGTGGGCGATGCGCCCACTTTGGTCTTGCTGCCCTCGACGGTCATCGATGAGCGTGCAGCGACTTTCGAGCATGGGTCAGACGGCGCGCTCCTGCGGGTGCTTTTCCCCCCGTCCCCCCAACGGTTCGTGCTCGATGAGCAGGCCGTCTGGCCCGTGCGATTGGCAAAGCTCTTCAGTCGTCTCGATGCCGGCTCACCCAACCTGCCCATCTTTCGATGGCAAGCCGAGGGGGCTGCGCCCATCACCGTGCGGTACCGGACCTTTGTTGACGACGCAGAGCAGCGTCCCTGGGCGGAGCTCGTGGTGGGCCCAGGTGGCCGGGTCGATCTGCCGGTGAGTCTCGACACCTTCGGGGGGGTGCTCTTGGAGGCGGGAGCGTCCGCGGTGCACGCCGCCGAGGTTGAAGTGCTGGACGGGCAGGGCGGTCGGGTCGCCCGCCGAGTTGAGTTCCAGCTGGAGGTCTTGAGCCCTCCGATGTGGGTCGGACGCTGCACGCCCACGATCACAGCGACCGAGCTGCGGGCGGGATTCGCAGCCCAAGCGACGACGCGGCTGTCGACCGCGGACATGCGTTGGGATCCCGGCGCCTCTACGGCAGCCCAGGCGACGGCGGGGCAAGTCGAGTTGCGATGGCTCAACACACCCGTCGGGGCCGAGGTCGCCGTCCTTGGCGAGGACAAGTGGTCCGCGCCCACGTTTGATCCTGCGCTCATCCCGGATGTGTCGTGTTGGCTCCTGCACTCCAATGAGCCCTATCTGCACCAGCTGCACGCGGGGCCAGGGCAGGGGCTTTGCGGGGCCGAGCGCTACGCCAACGAAACGCTCGAAGCGTTCGTGGCGGGGCGTGATGGGCGTCTGAGTCAGACGGTCGCGCTGGCACAGGCTATTCAGGTGGCACGGGCTGGCCTGCCTTTGGCGCCGGACGGGCAGGGCCGATTCGTGATTGAGCCGGAGGCGGCCCACGTCGTAACCCTTGGCGTTGAGCAACCCGTGTTGCGGATGCCCGATGGCGGCCCCTATAGCTGGCCGACCAGCATTCAGGTTCCCGCAGGCTATGCGGCCCATGTGCAGGCCCAAGGGCGGGCGCGGTATCCCGTCGCGGCCTTCGAGCGGGGCGGCGTCGACTACCGCAGGGCGTCGGCCGGGGGTCGGCCCTTCGTGACGCGGGCCTTTGTGCAGACCGTCCGCCTCACCGTTCCGCAGCTCCGTGCGGAGGCCACACTCACAAACTTGGGCATCACCGTGCCCGTTGTCTTCGATGCGACGTGCGCGCCGCAAGATCTGGAGGTCCAGCTGTGAAATCAACCACGAGCATTCTGACCCTATCCGTCCTGAGCCTGAGCCTGAGCCTGGGCTGCGGCCAAAACACGCCGCCCAGCACCGGGGGGCCCAACGGGCCCGCCACCGTGCAGACGCTTCTGGAGGGCCGCCTTTACGGGGCGCTGCGCGGTACGCCGCGCCGTGTAGAGGTCGTAGATCTGTTGGGCGGCGTCGCGGGTCCTCAGCGGTGCGAGACCACGTCCGAGCGAGACGGCAAGTGGTCCTGCGATTTGGGTGCGCTCTTCGGAGACTTCATCGTCAAGGTCGACACCGGCGCCGGGGCGCCCATGCAGGCGGTGGTGGATGGGGTCGAGCAGGGCAAAACCAAGAACGTGGTCGTGAGTCCGTTTACCCACCTCACGGCGGCCTACCTGGAGGCCCGCCTCGCCCGCGATGAGCCCCTCGATCTGGCGCTGGCCGCGGCACGCCGATTGGTGCACGGGCACTTTGGGGGCATTCGACACCATCGCGTATCCCCCGAAGATGTCTCCGAGTCCCTTGGAAGCGTTTTGAGCGAGACGCTGGTCTCGGGCTTCTTGGTGGTCGGACTTGAGGCGCTGGCGGCCGACATTGCTGAAGCCAACGGGCAGGGCGCCGGCGGCAGCATCAACGTCTGGAGGCTGCTTGCTGCGCTGGCCGCGGATGTGCGGGCCGACGGGGTGTTCGACGGGCAGGGTCCGCAGGGTACGTTGCGACTGGGCGAGACGGCGCTGGATGGCAACACCCTGCGCGCGGACTACGGGCGGGCGTTGTTGGCGTGGGTGGAGTCCGAGCGCAACACCACCTCCTTTGAGCGCTCGGACTTCGAATCGCTCGCGAGTCGCCTTGCTAACAATGTCTCGGAACTCTTCCCCGAGGATGTGCCGGACCCGTTGGACGACACAGCCCCCATGATCTTGTCTGTGGAGGTCGCCTCCGACCCCGCGGACCCCGTAGCCCAGGGCACACCTTTGTCCGGCCCCGTCTTCGTGACGGTCGAAGCCCGCGACCCTTCGGGGCTCGCGTCCTTTTCGCTGACGGAGTCGACCGGGGCCGACGTGGTGGATGCGGGCGAGCCTCAGGGGCAGACGGGTCATCGCTGGCGCATTGATGGGCCGGCCTTGGAAGATGGACTTCACGTCTTCGAGCTGGTGGTCGTCGATGGGGCGGCCAACGAAGCCACCCAAAACCTCGAGGTGCTGATCGACAACACGGCGCCCACCTTGAGCGCCTCGGCGGCAGGCCGGTCGCGGAGCTCAACCGTGGCTGTGTCTGGTGAGGTGACCGACGCGGTGGGTCCTGTGGCCTCGGTGGCCATCTCCGTACTCGGTCAGCCGACTCAGACGCTGGAAGCGCCGGAGCAGTTTTGGTCTGCCGTTGTGGACCTTGCGTGTGATGGCCAGGACCACACCATTGAAGTGCGCGCGAAGGATGCGGCGGGCAATGAGGCTTCAACTCTCGTGCAGGCCGGCTGCGACAACTCCGCGCCAAGTCTTCAGGTCCAGTCGACGACCTACTACGACGGGATGCAGGTCGAGGCCACGTATGCGCCGGACGGACAGACGCTGACCTATCTGCCGGTGGCCTTCCCGACTCCGACTGAGATCAACTCCGAGGGGCCGCATCAGTTCGTGAAGTACTTCACGCGCCTCGATGCATGGTCGCCGGACCTGCCTGTGCTGTCCGTGGTCACCGGCGATGACCGAGGCCAAGAGCAGGTCACGGTCCAGTACCGCTACCTCGTCAACGATGTCCTGGTGCGGGGTTGGTCGACGGCTGAAACGATGGACCGACTCGAATGGAGTGTGCCCGTGAGCTACCAGCATCTCGGGACGGAGCTCGCGACGGCGGGCAGCAGCGCCACCCACCGCGTGGAGATGCGTTCGTCGGATGCAGCCGGCAATCGCGCTCAGCTGGCGTTTACGTTCACGATGACGTTGCGCAGTCCTCCGGTGTGGCTGGGGGGATGTCAGGTCCACCCCACGTTGCAGGGCTACGGGTTGTCGCAAGGCAATCTGCACGAGGTGTTCCGTGTCCGGGCGGCCACGCCTGTGCTGGCCGGGTCCCTGCGTTATGCCCTCGACGTGAGTCGCCAGAGCCTCGCGCCCCAAGGCACGGTACGCGTGCGCGCACTGGATGCGGGGGCCCGGACCTATGTGGAGTCGATCCGACTCGATGGGCACGCCAAGCCCTCGGTCGAGCGTGTGCCGTGGGCCGGGGCGTCAGACATCTTGTGTGGCCCCGACCAGCATCGACTCTGGGTCGGTGCCCTCGGTACGGGAAGCAACCTGGGTTGTCGTGCGGGTGTGCTTCCGCTGTTGGGGCAGCCGTGGCGCACCCGTGCAGTGGATGGGCTCCTCAACGATGACCTCGCGCACCTGACCTCCACGTCTCTGTCGATTCCTGGTGGGGCGGTCCGTGTCGATGGGTCGTACTTCGTGGTGGAGCCTGAGCGGGTCCACAGCCTCGACGTGCACATCGAAAACCCAGTCCTGCGGGTCGATACGCAGACCTACACCTGGCCGACGGCCCTGGGGCTGCCCGCGGGGTACGTGGCCAATGGTTCGGGGGTCCGATACCGAGGCTTTGCGCAGTGGCAAGGGGAGGGCGCCGACATCTTTGCGCACTGGCTCGGCGGAGCCAATGCGGGCGTGGATGCTCGGCGGTTCGTCACCCGGCCGTACATTTCCGGTGTCTCGTTCGAGATGCAGCCGGTGCAGCTCGAAGTCCTGCACTCAGACCTAGACGTTGTGGTGCCCGTGCAAGTCACCCCGCAGTGCGAAACCGCGCTGCAATACACGACGTCCTTGTAGTCCGCTGATGTCAACGTAGCCTGCGGCCACCGAGGCCTCGGGCTCTTTACAGGAGAAACAACTATGCAACGGGTGTTTTGTCACCTGCTCGGGGTGATCTGTCTTTCGCTGACTTTGCTGGGGGCCTCAGTGGCCCTTGAGACAGCGTTTAACCTAGTTCCTGAGGCCTACGCGCAGAGCAGCGGCGCGCTCGGGAGTATCGAGCAAAAGGTCGCGGACATCGTCACGCTGATCACCAACGTGCTCACCGCGCTGACGGTCGTGGCTGTCGCGTTCGTCGGCTTCAAGTTCATCAAAGGGGACCCAGATGCCTGGAGCTTCGCGCTCAAGGCCCTGGTCGGTGTCGTGGTGATCTTCGGCGCTGCGAACCTGGTGCAATGGCTCAGCACCTGAGCCAGCACCGGGTGTTCCGGGCGGTGGAGGGTCGGGCGACCGGCCTTTTGCCGTTCTTGCCGGCGGAGGGCGCTGCCGCGCTTGCGGTGTGCGTCCTCCTCTGGCTGTCGGTGCACCTCTTTGTGGGCCTGTTGGGCGGTGGGGCTCTGCTCGGTGGGCTGATGGCCTGGCGGCGGCGGGACCTGGGCCGGCAAGACTATGTGCAGGTGGGCTTGCGGATTCGGACGGAGCCCTCAGGACAATACGACGGCACGGCGCCGGATGCGGCGCACGTGGCTTGGAAAGGACGATGACTATGACTACCTCTCAAGTGCTTTGTGGTGACCCACGGGAAGTCCTCGAACGCATTGGCGCCGAGGTCTTCCCTGGTCGGAAGAACTGTATTCTTGGACAGAACCTGCTGCAGGCGGTGCGTGAGCTGGCCCTGGAGATGGGCCGCATACACGCGATACTCGAGACCGCCCGCTACGCACCGGGCGACCAAGACCACCAGACCGGTCGAGCTCTCAGCGACTCTGAGCGCGTAGAGCTCATGGCCAAGGAGCACAGCCATCTGGTGGGCGAGTGGAGCCGACGGACCTTTGCGTATGAGGCTCGGCCACCTCGGGCGGCGCACGGCGCAACGCGCCCTGCGGAAGAGCGGACCGAGCGGGCGCTGGCTGTGCAGGGAGGCCAGGCGTGAGCCCGCGGTGCGCCGCCGAACTCCTGCCTCTGTGGGAGCTGGAGGATGGGCTCATCGTGACCACCCAAGGCGCGTACCTGCGCGCCTACGAGGTGCACGGCCTGGACTCGGAGCACTTGTCTTCGGATGTGCTCACCGATGCGGCGACGCACCTCTACGCCTCCGCCAAGTCGGAGCTGCCCGACGAGACCTACCTGCAGCTCGTGCTCGAAGGGCACGGGGACTACAGCGACGTCTTTGAGGCTTTTGCGCAGGCGCCCGCATCTGCGGACCCCGTGCTACAGCTGCAGCGGCGCCGCCGCCTCGAGTACCTGCAGGGCGCCAACCTGCGCCGGCACCGACTCTTGGCCGCGGTGGGTCCGCTCAAGGGGCTGACCCGGAGAGAGTTTCAAAGCCTCGACGAGACTGAGCACAAAAAGCGCACGGCCGCGGTCGATGCGACCGGGCGTGCCCTCGTGGGCATGCTCGGTCGGGCCGGGATGTCGGTCTCTGCGCTGTCTGAGGCCGCGCTGGAGCAGCACTACTGCCAGGCTCTCACGCCGGTCACGGGCTACGCGCCGACCCGGCGGTGCGATTTGGCCGTGGGTCATGATGACCAGGTCCGCCTGCGGTCACGACGGGAGCAGATCGTCGACGATGTGCAGTGGACCCCCAAGCAGGTCCGCTTGCAGGGCCGGCCGCACAAGGTGCTGTTTTTGGAGGGCCTGCCTGACGAGACGGGGTTCACGCTGACGGAGGCGCTCTTACATCTCGGCGTCGACTTTCGGTTCAGTCTGCATTTGCACATCGCCCGTCAGGACGCGATGGCCCAGGCCCTCAAGCATCTGCAGCGCATCACGCACGCGGACGCCCACCGCAATCCCAATGTCGCGGACGCGGAGCGGGTCGGGCGGGTGCAGGAAGCCAATGCGCTGGGCACGGTCTTGGCCGAGACCAAGCAAAAGCTGGTCAAGGTTGGCGCGCAGCTCGTGCTGTGGGGGGATGACGAAGGCCTGCTTGCGGCGAGGGTCAGGGCCGCGACGGAGCATCTCAAGGGCTACGGCCTGGTCTTCCGAGAGGAAACGGGGCGCCACGATAGAGAGCTGCCCAAGTCCCTGCTCGGGATGGGGGCCGGCTTTGACCGTCTGAAGCTGGTCACCAGCAACAACGCCGTCGATCTGATGCCGCTCTTCGGGGCCAGCCACGGCGATCGACGGCCGGTCTTTATGACGCAAACCGCGCGCGGTGAGCTCTACAGCTTCGATCCGGTGGAGCCGGCCCGAGACAACCACAACGCGGTCGTCTTCGGCGCAAGTGGGGCCGGCAAGTCCGTCTTCCTCAACATGCTCATCGCGACCGCGATGCTGGGCGGTCAGACCGGCGGTCGGGTCTTCGTCGTCGACTTCGCGGGCGAGACCAAGTCGAGCTACCTGATGGTCGCGAAGCTCTTCGGTGGGGTCTTCGTGCCGGTGGTCAGCAAAGACGCTGCGGTCGCACTCAACCCTTTCCCACCGGCAGAGGTCGCCCTCGACGAGGCCGGCCAACTTACCAGCGAGACGCTCAACTTCCTCCTGGTCCTCACCGATCTGCTGCTCACGAACACCGGCACCGACCGGGATGCACAGCTGTATCGCACGCTTTTGCAACGGGCCCTGCAGGATGTCTATGCGGACCGCGCAGACGACGAGGCGCCCACGTACCGAGACTTGGCCGCTGTCTTGGAGGGCTATCGGGGCACGGCCGACGTCGACCGTGATCGGCTGGCGGTGCTCTTGGAGCTGCTCCAAGGCTTCCTTGCGAGTCCTGACAGCCGCTTTTTTCTCGGGGAGGGCAGGGCGCCCATCGCAGACAGCCCGTTTGTGATCTTCGACCTCTTCGGCATCGACTCATTGGCCCCGCAGACGGCGGAAGCGCTGGTCTTCCTCACGACGCAGCATGTGAAGCGGGTGGCCTTTGGCTCCGAGGGCCAAAGCTATGTGGTGCTGGATGAGGTCGCGCAGCTCTTAAAGCGGCCGGAGATGGTGAGTCTCGTGGATGAGCTGTACTCCACGGCCCGAAAGCACGCGACCAGCGTCTGGACCGTCACGCAAAACTACGGGTCCTATTGCAAGTCCGCTGTCGCCGAGACGGTGAAGCTCAATAGTACGACGCAGGTCTTCTTGTCGCACGCGACGGCGGCTGATGTCCGGGCCAAGGTGGCCGAGGACTTCGATTTCAGCGCCCGCGAACTCTACCTGTTGGAGTCCCTCGTCACCCGCAAGGGCGAGTACTCCGAGGTCCTGCTCAGGACCCAGGTCTTCGATAAAGCTCAGGGCGGCAAGGTGGACACCACGGCCAAGCTGCGCATTCAGCTGTCGCCCTTCGATTATGAGCTGGCGACCAGTGACGCGGCGGACCGGGTGCGGCAACAGCGCTGGATCCAACAGAACCCCGGTCTCACGCTAGCCCGAATCCTCGATGGCCTCGGCAAGGCACGTCGCAGCAAAGGGGGTGCGTGATGCGTCGCAGGCTGGCCTGCGTGCTTGTGGTCGCCCTCGCGTGGCCCCGGCCGGCGTGGGCGATCTTCGGGGAAGAGGATTGGATCTCCGGCCAAAACCAGACCCTGATCGCGATGCTGGTCACGGAGCTGGAGGCTACGGCCAACCTGGCCCAGGTCATCACCACGCTGCGGACCGCGCTCAAGACGGCCAACGACACCCTGGCCGTCGCGAGGACCGTGAAGCGGGTCTACGAGACGGTCAAAAACTACGACCTGAACGACCTCAAGCGGGACGCCCTCGCGGGCCTGTACCAGGCCGTTCCTGAGGCTCGGCAGGTCGATGCGGAGATCCGCGAACTCGTCGGCAACGGCCGCGCGATGCGGGGCGGCCACTTTTGGTCGCACCTCACCCCGTCGGACCCTGAAGTCTCCGCACAAAGCCGGCGACTATTTGAGCACGGTTACAAGGCGGCGCTGTGGCCGATGGTCCTGCCGTCCATGAAGAAGGACCCGAAGGATGGGCTGACCAAGGTCGAAAAGCTCATCCAGGACCGCTACCGGCGCTCCGGGGTGCGGGCGGAGCAAGCCTTGCAAAAGAGCGTCTACGGCGTGCTCGCGCAACAGGTGAAGGCCTTTGTCGAGGACGCTGACTCAAAGAAGCAGGTCGACCTCAAGATGTCGGCGACGCAGACGCAACTGCAATTGCAAACGGCGCAGGACACCACGGAGATGCTGAACCTGCAGCGCGTCCGGGATGCTGAAGACGAAGCGGCCCGGACCAGCGCTTCGGAGTTTCATAAGCGGTTCAGCCGAGGCTTGGCCGAGGGTGCTGGGGTGCTCGTCGCACCAGGGAGCGGGCGATGAGTACGCTCGTGAGCATCAACCTACGCGACGTCGCCGTCTTCGGCGCACTGCAAAGTGTCGGGCAGAAGCTGCTCCTGTTGGGCTTCGTGGCCTGGCTGGTCGTCGAGACCTACAAACTCATCACACGGGGCCAGTGTGACTATCTGACGCCATGTGTGCGTGTGGCGACGGGCGCGCTGCTCCTGACCAGCTTGCCGCAGATCCACGCGGTCATCGCCTCGGACATGCAGGGCGCGGCGAGCACACTTGGAGACGACAACCTCAAGGCCATGTTTACCGCGGCCTACCAGCACGCGCTGGGGGACTCGGCCGCGGCGACCGGTAGCGCTGGGGTGATGGATGCGATGGCCATGCTCGCCAACGTCTTCAGTCTGCAGGGCCTGATGGCGTTGGGGTCGGTGGGGCTGGCGCTCGGGATGATGGTCACCAAGATCTTGGTGCTCGATATCCTGTGGCCGCTCTGCCTGGGCCTGGTGGTGGTCTTTGGGGCTTTGGCGATTCCGTTGGGTGTCTTGCCGGGCCTGGGCACGCTCAAAGGCTGGGTGAAGAACCTCCTCGAGGTCGCGCTTTGGCCCATCGTATTTCAAGCCATCGTATCGCTGATGGTGGCGTCCTTTGCGCGCTACCTGTCCGCGATGAAGAACCTGGACTTTGGACAGGTCCTCACGGACCCGACCGCGCCCGCGCAAGACTTCCTGCTTTTGATGCGCTGGTGGGCGTTCTGTCTGGCCTACCTCTTCATGACCCTGATGACGCCGCTGTTTGCGTCCATGGTCGTGCGCAGCACACCGGTTGGCATCGTGGGGGGCATCGTCGCTGCGCAAATCGTGAAGCTTGGGGCCTCGGCTGTGGGCGGCATCGCGGGGGCCGGCCTTGGGAAGTTTGTCTCTGGCGCCATGGGCGGCATGGCCCGAGCAGGGGCCGGCGGCCTCGGCCAATCCGGACTCGCGACGGCGAATGCCGCAATGCAACCCATCATGCAAGCGAAGGGCGGCCAGGGCAGCTCTCCACTAGATCGAAGGACGCACCGAAGCAGTGCGGAGGGAGATACAAAATGAAGTCTACTGAGTATGCACTGCCGGATGCCCCCAGCGGGTGGCGCGGGGTGGGGCGGCCCCTCTTTGTCGCAGTCGTGGGCGACGAGAATTTATATAAGCTCACGGCCGGCGTGGGCATCGAGGTGATGCATCTGCAAACGCCCAGTGCACTGCAGCGTATGCAGGACCAATTGGAGCCCGGGGGCGTAGATGCCGTGGTCGTCGCCTACGAGCCCTGGCCGGGAGTCGATGGCGTCACGCTGGCGCGGGACCTCAGGCGGCGGTGCCTTGGCACGGTGGTCGTCGCGGACACCAGCCATCAGTTTCTCATTGAGGAGCGCCTTGCGGTCGTCCCGATTTCCGCGATGGGCGGCGTGCGCAAGCAGGATGTCATTGCGGCCGTGGCTGTGGCTGCTCAGGAGACCTGGGCGCTGGCGCCGATGCGCGACCCCTTTAGCCTCGATGATCCTACGCAGCCGGGCGCGCCGCCCAACGTCACCGCTGCGGTGAGCACCTCACAGGTGCTGGCGGTGGAAGAGACGGTGCGGCGGGCGCTGCCTCCGCCTCCGCCTCCGCCGACGGGCTCCAATGTGCGCCAGTCCCAAGAGGGCTACGCGACCGAGTCCACGATGATCGAGTTGTTTGGGGAAGAGTTCGTGAACCCCTCGCAGGCTCCCGGACTACTCGCTCCTGACCTGCCGGCCCCGAGTAAGAGCCCCTCGTGGGCACAGACCAGCACGAAGCAATGGGCGCCCGACGCCGGCATGCTGGCCGATCTGGCGATGGCGGCAGAAGTGGGCGGCGACCCCGTCGAGGGCGAGGTCACTACGTCCCCAGATCGTCCTGCTCGGCTACCGGAGCCCACACCTACGGTCGAGGCCGACCCCACGCCGTTGCCGGTGCTCAGGCCGGCCTCACGGGGCTACCTGTTCGCGATCATGCTGCTGGGTGTGTTGGTGGGCCTGCTGTTGATGGCCTTGGTGCTGCGGTCATGAGTCGTCGGGATGAACTCTTGTGGCCGGAAGTGCAACTCAGCCTTCCGGGTATGGACCTAGAGGCGGCCGTGAAGGGCAAGAGCTGCGCTCGCCCCCGCAATGGGCGCAATCGCGCTGCGCCTCGCGGTGCGAAATCCCCCAAGCAGAAGAAGGAGAAGAAGCAATGACGGTGTCGCCAGGACTATTCGGCACGGACGGGATGGTGGGGGCGCTCGCCGAAGTCATCGAGCGGGCGGCGGAGCTCGCAGAGACCCCGGACCCCAGGACCGCTCGCCTACGGGGGGCGCTCGAAGGCCTCGAGCGCCTGATGAACGGCTCCGCGCAGGCCGCCGGGCTGCAACTCGCGCTGGAGTGCATCCTGCAACTCACCGAGGACGAGGGCCCGGCCGAACTGCGCCTGCAGCAGGTCCAGGCCCTCGCGCGAGACGTGCTCTGTCCCGATCAGATGCAGGAGGTGTTGCATGACTGCGGCTAACAGGACCCGGCCCCACTTTTTGGAGTTGGAGGCGTTTCGTAGGTCCGTGAATAGGAAGCTCTGGGTGACCATGGCCGGCTTGCTGGTCGTGGCCCTCGTGAGTCTCGGGGTGGCCTTGGTGGCTTTTGCGCGGCCGATGCCGGTGGTGGTGCTCGATGGGGCCGGGCAGCCGGTGCTGTTTGAGGACACAGTCACACCGCGCCAGCGCATGGAGCGCGTCCGCGTGGAGTACTTCGCAGGAGCCTTCCTCAAGCAGTTTTCTGCCGTGGATTCAACGCAGGTCGATGAGCAGCTCGAAGCCGTCGTTAACGCGATGACACCCCGTCTGCGACGCATCTTTTTGTCCGACGAGAGTGAGATCGCCCGCAGGCGAAAGCACGCAAACTTCAATCTCAAGGCCCGATTTGAGCAGCTGAAGTACCGCATCGGCGACTTCGACCCCGAGGATGCCGATGGCCGCATCTACGTGGTGGCCACGGGCCGACTGCTGTTTCGGCCCAAGGTGGGCGGGATGGGCGCGGACGATGACCGTGAGATGGTCCAGCACTACTATGCGCAACTCGTCCTGCAGCGTGTGCCGATGACTCGCGAGAGTATCCACGGGCTGCAGGTCGACTTCGTGAAGACCCAGTTTTTCGACTCCGCGGACGACCTTGAGGTCCATCTGCTCAAGGAGCAGGACGGATGAGCGGGCTCAGTATGGCACTCAGTGCATGGCTGGTATTGGCGGCTCAGACCCCGGCTGAGGCGGATACGGTCGATTCCGGGCGGGTCTGCGAGCCTGATGCGGATGGCTTCTGCACGGCCAAGGTGGTGCGGCATCCGCTGTCGTACGTCGACAGCGCGCAGCGGCTTAGGTTCAACGCTTCCATTGGAGATGTGGTGTCGTTGGAGTTTCCTGACGGCGTGAAGCTCAAAGGCGAGCCGGCCCTCGGGAACACCGCCTTGTTCGCCTTCAAGTCGAGTCAGGAGCCACTGCGCCTGTTGGTCTGGCCAAAGGTCCCGCCCCGGGTGCAGGGCGTCACGCCGCACGATCTGCAGGGCGTGACCAGCAACCTGCAGGTCTTCTTGGACTCCGGGGTGACGGTCATCTTGGACATGAAGATCACCCCAAGGTCTCGGGCGGTGCAGCGCGTGGTCTTCGACTTTCCTGCGAGGGAGCGGGAGTCCGACTGGGTCAAAGCGCAGCTCTCTGACCAGGCGCGCAGGCTGCGGGCGGAGTTTGAGACGGAGCGCAGCGAGCTCGAAGCCACGGTCACGGAGCGCATGCAGCGGAGCATGGCGAAAGCCATGCTTGAACGTCATCACTGCGAGACGCTGCGGGCTCGCGGGGAGTCTGGGCTGCTCGTGGTCTGGGCGCGACGCATCTGTCGTGTGGGACCGTATACGTTTGTGCAATTCACATTGCGCAATCGATACTGGGACGTCTTTCACCTCGACCGCGTCGAGCTCACCGAAGCTGAGGGGGAGGGCGATGGTCCGCTGGAGGCCTTGATCGAGTGGGAGCGAACGCCGCTGCTTCCCTTTGATGCCTCGGTGGACGGCATGGCGGTCTTCACGGTGGGTGAGGGCGCCAAGTCCTACGTGCTGACGGTCTACGAGGACGGCGGCAAGAAGCGGGTCGTCGACGTCGACGACGTGGAGTTTTGAAATGGCACTGAGGGACGATGATATCTTTGAGGCCCTTGAGGAGGGCGAACCGGATGAGGTTGGGGCCGCACTGGAGCCAGAGCCGGAACCGGCCGCTGAGCCCTTGGCTGCGCCTGTCTCTATCGCGATTCCTGAAGAGGATTGGACGACACCCCTCATCGTGCCTGAGGGCGAAGAGCCGATTGAGGACCTGGCGCCCAAGCGCGCCGATGAACTGCCGACCGCGCCGGCACCGGTCTACGAGCCGCCTCCGCCTCCGCCGATGTCCTGGGGAGAGAAGCTACGCCGGCACACGCCTACGCAGATGGGCGTGGCCTGCCTCTGTGGTGCCGTGGTGCTGGGGTACTTGCAGTTTGGCGGCGAAGAGACTCCCAAGGGTCCGCCAAGATGGGCGCCAGAAGCGCAAGGCGGCTTTCCGAAGGTCGAGGTCGATGGCCTGGACCGCGTGGTTACCCACGAGGACATCCGTCGGGTCCTGGATTCGGTGGCGCCCGATGAGCCGCCGGCACCACCTCCTCAGGAGGTGCGCTCGGCTGAGCTCGTGAGGGCCCAGCCGGGCGTGCTGTACGCGGGCGATGGCACGGTCGGCGACACCCGTCCGGTCATCGCGGGCAGTGTCGAAGAGACACGTCGGATGCGTGCCGAAGAAGCGCGTCAGGCGCAGATGCCTCGGGCGCGTACACCCGCTCAGGCGGCACCTATCCCGCCCAGAGAAGAGACCGCGCAGGACCGGCTCGATCGCAATGCGCACCTGCTCTACGAGCCGGGGGGCACGCTCAAGATTGAGGGTGTGACCGACCAGGGCTCGGACCCGGTGCTGAGGCTCGAGGTCGGCGCGACTTTCGAGGTGCAGCTCGTGGTGGGGGTAAGTTCACTCGCGCCCAACGTGGTTGTCGCGCGGACCACCAAGGCAGTGAAAGACAACCGAGGCCGGCAGGTCCTCACCAAGGGGGCGGTGCTGCGGGGCCGCGCGCAGGGCGAGCGGGACCGGCTTTTTTTGACCTTTCGGACCGCCAAGTCGCGCGGGGAGACCTACCGCCTCGAAGGCTACGCGGTCGACAAAGACATGCCGGGCGTCCGGGCCATCGTGCGCGGTGCGTCTGCAGAAGACCGGGGTCGCTCTGGGGCCGGCCGCGGCGCCCTCGGGGCGGCGGGCGGTGTCGTCGGGGAGATCGTGGGGCAAAGCATGCCGGGGCGTGTGGTCCGGGGCATCGCAGATGGGGTGGTGCCGGAGGCGCAAGAGTCCTTGCGGGCTGATCGCCACACGGTGCTAGAGCTGCCCGTCGGCCGAAAGTTTCAGGTGGTCGTCACAGGGGATGGGTCATGAGGGTCGGGACGTCCGTCGGGGTCTTGTTGATCTCACTCGGTGCTTTGCAGGGGACGGCACAGGCGGAGCTTTCGGAGGCCGCCGTCGGGGTCGAGGGGGGCCTGGTCATGCCGGCGTTTGAGTCCCAGGACTCCACCGCTTTTAGGCTCATCACATGGGGTGCGGGCGGTTTTGGGCGCTACGGAATCCTGGATGACCTGGACCTTGAGCTCCGGGTGGGCTTCAGCCTGTTTCGGGCCGCCGCAAACGAGCAACGCACCCTGCAGGGACGGGCCCTCGACGGGGTCCGATACTTTCGAGCGGAGCAATACAGCGTCGCTGTCGGGGCTCGGTACAAGCTAATTTCTGGCTACAACTTAGCGCCCTACATCGAGGGGCACGTCGGAGCGCAATGGATGGTGCTCCGAGAGCAGCAGTTTTTGAGCCCTACGGGCGAGGACTACGGCATCGCGGTCCCCGATGAAGGGCAGGGCGGGTTGACGGCGACGGTGGGGCTGGCGGTGGATTATCGATTGTTTGACCTGGGCTTTGTCGGGGTCGCAGCACGCTGGGTGGAGGTCTTCGGGCACGGCCTGCATCAGCGCTATCTCACCGTGCCTGTCGAAGTGGTCTTCTATTGGTGAGGGCCTGGGGAGGGGTTGAGTATGCTTCGAATCGAACAAGTCACGATCTGTAGGATTGAGCAGAGGGACAAGAAGCCGCGCTCGGACGAGGAAATCGTACGGGAAGCGCAGGCAGAGGCCTGCGCGCAGAACGAGCACGACAACGAATTCGTGCACGTGGTGCACTTGAAGAATGGCGTCCCTGTCATGGCCGAGCACGCCAAGCCTCGGTGGGACGCGGAAGCCGACGTGCGCTGGCAGAACGCGGAGGACCCAGACGGGGAATGGTCCTACTGCGTGATGACGAGTGCGCAATGGGCGAAGGCGAAGGCGAAGCTGTGAGCGGGTCGGGGACGCTGGAGGCCCGGGGCTATGTGCTCCTGGATAGGCTGGGGCGCGGGGGCTTCGCAGAAGTCTTTTCGGCCGAGCTCCGAGGGGCCTCCGGCTTCACCCGACGTGTCGCGATCAAAGTCCTGCGTGAAGACCGCGAAGGCGACCTATCCCAAGAGGCGGTGTTGGCGGGTCGGTTGCGGCACCCCAATCTTGTCGAGGTGCTCGACTTGGTAGATGTGCAAGGTCGGCTGCATCTGGTCATGGAGCTGCTCGACAACGGCACGGCGGCCACGTTGGCACGGCGCGGTCCCGTAGCCCCTGAGGCGGCGGCCTACATCGCGGACCAGGTGCTCGAGGGCCTCATGGCCGCCCACGCCTCGGGGGTGCTGGCGCATCGTGATGTGACCCCCGCAAACATCCTGTTTTCGGCACGCGGTGAGGTGAAGCTGGCCGACTTTGGCATCGCCAAAGACAAGGGCAGCACCGACAAGACGGAGACCGGCTTCGTGAAGGGCAAGGTCGGCTACTTGGCGCCCGAGCAAATAGAAGGCGGCCCCGTGGACCCTCGGACGGACTTGTGGGCGCTAGGCGTGGCCCTCGTCGAACTATTGACCGGGCGGCGACTCTTTGGAGGTCCAGGACGCACCGATCGCGAGGTCCTCGCGGAGATTGCGCGCCAACACGGCCCGGCGGTGCCTGCTGACCTCGGTGAGGCGGAGGGCCTCCGGGGCTTCTTGTCGGGCCTGCTGCAACCGGACCTCGTGGAGCGCTTTGCCTCTGCTGGTCATGCGCAAGAAGTCTTGCGGGAGGTATGGGGTGGACCGCCCGAACGGGTGGGTCTGCTGCATGCGCTGCAGGATGACGAGACCACGCGGAACCAGCGCCGACCAACCGCCACGCGTCCGCACCGGACCGGGCGGATTGTGGCTAAGTCGCAGGCGGGGCCTCGGCGGCGAGCGTGGTTCTCTCAGGTGGCCGTGGGGCTTGGCTGCGCGATTCTTGGCGCAGCCCTCGGGGTCGCGGCGATGCGCCTGCAGGCGCAGCCTCAGGGTGAGCTGCAGGGGCGTCTCGTGCGTCTGGAGGCGGTGCCCGTGGCCACGCCGACCAAGAAGCGAGCACAACGTACAAAACCCATCCAGCGGACAACAGCGCCTGCAGCGGCGCCACGACCCGCAGAAAAAGCCCATCCTCGGGAGGTCCTAAACGGGGCATATTTCGAGGCCGGCGGAACTTTGGAGATCGACCGTGACTGAGACCATCTCGATGAAGGAACAGGCCCCCGGCCTCAACGTAGAGCTGATCGTCTCCAAGGACGGCATTCCCGTGCTGCAGCGCGAGCTGACAAGCTCGGAGCTGGTGGTGGGGGATGATCTGCTTCTTGAAGACGATATCGAGGTGCGCCTGCATTGGTCGAAGGGTTGGTGGGTAACGGCACGGGTGGGGGAGTTGCGGCTGGATGGTGAGCTGTGCCCGCGAGACATTCCTCAGTCGTTTGGGCCGGATCACCGGCTCAGTATCGGAAAGTACGCCCTGACCATGCAGCGCTTCGTGCGGCGGGGCACGTCCGATCGGAGTCTCTCCGCGATGCCCCGGCAAGACGCCTTGCGGGTGACGGTCGTGGGGCGGTCAACCCACTGGTTTGGCGCGAAGGAGCGTGTGGTGATCGGAAGCAGCCCCAAGGCGGACGTGCCCGTGTCTGAAGCGGCTCTGAAACACGCGGAGCTGAGGTTTGATGGGACACAGTGGTGGGCGGAGGACATCGGCGGCAGCAGTCGTCTACTGGTCGATGGCAAGCCCATGGGTTTCGGGGGAGCGCGGCTTGGGCACGGGGGCACGATGCAGGTGGCGGGTGTCGCGCTGAAGTACGAGCGCTGTGTCGATGAACGCTTTGAGGGCTTGTTTGGGGACTCGGAAGCGGTGCAGACGCTGCGCCAAAATCTGGGGGAGGCCTGCGAGGCATCCTGCATCCTGTTGCTTGCGGAGCCTGGGCTGCACCTAGAAACGATCGCGCGCGCTGTGCATGCGGCGTCCGCGACATACAGCCAGGGCAAGTATGGCCGCATCAACTGCGGGGACCTCGGCACAACGCTGGAATCAGAGCTGTGTGGCCATGTGAAGGGCGCCTTTACGGGGGCGGGCAAGGGCCGAGAGGGGCTGCTGCAGCTGTGTCGTGGAGGCACTGTCTTTTTGGACTCGGTGCAGAACTTCCCGCCCAGTGCCCAGGCGCGCCTCCTGCGAATCCTGCAAGAGCGTGCCTATCGAAAGGTCGGCGACCACCGCGAAATCCCGTTTCACTCGCAGATCATCGCGGCTGCACCACCCATGGCAGAGCTGGAGCGGGCCATAGAGCAGGGCATCATCCGGCGAGACTTTCTTGGGCGGCTGGCCTCTGAGTACACCGTGGTGGTGCCGCCGCTGCGTGCCCGCGAAAACGATGGGGTCACCTGGGCCCGCCGTCGGTTGGCGCAACGCGTCGCAGAGGCCCCGCGCTTGACGCTGGAGCCGGACGCCGAAGAGGCCATTCGCAACGCCGACTGGCCGAGGAACTTCCATGACCTCGACCACGTCCTCGACCGACTCTGCCTTGAGAACGAGCAGACGGTGCCGAGAAGAGTGACAGCCGCCGAGTTGGGGCTCGTTGAACGAGCGGAGGTCGGCGAGGCGCAGCGAATCGAAGATGCCCTTAGGGCATGCGGAGGAAACAGGAGGGCCGCCGCACGAAATCTGGGACTTTCGCCGAGGACGATGGACCGCCGTATCGTGCAGTTTGAGTTGCAGTCGGTGGTCGAGGAGGCCCGGCGTTTTGCCGATATCAAGAGCCAGGCCCGCATGCAGCAGGTCATTCGTGAGACGAAGGGTGACAAGGAGGCCGCCGCAAAGATGCTGGGGCTTCAGCCCGAGACGCTGCAAGCGCAGGCAGGAGAGGCGCTCCTCCAAGAGCGAGAGAAGCACCAGCGCGAAGCGCTGGAGAAGGCTTGGAGCGAGGCTGGGGGCAACGTGAGCGCTGCAGCTCGGCGTCTGGGGTTGCCCAGGAAGACGACTGAAAACAGGCTGCGGAAGTACGGGCTGAAGATTTAGCGCCTGCGTGTACCTGTCCCAAAGGGACAGGTACACGCAGGCGCAATTGTCCCGTAACATAGTGGCAGTGACGCTATGGTCTCCAATGTTGGCAGAGTCGGGCGGGAGTTCGCGTTTGGTTGGCCGCGTCCCTGATTCACGCAGCTCTTCATATTTTTGTAGGCAGTATGGGTTGGCGTATTGTTTGCTGGCGCCGTCTATCGCATGTGCTGTGGAGGGCGGTTGTGGCCGTGATGATGGCTCAGGTGCGTGGCGCAAGACCTGCATCTCTGGCAACGGCTGCGATGCCTCTCTTGCTGCCTGCAGTAGCTCCTGCGGCCAAAGGCTTGCTATCGGGGTAGCGCAGCTAGGAAAACGTCGGAACTCGACGAATCCCCGCGCCACTAGCTTCAGTACCGGCCCGGATTTTGACGGAGCGCCGAAACCGCCTGCGCAGCGTCCGGCTTCAGCACACAGACCTCAGTCGAGAGCGATCAGGTCTGGTTTACAGGGTGAATGGCGGCCCCCTCAAACAGAGCCGAGGGCAGGCCTCCGGCTTTGACGTCATCTCTGGTTAGGGACGACCTCAGAGACAGGACTGGCCCCGCCGGGTGCTGACTTTCGTCTCGTTAGAGGAGGATTCGTTGGCTTTGCGTAGCGGGAAACCTCCTTTGCATCGGTCAGATGCAGACTGAGGGTCGCTTCGGCTACGCTTCAACGAGTTCATGCATAGTTGCCAGCCGATTGACTGGCGAAGGAGTAAGCAAGATGCCAATTTCGAGCAACAACCCCGCCTGCATTCGGCCGCACGAGGGAAATGATGAGCCCGCAACGTGCACAGAGCGTCATGTTGGCAAACAGGTCCTCGTCCGAGTCAACGATCGGGACCAGGTAGTCCGTAGCCTAGTCAGGACTATACATGCCAACGGAGCGGTAGGGATCACCGCATTCGTGGAGAGTCACCCGGGGTTTCCGAGGTCGATTGGTGGCTCCCGAATTATCACCTTGAAGAGCGAATCTGCCAATAGTGACGTCCGGGAGCGGATGGTCGCAAACGCGACTGAGGAAGTCACGAAGTTGGCGGCAGGGATGGCGTCCAAGGCTCCGGCTGCTGGTATCCCGGCGTCTGGCCAGAAGACCGTAGTATTGTGGCCAGATGCGCCGGATGATGCTGCTTCGAAAGCCGGTCTACTCGCCGCACACTATCGTGAGGTACTCCGTGAGGAGCCGGGCGCAATCTTCGGTCCCGATATGAATGTCGGAGAAGAAGTGCAAGATCTGCTGGCGGACCGGCCGAGCCTCCTAGATCATCTTACCGGCCTCAGCGTTGGTCGGGGTCTCGGTATTGATACGATGGGGTACACAGGACGCGCCCTTGTTTCGGCGCTCGACGCGTGGCCCGGCGCGAAACTCTGTCAGACGATAGGCGTTCAGGGGTTCGGGGCCGTCGGTGCGTGGGCCGCCCGCGAATTGCTTGAGCAAGCCCCGTGGCGGCGCGTAGTGGCAATCTCCAACCAGTTGGGGACAGCACATTGTGTCGGAGGCCTGCCAGTGGATCGCTTCTTCGAGGCCTGGAAGACGGCGTCGTCGGCTGAGGCTGCCGATGTAGCCATTCGCGACCTAGCGCGCAGTGCTTCCGGCATTGACTGGCAAGATAACCCGAATCACATTTGGACGATCCCCATTGACCTCCTGGTTCCAGCGGCCCGGACATCTGTCCTGCGGGCAAATGACGAGTCATGCGAGCGCGATAACGCATACCCAGTCGAGCAGTGGGCTGAAGAGAGCGGAGTCAAGGCGGTTCTTCAGGGGGCTAATGCGCCTCTCACTCGACGGGCTGAAGACTGGCTCTCCGCACACGGAGTAGCACTATTTCCGGACTTTATCGTTAACTCAGGGGGTTTGTGGGGCTGCTGGCTGGAGTGGGCCTGGCGTGACGCCTTAGATTCCCGCCGCATCAATGCGCAGGAGTTGGATCAGCGTGCTCGCTGTGTAATTGCACGCAGCATAAAAAGAAACATCTCCGAAGTACTAGCATGCTCGGGATCGTCGCGTGACGCAGCAAATCAGCTTAAGGCAAGAAGCCTTCATGCGGTAGCATCATTGTGGGAGCGCCTCACAGCCGAGGGCGTGCACGAACGGGCGCGTGAGCACGCGGAACAGTTTGCGTCGTAATAACGAACGGCAACCCGTGAGTCATACGACGGTAAATGCAAGATGACTGATCTCAGTAATAAAGATGTAGCCGGAATACTTCAGGCCCTGAGTAACATCTCGCAGCAGGTAGAGTCCATAAACTCCCGCATTGATGCGCTTACTCGCTCTCGTGAGCTGGCGGTGACAGAGGAGCAGGATTCACACCGGTTGGATTTCTCGTTCGATCCGCTCAATGGAGCACCACGACGCCCCGGGAAGCATACGTCGCATCGCATTGGTGTTGCCGGCACGCTCGCTCCTAGTCAGGCCTTGACGCTGGGGAGGACCGCGGCGCTATTTGCGTTGCTGATCGACTATCACCGGCGGTGTTCTGGTGCGCCTCCACTCGATGACGGGGTACTAGGACTAGCAATCCTAATACTGGGACGTTTGCTTGGAACCTCAAGCCAGCCCGATACTGCGGAGCAGTCCATGCGGGCCGTTTTCCGTCGAATGCAGACGACACTTCCAGAATTGCCTGCGCCAGGAGGAGGCTGCTATGTTCTCCATATTGGACCTTACCCGTACTCCTTGGAGGTTCGGTATGCATCCTCCGCCAGTGCGTCCTCCCGAGTACTTTCCAGCCGTGGTCTTACGATTAGTTTGACTACTTCGGACTCCGAACTGAAGTCGGTCCTGGAGGAGTTCTCACCCACTCGGATGCTTGACTCGATTCGTCAGACTGGGGCTGCCTATATAGCTGGAGGTCCGGAAGCGTTCGACACACTATTTCTGGAGTTTTTTGACCACGAGCTTGATGTAGAGGAGGTAAGCATGTTCTTTAAGCCGTCGATCACGACCTATCCAATGTCCTTGCTCAATTTCATGCATGCCTCAGAACAGGATATTAGGCGGAAAAGAGTGCTGCACAGTGGCCTTACCAGTGGTCGCATATCCTTCAGAGAAATACTAAACACCGAAACCATCGCCGAAATGATTACTGCTGACAAGGATGGCAAGATGTCGCTGTACGGGCCGTCAGTAACGCGACAACATGTCCTGGACCATCTGGAGCACATCGCATGGATGCTCAATGAGCTCGAGTCATACGAGCTGGTTCTGACGGAGCGGCCACTGCCCTTTCTATTTAGCACGTTTCGGATCGGTGATTCTAAGACGAGAGAGTGTTATACAACATTCTTCAGACAACTCATCCGGGAGCACGATCCGGATGTCGAATGCTTTGCCATCTATGGCTCTCAGGTGGCATCGAGCATCGAGCATCGAGTACTACCGCCAGTGCTGAACGCGCCCCAGACCATCACTAGTCGCGCGATGGTGCGGACCCTCATTCTGAATGCTTGGAAGCGCTTGGATCAACTCGGCCCACTCTCCAGATCGGAGGCGGAAGGCTGGCTATGTCAGCAACAGATTTGATGGCCTTACTTTCCTTGTCTGTGGGGTCGCGAACAACCACGCTCTAAGAAGATCCAGAGGTATTCGGAGGTCGGAGGCGACTTAGTTAAGCCCGGCGAAGTGCCTTGGCCTGGAAGGATCTTGCGGCCGAAGGCTGGCTCCCCTTCTTAGGGGCTTGGGCCAGACGGCAAGTGACGCCATTCTTGGCTTCCCACGAACACGAACACGAACACGAACACTGGGTTACGTTTGCGCTGAGCCCCCAGGAGGAGCTTAGGCACACAGCGGCCTATACTAGTCGGCCAACCTTGTAGAGTGACTTGGGCTGAGAGGAGTTCGCGCGAGGTGACGCGAAGCCTCAATCTGTAGGTGCCGACTTGGAGTGTCAATGAGGCTGGTCTAGTCGAGAACTTCGTTCGGGGCAGTATTCGTACTTAATTGACAGGTAGGATGGTCAGTGGCTCAGATCCGGAGTAAGTTCTATCCATGATGACCAAGATGGCCGTGCTCGGCCTCTATCTTCTGGCCCTCTTGGGGATTGGGACGATGGCCTCTCGTCGCATGGGTGGAATTCGCGAGTACTTTGCCGCCGATAAGAGTCTGGGCTTTGTGGCGGTAGCCTTTTCCGCTCGGGCCACTGGGGAGTCGGCATGGTTGCTCCTGGGTCTTTCAGGGATGGGAGCGGCCGTTGGCGTCAAGGCATTTTGGGTGGTGATTGGCGAGACCCTTGGTGTGATGGGGGCTTGGCTGCTCATGTGCCGTCGTTTTAAACGACTCACTGATGACTACGATGCAGTCACGGTGCCGGACTATCTCGAGTCGAGGTTTGACGATAGATCACAGAGGCTACGCCTCGTGGCGGCCGCAGCCTTGATTGTATTTGTCACGATCTATGTTAGCGCTCAGATTGATGCGACCGGCCAAGCCTTTGAGGTATTCTTGGGTTGGAACTACTACGCAGGACTGTCCGCGGGCTTTATTGTTGTTCTTGTCTATACTCTCGCCGGAGGCTTCCTGGCTGTGGTGTGGTCAGATGTCTTACAGGGGGCACTGATGTTCTTAGGGTTGCTGTTTCTACCAATTGCGGGTGTATGTGCTGCAGGGGGTATTGTGCCGATACTAGAATCGCTGGAGGCCATCGACCCAGCCTTACTTGCCCTGAGCGGCCCTGGGGGGTGGTCGATACCGACGGTGTTGTCGACGATTTCTCTGTGTCTAATCGGCCTCGGGTTCTTGGGGTCACCTCAGATCTTCGTGCGGTTCATTGCCCTCAAGTCGGAGAGGGAGATTAGACCCGGTGCCTTAGCTGCTGCCACATGGACAATTCTCGCAACCAGTGGGGCTGTGTTGAGTGGTATGATTGGACGCGCGGTACTCACTGAGGCGGGTCAGGATGTTGACAAGGTGCTTGGCGCCGGAGGTGAGGACGTCTTGCCAATGTTGGTGGAGCACGTGCTCCCTCTGGGGTTGATCGCAATATTTATTGCCATCGTGCTATCGGCCATCATGTCTACTGTGGATTCCCTGCTGGTCTTGGCGGCCAGTGCGCTTGTGAGGGACTACTACCAACAGGTCCGACACCCCGAGCTCAGTGACGACGCCCTCGTACGGCTCTCTCGGTTTGCGACGCTAGCATTGGCGCTCGCAGCCTTGGCTATCACCGTGACGGTCGCGCTGAACACCCCCGACCGCACCGTGTTTTGGTTCGTGATCTTTGGCTGGTCGGGCATAAGTGCCACTTTCTGTCCGACGATCATTCTTAGCCTATTCTGGTCTGGGATGACACGCCGTGGGGCGCTCTGGGGTATGCTCACCGGATTCCTGGGTGTGCCCCTGTTTAAGTTTCTGGCTCCGAGCCTACCCAAGGTCGGTAGCTACTTCGCTCAACTGGGTGAACTCCCCCCAGCATTTCTTCTTTCGGGTTTCACTATCGTGCTTGTTAGTTGCTTCGACCCGGGCGGAGCCCCGGGGAATGCCAAAGCAGACCTCAACAGATCTCGCAGGTGACGACCGCCGCCGGGAACAGATCGGCCTCAATACGGAACTCGTCAGCATGATGCTGTAGCCCCGGTTTGGCCGGACACCTCGCAGGAGGCAACGATGTCGGATACGATCAACTTACAACCTGCCGAGCCTGACCATCGGGGCCGCTACACTGTGGAACAGAAGCGCGCCCTTCTCGCGGAAGCGGAGCAGCCCACGGAGTCGGTCGCTCGGCGAGCACGTACTATCCATACGTCGACGATCGGCCAACCATGGGGGGGGAGCTCACACCTCCGTGTCGATGCCGACCGGATATTCGATCGATATCAGCCGGACGACAAACTAGGTGCAACTTTGCTGATTACGTCGGCTGCCCTCGTCCTCGTTCATATGCGCTTTGCTTCGTTAACCAGCATTCTCAGGAGTCCTAGACCGAGCGGTTCGTTGGGCATCCACTCAGCATGCCATTGAACGCCTACAAGAAACGGGTGTCCCTGATACTCCAGCGCCTCAATAATGCCATCATCAGCAGACGCCGTCGGGGTGAGGAAGTTACCAAGTCGCGCCACGGCCTGGTCGTGAACGGAAACAACAGGCTGCTCGCTTGCTGGAGATGTTCTTGCGAGAATGCTGCCGGGTGCAACCGAGACGTTGTGCCGGTTCCTGTCGTAGCAGTTCAGGTCCCGATGCTTGGTCGCTCGGCTGTTGTTATCTAGATCCTGGAAGAGAGAGCCGCCCAGCGCAACGTTGATCACCTGTAACCCCCTGCATATCCCGAGTAGTGGTGTGCCGCAGGTGGCTGCTTGCCTGACTAGCTCCATTTCGTATTCGTCGCGCTCGCGGACCTCAAGCTTCCCACGCCGGGACGGGGCTAGTCGGCAGCCGTATGAACTGGGATGGACATCGAGACCGGGGGAGAGGACAATCCCGGCGCACATCTCGGCGGCAGCAAGGTCGTCTGGGTTCGCTGGAATTGGTAGTATAATTGGAATGCCGCCGGCCCTCCGAACGGCTTCAGACACCGAGGCATCGATGTAGTGCAGCTCTTTGTTGCGGTAGTAGAGCCGTGAGGCGTCCTTTGTTGCTACATTCGCGGTAATGCCTATCAGGGGGCCTGTACTGCTGGTGGCGTGGCTTTGTTCTGGTGCTTTACCCATTCGGAGGATTATGACTGCTGAGGGGGCAGGGTGTCGATAGTAGGGAGATGGTACGCTGGGCACTTACACAATGTCGAGTGTGGGTGCCCAGCGTACCGTCTTGCCTAGTCGACCCAGGGAGTGCGCTGGCGGCGTCTGAGGTTGGGCGCTCTCAGGGTGTGGGCATGCACGTCTGTGAGGTTGTACGCCGTACAGTCGGGAAGCGGCGGCAAGAACAGGAAGAGCGTCTCCCGCATGAGAGAGAGAATACCTCCTCGCAAGGATGGCGCGGGAGATGGGGCGACAAGAGGTCTTTTTATGCTGTTTTCGTCCTCTTAGCGTCAGAACCCACTGCATTTTCGTTCTCTCTCTTCCCTCCTCCCTCTTTCAGCCATATTCTGGCCGCCTCGAAAGGGGTCGATATGCTGGATCTTCGCGCCGTGATCTCGAAACAGGAAATCGACGCCGAGGTAATAGACCTTGGCGTTGAGATGGAGACTGCTCAGGCCGCTGCCGACCAGCTAGGAGTGCCTGTGGCTTCGATTTTTAAGTCCCTAGTTCTGCGAGGGGCGACTGATTCCGATCTTGTGGTTGCAGTGTTGGACGGAGCGGCTCGTGTTGACCTCAAGGCGGTGTGCGCCCTCTTTGGCTGGAATAAGGCGCGTTTCGCTTCTCGCGAGGTTGTCCTTGAGGCAACGGGCTATCCTGCGGGCGGTACGCCGCCGGTTGGTCACCGCCAGCTGTTGCCCGTTGTCGTTGATGAGGCGCTCCTCTCTTTCGATATTGGATACGCGGGCGGTGGTCGTCCTGAGCTTCTCCTGAAGATTCGGCCTGAGGAGATCGTGCGGGCGGCTTCTGCGTACGTAGCAGATATTCGGCGATTGTAGCACATCTGGCACTCAAGAAAGGGCAGTAAATGACAAGTACGATACATGAGCAGTTGGTGGCAATCCTAGTGGACGACCTCTTCGTTGAAGTGGACTCGTCAAAGATTGGTCCGGACGACAATCTTCGGACCATCGCGGGGCTCGACTCCATCGGTTTTCTCGAACTTCGCGTTCAGTGTGAAGACCGGTTTGGTGTCGATATCGCGGATGGGGAGTTCTCTCCGGAGAACTTCCAAACCCTTGGGCGTCTTGCGGCATTGATTGAAGAACTACGGCGTCAATCCTCATGACTAGCCATATGGATCACTACGGAGGAGGACGATTACCTTGGACTTGTGTCGGGGCTAGTGGCCTTCGGGGGCGGTTCGTTCGGAGCGATTCTAGGTCTACGGAGGAGTACGAGGTTCTAGATGCTAGCGGCGGGTATGCTTCGGCCTGCTTAGGGGCGGATCATCCGGAGATACGGTCTGCGCTGCTGGAGGGGCTTGCTGCTGGATATGTCACGGACGAGATGGGGTCTGCGGTTCGAACGCGGCTCTTGGACTGGCTCTTTGGCCCGGGGGGGCTCTGGGAGAGTCGCTTCCCGGCGTCGAACTATCATGTGTGCGGGCGTAACTCCGGGTCGGAGGGTATGGAGCTTGCTCTTCGCTTGGTGCTTGAGTCGCGTTTCGAATATGGTCGACTTAGGACTCGGCGCGGACACGAGGACCGGAGACTCTTACTTGCTTTTGAGGGTGCGTGGCACGGCTGGACGGAAGGGGCGCGCCAGTTGATGAATCGCCGACAGTACCGCTTGGGCTTGCCCAAGTGGGCTGCTGACGATCCGGCAGGGGTAGAGCTAAAGACTTTGCCATTTGGCGAGCGAGATGTCCTTGACGCCTTTTTGGATAGCGACGGCGAGCGTGTCGCTGGGGTCTTTGTTGAGCCAATCCAAGGAGACGCGGGGATCCTGGTCCCTCCGCCGGGCTACCTGCGGCATCTCTCCCGGCGTTGTCAAGAACTAGGAGCACTTCTTGTGGCCGATGAGGTGCTCACGTTCGCTAAGACGGGGCATTACTTCGCAATGAGCGACCAGAAGGGACCGATACCCACCGATATTACCGTGATTGGTAAGAACCTTGGGATGGGGGCGATCTCAACATCTTTGGTTATCTCTCGTCGTGAGTTAGGGGTACGGCCTAGTGGCGCAGTTGCCACTTCGGATCTCCGCCCACTTAGTTGCGTCGTTATGCAGCGAGGGCTGGAGTACATTCAATCGGAAGACTTGTTGGTGCGTTCCGCCAAACTAGGTGAGCGGCTCCGGTCGGGTCTGCAGAGTCTTGCCTGCGCCTATCCTGATATATTTAAAGATGTGCGCGGTATGGGTTTTCTGCAGGGCTTAGAGCTTGGCGACGAAGCCTTGCTGGACGTCTGGGGTCTGCGGGACGCACTAATTCGGTCTGGGGTCTATGTTGAGGTCATGGGGGGGGCGGGACGACGGACAGGGCTGCGCGCGATTCCACCGGCCATGCGTATTGCGCCGCCGCTGATCGCGTCGCTGGAAGATATTGAGGAAATTGAATCCAGACTCCAGCGCGGGTGCGCAAGTTGGCTGGGGACGAGATGAGCTATCCGTACACCATTCAACATGTTGATACTGACGGGGATGGGGCCGTGCATTTTTCGCGGTACTTCTCACTCGCTGAGGCTGCGATTCTTAGCGATAGTCATCTTGACTACCCTCGGTGGTGCGAGCAAGGACTGCGTCTAGTTGTCCGCTCCACTGAGGCGAAGTATCATAGCCCGCTATGCTATCCTGCTTTCACAGACACAAACGTAATGGCCAACAGGGTGGGCCCGGCATCCATACGTTTCCGCACTAGTATTGCCACGGAAGACCACGTCGTTGCCGAGGTTTACATCTCGTTTGGCGTTGTAAACCGGAGCACCGGAAAGCCATCCGTTATTCCACCCGAGCTTCTAGGGAGGCTGGAGGGGATCCGTGACAAATAGGACTTGTAAGACGATGGGATTTACGGAGCTGCGTAGGTGGCTCCGTCACCAGCATCCAATGGTTCTGCTGGACCGTGTTTTGGACCACGAGCCTGGCCAATTTATCGAAGCCCGAGTGTCGGTTTCCGGGAATCTCGACGTCATTGCGGGGCACTTTCCGGAGCGTGGCATCTACCCGGGGACGCACATGATCCAGGCATTTGCACAGACTTGTATTCTCCTACACGCCGTGTCTAGCGCTCCGATGGCGGAAGATGAGCTAACTCTAATAACGAGCGCCAAGTCACGGTTCTTTGAGCCCGTTGTTCCTGGTGATCAGATTACCTTCAGGACGGACGTCCATCGGGCGCTTGGGAAAGCAACGTTCTTTAGGGGCAAGGCGAGTGTCGAGGATGTGCGTATTGCAGCCTTCGACGGTGGCCTGGTGCGGGTACACGAATCGGAGCTGGGGCCGCCGCCATGGTAAGGGCTCCGATAGCCGGAATGGCGTGGCGAGTGCCTTTTCATGATCAAGCCTGGTCTCGTTTGTTGCGTGGCGAGCACTCCTTCCGCGCAGAGCCGAGCAACGGACGACTGCGGAATGCGCTCGTAGCGAGAATGCCATCGGCTGGGACGCCTGCCGCGAAGGCCATGGACCTGGCGATGGAGGCTGCATCCGAGGCTATGGCTGAGGCAGGAATACCCAGTGTTGCAGCATTAGTCTTAGGTAGCAGCGCAGGAGCCTGGCTCGAATCCCCCTCACTTGCTCTGAAGGATTGGGCGGAAGCCATGGGGACATCGTTGGGCGCCTCTATTCGCATTGCTGTTTCAACGGCGTGTTCGTCTGGAGCGGATGCGATAGGTGTGGGTCTTGAGTTGTTTCGAGCGGGCATTGAACCGGTTCTGTGTGTTGCTGCCGACCTCGCGACGGATACAAAGCGGATGGCGCACAGCGCGTTGGCTACCATGACGTCGAGCATTCCGCAGCCCTTTGGTAGGGGGCGGGATGGTATGCTGCTTGGGGACGGTGGTGCTGCTGTTGTTCTCGGGGGAGCGAGAACTCATGGCGCTGTTCTTGGTGTGGGCTGGTCTAATGATGCTTACGCCGCAACCGCGCCCGATCCGAAGGGCCTAGGGGTGAGACTCGCAGTTAGGCGTGCTCTCCGGGATGCCGGGGTAGAAGCGAAAGCCATCAGCGTTATCCATGCTCACGGATCCGGGACGGAACAAAGCGACTCTGTTGAAGCATCTGCCATCCTTGACTTGTTTCAACATCACCCCATTGTATTCGGCACCAAGAGTGCTCTTGGGCATAGCTTGGGCGCGACAGGCCTTGTGGAAACTGTCGCCCTTCTGCGTGCGTTGGAGGGAGGGGTCGCACCGCCAACGCTTGGTGCGAGGGACCTCGATCCGGCCTGCAGTATTGCAGTTTCTGACCGTCCCCAGGCTATCCGGGGTCAAGGTTTCGGGCTCAATCTAACGCTCGGTTTCGGCGGTTTTAATTCCGCAGTTGTTGTTGATGCATCTGGGTCTTCCCTGGCTCCGGGGGCAGACGTAAAGAAGAAAGATGAAGACTAATCATTGTAGATGGGCAGGGCCCTTTCAGGTCGGAGAGCCAACGGCTTGGTGCTTGGCCCGCGTGTGGGCATATGGGGAAGGTAGCAACCACTTTCTGGTTTGCGATACAGGCGTGCGAGAAACGAGGCAACAGCCGCGTCTACACTGGTTGAAGAGTTGGAGTGAGTGGAGAGACTTGGCTGCTGTATTCGCCGGCCGCACAAGGGTCACGCGTCGAGACATGGAATAGTAATGACCTTAATCTTCGAAGGGACTGCGGAATCGGGGAGAGTGAGGCGCAAGGCCCTCTGTGGCCCTATTCCGTATGCGGACCCTGATTCTTGGGCTCAGCTTGACGCTGCTGTGAGGGCTATGAGAGGCCGCCAGTATGTCGGGGAGCGCGTCGCGTTGCTAACGATCGGGGGGGCGGGACCCGTTGAGACCCGCAATACGTTAGTCCGGCTTGCCGCACGAGGCATTAGTTCTCCTCTGCGCTTTCCAGCCGCACTCCCCTCAGCTTCGGTGGGTTTGGTAGCCATCGGACTAGGACTGCGTGGGCCGACACTACATCTTGCTGGCACCGTAGCCAGCTTAACGGCAGTAGCTACGGTGTTGACCAGAACTTGGATTCGGAGAGATATTGTCGAAGCCGTGCTTGTGGTGGCCTCCACGACGAACTTTCGGGCGCGCTCCTGTGTCGTTGATTCAGAAGCACTCGGCCAGATTACACTATCGGAGCTATTACGTGTCGAATGACCTCCTTCCAATGACGGGGGACATCCCCTGGGTTCCCCGGAACGAAGATGGAACGTTCGCGGGGGCCTGCTTTGCCCCGTTTCACCGGGACATTGTAACTATTGGACTTGTGCCGGGCGACCTGGTCCTTCTGCGTTATGCGAACTGCTACACGGCGCTTAACCTCTTTTTCTACTGTATACGCCAGGGGTGGGTGCCGTGCTTCATCCCTCCTGACTTACCAAGCCAACGAGTGCGTACACTTGCTCTTGCGTTCGGGGCCAAGGTGCTCTTTACGGCCCATTTACCTCCTCAGCTTGCCGAAGTTGGCGCCCAGGTAGTAGAGACACCGCTGTGTCTTGTTCTAGTCTTCGAGGCAGGTCCTCGGCTAACTCGGGCAGGCGAAGTGGTTGTGACAACATCCGGCACGAGCGGGTCGGAGTCGGCCTGCGTACTGGGTTTCGAGTCGATGCTATTAAACGCGCGTCGCCATGCTCGGGCTGTGGGTCTGCAGCAGCAGGATCGGGTCCTGGTGCTACTGCCAATCCACTATTCCTACGGATTGGTCGCCCAGGTCCTTGCGGCCGTCGAATGTGGTGCCGGGCTGATGTTAGGGACGCCATCCATTGGGAAGCTTGTTAATATCGTCCCCGAGGGCACAACATGCCTATCGCTGACCCCGTTTCTTCTTCGCAGGCTTCTTGCCGACTCAGCTGAGCCGTTTCCTTCGTCCCTCCGAATTCTTACGATTGGTGGCGACTTTACTCCTCCTGGCCAGGTGGTTGATCTTCGGCGTCGCTATCCGAAGCTAGGAATCTATTTGACGTACGGGCTAACGGAGGCGGGTCCTCGTGTGTCGACCCTCGCTGCGCATATTGAGCCCCCTTCGCGTTATGGCTCGGTTGGCTTGCCGCTTGAGGGGACTAGGGTTAGGCTGTCGGGTGCGGAGGATGCCCTTCCCGCTGGAGAGCTGCTGGTTTATTCCGACACTTTGATGCGGCGGCACCTAGGGGCACCAAGGCCGAGCCCCTGGACCCCGAAGGGTGAGCTTCGAACAGGCGACCTCTTCGAGTTTGTCGAGGGATACATGTATTGGCGTGGCCGTCTCAGCGACATAGTGGTGCGCGGAGGAGAGAAGGTCAATCTAGCCAGCATAGGACGAGACGCACTACGGGTGCCGGGTGTATCCTATGCGCGAGCTGCAATGGTAAATGGTGAGCTCCAGCTTGAGTTGCAGTGCGTGACGCCGCCGAGAGACCTAAAGAGGCAGCTATCACGGCTACTTCGGCCAGTGGAGCGGCCGGATCGTGTTATTGTTACCGGGCACCGACGCGGTTATAAGTAGTATGGGTGACGAAAATCGGAGCGCATTCGATGGGTGCGTGGCCGGAGCCGGACGAGGCTACCGCGTGGAACTGTAAGCCAGTGTGTGGGGCTTGCGCCCGGACGAACGAGGCAGGAGGGTGTATCTATCGGGACGTATTCTGAGCGTCGTAACACTCAAGTAACGTACAAATCATGAGGAGCCGTGTGCCTGTAGTTGGTCCACGAGGCATGAGGTAGTCCCTTGGCAATAGAGAAAGACAAGCTTCGAAATCATGAGGAGCCATCTCCGCCCTTTGAGCCCCAGACGGTACTTCACGATTTTCGGCTGGCGATGATTTCTCGGCAGCTCGACGAGGTCGAGAAGAAGTGGCAAATCCAGGGCCGAGCAAAGTTCTGCATTCTAGGTGCAGGACAGGAGATCGCGCAGGTCTGTGCAGCCCGTCCTCTGCAGCCCGGCGACTGGATGAGATCATATTACCGAGGGCTCGCGGAGTCCCTTGCCGCGGGAATCTGTACCCCTCGACAAGTACTGGCTCAGGTCCTGGGCGATCCACATGGGGCCTACAACGACCCGGCTTCGGGCGGGCGCATGATGGGTCGCCATTTCGGGAGCCGACTCCTCGATCAGGAGGGCAGCCTCCGTGACCTGAGGCGCGGCATCAACCATGCGAGCGATGTCTCTTGCACGGGTTCCCAGATGGGGCCGGCGCTCGGCCTAGCAGCCGCGAGTAAGGTGTTTTCCTCCAATGACGAGTTGAGACGGCGTCATCCGAAGCTCAGCCAGGATGGTCGGGAAGTAACGCATGTCTCAATCGGAGATGCGAGCATGGCCGAGGGCATCTCACTTGAGGCGGTCAATCAGGCTGTCGTCCAGCACCTCCCCTTGATTATCAGTGTGTTCGATAACGGCTATGGAATCTCGGTTCCAGGAGAGAAGCAAGTCGCGCATGGTTCCATTACCAAAGCGCTGCGCGGATTTGAGTACGATCCGCAATCACAGTCAGGACTTGCTACGTTCGGGCCACTGAAAGACTGGCAGTACTCATCGCTCCGGTCCGGATATGAGCAGGCCTATGAGTGGGTGCGAAAGACTCGCGGACCGGCCTTGGTCCATGTTCAGGTAACCCAACCCGCTGGGCATTCGAGTTCGGGTGACCACCGACGTTACAAGTCGAACGAACGGTTGAGGTGGGAAGCGGAGCGCGACGGAATTACACACTTGAGGAACTGGATTCTTGCTCGCGGGATTGCTGGTGCCACCGAACTTGAGGAGATCGAACGTCATGTGCACGAGTTGGTTGCCGCCGAGGCGGAGATAGCCTGGTGTGAGTACTACCAACCGCTGATTGACCTTGGTCTGGAGGCGTACAGCCTCTGGGAGAGCTCGGGTGGGCCCGTTTTGGGTGCGTCTCTGGCGGCCACCGCCTCCGACTTGCGGGCCGACGCCACACTCGACGCACAGGCCTACGTCTCGCGAGGGCGTGTGTTGAGGCTCGCCCGAAGCCTCTTGCAGGCGCTTCGGGGGACCAGTCGATATTCGGAGTTCGCGCCGAAGGTTCGCGCATTCTGTCAGCGTGTAGCGCAGGATGGGAAACAGATTTACGCGAGTTCGGTCTTTGCGCCTCCACATCGGAGCGCTACGCGAGCCGAGACGGTTGCACCAACCTACGATTCGCGGGAATCCGACTCAGGTGCCCATATTATCGCTGCTGGACTTGCTTCGATGATGGAGGAAGATCTGCGGATTGTAGTATTCGGGGAGGACGTCGGCGGCTTGGGAGGGGTTACAACCTGCACCCTAGGCCTCCAGACCGGAATGGCACAGATCGAACCAGAGATTTGGCGGAAAAGCCCAGCGCTGCGACGATACGTCAACAAGACCGGCTATGGGGCTCACCGCGTCTGGGACACCGGCATTAGCGAAGCGACGATCGTCGGTGCGGCGTGTGGGTTGGCTGTTCGAGGGCTCAGGCCCGTTGCGGAGATCCAGTATCACGACTATGTAAACTACGGGGCTCAGCAGCTTGAGGATGAAATTGCCAGCCTTCGCTATCGAACTCGAGGCGGGCAGGAGGCGCCGTGTCTGGTGAGATGTCATGGTCACCGCCTACTTGGAATGTGGCACTCCGGTTCGCCGATGGCAATGATGCTGCGGATGCCCGGGCTTTTCGTTATCGCGCCCCGAGATGCGGTCCAGGCCGTTGCACTGTATCGGGCCGCGCTGCTGCGCGGCCATGATCCTGTCTTTTCGGTAGAGCCGCTTCTTGGTCTATACGCAAGGACATCAGTACCATCGAACCTGGGTCAAATTCAGGTGCCCCTAGGTTCATCGGAGATTCTTAGGGAGGGGTCGATGGTAACGATCGTGACCTACGGACACTGCTGTGCTTTGGCGATACAAGCCGCCGGAGAGCTTCAGGCTGGCTATTCAATCGAAGCAGAGGTTATCGATCTGCAGTCGCTGAACCCTCTCGACCTCAACGACCTCGCCGGAGCGTCGGTACGTAAGACCGGAAACGTCCTATTCTTGGATGAGGACTATGAGAATGGCGCAATGAGCATGATCGCAAAGACGATACTCTTCGACCGCAGAGACCCCGAGGGCCGCCCGATGACCTGGTTCGTAGAAGCCGCCCGGGTGTTGACCGCCCCGGCCCACAAGCCCGCATACGGCACGGATGGCGGCTTCTTCTCAAAGCCGCAGGTCGAGGACATCGTAGATGCAGTCTGCTCGATGCTCGACGAGTTGGATGGCGGCTCGCGGCGACTCTTTCGCTAAATATCTGACCTGCTCCGTAGATAGTGGACTTCACTCGAGATGGAAACTCTCGCAAAAGGAGGTCTAGTTCTACAGCTCCGGAGTTCGATCCGGGTTTGAATATCCGTTGCTCGACACTGATCTGATCGACCGAGCTCCCAGTACGCCGCGGTCATCACCGCGTTTACGGCGCGGGCGGTGATCTGGCGGTACGTGCTCGCCGAGCCCCCTCTGACTCTGTCCCGCGTCCACGATACGTCGATTGACCGTACGTGCTCGCCGAGCCCCCTCTGACTCTGTCCCGCGTCCACGATACGTCGAGGCATGAGACGTCGACGATTCTCCCCATCTGAGCGGGCGCAGCTTATGCGTCAGACCCAAGCCCTGCGCGCTGAGGGCCAGACCTACCTACAGATCGCGCAGCAGACCACCTTGCGACCGGCGCGCCTCAGTGTCGAGTCTTGTGAAGACACACATTCCAGTACGTCGGAGCACTGGCCCGTGATGATCCGACTCGGGGCTAATGAGGGAGCAAGCTCGCTTGCTCATCGTCTTCAGTCTTCGTGGTCTTCGCTGAGGGCTTCTTCAATCGAGTCGATGGTGGGCAAGGCGGAGGCGAGCTCGTTCGGCAGTGCCCGGGTCAACTCGTATTCGGACACCCCAATGGGGCGGTCGAGCCCTCGAAGTGCGTACTCGGCGAGTACCCGCTTCTTGTCCTGGCAGAGGATGAGGCCGATGGATGGCGCGTCCCCTGAGCGACGCTTTTGGTCGTCGACCAGGTTCAGGTAGAGGTTCATCTTCCCGGCGTGCTCCGCCTTGAACGCGCCAATCTTGAGGTCCACCACCACGAAGCAGCGAAGCTCAAGGTGGTAGAACAACAGGTCGAGGAAGAACTCCTCATCGTCGAGACGCAACGGGACTTGCCGTCCAACGAAGGCGAAGCCGACGCCGAGCTCCAACAGGAAACGCTCAAGGTGGACGAGTAGCCCCAGCTCGAGCTCCCGCTCTCGAAAACCCACGTCCAGAGCCAAGAAGTCGAAGACGTAGGGGTCCTTGAGGGTCTCTTGTGCCAGGCCAGACTGCGGAGCGGGGAGGGCGGCGCCGAAGTTCGTGATTGCCGCACCCTGTCGTTGGTGGGCGTTGCTCTTGATCATCGAGGCGAGGGTGTCCCGGTTCCAGCCTTCGACGATGCATCGCTCCAGGTACCAGCGGCGGGTCTCCGGCTCGGGCAGCTTTTGGAGCAAGAGGATGTTGTGGCCCCACGGCACGTCCAGCGCGAGGCGCGCGCTGGCGGCTTCTGCTGATTCCGCCACGGGCTGTGGCGGAACTGAGGGGGCAGACAATTGCGCCACGCCCTGTGGCGGAATTACGGGTTTATCCGAAGCCGGCGCAGCCGCTCCGAACGATGGATAGGCCCGAAAGAACTGCACCATGCGCTCGAGGTTTCTGCCCGAGAAGCCTCGGACCCCCGGCAGCTCCTGCGCCAGATCGGCCGCGAGCCTGGGGATGACCTTCGTGCCCCAGCCCTGCCGGTCCTGACGGTCGCGAATCAGGCGACCAATGTCCCAGTAGAGCCGCAGCAGCTCCCGATTGGCGGCCAGGGCTGCTCGCACCTGCGCGCTGCCGATACGGGCCTTAACGTCGCCCAGGAGCTTGCCGTAGCTGTCGAGGGCGCCTCGATTCATCTCGTCGTCCACGAGGGTCCTTCGGGGCGGCAGTCAGTCTGCGTCCACCTCATCGGCTCTAGACGGTAGCCGACCCCTATCGAAACGGACAGCGAGGAGTGGTCAGTGCTGGC
>Ga0193954_1000146_pt1 | contig 41836 bp, 28 predicted proteins | sample BB_5_MG_FD_140340 | JGI IMG/M metagenome (GOLD analysis project Ga0193954, IMG submission 140340) | Microbial mat bacterial communities from the Broadkill River, Lewes, Delaware, United States - BB_5_MG | ecosystem: Environmental > Aquatic > Freshwater > River > Microbial mats | place: USA...
CGCCTAAAGCAATTCCGCAAATGCGAGATACAGCGCAAGTACTTTCAAAATTAGATTTAAGTAAAACAGCAAGTAAATTATTGGCAATTGTTGCAAATGTACGTGGCGCTGAAGATGCTTCTAAATTTGATGAAATTAATTATTTAGGATATCCTTTTTCTATTTCAGAAAATTTTCAAATGCGAAATACTGGTAAAACTATTTCAGAATCTATTATTGCTTTAGATAAAATTTTAACTATTGCTTCAAAATCGAATAAAGAAACGGTAGCCTATTTATCTATGGGTTTTGGAAATCCCTATGGCGACCCGTGGAATGTGGATATAGTTGCAGAATGGACTGCTAAATTAGCAAATATGGGAGTTCAAATAATATCGTTATCAGATACTATTGGAAGCTCAACACCAGAGATTATAGCCTATTTGTTTTCAAACTTAATACCATTATACCCAGCAATTGAATTTGGCGCTCATTTACATACCACACCTAACAAATGGTTCGAAAAAGTTGATGCTGCTTATAAAGCTGGTTGCAATCGTTTTGATGGCGCTATAAAAGGCTATGGAGGTTGTCCTATGGCAAAAGATGAACTTATAGGGAATATGCCAACAGAGAAACTAGTTTCTTACTTCAACCAACAAAAAGCATATACAAATATTAGCGCAATGAGTTTTGAAAGTGCCTATAACGAAGCTTTAAAAATATTTACTTAATTGTAATTAATTCCTTTTCAGATTATTAAATTTTACGCTTTTTAAAAAATATGACATGTGTCATACTATTTATAATTATTCTAAATAAGACTTTGCTATGTTACTTTCGTTACATACATTTGCACTGTTATTTAAAGTAAGTCTAAATAAAAATTAAAAGAAAGAATGAAAAGTTATAAGTTACTATTAGCAATAATTTTATTAAGTTCAATAGGGTATTCACAAGAAAATACAGAAAATAATTACGAAAATTCAGGAACAAAGTTATTAGGTGATAATTTACCAAAAGGAGTTACAATTGGAGGTTACGGACAGATAGATTATAATGAACCAGATGGTTCTAAAGCCGGAAACTTAGATATACACAGACTGGTTTTATTATTTGGATATAAATTTAATGACAAAGTTAGTTTTTTAACAGAAGTAGAATACGAACACGTAAAAGAAGTTTATGTTGAACAAGCATATTTAAAATATAAAGCAAACGAAAATGTAAATGTTTTGGCTGGTTTAATGCTTGTACCAATGGGAATAATTAATGAGTTTCACGAGCCAACAACGTATTACGGAGTAGAACGTCCGAATGTTGATAAATATATTGTTCCAACAACTTGGAGAGAGTTAGGTGTTGGAATTTCGGGAAATATTAACAGTGCTTCTTTAAAATATCAAGCGTATTTATTTAACGGATTTAAATCGTATGCCAATGGTTCTGGAATTTTACGTGGTTCTGATGGTTTAAGAAAAGGACGTCAGAAAGGTGCCGAATCGGTAATAAATTCTCCTAATTTTTCTGCTAAATTAGATTATTATGGAATTATGGGGCTTAGATTAGGTTTAGCTGGTTATTTTGGAAAAACACAAACTGATGATAGTACTATAGATGATACTACAGTTGGAGTTGCAATGCTTGGTTTTGATGCGCGTTACAAATACAATAATTTAGAATTAAGAGGACAGTATATTGCAACAAGTTTATCTGATACAGATAATTATAATAATTTAACAGGTAGTGATTTAGGTTCTAAAATGAATGGTTTGTATGCAGAAGTTGCTTATAATTTTAATTTAAAAGGAGTTGAAAAATTAACACCATTTTTAAGATATGAGAAGCACAATACACACGCAGAAACCGAAGGTAGTTTACCAGCCAATAAAGCGTACGAGAGAGATGAATTAATTTTTGGTTTAAATTATAAGGTAGCTGAAGGAGCAGCTTTTAAAATAGATTATCAACTAATGAATAATGCAGTTTCTGGAAGTGATACTGAAAAACAATTTAATGCAGGTGTAGCTATCTGGTTTTAAATTATATAAAATAATAACATAATTTTATGTCAAATTGAGCTTCTTTAGTTACTAAATTAGCTCGGTTTGATATTTAAGTTTTATCAAAAAAATGAAGCAAACAATATTTGTAACAATTTTAGTCTTTTTTATATCAAGTTTTACGGTTTCTAAACGGATTGAAGCAATGATATCAAAAGAAATTAAAGCTGTTTTTGAAATTGATACATACACAAAAGAATTAATAACTATTCCTTTAGAAGTTAACAGTACATTGCCATTAGAAATTACAGACACAAATTTTTTTAAGGTAGTTTCTAATAATAATAAACTAGGCTATTATTATTTTGGACAAGCATATGGAAAAGCAGATTATTTCGATTTTATTGTAATTTTTGATAATGATTTACTAATTTCAAAAATAAAAATTTTAGTTTACAGAGAAGATCACGGAGGAGAAGTTGGGAGCAGGCGTTGGCTAAAACAGTTTATAGGAACAACGGCAAATACACAGTTAAAATACCAAGAAGATATTGCTGCAATTTCTGGAGCAACAATTTCAGCAAAGTCAATTACTAATCAAGTTAATAAATTGCTGAAAACAGTTCATATTTTAAACACAAAACAACTTTTATAATGCAGGTACACGGTTTAATTCATCAGTTTCCAAGGGAGATAAAATTAGTAATAATTGCTTTTATAGTAGTTTTAAGTATTGGGTTTTATGGTGGTTTAAGTTTTGTTAGAAACACAACTTCAATGAGTACAGCAGGAATTGAAACCCATTATTTAGGAAACGAAGCAGATGAAGATGCCGAAATTATGAAATTTAAAAAAAGTGAAGGTGAAATGTTAACAATAGTTCATAATCATATCTTATCACTATCAGTAATTTTCTTTTTACTTTCTTTAATTTTAGCAACAACTTCTATCAATAAAAAGTTGAAATATTTTTTAATGCTCGAACCATTTTTATCGATACTTTTAACCTTTGGAGGCATTTATTTACTTTGGAAAGAAGTTATTTGGTTTAAATATATAGTTATTTTCTCTGGGGTTTTAATGATAGTTACTTTTTTAGTGTCAACATTATCAATACTTTATCAGTTATTTTCATCAAAAAAATAATATATTCATATTTTTAAATTAAAAAGTGTAAATTTGCTCGCAATTAATTCCTAAGTTGATTGCACCATGATATCACATAAAAATAAATTTGTAGGAGAAGGCTTAACCTACGACGATGTACTACTAATTCCAGCGTTTTCTGAAGTATTACCTAGAGACGTTAGTATTCAAACAAAATTTTCAAAAAACATAACTTTAAACGTACCTATAGTTTCTGCAGCAATGGATACTGTTACTGAATCTGATATGGCAATTGCTATGGCTCGCGAAGGTGGAATTGGAGTATTACATAAAAATATGTCCATTGAGAAACAGGCTAATGAAGTAAGAAAAGTAAAACGATCTGAATCGGGTATGATTATAGATCCAATTACAATTACTAAAGAACAAACTGTTTTTGATGCTAAAAGTTTAATGCGAGAGTACGGTATTGGAGGAATTCCTGTAATTAATACAAAAGGCGTATTAATTGGTATTGTAACCAATAGAGATTTACGTTTTGAAGGAGATAACACACGTAAAATTGAACAAGTTATGACTTCTGAAAATTTAGTAACTGTTGCTGTTGGTACTTCTCTAAAACAAGCCGAAGTTATTTTACAAGAAAATAAAATTGAAAAACTACCAGTAGTTGATGATGATTATAAATTAGTCGGTTTAATTACTTTTAGAGATATTATTAAAGTTAGTGAAAACCCAAATGCAAATAAAGATTTGTATGGGCGTTTGCGTGTTGCTGCCGCATTAGGCGTAACACATGATGCTCTTGAGAGAGCCGAAGCACTTATTAATGCTGGAGTAGATGCATTAATTATTGATACTGCCCACGGACACACTAAAGGTGTTGTTGAGGTTTTGAAGAATGTAAAAAAGAATTATCCAAATACCGATGTTATTGTAGGTAATATTGCAACAGGAGCAGCAGCAAAATATTTAGTTGAAGCAGGTGCTGATGCAGTAAAAGTTGGAATCGGACCTGGTTCAATTTGTACAACACGTGTTGTTGCAGGTGTTGGTTTTCCTCAATTATCAGCAATTTTAGATGTTTCTGAAGCTATTAAAGGAACTGGAGTTCCTGTAATTGCAGATGGAGGAATAAGATATACAGGTGATATTCCTAAAGCGATTGCTGCTGGTGCAGATACAGTAATGTTAGGTTCTTTATTGGCTGGTACTAAAGAATCTCCAGGAGAAACTATTATTTTTGAAGGTAGAAAGTTCAAATCTTACAGAGGTATGGGATCTGTTGAAGCTATGAAGCACGGTTCTAAAGATCGTTATTTCCAAGATATTGAAGATGATATTAAGAAATTAGTTCCTGAAGGAATTGTTGGGCGTGTACCTTATAAAGGCGAATTAAATGAAACAATGGTTCAGTTTATTGGTGGTTTAAGAGCAGGAATGGGGTATTGCGGAGCAAAAGATATCAATACTCAAAAATCAGCGCAGTTTGTTAAAATTACTGCTGCAGGTATGAGAGAAAGTCATCCGCATAATGTTACTATTACTAAAGAATCTCCTAATTATTCGAGATAGATTTTAAAAGTTATATTATTGTTTGTAAATAAAAAAGATTCCTCATTTAGAGGAATCTTTTTTTGTTGAATTTTTATTAAAATATTATTCTTTAATAACTCTAATACCTACTTGTTTACTTTTAATCATTTCGTTATTATTTAAATCATAAAAGTCATAAGCGCTGTAACCGTAAACCCCATTTTCATAGTATTCTGCAACATTTCCTCCTAAATCGTAAACGTCAGCATCACCAACTTTAACAGGTTTGTTTTTACCAACTTTTTTAAATAAGTGCGATTTTAATTCTACCACTTTTTTATTTAATTCATCAACTTCATCAATAGTAATTGCATAACCAGCCCAATAATTTAACGTATTTTCTTTTGCAGCAGCTTTATGTGCTAATTTTTGAAGCTTTTCAGCTTCTTTTGAATTAGGTAATCTGTATTTTTCATTAGTTATATTACTTAACCACGTAACATATTTTATAGCTTCTTCTTTTGAAGTTACTACAGGATAATTATCTAAGCCAGCATCAAAATTAAATGCAGGATTGTACGCTTTAAATTGTGCATTTGTAACTTCAAAACGACTAATTGCAATTGAGTCTTTTTTAACAAGTACTGTTTCAGGAATTAAATTTGTAGCCTTAAGTTCACCAAAATCACCATTTTTGGTAACTTTAACTTTATCAATTTTCAGTAAATTAGCTAGTGGACTTTCTTTTTTAAAGGCTTCATTTTTAGTTGAAGGCTTGTTGAATAAATAGATGTCTATCCAAGCCAATTCTTCATTCATTTTACGTAATTGATGTGATATTTTACCTAAACCGTGTGGCTGGCCAGGAAACCATAAAAAGCGAACAGGAGCTTTATTTACTTGTTGTAAGCCTCTATAATATTCCCAACCTTGATCACGAGGAACAGCTCTGTCTTCGCTTCCGTGGAAAATTATTGTTGGTGTTTTTATCTTTTCAATTTCGAAAAGAGGCGATTTAATAATGTAATTTTCGTTATAAAATTTGCCGTTCAAATCATCCCAAGGAGCTCCGCCAAAATATGATTGATCGAAACTTACTCCAAATCTACATGTTCCGTAATCTGAAGTCCAGTTAACATCACCAGCACCAGGAGCCGCAAATTTGAACATATCTGGATAGCGCACTGTTAGCATAGTTGTTAAAATTGCACCGTTAGACCAACCCATAGTTCCTAATTGATCTTTATCAATCATTCCTTTTTCATCTAACAGCTTAATTGCTTTAGTAATATCTTCTAATTCTGGTTCGTAATAATTACCTTTTATACTTTCAACAAATGAAAGTCCGTGGTTTGAAGATCCATGGTAATTTGGTTTTAAAACAAATGCTCCACGTTGTGCTAAAATATTTGGATACGTGCTCCAACGTTCACTCCAAGTATCTGTATCTACGCCAGAAGGACCTCCGTGAATAGATAAAATTAGAGGATAACGTTTGCCAGCTTCATAATTTTCTGGATAGTATAAAATACCTGTAACTTCTTCATTATTATAACCTTTCCATACTAATACTTCACTTTTAGTGATTGGTTTTTTAGCTAATTTTTTATTTAAAGAAACGACTTCTTTTTCATTAATAAATTTATTTTTTGAAATATCTGCAACATAAAATTTTGGTAATTTTGATGCAGTAGAATATTGATAAATTACTTTAGAACCGTTTTCAGAAACACTTAACAATGTAGTGTGATTGTCTTTTATACCCAAATCAATCGATTTTTTAGACCAAGAATTTCCACTCTTTTTATAATATGCTAATTTGTAATATGCCTTATTTGCAAGGGTCACAATTACATCATTTCCAACAACATTGTAACCACGACCAATCCCTAAATCCCATTCTAAATCTACTTTTTTATACGTATTTGTTTCTAAGGAATAATAATATAATTCTGAAATACCTGCACCATTCCATTTTGGATCTGAAGCATGAGATGATGTAAAATAAAAACCTTTATTGTCTTTACTAAACTCGAATCCATTTGATGGAAATTCTAATTCTTTTATAATTTGAGTAACTTTGTTAGTTTCTAAATTTTGAAGAAAATAAAAAGGATCTTTTTGGGCATCGGAAGCGTAACTTCTACTTCTACTAGTGCTGTAAATCAACCATTTTCCATCAGGAGAAACAGTATAGTTTTCTAATGGTTTTTTGTTTTCCGTTATTCTTTTTATTGATTTTTCTTTTAAATCATAAGCATAAACTCTTGATGGTTTCCAATGTAACGAATCTTCAACAACAATTACATCATCTTTTTTTTCTTTTAATTTGCTTTCGTGTAAGGTTTCTCCTTCGTTGGATTTAAAAAGTAGGGTGTTTTTATTTTGCCAAGAGATATTAGAGATACCATTTTTAAATTCTTTAACCTCTTTAGGTTCACCGCCGTAAATGCTTAATTTCCATAATTTTTTTCCCTTATCGCGTGAGGATAAAAAGTAAATAAATTCACCATCTTTTGAAAAAAGAGCACTGTAATCGTTTTCATCTGCATTTGTTAGCTGGATAGTTTTAAAACTATCTTTTTCAGAAATATCTAAGCGTGTTAAATAAATATCTGAAACAAATTTATCTTTTTCTTTTACAGCTTTATTTTTAGTCCAAACCACCATAGTCCCATCTGGAGAAATGGAAACAGAACGCATAGATTCGGTATTTACAATATCTTCTGGTGTCCAACGAGTCTTGTCTTTTTCTTGGTCTTTTTCCTGAGCTTTAAGTTGAATGTTAGCTGAAAAAAGTAGCATTAAAGATGCAATAGCTAAAAATGTTTTTTTCATAAGTAGTTGTTGTATTACTTGTATTAAGCAGTTAGTATTTCGTATTGTTTGTAAGGAAATATTTTTTTTAATGTTTAGTTATTTTTAAGTTTTTCCAATTCTAAATATTTTTTAACAAAGGCTTTTACACCATCTTCTATATTAGTTTTAGGTTTAAAATCTATATAATTGAACAAGCTTTCAACATTTGCATAGGTAGATTTTACATCGCCAGGTTGCATTGGTTTAAAAATAATTTTCCCTTTTTTACCCAACACTTTTTCTAAAGCTTTTATATAATCCATTAAAGCAACAGGGCTGTTATTACCAATATTAAAAATTTGATATGCTTTTGAGCTTTTTGAAGAGGTAGGTTTTTTTGGATTAAAAGCTGGATTATTTTCTTGTGGAGCTAAGGGTATCAGACGTTTTATACTTTCAACAATATCACCAACATAGGTAAAATCTCTACTCATATCACCATTGTTAAAAACTTCAAATTCTTTATCTTCAACCATTGCTTTGGTAAAAATATGCAACGCCATATCTGGTCTTCCCCAAGGTCCATACACTGTAAAAAATCGCAATCCAGTAGCAGGAATATTAAATAAATTGGCATACGAATGTGCCATCATTTCATTTGCTTTTTTACTTGCAGCATACATTGCTAATGGATGATCGGTGCAATTGTCTTCGTGAAAAGGAATGTCTTCACTTAAACCGTAAACAGAACTGGAAGAAGCAAATACTAAATGTTCAACAGGATATGCTCTACAACTTTCTAAAATATTTAAAAAACCTGTAATATTACTATCTACATAAGAATGTGGGTTTTCTAAAGAGTATCTTACACCAGCTTGGGCAGCTAAATTAACAACATAATCAAATTGTTGTTCTTTAAATAACTGCTTTAGATTCTCTAAATCTGTTAAGTCTAATTTAATAAATGCGGTATCACCAGTTTTTAAAAGCGTGTTGTATGCTATTTCTGAAGAAATAAAACCTAAATCTTCTAAACGAGCTAGTTTTAAATTTACGTCGTAATAATTATTGATGTTATCTAAACCTATAACCTGATAATTGTTTTTTAATAATAATTTTGCCAAATGATGACCAATAAAACCTGCCATTCCGGTAATTAGTACTTTCTTTTTTATATTCATTTGTTATGATATTTTTTGCAGCTTTTTACTTTTTTAGAGAATTCAAAAATAATATATTACTTAGTAATTTTAATATTTTTATAAGTTTAGCGTGTTTAAAAGGATTGGTTATTTATTAAACTCACAATAGTTAATTCAATAATTTTACAGTTTCTATTCTTACATTATTTAAAGGGCGGTCATTGTTATCTGTTTTAACGCTTGCTATAGAATCTAATATTGCAATACCTTCTACAACTTCACCAAAAACAGTATAGTTTTGATCTAATTTTGGGTAGCCCCCAATAGACTTATATACCTTTCGGTATTTTTTAGGCATAATATAAGGTTTATAATTTTTTTCTGTAAGTGCTAAATTTAAGATACTATCCATAAGAACATTATAGCGTTTCATATTTCTAGTTTCCATGGCATTTTGAATGGAATCTAATAGAGGCTTTTTTTCAAGAGCATTTTTATAAAAATCTCGGGCTTTGTTTTTATTTGTGAATTTTTCTGAAACATCTAAAATACTATCGTTACATATTATTCCCTGTACTATATAAAATTGCATACCACTTGAAGCCTTTTCAGGGTTGTTGTCTCTTGCAGCAGCTAATGCACCTTTTTTATGAAATAACTCAATGTTAAATTCAGCCTTTACCTTATATGGAGCATCTCCATTACCAACAATATCATTTAATTTTGCTTTCCTACTATCTGGGTCACCGCCCTGAATCATAAATTTATTTATAACCCTATGAAAAAGCAGGCTATCGTATGCTTTATTATTAGCAAGGTTTATAAAATTATCTCTATGTAAAGGGGTTTCATTATATAATTCAATAATCATGGTACCAAAATTGGTAACCATTTCAATTTTTTTACGATTTTCTTTTTGAGGATTTAATGATGTTTCTTGCTCTTTACAACCTAAAAATGAGAGCATAAGAAATATGAAGAAAGGAAATTTAAAGAGGGAATTCATATGTTGTTTTTTAGGTTAATTATGTGCAACTATGTACAAAACAATATTTATAAAACAAAAATAGAATTATTTACAATAAACGGTTCATTTATGCAGTATTTATTTTGAAATAATACCAAATTTTATCAAAATAACTGCTTAAATTTGAGGTATTAAAAAATGTAAAAAATGAATAAACAATTAATAGAATGTGTACCAAATATTAGTGAAGGAAGAGATGCTGTAAAAATAAAAGCAATTGCTTCTGTAGTTGAAACTGTTGAAGGTGTTAAGTTATTAGATGTAGATCCTGGAAAGGCCACAAATAGAACTGTAATTACATTTGTTGGTGAACCAGAGAATGTGATTGAAGCTGCATTTTTATTGATAAAAAAAGCTTCGGAGTTAATAGATATGAGTAAACATTCGGGAGAACATCCTCGTTTTGGCGCTACAGATGTTTGTCCCTTAGTACCAATTTCCGGAATTTCCTTAGAAGAAACTGCTGTTTTTGCACACAAATTAGGTGAACGCGTAGGGAAAGAACTGGGTATTCCTGGTTATTTTTATGAAAATGCAGCAAAACAAGACAAGAGGAAAAATTTGGCAAGCTGTCGTTCTGGTGAATATGAAGGTTTAAAAGAAAAGCTAGTAAATCCAGAATGGAAACCAGATTTTGGGCCAGCTGAATTTAATACTGCTGTTGCAAAAAGTGGTGCGACTGCAATTTCTGCACGAGATTTTTTAATTGCATACAATGTAAATTTAAATACAACTTCAACAAGAAGAGCAAATGCTATTGCTTTTGATATTCGTGAGGCTGGACGAGTTAAATATGAAAATGGGATTACTGGAAAAAAAGTATTAGATGCAAACGGCGAACCTGTTAGAATTCCAGGGAAACTAAAAGCTGTAAAAGGAATTGGTTGGTATATCGAAGAATACGGAATTGCGCAAATTTCGTATAATTTAACCAATATTAACATTACCTCTATGCACGTTGCTTTTGATGAAACTATGAAATCCGCAACAGAAAGAGGTTTAAGAGTTACAGGATCAGAATTAATTGGATTAATTCCGTTAAAGGCAATGTTAGATGCGGGAGATTATTTTCTAAGAAAGCAAGAACGTTCTTTAGGAATTTCTGAAGAAGAAAAAATAAAAATTGCTATAAAATCCTTAGGATTAGACGATTTAAAACCTTTTAATCCAAAAGAAAAAATTATTGAATATTTATTAGAAGATACTACTTCAAAAAAACTTATAGATTTTACCGTTAAAGGTTTTGCTGAAGAAACTGCGGGTGAATCTATGGCGCCAGGAGGAGGTTCTATATCAGCATATGTTGGTGCTTTGGGAGTTTCCTTAGGTACTATGGTTGCTAATCTTTCAGCACATAAAGCAGGTTGGGATGCTAAATGGGAATTTTATTCAGATTGGGCAGAAAAAGGACAAGCATACAAAAATAAATTGTTGTTTTTGGTGGATGAAGATACAAATGCTTTTAATAAAATTATTGATGGTTTTAGAATGCCAAAATCTAATAATGAAGAAATTGAAGCGCGTAAAGAAGCGATAGAAAATGCAACTAAATACGCAACTGAAATTCCTTTTCAGGTAATGGAAACTGCGTTTAATTCTATGGAAGTTATGCAAGCTATGATTGCTAAAGGAATGCAAACTTCACTTTCCGATGCTGGAGTTGGAATTTTATGTGCAAGAACTGCAGTAATTGGAGCTTATTTTAATGTTAGAATTAATGCAAAAGATATTAAAGATAGAGCGTATGCAGATGAAATATTGAAGAAAGCTAAAACAGTTTACGATAAAACTATACAAATTGAAAATGATGTAATGAAGATTATAGACTCTAAGATGTAGTAATATAGAGCGTTACGCATTTTGTGTCGGGAAAGAGAAGTGAGAAATTAAGAGTAAAAAAGTTTTCGGACTTTAAACTTTTAATTTCTCACTTTTTATTTTTAAACTCGTATGGAAAAATGTTGTTTAGCTTGTTCGGTTCTAAAAAAAACAAAGCCCCAAAAATAAGTATCAATTGTAATTGTAACTCTTGGGTTTTTTTTAATTTCTTCCCAAGCTTCTTGCATTTCTTTAGACCAATTTATATCATCAAAAATAAAAACTGAATCATTAGTTGCAGTAACCAAACATTGTTTAAAATAGTTTAATGTAGCTTCTTTTTGGTGATTTCCATCAAAATATATAAAATCTAAAGTATTGTTGGTTGTCAGTTTTGGCAATGCGTTATTAAATTCATTATTCACTAATTCAATATTACTAAGGTTAAATTTAGAAAATAATTCTTCAGCCTTTTTAGCAGTATTTTTACAGCCTTCAATTGTTATAATTGATGCCTCAGGATTTCCAATACTTAAAGCAGCAGTACTTAGCCCTATAGAAGTTCCTAATTCTAGTATTGTTTTTGGTTTAAAATAAGTAATAAGTCGTATTAATAGTTGTGCACGTTTTTTTGAGATACCCGAAATTTTTGCAATTTTAGCAACTTTTCTGTTCGAGTTTTTAAAAATTTTAGAACCTTTTCCAAAGTCATTTACAACTATTTGAGTGTTATTATTATAAGAATAATTTAGAATAGAAGTCATTAGTTTTAAGCTTTCAGGTGTTGTTTTTTTATTAAAACATTCGGTAACTAAATTGTAAACAAAAGGAGAGTGAACCCCGTGTTTATTAGTTGACTTTATAAAAAATAAAAAATATGACTTTATTTTGAACCACATACTTATTATAATATATTGCGAAAATAGCTGAAAAATTATTTTAATCTGCTATTAAAAATTATATTTGTAATACCCCTATACAATTTTTATATGAAGAATTTTTTTTTGATTATATTATTTTTAACTTTTTTTACATCTTGTATTTCTACAAAGAAAACAACTTATTTTCAGGGTGAACCTGTCAGTAAATCTGAACTTTATAAATTAAACAACGAGCCTTATAGACTTCAAATTAACGATATTTTATTTATTGATATTAAAGGAAGTAATCCAGAAATTGTGGCAATGTTTACAAGTGAAGGGGAGAATACAAGTGGTGCTGCAGCTAAAACACAAAATTTATATTTTACAGGATATTCAGTTGATAGACACGGAAATATTAGAATTCCGTATTTAGGCGATGTAAATGTTTTAGGATACACAGAAAAAGAAGTGCGTGAAAAAATAGAGCAAAATTTAGAAACCTTTTTTAAAAAACCAGAGCAGTTATTTGTAACTGTTAAATTAGCAGGTATAAACATTGTAGTTACAGGAGAAGTAGGTTCTCCAGGTTCAATAAATTTAATGCAAAATCAAGTTTCTATTATAGATGCTATTTCTAATGCGGGCGAAATTACACCTTTTGGTAATAGAGAAAATATTACAATTATAAGAAAAACAATTGATGGTGTTAAAAAGTACTCTTTAGATTATACAAAAATTGAGCTTTTTAATTCAGAAAACTTTTATTTACAACCTAATGATATTGTATATGTAGCTCCTTTAAAACAAAAATCGTGGGGAACTGGTACAACAGGATTTCAATCTTTTACAACAGTGGTTACAATTTTATCTTTTTTAGTAAGCTCTGTATTATTAGTTAAAAATTTATAATAATATGGATACTAAGTTTAGTTTTAGTGAACAGACCAACGAACATATTTCTGATATTAAAGATTATTTATTTAGAATAATTGCTAATTGGAAATGGTTTGTATTTGCAATTTTAATAGCATTAGCTATTGCATATTATTTTAATATTTCTTCTGAAAAAATTTATGGTTTATCAACAACAATTGCAGTTAAAGAAAAGCAAAATCCGCTGTTTTCTACCGGAACAAATATTGCATTTAATTGGGGAGGTGTAAGTGATAAAGTAGAATCTATTAGAAAAGCATTAACATCTAGATCTCATAATGAAAATGTTATTAAAGAGCTTGGTTTTTATATAGATTATTTAAAAGAAGGCAGATTTAGATTGGAAGATGTTTATAAAGAAACACCATTTGAAATAAAGTTACAACCCAACCAATATCAATTATTAAATACACTTATTAAAATTGAAATTATAGATGAAGATAATTTTAATTTATCGGTTGAATTTGATACTGAAGAAAAATATAATTTAATAAATTATAAAAATGAAACTACGCAAAGTTATATTCCTGAAAATAATAGTTTTTCAAGATCATACTCGTTTGATGAATATATAAACTTGCCATTTTTAAAAGCACAACTTTTAAAGTCGAATTTAGTTAAAATAGGTCAATCTAAACTGTTTTATATAAAATTAAATTCCTTAAATAGTGTAACCAGCAAGTATAAAAATATTAGAGCAAAAGGGTTGTCTGGCACTTCTTTAATTGAACTTTCCTTAACGGGTTCAAATAAAAATAGAATTGTTGATTTTTTAAATAGAACAGTAAAAGTTTTAGCTGAAGTAGAATTAGATCAAAAAACAAACTACGCACGAAGCACCAAAGAATTTATAGATGCACAATTTAAAAACACTTCAGATACCTTAAAATTAATTGAAACCAATATTGAAAAATTTAAGAAACAAAATTCAATTTATGATTTGTCGGCACAAGGAGGAGAGATTTTTTCTCAAACTACAGGATTAGATAAATTACAAAATCAGTTTTTAGATAGGATAGAGTATTTTGAAAACTTAGAAAATTATATAAAAAATAACACAAATTTTTCTAAAATACCTGCACCCGCAATTATTAATATTGAAGACGGATCAATTTCTGCAATGGTTGGGGAATTAACAAAACTTTCTATAGAAAACGAGAAGCTTTCAAAAGAAGTTACACCAAATCACCCTTCATTAAAATTAAATAATGATGAGATTGAAACAACAAGAAATGTGTTGCTAGAAAATTTATCATCATTAAAGAAAGCTACTTTAGTAAGTTTAAAAAACAGTAGAGAACGTCTAAATTCTTACAATTTTCAATTAAATAAACTTCCTAATAAAGAACAAAAACTATTAAATTTTCAAAGAAAATATAGTTTAACAGAATCTAATTACGTGTTTTTAATGCAAAAACGTTACGAAGCAGATATTGCAATTGCTGCAAGTGTTTCAGATATTTCGGTATTAGATTCTGCAAAAGATACAGGTCAAGGGGCTATTTTGCCTAGAATATCTTTTAATTATATGATAGCATTACTTTTAGGGGCAATTTTACCGCTTTTTGTTGTTGTAGCTAAAGAAATACTAGATAATAAAATTCATACAGCAGAAGATATAGAAAGACTTACTCCAATACCAGTTTTAGGTGTTGTAGGAAATAATACAGCAGCTAATAATTTGGCAGTATTTTTAAAACCAAAATCTATGGTATCTGAATCTTTTAGAGCCTTGCGTTCAAATATTCAGTTTTTATTTGATAGAAAATTAAAAGATCGTTCTAAAACCATTTTGGTAACTTCATCAGTTGGTGGAGAGGGAAAAACATTTATTTCTATAAATATGGCCACAGTTTTTGCTTTAGGAGGAAAAAAAACTATTTTGGTTGGTTTAGATTTAAGAAAACCAAAAATATTTGGCGATTTTGATTTAACAAACGAAATAGGTGTTGTAAATTATTTAATTGGTGAAAAGAGTATTTCACAGATAATCCAAAAATCTAAAATCCCTAATTTAGATATTATTACATCAGGGCCAGTGCCTCCAAACCCTTCCGAATTATTAATTAATAGTGCTACAGAAGAGCTTATTGCTAAACTAAAAGAAGATTATGAATATATAATTTTAGACACACCACCAATTGGCTTAGTTAGTGACGCGTTAGAACTCTTAAAATTTACAGATGCTACAATATTTGTGTTAAGGCAAGATTATTCTCAAAAAGGAATGCTTAAGATTATTAATGAAAAATACAAAAAAGATACCGTTTCTAAAGTAAGTATTATTTTAAATGATTTTAAAATAAAATCTAAATACGGTTATGGCTATGGTTATGGCTATGGTTACGGTTCTGAAAAATATTCGAATGGATATACAGAAGTCGAAAAACAATCTTTTTTTAGAAAACTGTTTAAAAAGAATCGTTAATATTTATAGATTATAAATATTGTTTTACTGAATAAAATTATAATTATTCATTTTCTAAAAAGAACAATTTAAAGTATTAATTTCTTTTAAAAGGTGACAAAAGTCACTAAACTTTCCCTTTATATATAAGGCTTAAAAGCAATATTAGAGTATCTTTGCAAAAAAATAAAAATAATGAATAAAGCTATATATATAGCAACCAGTGAAGCAAATAGTGGAAAATCTATTGTTGCTTTAGGTTTAATGAGAATGCTATTAGGTAAAACAGCTAAAGTGGGGTATTTTAGACCAATTATTGATGCTGTTAAAAAAGGAAAAAAGGACAATCATATAAGTACAATTATATCTCATTTTAATTTAGATATAAATCCAGATGAAGCCTTTGCCTTTACACGATCGGAATATATTAAATATAGAAATGAAGGTAAAGAGGGCGAAATATTTGATAAGATTATTGAGAAATATAAAGCCTTAGAAGAGAAAAACGATTTTATGTTAGTTGAGGGTACTGACTTTTCTGGAGAAGGTACTGCTATTGAATTAGATGCTAATATTTTAATTGCAAAAAACTTAGGGATACCAGCAATTATTGTTTCTAGTGGTGTAGATAAAACGTTAGAGGAATTTGTGAATGGAGTACATATTACATACGATTCTTTTAAAGAAAAGGAAGTTGAAGTACTAGCTGTAATTGCAAATAAAGTTCAAGAAAAAAATATTGGTATTGCGCAAGAGGGTATAAAGAAAAACTTACCAAAAGATATTTTTGTTAGTGTTATTCCTTTAATAACGTCTTTAAATAACCCTACCATAAAAGAGGTTGCAAATGCCATAGACGCAAAAATTTTATTTGGAAAAGAACATATAAATAATCAGTCTTCAAAATTTATAGTTGGAGCCATGCAGCTTCGAAATTATTTAGGACATTTATGTGAGAATTGTTTAATTATTACACCTGGTGATAGAGCAGATATTATTTTAGGAGCTCTACAAGCAAATATTTCTTCAAATTACCCTAAAATTTCTGGAATTGTACTTTCAGGGGGAATTACTCCAGAAAAACCAATTATTAAATTAATTGATGGGTTAGCTCAAGTCGTACCAATACTTACAGTTAAAGAAGGTACGTTTGCCGTTGCAAATAAAATTGGAGCAATACGCTCTCATATGTACGCCGAAAATAAGGAGAAAATTATTACTTCATTAAATGTTTTTGATAAATATGTTGCGTTAGAAAAATTAAACGAAAAATTAATCACGTTTAAAAACGATAGTATAACACCTAGAATGTTTCAATATAATTTATTGAAGCGAGCCAAACAGCAGCGTAAACATATTGTGTTGCCAGAAGGAAATGATGATAGAGTTATTACGGCTGTTGCAAGATTGGTTCAAATGGATATTGTTGATTTAACGGTATTGGGAGATGTTGATAAGATTACCAATAAAATAACCCGATTAGGTTTAACAGTTGATATAAATAAGTTTAATATTATTGACCCTGTAAACTCTGACTATTTTAAAGATTTTGCCAATACTTTGTTTGAATTAAGAAAAGCGAAAGGAGTTACAATAGATATGGCAGAAGATTTAATGGGAGATGTTTCTTATTTTGGAACTATGATGGTTTATAAAGGTTTGGCAGACGGAATGGTTTCTGGAGCAGCACATACTACACAACATACCATTAGACCTGCATTGCAGTTTATAAAAACAAAACCAGGTGTTTCGGTAGTATCATCAATTTTCTTTATGTGTTTAGAAGATAGAGTTTCTGTCTTTGGTGATTGTGCAATCAACCCAAATCCAAATTCAGAACAATTAGCAGAAATTGCTATTTCATCGGCAGATTCTAGCATTAATTTTGGAATGGAACCTAAAATTGCAATGCTTTCTTATTCTTCAGGTGCTTCTGGAAAAGGAGCTGATGTTGATATTGTTAGAAGAGCCACAGAAATTATTAAAGAAAAGCGACCAGATTTAAAAGTTGAAGGACCTATACAATATGATGCTGCCGTAGATGCAAGTATTGGTAAAAGTAAATTACCAGATTCTGAAGTCGCTGGTCAGGCAAACGTGTTAATTTTTCCAGATTTAAATACAGGTAATAATACTTATAAGGCGGTACAAAGGGAAACAGGAGCATTAGCAATTGGACCTATGCTACAAGGTTTAAATAAACCTGTTAACGATTTAAGTAGAGGTTGTACCATTGATGATATTTTTAATACAGTTATATTAACTGCAATTCAAGCACAAGGTGTAGAATAGATAGTATATTGTACATTTAAAAATTAAAACATATAGGAATTAATAACTTTAATTACTAAAAAATATAGTAAATAAATAATGAAAATTTTAATTATAAATTCGGGTAGTTCTTCCATTAAATATCAATTATTTAATATGCCACAAGAAGAAGTTATTTGTTCAGGTTTAGTTGAAAGAATTGGTTTAACCAATCCTGAAATACATTACAAATCTAATGATCATAAAATTGATAGAGTTTGTTTAATAACTAACCATAAAGAAGGTTTAGAAAAAGTAGTAAATTTATTATTGGACAGTGAGACGGGAGTAATTAAATCTACTTCTGAAATTGCTGCAGTAGGACATAGAGTTGTGCATGGTGGAAGTGCATTTTCAGATACAGTTATTGTAGATGAACATGTAAAAGTTGAAATTAAAAAATTATTCTCTTTAGCACCGCAACATAACCCTGCCAATTATGAAGGTATTGTTGTTGCAGAAAATATTTTTCCAGAAGCAAAACAAATTGCAGTTTTTGATACAGCATTTCATCAAACAATGCCTGTTGAGGCATACAAATATGCAATTCCAAATAAGTTTCTAGATGAATACAACATTCGTAAGTTTGGCTTCCACGGTACAAGTCATAAATATGTTGCAAAATTAGCACGTACTTATTTAGGAGAAGAACAAAGTAAAAAAATAATTACAATTCACTTAGGAGGAGGATGTAGTATTACTGCTGTAAAAGACGGAAAAAGTGTTGATACTTCTTTAGGATTTGGACCAAACGAAGGTTTAATTATGGGGAGTAGAAGTGGTTCTATAGATAATTCCATTATTTTCCATTTAGTTAACAATTTAGGTTATAAATTAAAAGAGGTGAATAACATGCTACAAAAAGAAAGTGGTATGATTGGTTTAACTGGATGTTTGTCAGATTATAGAGATATTGAAGCTGAAGCATCAAAAGGAGATGAAAAATGTCAACTCGCTTTAAAAATGAGCGCTTACAGAATAAGACATTATTTAGGAGGGTATATTGCTAATTTAAATGGTGTAGATGCCATTGTGTTTACTGCAGGTGTTGGTGAAAACTCAATAGTTCTTAGGAAAATGATTTGTGAAAATATGGATTTCTTTGGAATTGATTTAGATGTACAAAAAAATGATATTAAGGCCAGAAAATTAACTGAAATTCATTCAGAAAACTCTAAAGTTAAACTTCTAATTATTCCAACAAATGAAGAGTTAGAAATTGCCAAACAATCTTTTGAGTTAATAAACTAAAAAGTCTATAAAATTGTAATTCTTAAACCTATTTAATAAAGTTTAAGAATTACAATTTTTTTATTAAAGCTCGTTTCTAAAACTTGCTGTTTGTTTGGTTTTGCTTTTGTCTAAAAAGGTTTCTTAAACGTTCTCTTTAAGTAATTTAATTTCATCTCGTAATTTTGCAGCAGCAATAAAATCTAATGCTTTTGCAGCTGTTTCCATTTGTTTTCGTTTTTCTCGAATGCGTTTTTCAATTTCAGTTTTAGATAAATAGTCTAAGTTTTTTTCAGCAGCTATATCTGTAGTATTATCGTAATGATACGATGAAACCGTATTTTTTGCTAAGGTATTTTCTATACTCTTTTTAATTTGAGTTGGTAAAATATTATGTTTAGTGTTATAAGCAATTTGTTTTTCACGTCGTCTAGCAGTTTCATCTATAGTCAATTGCATACTTTTTGTAATTTTATCGGCATACATAATTGCTTTCCCTTCAATATTTCGTGCGGCTCTACCAATAGTTTGTGTTAAAGAACGATGCGAACGTAAAAAACCTTCTTTATCTGCATCTAAAATGGCAACTAAGGAAACCTCTGGCAAATCCAATCCTTCACGTAATAAGTTTACCCCAATTAATACATCGAACAAGCCTTTACGTAAATCTTGCATAATTTCTACACGTTCTAAGGTATCAACATCAGAATGTATATAGCGACAACGAACTTGAACTCTAGTTAAGTATTTTGCCAATTCTTCAGCCATACGTTTAGTTAAGGTAGTTACTAAAGTACGTTCATCTTTTTCTACTCGAATTTGAATTTCTTCTAATAAATCGTCTATTTGATTGATACTTGGACGAATTTCAATTTCAGGATCTAACAAGCCAGTAGGTCTAATTACTTGTTCAATAATAACTCCTTCAGTTTTTTGTAATTCGTAATCTGCTGGAGTAGCACTCACAAAAATTACTTGATTTTGGATTGCTTCAAACTCATCAAACTTTAAAGGTCTGTTATCCATTGCCGCAGGTAATCTAAAACCATAATCTACCAGGTTTACTTTTCTGGATCTATCGCCTCCATACATTGCGTGTACTTGTGGAACCGTTACATGGCTTTCGTCGATAACCATTAAATAATCGTCTGGAAAATAATCTAATAAACAGAAAGGTCTAGAACCTGGGTTTCTTCCGTCTAAATAACGTGAATAATTTTCTATACCGCTACAGTATCCCAATTCTCGAATCATTTCTAAATCAAATTCTGTGCGTTCTTTTAAACGTTTTGCCTCTAAATGTTTACCAATTTCTTTAAAATACTCAAATTGTTTCATTAAATCTTCCTGAATGGCGTGTATCGCATTTTGCAATACATCTGGAGAAGTAACAAACAAGTTGGCTGGGTAAATAGTGAGTTGTTCAAACTTTTCTACAACTTGATTGTTGGTAACATCAAAACTTTCAATTTCTTCAATTTCATCACCAAAAAAGTGAATGCGATAGGCATGTTCTCCATACGAAGGATATACCGTTATGGTATCACCTTTTACTTTAAAAGTTCCGCTACTAATTTCAGTTTCTGTTCTAGCGTATAAACTGGTTACCAATAATTGTAAAAATTTTGTACGTGGAATTTCTTGATCAACTTCAATTGTAATAATATTTTTTTTGAATTCAACAGGATTTCCAATACCATAAATACAAGAAACGGATGCTACAATAATTACATCACGCCTTCCAGAAAGAAGTGCGGAAGAAGCACTAATTCTTAGTTTTTCAATATCTTCATTTATAGATAAATCTTTTTCAATATAAGTTCCTGTTGTTGGTAAAAATGCTTCGGGTTGGTAATAATCGTAATACGAAACAAAATATTCTACCGAATTACTTGGAAAAAACTGTTTAAACTCTGAATATAATTGAGCTGCTAATGTTTTATTATGCGCTAAAACCAACGTAGGTTTTTGTACTTTCTCAATTAAATTAGCAACTGTAAATGTTTTACCAGAGCCTGTTACACCTAAAAGTGTTTGGTATTTTTCACCAGACTCAACACCAGCTACAAGTTGTTTTATAGCCTGTGGTTGATCTCCAGTAGGTTTGAATTTAGATTCTAACTTTAGTTGCATAGTACAAAAATAAGCTAATTTATATTCATATTTAAATTGGTTTATTATTTAACAAATCTTTATTATTAGAAGTTTTAAATAAAATTACTGCTTCATACAAACAATAATAATATTGAAGGAGAAATTATTTCAAAAGTAAATTTTTATTTGGTAAACGGAAGACAATATACTTCTTTGTTAAAACAATAGTTATCTTCTAATTAAACTAAAATGTCCTTTTTTAACTCTAGTATTTCCTTGTTTATCAGTTAATTCAGTGGTGTACCAGTAATCCGAAGATGGTAAGTGTTTACCATTAAAAGTTCCATCCCATCCTTCTTCATCTGGATTTAAGGATGTTATTAATTTTCCAAATCTATCAAAAATATAGATGTTTGTGGTTGGATAAAAATCTGTATTTGCTCCTGGAATTCGCCAAGTATCATTTACCCCATCATTATTTGGAGTAAAGAATTTTGGGAAACCTATAACCGAAACTTCTAGCATGGTAATTCCACAGCCATTCTTATCTCTAACATATATTTTGTGAATTCCTGCAGGAACATTTTCAAAAAATAGTTCGTCTTGATAATTGCCATTAAAACTGTTTAGTGCAAATTCATAAGTTCCAATTCCTAAATTATTAGTAGTTAAGGAAATAGTGTTATTAGAAGAATCGTCTTGAATAGTTAGGTTCTCAGTATATAAAACAGGAATGTTTGACTCCTTTACATTAAAAATGCTAAAACCTTCACAGGTACTATTATCAATAGTAGTAGTTGTATTATTTTCGTAATTTCTATAGACTTTAACCTCATACACACCTTCTTTTTCTGCAAAATAAACTGGATCTGTCGCATTAATAATTGGCATGTTATTAAAATACCATTGGTATTTATCGTCATTTACATAAGTGTTTCCATCTAATTCTACGGTGTAAATTCTTGGGGCATCTTCTATATTTCCAATGCATAAAATAACTTCTTCATTCACATTATTTGGTAAAGGAATTTTGTTAATTACTATATTAAATTTACCTACGGAAATACAATTGTTATTATCTTTATTAGAAATTCTTACAAAAAATTCGCCTTCAGAGTATGTTTTTGTTCCCGATATTGGATTGGTTTGAAGTTGAAGATTATTTATACTTTCGTAAAACTCTACAATAATATCATAATTGGAATAAACACTTTCAATAGCTGCTCTTTTTGCTTCAAAATCAAATTGAGCAACACCACTTTCAATACTTGATTGTGTTCCAAATCCTACATTTTTTTCACAAACATAACCAGTTTCATAGATATCTAAACTGGTTGGGTAAGCATTTATTTCCATAGCACCAATGGTAAAACAGTTAGTTTTTTTGTTCGTAATTTTTAAAACAATATTTGGATTTGAAGTAGAAAGATATTCTGAAGGATTTAAAATTGGCTGGTTGTTTTCAAAGTCTATTTCAGAAGCAAAAAAAGTTACTTCTAAATCTGTATTATTATTTGTAATTTCAGATAGTTTTGAGTTTAGATTAAAAAGGGTGATTCCATCTAAACTATTTTCGTCAACATCGCATTGATCGTAAATAACTTTAGGAGGAGTGGTTGGTGGATCATAAACTTCAACTTCAAATGTACCTTTATAAAGTATAGATTTGCCGCAATCGTCAACCAAATTTACTTCGAGATTGTACACTCCAGCATCAGATTTTTGAATATTTGAAAATGAAAGATTAGTTGCAGTTGTTATAGTTGCATCTTTTAACTTCCAATCAAACACAGGATTTCCAGGTAAATTTTCGGTATTAAAACTATAATCGTTTCCTGTACATAATTTTATTGTTTGATTTGTAATTATTTCTTCATTTTCTTGATTTTTAATTTCTATTAAATAAAAAATTGAAGCAATAAATGGTGGTAAACCTTGAGTAGATCTATTTGAACCCAAGCTAACAGCATTGTGTTTATAATTACTATCCGTTCCGTCATTTTCAGGACTTTCAATAACACTTAAAAAAGGGATTCCATCGTTATAAGTGTACGACATAGATCTATAAATTTTTTGATCTGGACCTAATTGTAAAGCGCTTCTAAATAATTTTCTAGAATCTATAACCACTCTGGAGCTATTTATTTGACTGGTTGTATTTTTTGTAATATCAAATTGGTATAACGTGGAGGTGTGGTTATCTGGATTGTTATATTCTGCGGAATCTTCACTATAAAAATCGTTAGAGCCTGTAACGTATAGTTTTTCACCATTTCCAGAAAATTCTACACCATAAGGAGAATTATTAGGAGCAGTAAGGTTTAAAATTTGTTCATTTGAGACAGTGCCATATTCATTGTTAAAATCATATAAAATAAAACGTTCATCTCCCATATGGGCAATAGCAATTTTTTTGCCATCTGGAGAAATTTTTAAATACCCTCTTCTGTCATTCGCAAAATAATTTACAGTTGATGTAATAGGATCTTTAGCAACGCCATTGTTAGTAACTTTATATGCTTTAAACTGGTTTTCTAGGTAGGAAAGTACCCAAAAAGTTTCGCATTCTTTGCCGTTAATAGCAGCTACTTTTTCAGACCATTCATCAGCTCTTTCTTCATTTAAATCAATAGGGCCAGCAACAACATTTCCTAAACCTTCATTTTGGGTCATGTCTATTGTATAATAATAAAATCCGTAATTACCGTCATTAACACGAGCACCAACTGTAAATAAATAAAACTCGGTAGTACTTTTTGGTTTAGGAATAATCATGGCAGATTGTGTACTAGATGCATGTCCTTTTAACCCTATGCCGTTTGGCATTGGGGTATGATTTTTATTCCAAACAGTAGTACCGTCAGAATAAAATAATAAATTTCCATTTGCATCAGAAAAAGAAGAGCAACCTTCTCGTGTATTTATTTTACCATCAGAAATTTCAATTGGGTTTCCAGAGTTAAAATCAATTCCTGCACGTTCTCCAAAATACCAAATATTAGCTTCTCCTTGAGCAAAAGATAAAATACTATAAAATATAAAAACAATAAAAAATGTTTTTTTCATTTAAAAGTTATTATTTATAATCAAATATATGATAACTAAATTAATTATAATAATCTTTTAAAATAAGGTTTAAACCATATTTATTTGAGTATAGACTAAGGTAAAATTATTTAAATGCCGAGAATATTAAGTAACGATTATTTTAAAGGTCTCTCTTTTTTAATAATGCATAGGAAAAATAGATGAATAAACCAGTCCAAATAGTTACAATTAATAAATCTGTAGGTTGTACAGAAAAATCTTTAGATAAATTTTCTCCAACTTGTTGTGCAACTGTTTTTACTGCGCTTAAGCGGGTAAAAGGCTCTTTAATTAAGTTAGAAATGGATTCTAAAGGTAAAAATTGCATAATGCTATTTACGCGTTCTGTAGTTCCATCAATATCTTTAAATTGCCAAAATAAAAAGCCTTTTAAAATACTTTCTCCAAAAAACCAAACTAAAATTCCTCCAACAGCAAAAGCAGATCTTTTTACTAAAATCCCCATGAAAAGTCCAAAAGAAAAAAACGCTACTAATTTTATAAAAAAAGCAAATAGGTATTCTAAATCTGTTATTACTATAGAAAATTCGTTGAAGTCGGAATAACTATATCCTAAAACTATGGAAACTAAAAAGACAAATAATGTAGATACAAAAGCAAGCGCTATTACAGTATAAAATTTTGAAAGCACAAACTCTTTTTTGCTTAATCCATCTATTAAATTTTGCTTTAATGTTTTGTTACTGTACTCATTAGCCATCATAGAAACAATAACTAATAGCAGAAAAAATTTAAAAATGGAAGCCATAAACGTATTAAAATGCCAGATATATGGAAAATTAAATATGCCTTGTTCGGCTAAATGAAATTGAATAGGTCCAATATCAAATTTTATGGCTGCAATAAGTGCAATTGAAGTTAGTAAAATAAAATATATAAGAATTAAAATTCTACTAGCTCTATTGTGTTTTAGTTTATGAAATTCTATGCTTAATAATCGTAACATTATGATTTGTTGTTTGTTAGTGATAAAAATTGTTGTTCTAAACTAGGTTTTCGCTTAACTAAATGCGATAAAATAACACCGTTTTTAAATAAATAATTATTAATTTCTGAAGCGGAAACAGGTTTGCTAAGTGTTGCAATAATTGTTTCATCTTCTAATTTTACAGTAGAAATCCCTTCAAATTGCTCTAAAAGTTCTAGCAGTTGATTTGTATTAGATTCAACTTTTAATTCAAATAAACCATGTGAAGCAGTCATTTCATCAACACTTCCAGAATATAATTTAATTCCCTCTCTAATTACAACAACATGAGAGCAAACTTTTTCAACTTCATCTAATAAATGTGAAGCTAATAAAATTGTAGTTCCATTGGCAGCTATATTTTTTATAATTTGGCGAATTTCATGAATACCTTGTGGATCTAAACCATTTGTAGGTTCGTCTAAAATTAAAATTTCTGGATCATTTAATAGAGCAGAAGCAATAGCTAAACGCTGTTTCATACCTAAAGAATAGGTTTTAAACTTGCTATTTCTTCGTTCAAATAAATTAACGGTTTTTAATTTTTCTTCAATTTTTGTGAAGGGTATTTCTTTAATTTTACATACCAATTGCAAATTTTGAATGGCTGTCATATAAGGATAAAAATTAGGCCGCTCTATTATAGCGCCTACTTTTTTTAAAGCTTTATGTGTAGATAATTTACCATCAAACCAGCTAAATTCACCTGAAGTTTTGTTAACAACATTTAAAATAATACCTAATGTAGTTGATTTACCACTTCCATTAGGACCTAAAATACCATAAATTGTACCTTTTTTAATATCAAAAGATAAATTATTAACGGCATGTATATTTCCAAAATGTTTGTTTAGATTTTTTAGAGAGAGAATAGTTTCCAATATAAAATAGTTTTGTATAAAATTAAGACGATGATAATTTAAATTTGTTACAGCAATATACTAAATTTGAATTTTAGAAGAGATAAAGAATGGAAGAACAAAAATTAATTTCACAAAAAAAACCAGCGTACCCAATAAATCAGCAATTGTACGATTATTTAACAGAATACAACAGAAGTATAAAAATTCCTGTTTTTTATGATGACTTATTGCGTTTTGCAGGTGCCATTGTAGTATATGATAAAAATGGAGAAGATACTTTATGGGTACGTGTGTATTACGCAGAATATGAACGCGATGAAATTGATTTAAGTTTAAAACGCATGTATTTAATTTTACATGGTGATGGTAGTGAAGACTCTTTGCCCTTTTTAACAGTAGATGCCATAGATTATTGCACTTTTGGAAATTCTAAGCCTTTTAGAGTTAAAGTTAGAAATATTTTAAACGATAACCATACTTATTTATATATAAAGAAAGCCGATGCTTCTAGAGTTTATGGTTTAGAATTAGAGCATATTTTATCACCAAACAACATTAACTTCTTAGTGTATAAAGACACTTTAATTGAAGAACATGTGTTAGGAATTCCAGGAGATCAATTTTTGGTTGAAAACTTTAAAACAATATCAGAAGGTAGTAAAAAAAGAATATCAAAAGAATTTGTAAAGTTTAATGAGCGTTGTATGATTCGTTTGTTGGGAGATATGCGTTCATATAATTATGTAATTGTTGCATCATACGATTTTGATCAGGTTGAATATAGAATTAGAGCAATGGATTTTGACCAACAAAGTTTTGAAGGTAATTTAAAAGTTTATTTTCCTCAATATTTTAAAGAAAATTATCCTTTTGTAAAAATGGTTTCCGAAAATTTACAAAATGAATCTGTTGAACAATACAAAAAAGAAGAACGTTCCGCAATTGCGCGAAGACTTAGAGGTTCGCAAGAACGAATTAATGATTTATTAGCGTGCATGAAAAATGATAAAATTTCTACACCAGAAAAAACGCAACAACTAAAAATGGATCTATACGATTATACTTTAGATAAGAACTTTAAAAAGTGTAAAACTATGGGGGAAATTTTAAAAGTTGCTTTTGATTTTGTAACCAGAAATTACGAAAATGTGAATACCTATATTATTAGGTAATAGGTTTTTAACAAGGTTAATATGTTTGTTTAAACAACAAGGTAATATTTAACAATTATTTGATTAAATAAGTTTATTTATAAAGGATTAACTAAGTTATTTTCGCCGATCAAAATTTAACAAATGACAAAGGCAAGAATAGCATTAGTAGTTGGAATAGTTTGTATTTCAATTTTTCCAATTTTAGTGAAATTAAATTTAACTCCAGGGTTGATTTCTGCATTTTACAGAATGGCAATTGCATCTGCGGTTATTTTACCATATGTTTTAATAACAAATAAATTTCGTTTACCCTCTAAAAAAAACATCTTTTTGTCTATGGCTTGTGGTGCTATATTTGGTTTAGATGTAGCAGTTTGGAATATTGCTATACAAGAGTCTACAGCAACTCAAGCCACACTTTTAACAAATTTATCTCCAGTTTGGGTTGGTATAGGAGCCTTCATATTTTTAAAAGATAAGCCAACTAAAAACTTTTGGATTGGAACTGTAATAGCTATTTTTGGTATGGTGCTTTTAGTTGGTTTTAATACCTTCTTTAATTTTAACTTTAACTTAGCATTTTATTTTGGGGTTTTATCGGGGATGTTATATGCGGTTTATATGTTAACAAGTAAAAATATTTTAAATGAAACTGAGGTTGTAAGTTTTATTACCATTAGTGTTGTTTCTTCGGCTATATTTTTAGGGGTAATTAGTTATTTTACAGGAGCTTCATTTTCGGGTTTTAGTAATTTAGCTTGGTTTGTATTAATAGTACAAGGGTTAATTTGTCAATTAACAGCTTGGTTGTTGATAAGTTACGCTACTAAATATATGAGAGCTACAAGAGTGTCCGTAAGTTTATTAGGGCAAGCAGTGTTAGCAACATTATTAGCTTGGTTGTTTTTAGATGAGATGGTAACCTTACAAATGATAATTGGAGGTTTCTTTTTAATTTTTGGAATACGAATTACCTTTTACCAAAAGCAATTAAGCTTAAAAAAAGGAGTGCTAAAAAGAAAATTATCTAAAGTTGAATTAATTGTTAAACCTTAATAATTATCAAAATCAATATTATCGAGGTCTTCAAAATTATTTTCATCATCAAAAGCATCAAAATTATCTTCATCAGTATTTTCACCAATAAATTGTTTTTCTGGAGCTTCATCTGGTGTATTTCCAAATGAAAGAGCAATTAGTGGTAGGTTTTCTTTATTTTCATCAATAATTTCGGTTAACTCTACAAAGAAAGTCCACATAGAAAAGAAATCGTAAATATAAATAAGTTTATCACCTTCCTTTTTTAAAACCATTGAAGTTATACAATTGGTCATAGAAAAAGAGTTTTCATCTTCAGACATGTCAAATAAAGGAATTTCTTCACCTTGTTCCCAAGTAGCATCGGTTAAATAAAATGAAGCCATTTCTTGACCTTTAAATCCAAACGATTTTGCTATTGTAAAGTGTAATTCTTCTAAATTAATAGTTTCATTTACAATAATATCTCTAAAAACATCTTGCTCAACATCTAATATCACTCTAATTTTATACGCCATTTTATACAGTACAATTTATTTGCAAATGTAGTATTTAAAGTTTTAATTCTTATTTTTACCAATCTAATTTTTTAATTATGAATACCAACGAAGAAGCTTTAAAGAAGCTAAAGGTTTTAAATAAGATGTGTGAAAACACCTTAAACGAAACGCTACATATAAAATATATAGATTTAGGTGAAGATTTTTTAGTTGCACGAATGCCAGTAGACTCAAGGGTACACCAACCAGATGGAATTTTAAATGGTGGCGCAACTATGGCTTTGGCAGAAAGTGTTGGGAGCCCAACTTCAATGTTGGCAATAGATATGGAAAAATATAGTGTAAGAGGTATTGAGTTTTCTGCGAATCATTTAAGAAGTGTTAGAAAAGGGTTTGTTACTGCAACTGCAAGAATTATTCATAAAGGAAAAACAATACATTTAGTTGAAATTAAAATTGAAGATGATAGGGGTAGGGTTATTTCTATCTGTAAAATAACCAATTATATTTTAGCCAAATGATAAAAAATAAATTAGCTACAATACCCCATAATTAATGAATTTAGGCACTACTATTGATACTTTTTTTGAGAAAATTAGTGAAGTTTACAATACTAATTTACCTTTCGTTGTTTATAGAAAACCAAACGCCACAAAAATTACTGCATTATGTCAAGATACATCTGTACTTTACACGTTAAAATCGTTTGAAGAAGCCGGATTTATTTTTTCACCTTTTAGTAAAAACGAATCTAAAATAATATTTCCTTTTAATAATTGTAATCAAATTTCTGCAACCATAGAAAATGATTTCAAAATTTCTGAAATCGGTTCAGAATTTAAAGTTGATGAAAATATAGAAGCTAAGAAACAGTACATAGCAATAGTACAAAGCGCTATAGATTTTATAAATTCTAATAAAGCTGCTAAGATTGTTTTATCAAGAGAAGAAACCGTTACTTGTAATACTATTGCTATTTTTAAAGTGTTAAAAAAGATTCTTAATAATTATAAAAATGCCTTTGTTTATCTTTGGTTTCATCCTAAGGTTGGATTGTGGATGGGAGCAACACCAGAGCGTTTAATAAGCATTGATAAACAACACAATTTAAAAACAATGGCTTTGGCAGGTACACAAAAATTTAATGGAACGCTGCAAGTAAAATGGCAAGAAAAAGAATTAAAAGAACAGCAATTTGTTACAGATTATATTTTAGAAAATATAAAAGATAAGATTAACGAAATTAAAATTAACGGGCCTTATACGGTAAAAGCAGGAAGCCTAATTCATTTACGCACAGATATTTCTGCAAATTTAAAAACCCCAAAATTATTAGGTAACTTAATTAATTCTTTACATCCAACTCCTGCAATTTGTGGAATTCCTCAAAATATTGCTACAGCATTTATTTTGAAGAATGAAAACTATAAAAGGACATTTTATTCGGGATATTTGGGAGAATTAAATATAAATAATGCCACTAATTTATTTGTAAATTTAAGGTGTATGCAAATTAAAGAAAATAAGTCAACACTCTATATTGGAGGAGGAATTACAAATAAAAGCATTGCAGAAAAAGAATGGGATGAAACTGTTGCAAAGGCAGAAATAATGAAGCGTGTGTTGTAAAAACATGAAATACTAAATTTAAAATATGTTAAACAGCAATAAAATTTTAAATATGTTGTGGGTTCATATTATAACAATTTCCATTAATTAATTTCAAATAACTCAACTAAAAACTTAGTATTTCATTATTTCATAGACTGAAAATTACAATTAGTAAGTGCAATTTATAATGATAAGTCTCAAGAATGTATCTTGTTATATTTCATAAAAAATGACAATAACTTTATGTACCTTTGCATTCTTAAAAAAACCTGAAATTAAATGCCACAATTTCCAAAAAACGAATTGGCTCAAATTGTTATAGCATCTTGTATTGCTAATGAAATAACGCATGTTGTAATCTCTCCAGGCTCTAGAAATGCTCCATTAACCATAGGTTTTACAAATTCTTCAGCAATAAAAACATATAGTATTGTTGATGAGCGTTGTGCTGCCTTTTTTGCTATGGGAATTGCGCAACAAATCCAAAAGCCTGTTGCTATTGTTTGCACATCAGGTTCTGCGCTTTTAAATTATTATCCTGCAATTGCAGAAGCTTTTTACAGTAATATACCGTTGGTTGTTATTTCTGCAGACAGACCAGCCCATTTAATTGATATTGGAGATGGACAAACAATACGTCAAGAGCATGTATTTGAAAATCATATTTTAGCTTCTGTTAGTTTAAATGAGGATTTAAATGTTAATGGTTCTATTAAAGAAATGTTAGATGAAACTTTAAGAGTTTCGTATTTGCAAAAAGGACCTGTTCATATAAATGTGCCTTTTGATGAGCCTTTGTATGAAACAACGGATACATTAATGCAATTTGAACCAGTTATTAACAATGAGGAAGAAGTTCCTTTAGAGGTAGATTTTTTAGAAAAATTTGCAACAATCTGGAATACTTCAAAAAGAAAAATGGTGTTGGTAGGTGTTAATAATCCCAGTGAATTGTTACAAATTCAGTTGGAACATTTAACCAAAGACCCTTCTGTGTTGGTAATGATAGAAAATACTGCTAATATTTCAAATTCAAAATTTATTAATAGTATAGATAAGTTAATTTTTCCTTTAGAAGATGATGAATTATCACATTTTCAGCCAGATGTTTTACTAACTTTAGGCGGCGTAATTGTTTCAAAAAAGATAAAACAACATCTTAGAAAATTTAAACCTAAACATCATTGGCACATAGATTCTCTAAGGGCATTTGATACTTTTTTTAGTTTAAATCATCATTTTAAAATTTCTTCTGAACTATTTTTTAGTCAGTTTTTCTTTCTAACTAAACCTTTAGAAAGCAATTATCAAGAATTTTGGTTAAAGAAAAAATCTAAACGTTTAAAAAAACATCAGAAATTTGTTGCTAATTGTAAGTTTTCAGATTTAAAAGTAATTGATAGTATTTTAAAATCGGTTCCTACAAATTCTCAATTACAAATTAGTAATAGCGCAATAATTAGATATACGCAATTATTTGATATTGATAAAACGCTATCAATATTTTGCAATAGAGGCACCAGTGGAATTGATGGAAGTACCAGTACTGCTATTGGAGCTGCAACTGCAGTAAAGGAAAATACGCTTTTTATTACAGGCGATATTAGCTTTTTTTACGATAGTAATGCACTTTGGAATGCGTATATTCCAAAAAACTTCAGAATCATTTTAATTAATAATTCTGGTGGAGGAATTTTCAGGTTTATTCCAGGGCCAAAAAAATCCAATGCGTTAGATTATTTTGAAGCGCCACACAATTTAACAGCAGAACATTTGTGTAAAATGTATAATTTAGAATACGCAACAGCTGATAATGAAGATGAATTAAAAATGAAGCTTAACAGTTTTTATAACGATTCTGAAACCCCAAAATTATTAGAGGTTTTTACACCAAGAGAAGAAAACGATTTAATATTAAAAGCATATTTCAACAATTTAAAATAAAAAAATATTATGGATTTAAAAGTAGGAGATAAAGTAGATTTAATTGTTGTAAGAAATACGGCAATAGGATTCACAGTTTTGGTAAATGAAGAATTTGAGGGAATGCTTTATAAAAATGAATTGTACCAAAAAATTCAAGAAGGTGAAAAATTTGTTGGTTTTATAAAGAAAATTCGTGATGATGAAAAACTAGATGTTAGTTTACAAGCAGTTGGTTTTAAGCATACTATTGTTAAGAACGAAATTACAATCTTAAACGCTTTAAGGCAAAATGATGGCACCTTGGCATTGCATGATAAAAGTAGCCCGGATGAAATTAAATATCAATTAGGAATGAGTAAAAAGGCTTTTAAAAGCGCTATCGGGGGGTTATTCCGTCAAAAATTAATTGTTATTTCGGAAGAAGGAATAAAATTTGTTTAGATAATATATATTTAATAAAAAAAAGTTGTCTTAAAAAAGTAAAATTTACGTCAACCTGAACTTGATTAAGGTTCTCATACTAATTGATTATTAATATGATGAGATTCTGAAATAAATTCAGAATGACTGCTTTAGATACTTTAAGACAGCTTTTTTTGTATTTAAAAGAATGTTATATTTTTAACTCACTAATTAGGTCGTTACTTAATGCACTTTTATGTACTAAAACAGAAATTGTTTTAAGTTTAAAAAAGGCTTTACTCATATAAATATAGCCATTGTTTCCAATTTTTTCACCTTTACTTCCCCAAGAGTTTTTTACTTTATAATACTCAGTTCCGTTCTGATCTTTTACCATTCCAATAATATGCATTAAATGGTCGTCTGTAGTGTTAAAATTTTCAAACTCTTGTTGTCTAAACTCTGGAGTAATTGTGTTTTCTTCAACAATATATGTTAACGATTTTTTATGTTCATCTAATTGTTTTGGAATTACAGCAACACCAAATTTTGAAGAAAAAGTTTTTTCGGAAACATCGCAATCCAATGCAACAGTATAACCTTGTTTTAAAGCATTGTCTGTTTCTAAAACTAATTCATCTAAGGTGATATTATAAAAAAGCCCGTTAGAAAAATTATCAGGAATATTTAATACAAAACTCGAATTATAAGGCTGATGTTTAAATGAAGTTAATGTTACATAATCGGATGTTTGTATATTGGTTTTTTTTAGAAACGTTTGTGGGTTGTAGGTCATTCCTTCATAATAAAAATCTTCTGGTATTTTACCTAAATGTATATCTAAAATAGAATCTACAGAAGCTTTCCAATTTGGATAAATAGCATTTTTATCATTTTTAATATAAGCATCTAAAACAATTTTTAATTCAGGAACTATTTTAGAATGGTCGTGTTTTATAGCTTCATTTTGTAATCCAGAATAAGCACTCTCTGGAACCAAACCATAGGTTGTAATTGAGTTAAAAACATCGTGTGCCAAACCACCTTCGCTAAACTGAATTTTACCTTGTCTCATAACATAATTCCAAGCTTTTTTAGGGTAAGTGTGTCTTACATTATACATTTCAGAAATATCAATCATTTCGCCAGTAGTTCTGTAGATTTCAGACTCTAAAAAAGACGAAGCCGCAAAACTCCAGCAAGTTCCAGTATTTCCTTGACTTTTAACTGAGGAAGCTTCAATATCTATTATTGTGGTAAATTCATATTTTTGTTCAGGTTTTAAATTTACTTTTATAACATTATCTTCTTGAGCATAAGAAAATGTAGTTGTAACTAAAAGAATTAGTGATAAATAAATGTTTCTCATAAGTTAATTATTTGGGTTTTGTTCAATATAAGTACCATCTCTTTTTTGAAGTACACGTTCAATGTTTTCGTAATATCCATCAGAATTTGGATCGCCCTCGGGCAATTTCATATAGCCGCTTTTGTAATATCTTAAAGCCATTTTAAATTTCTTTCCTGTTTCGTAATAACGACCAATATAATAATCTCCAATAGGAGATTCTTTGTATAATTTATTAATCATTTCACCAAAGTTTTTTAAATAATCTCCATTTTCTTTATCTAAAATAATGGCTTCTATAGCAAAGATATCCTTTTCTCTAATTTTTAGGTTACTTCCAAATAAATATTCAATTTCTACATATTTATTTTCTAAATATGCAATGGCATCTGCTGGAGAAAGCTCTTTAATATTGTTTTCAAATTCATCTTTAGAAATAGAAGCATACATTTCAAAAATAAAAGCTAAAGCACTTGGAACTGATTGCCCAATTGCAGTAATTTTTGAACTGTTTTTAAAAGCGTCGTATTTATATTTAAATTTAGCGTTATTTACATCTTTTAAAATGGTGTCTGTATCTTTTATTATTTTTTCTTTTTCTAAAGTATTTTCTTTATTATTAGATAGATAATAGTATATGTTTTCGTCTTCAATACTCGCTGTTTTTTGATGTAATAAAACAGGAATATCTAGTGCATAATACGGACTTATATTTACAAATGCATTAAAAGTAGGATATTGTTCTATTAAAAAATAATTGGTAAAGTTTGCTGTTAATGTGTTGCCTACTATTGTTTTAAAAGGTGAGGTTCTGTAATTTTCTTCTAAGTACTGTAATAATTCAATTTTTACAAACTGGTAAAATGCTTCACTTTCTTTTGTAGGTAAACTATTTTCTTTTTTAAAGGAGCAATCTTGATATCTTTCTCCGTTATAATTCTGGTTAATGCCCACAATAATTTGCTCTGGAGCTTTATCTGTAGAAGCAAATAAAATGGAATTTCCAACATACAAATCAAACAAGTATTCTGCATCAAAAACAATTGTTAACGGATACTGTTTGGAGGTTTCTGAGGTGTAACTAGGCGGAACGTAAATTTTTAGATAGCGTTCGCTTTGTAGTATTTCCGAATTAAATTTTTTAGTTTCAATATTTTGAGAAAGTACAAATGTAGTATTAAAAACAACTAAAATGGATAAAAGAATTTTTTTCATATTGTATATTTTTTTAAAATCCAAAACCGAGTCCTAAATTAAAATATGCACCATCTTTTGAATTAAAAACAGATACATTTAGATTAACTAAATCTGCAGCAACAAGCCAAAAACCACAACCGTAAGATGTTTTCCAATCGTTAGATTTTTCATTTTTTAGCCAAACTCTACCGTAATCAAAACCAGTAAATACGCCAAGTTGTAAAGGTACTAATTCTGTTTTTACTTTACGTAAGGTAAATCTTAAATCACTGTTTTGATAAAATGATGTATTTCCAGTAAAACGTTGGTTTCTATACCCACGCAATCCATCAATACCACCAATACTTGCTGCATTATAAAACTCAAAATTAGTACCAATTATTATGTTGCTTTTTATTTTTGAAGCTAAAACAATGGAACCTTTAGGGTTTAATTTATAATTAATTCCAAATGAAGGTGTAATAAATCCATGGTTTTCATCAGTATTTTTTAGATTAGTTTTCCAGCCAGAATCTAAAGAAAAGTGCATTCCAAGTTTAGGAAATACTTTATGATCGTAATTTTCGTAATTATAAGACGCTCTTAAACCACCAAAGTTTTTTCTTTTATCTAACGTATAATTAAGGGTGTTTATAAACCTATTTGATGTTCCTTCAATTTCATTGCTTTCAAATGTGGCGCCTAATTTTAATGTGGCTCCAAAACGTCCTTTCCATTTTAAAGAGGGTGATATTGCATAAGTACTAAAGCGAACTCTATGGTAATCTTCTCCAAAATCTTCTTCAAAATTTGTGGTTTCATTTCCAAATCCAAAATGATTGATACTATAGTTTGAACTTGTAAATTTAGTTTCAATTAAAAAATTCCAGTTATTAAATAAATTTGCAAATTCAGCATTGTATTTAATATCAAACCCCTTATTTGCAAAATAATAACCAGCATTTAAAGTGTGTAATTGTGTAAAAGGATTTCTTTCAAAACCGTAAACCGTAAAAATATTTTGAACACCAATTTTAACGCCATCATCTGGGTTTGAGCCAACCGAAGGGATTATCTGATTTTGACTATATTTTAATTTTTTATAGTTGTAAGTATTTGTATTGTAGTTGTTTGTAAGTTTGTGTTTTCCGTTGTTTTTAGTAAAGGTATTTTTCTTTGTTTTATAATCGTAAACGGAAACTTTTTTACCGTTTTCAATATTATATTCATCGTTATTCTGACCACCAATAATTCTTAAAGGTATTACTTCTGTTTTTGAACCAGTTACTTTAAAAACATCTTCATCATCTAAACCATACACCCAAATTTCTTTAGTTTCTTTTTTTGAATAGTGTTTTTCAGAAATTTTACTTCCTTTCTTGCTGTTTTTAATATTGTAAATTTTTACAGAAGTTATACCGTTTCTTAAACGCTCAATATCGAACCAATTATCCTTATCTGTTCCAGTAATAATTGCAAATTTAGATAAGTGTTTGTAGTATTTTTTCCCAATGTTGTTAAGCTGTTTAAGTCTTCCTTTTAAGTTGGCTTTTATTTCTGTAATGGTTTCGTCATTAACTTCATTAGGTATGTTTTGAAATGCATTTTCAATAACTTCTGAAGTTAGATTTTGTTGAATATAATTAACTTGGTTCTCCCAATTTTTATAAGTTGAAGTTTTTAGCAACGCCATATCTAGTGGATATGCAGCTGAATTAAACCATTTTACGTTTCTAATTTCTTCATTATACACCTGCATTGATTTTAATGCTGGAATTGCACGCGTAAGAAAACCGAGTACAAAACCATCATTTTTAGAAAAAGCCTGATCGCGATCTCTTGGAACAGGTTTGTAAATAGTTTTTTTTCCTTCTTCAAATTCCGCCCAACGCCATTGATCTTCATGTCTGTCCCAATCTCCAATTAGCATATCAAATAAGCGCGCTCTTATATACGCATCTTCATCAAGAATGTTATTGTCAGTTTTTCTTAATTTTTTTAATAAATCATCAGTACTAATTATTTCATTAGAATATCCAAAACTAGCAACCTTTTGGTGACCAGATGTGGCTCTTTCTTCAATCATATACAATGCATCACCAAAATCATTATTAAATTGTTTTAGTGCTTGTTGTTTTGGTACAAAATACAACGTTGGATTTGCGTGAAATACATTAATTGCACTTGCTAAATTACCAATTACGAAAGGGGTATAAGGATGAGCAGTTGTGTAAATGTCAAGTAACAAACTTTCGGTATACGTATTATCAAATTGCCCCTCAATATATTGATCTTTAAAACCAACAGCTTGTATATATTGAGTGGCACTTTTACGTAAAGCTCTCATTACATACTCGCTACCGTTTTTATCTTCTAGTCGTAATGATTTTGACTGATTTCCTCCACCTTTTCTAATTGGTGTTAAACCGCCTATTAACGTGTCTAAAGTAACCGTTTTTGCATTTATTTTAGTTCCATAATATTTTCTGTAATGATCTCCCCAAAATAGTTTAAATACTTTATTTTTAGTAACTTCTTTTTCACTGTAAATAGAAGATTTTTTATGTGTTGGAAAGTTTTTAGGATATTTTAAATTATTCTTTTTTAAATTGGATTTAAAAATTTTAGTACTGTAAATTAAATCTTGTTGGTTCAACTTCTCTTTATAGAAAAAAACTTTAGAAGCACCATCTTTGTATATTTCAACTTTTGCATATCCCAAACCTCCATAAGAGAATTTACTGCCATTAATTGTTCTTACCGGGTTTATTTTAGAGCCACCGCCGCTAACAATTTGAGGTTTATTATCTTTTTCTATGTATTGTAAATTGTGCTCGTGACCCGAAACAAATATAGCCTTTGGTGCTTTTTGAGAAATAGTAACAATTCTTTTTTTGAGATCTAAATACAAAGGATTGTTCATGTCTTGTGGAGAAATACCACTTGTTTTTCTTAAAATATTAGCTATAGTGCCAATAATTGGTAACGGAATTTTATTATGAACAGGGTACAATTGTTGTTTTAATGAAGATTGTCCACCGTGATTACCGTTTGAAAACATTGGATGATGTAATGCTATTAAAACAGTTTTATCAGCATTTTTTTTAATTAAACCTTCAAACTCATCAAAGAATTTTTCTCTGGTTTTTATTTCACAATCATCATTCATTGTTGGGTTTTTATTCCAATCTTCTAAATACCATTGGGTATCTACAACTAATAAAACAATGTCTTTTGAAATTGTAACTTTTTCGAGCGGACAACCGTTTTCAGGAAGAAATGAACCTTTTCCTAATTTTTCAGTAATATAATCTTCTTGTCGCTTTAAACCGTTTATTCCATTTGAATAGTAATCGTGATTTCCTGGAATAAAAATTGTATTTCCTTTAAAATCTTCAACTATTTTAAGTTGTACATTTAATTTATGCTCTGCAAGTTTTCTATGTGAATGTTCTTTTTTAGGCATTCCTTTTTCATAAATATTGTCACCCAAAAACAATACAGTTGATTTTTTTGAAGCATTTTTTAATTCACTTTTTAAACTGTTTAAATGATTTAACGATTCGTTTAAATTAGCGTCTCCAGCATCGCCAATTAAATAAAAAGTATGTTCAATTTCAGCATCATATTTTTTTAGATTTGCGTTCCAATTATATTCATTAATTTTATAATTTATGTTATAAGTTGCACAATTATAGAAGGTTAAAAGCGTGATGGTTAAAATTATAATTTTAAAAAAATTATGTTTCATAGAGTGTATTGTCAATAAACTCTAAATGTACAAAAAAACATGTATTTTTGAATAAATTAGTTTTTGATATGTTACACACTAAATTATTTATTGAGGTAAGAAAATTTATATTTGAAAGCTTTAAAAAGGAACTTGCTCCACAGATAGTATATCATAATTTTACGCACACAGAAGAAGTTGTGAATGCAGCTTATGAAATTGGGCAAGCAGAAAATATTTCAGAAAAAGATCTAGAAGTTTTATTGCTAGCAGCGTGGTTTCATGATGTTGGATTTATAAAAAGTTTAGAAAATCACGAAGAAAATAGCAAAGAAATTGCAATTGCCTATTTAAAAGAGATTAATTATCCTGAAGATTTAATAGCGAAAGTTTGTAAAATTATTGATGCTACAAAAATGCCTCAGGAACCAACAACTCTGCTAGAAAAAATAATTTGCGATGCCGATTTGTTTCATTTAGGTACAGAAAATTTTAACGAGAGATCTAATTTATTGCGAAGCGAATGGGAAAGTTGTAATAAAAAAAGTTTTTCTGATATTGAGTGGATCGAACAAAATGAAAAATTTATTGGAAAACATACATTTTTTACAGATTATGCTTTTAAAAAACTGAATAATCAAAAAGTACAAAACTGGTTAAAAACCAAAAAAGATATTAAAAAAACGATTTCCAAAAAAGCGGAACTTGAAGAAAAAAAGACCTTAAAAAAAGCCGAACTTAAAAGGAAAAAAGATAAAGATGAAAGACCAGATAGAGGTATAGAAACAATGTTTAGGGTTACTCTTAAAAATCATATTAAACTTAGTGATATTGCAGATACAAAAGCAAATATTTTATTATCTGTAAGTGCTATTATTTTGTCAATAGCACTTTCATCCTTGTTTCCAAAATTAGATAAACCAAGTAATTATTATTTAATTTACCCAACGTTAATTTTTCTTTTTATAACTGTAGTTACTATGATTTTTAGTATTTTATCTACAAGGCCAAAAGTAACTTCTGGAGAATTTACACAGGAAGATATTGTTAAAAAAAAGGTTAATTTATTGTTTTTTGGAAATTTTCATAAAATGTCTTTAGAAGATTTTCAAGATGGAATGCAAGAAATAATGAAAGATCGTGATTATTTATATAAATCTTTGATGAAAGACTTGTACTTTTTAGGATTGGTTTTAGAAAAAAAATATAGACTATTAAGAATTGCTTATACTATTTTTATGGTTGGTATTGTTATTTCTGTTGTAGCTTTTGTTATTGCTTTTAAGCTTATGCAAAATGGTTAATTATTGTCTATAATATTCATTAATTCTTTTAAGGTAATGTTCTTATTAGAATTTGTGTTGTAATTAACTGCAACTCTAAGTGCTTTTAGTCCAGAAATACCTTGTAAGTTTTCCAATTCTAAATTTTCAATCTCTTTTAATAAAAAGTTGTTAGATTGTAAAAATTTAATGTGTTTTATATAGCCATTCATATCTTTTTGATGACTGTAAACAATAGCAATTTTTCCTGGTTGCGTTAATCTTTCATTGGTGTTTTTAATTTTTATTTTATCAATTCGTTTTTTAATAATTTCATAACGAATATTGTAAGCTCCATCTACATCAAACTTTTTTTCATCCATCCTAAATTTAATATCTAACGGATTGCTATGCACTAAAATTAATGATGCAATTTCTAACGGATGTTCTAAAATGTTTTTTAATTCATGTGCTTTGCGTTCTACTTCACACATCATTTGTAATTGCCAAAGACGTAAGTTTTCTAAGTATAAAGTGTTGTAAGTGTGGTTTTTAACTAGCGATTGTCCGATGTACATATTATGGTCAATTCCATCGGTTTTATAACGTTCAAAATAATGAGGAAACATTGCCTGAGCTTCTTCTTGTTTTGTATCTATAAAACTAGCTAAAGTTTCATTAAGAATATTTACACTTTCATCGTATTTTTTTCGTTTGTTATAAATTACATGAAGCTTATTATCAATTTCATTCATATAATTGGAGATGGCTTCTTTAAAGCTGGAATCCATAGTTTTTAAATGATTGAAAACAGGATAAATATCCTTTTGAAGAAAATCGGTTAGTGTATTTTCGTCACCAGAGCTTAAACCTTTCCTAATATTTTTTTGGCACTCATCAATTCTAAACAACAAATCGTTATAAATAGGTAGTTTGTATTTTTCAAAAGCTTTATTAATAATTACCTGAGCTAAATCTAATTGTTTAATTAAATCTTCTTGAATTGCATTATTTCTTGCAGTTGAAGAACCTTTTATATCACTTTGACCATATAGCGGAATTACATTTTTAAAAACAATATCAGTTAAACTATTAACTTTTGAGTGATTTATTTCAGATTCAAATAAAATATCTTCTACGGCTTCATAAAACTTCCATTTTACTGAAGGATGTAATGCTGTATAATTTTCTTGAATAATAGATTCTAGTTTTGTTTCATATTCATCCATAAATCTACGAATGGCAATTTTAAAAACTGGAATAACACCTTTTAGTTTGCTGGCGCTTATAGAATTAAGTTCATATTTTTTAGTTGAAGCAATTTCTAAAACATTTAATAACCCTTCTTTTATCTTTAGAGGAATTAAAATTATACTCTCAATATTGTGTTTTTTTAAGGCTTTATAAAATTCATTATAATTGGTTGCTACTCCGTATTTTTCCATATCAGAAAATGAAACGGATTCACCTTTTTCAAATAAATTTTGGAAGACTTTTGAACAA
>Ga0193954_1000147_pt1 | contig 41717 bp, 43 predicted proteins | sample BB_5_MG_FD_140340 | JGI IMG/M metagenome (GOLD analysis project Ga0193954, IMG submission 140340) | Microbial mat bacterial communities from the Broadkill River, Lewes, Delaware, United States - BB_5_MG | ecosystem: Environmental > Aquatic > Freshwater > River > Microbial mats | place: USA...
ATTTCTGGGTATCTTTTTACTTTTATTTATATAGACTTTTATTGAAATACATACTTAGCTTAAATCTTATTTCATATCTTACTTTCAACTTATTTGCTCTTTTTATTTCTTAATTTGCTTATTATAAATAGTATTTTTAAGAGTAATAGATTATAGAGTATATATTAAGTATAAATAAAATAGATGAATAAAAATTAAACATAAAAAAAGGCCCGATAGAATCGGACCTTCTGGTAAGAAAAGTAGAATCTACAGTCTAGACTCGTATCGTCTAAGCATGTATAATCTCTTAAGCATTTTCTTTCTAGCGTTTATTTTTTGTTTTTTTCTGATCTCTGTCATTGGTTCAAAAAATCTTCTAGCTCTTGTTTCAGTTACAATAAGATTTCTATCACATTGCTTCTTAAAACGTCTGTATGCTTCGTCAAATGATTCACTATCTTTAACTTTAATGCCTGGCACTAAAATCACCCACTTTCTTTTTAAATTTTAGGGTTGCATTATATTTAAACTTTACTTAATTTTTATTTAACTAACTTTTGAATATAATAAATATAAGAAAATAAAGGAAATATTATGACTTTAACACATTTAGATGATAATAATAGACCAAAAATGGTTGATGTTTCAGAAAAAAATGAAACACATAGAATTGCAATTGCTACAGGACAAATAAGTATGTCTCCTGATGCATACACTGCTATTGTTGATAATACATCTAAAAAAGGACCTGTTATTCAAACTGCAGTAATTGCAGCTATTATGGGTGTTAAAAAGACAAGTGAACTAATACCTATGTGTCATCCCTTATTATTAAGTGGAATTAACTGTGATGTAGAAGAATTACCAGAACTTCCAGGTTTTAAATTAAAAGTTACTGCAAAGTTAAATGGACAAACTGGAGTTGAAATGGAAGCATTGACAGGAGTATCTGTTGGACTACTAACAATTTATGACATGGTAAAAGCAATTGATAAATCTATGATTATTTCTAATGTACAACTGGAGACAAAATCTGGTGGTAAAAGTGGTGTTTTTAAAAGGAGTTAATAAATGATTGATTTAAGTAAAGAAAAATTAGAACTTGATTATCCATGTAATTGGACTTACAAATTAGTTGTAAAAGAACAAATAAATATTAAAACTACAGTAAAAGAAGTAGTACTTAAAAGGGAACACTCTATTGTTGAATCAAAAACAAGTAAAAAAGGTAAATTTAAAAGTTACACTTTGGAACTATTAGTTCATAATGAAGATGATAGGAAAACTTTATTTGAAGTTTTAGGTCAACATGATAATATTAAAATGGTACTTTAATTCGTGTCAGAAATAAATAGAAGAAAAATTCTTCAACTAACTACGCTTTCTGCAGTTACTTTATCGTCTACTTCAAATTTATTTGCAAATGATAAAATAGTTACAAGTGAAGATTTATATATTTCTAAAAAAGATCATGAAGTATTCCAATCAGTTAGAAATAAATTGAAATTAGTACAAAGACATATTGGTTATGGTAATTTTAATGTTATAAGTTTTGATACAATGTTAAGTATTTCAAAAAGAGCTTCAAATATTGAAGAATTCACAAAAGAAGAAATAAGTTTTTTAGAGTTTATTTTTTATTATAATCCTTCGGCACATGGTTTTTTTGGAAAAAGAATAAGTAACAATATTACGGAGACTATAAATAAGAAATTAATAATTAAAATACCTTATACTGGACATTATTTATTTAAAGGTCATGCTGAGAAAACTTATTATGAAATGAAAAATGATGTAGGAGATTCTCTTACTTTAACATCTGGAATTAGAAGTATTGTAAAGCAAACAAAACTTTTTCTTGATAAAATTCATAGAACGAATGGAAATATTACACAGGCATCAAAATCTCTTGCTCCTCCAGCATTTACTTATCATACTATTGGAGATTTTGATGTTGGAAAAAAAGGCTTTGGACATGCAAATTTTACATTGAGATTTGCTAAAACAAAAGAGTTTAAAAAAATACAACAACTAAAATATGTTGATGTTAGATATACTATAAATAATAAGGATGGCGTTAGGTATGAACCTTGGCATATTACAACTATTTAGAATTTTATTAATATTTATTTTTCTACAAAATTTAAATGCTGATGTAAAGAGTTTTGATTTTGATTTTATCAAAAAAGGTGAACAAGATGATAACACTTTATTAATTATTGGTGGAATTCAAGGTGATGAGCCAGGAGCTTTTATGGCGGCTTCTTTAATTGCTACTCATTATGATATTAAAAAAGGTTCAGTTTGGGTAATACCAAATTTAAATTTTTATTCAATTATTAAAAGATCTCGTGGTCCTTACGGTGATATGAATAGAAAATTTGCTGCTCTATCAAAAAATGATCCAGACTATAATACAGTTGAAAGAATTAAAAAATATATTAAGTCAGAAGAAGTAAAGTTAATTTTAAATTTACATGATGGAAGCGGATTTTATAGAGAAAAATATATTAACAATAAAATGTCTCCTAGACGATGGGGACAATGCTCAATTGTTGACCAGTCTAAATTAGATATAGATAGGTATGGAAATTTAGAAGAGATATCGTCAAAAGTTGTTGAAGGGATAAATACTAATCTTATTAGGGAACGTGATGTTTATCATGTTAAAAATACTAAAACTAGACTTGGTGATAAAGAGATGGAGAAAACTCTTACATATTTTGCTATTAACAATGGTAAAGCAGCTTTTGCAAATGAAGCAAGTAAAGAACTTAATTTACAAGAGAGAGTATATTATCATTTATTAGCTATTGAAGAGTATATGAAGATTATGGGAATTGAATTTGAAAGAAAATTTGATATTTCAACAGTTGAAATTAAAAGTGTAATTGATAATGATATTTTTATCTCTTTTTATGATGAGAAAATTAAATTGCCACTTAGTAAAGTACGAAAACTTTTAAGATACTTTCCTATTAACAAAGATGGGGACTTAGTTTTTACAGCATCAAATCCTTTAATGACTATAGTTAAAGAAGGTAAAGAGTACATTATTCATTATGGGAATAGAAAACTTGCTAAACTTCATCCCGATTATATAAAGTTTATTGAAGATGAAAGAGATATCAATATATCTATTGATGGTGTTAAAAAGAGTATTAAATTTGGTGATATAGTTTATGCGAAAGATAGTTTTAATATTGAAGAAGTTTCAGATTTACGTGTAAATGTAATCGGTTATGTGAATAAAAAACATAAGAATGAAGTAGGTATTAATATAAATAAAAAAGATGTGGCTAAAAGATTTTCTATTGATAAAAATGGAAATTTATTTAGAATTGAATTTTATCAAGGTGATAAATTTGCTGGTATGGTTCTTTTAGGATTTGAAAAATAGAGTATTTTTATACTCTATTTAAAAAAAACTAATTCTTTTTTAATTTTTTCTTGATTTAATTTTTTACAAGCAGTTTTATAAATTTCATTAATTCTTTCTTCATCATCATTTACTATAGTTTTTACTTCATCTAAAGCTTTTCCTTCTGAAAATGCTACGAAAACTTTGAATTCTTTTTTTGTAAATTTCTTTTTTAATACTTCTATTAGTTCCTCTTCATCTTTTAATGTTCCAACTAATTTGTCTATATTTAACTCAATTGCTTCTGTAAAGTTCATGTTTTTCCTTTTAATTATTTAGCCAATCTTCCATGTTTTCAATATCTTCATATGAAGTTAAATCTAACATTATTGGTGTTATTGAGATGTAATTTGCTTTTATTGCTTCAAAATCACAAGTTTTATCTTTTGACTCTTTCCAAATTAATGGATGTAGTCCTACCCAATAAAACTCCTCTCCTCTAGGGTTATGATGCCTATGTGTATCATTACCATACTCTCTATACCCAGCTTTAGTGATTTTAATACCTTTACACTCTTGGGGTTTTATTGGTGGGATATTAACATTTAAAAACTTTCTTTCCTCTAATGGAAAGTTGTTATCTAATATTTTCTTTGCTAATGAGGTAATTGTTTTGTTTGCAAGTGCAAAATCCCATCCATTTTTTATATCATTACAGCCTTTTTTACATACTTGAGATATTGCAATTGATGGCACTCCTTGTAAAACTGCTTCCATTGCTGCTGCTGCTGTTCCGCTATAAGTTATATCTTCACCCATATTTGCACCAGTATTAATACCACTTATTACTAAATCAGGTTTATAACCATCTTTAAAAAGATTGTTTAAAGATATAAAAACACAATCAGTTGGACTTCCATCATCTACTCTATAATAATCATCATCTACTTTGTCAAGTCTTAGAGGTCTATCAAGTGTAAGTGAGTGTCCACATGCAGATTTATTCTTTGCAGGTGCTACTATAATAAGTTTTGCAATTGGTCTTAGGGCTTCAATTAGAGCTTTTAAACCAACGGCATCAAAACCATCATCATTTGTTAATAAGATTTGTTTCATGATACTACAAAAGCTCCTTCTATTTGGTGGATTAAGTTTTCAACATTTGAAGTTACTTTAAAACCACTTTCTAATTCAATGTCTGCAAGTTTTGATTTAACTACAATTTTTAAGTCTCTTTTACCTTGATTATTTGCAACAATTTCAAAAAGTTTAAAAATACTTCTATCTTGATTTACAAAAGGTATAGCAACTGTAAGTGGTGGCTCAATTACAGCTTGTTGTTTTGTTTTAATTTTTTCTTTTTTTGCAGCTTTTAAATCTTCAATTTTTATGATATTCATTCTTGTAAAGTTTTCATCTTTTGAAATTTTTACTTTAAAAGCAATTGGTTTTTCTAAATCAAAATCATCTTCAAGTTCTTTAATTCTATCTTCGAATAATAAAAGTTCAATACTTCCATGTAAATCCATAATAGAAGCAATTCCAAACTTATTACCTTTTTTTGATATCTTTGTAACAATATTTTCAATTTTTCCAACAAATAAGGCTTGTGAACCATCTGCTAATTCATCAATTTGAGATGAAAGTGTATATTTAATTTGATCTAATTGTTCTCTATATTCATCAAGTGGATGTCCTGATACATAAAATCCTAAAGATGCTTTTTCAAACTCTAAAATCTCTTTTGCTTCATACTCTTCAAGTGGTTCTAATTCAATATCAATCTTTGTAAGTTCTTGAGAATCTCCAAAAAGAGAACCAGTTGCCATCTTCTTTGCTTTCATAGAGTTTGCAACACATTCAGATATTTTTTCTATTTGCTCTAACATTGCTCGTCTTGAGTATCCAAAACTATCAAAGGCACCTGTTTTTGTTAAAGATTCTATTACTCTTTTATTTACTTTACTTCCATCAATTCTTGAAATAAAGTCAGATAAATCAGTAAAATCTCCACCTTCATTTCTAGCGTGAATAATTGATTTAATTGCAACATCACCAGCACCTTTTACAGCACCCATTCCAAACATTACAACTTCTTTACCATCAAGATTTGTTGCTGAAAATACTAAATCTGATTTATTAATATCAGGTGGGAAAAGGTCAAGTTCTAATCTTTTAACTTCATCTACATACTTTACAACTTTATCTGTATTATCTTTTTCAAGTGTCAATAATGCTGCCATAAATTCTGATGGATAATATGCTTTTAAATATGATGTGTAAAATGTTACAAGTGCATAGGCTGCTGAGTGAGATTTATTAAATCCATATCCAGCGAATTTTACAATAAGGTCGAATAGTTCTTCACAATGGGCTCTATTATAACCTTTTTTAACTCCACCGTCTGCAAATTCACCTTTTAATCTATCCATCTCTTCAACAATTTTTTTACCCATGGCTCGTCTAACTAAGTCGGCACCACCAAGTGAAAAACCACCTATTGTTTGCACAATTTGCATAACTTGCTCTTGATAAACAATAACCCCATATGTAGGTTTTAGAATTGGTTCAAGTGGTGCAGTAAATTCATCGTAGAAATAGTCAATTTTAGCACGACCATGTTTTCTATCGATAAAGTCATCAAGCATCCCAGACTCCATAGGACCTGGTCTATATAATGCTAGAACGGCAATAATATCTTCAAAGTTATCGGGTTTTAATCTTTTACATAAATCTTGCATACCATCGGATTCTATTTGGAATAGTCCAATTGTATTACCTGTTTGGATTAGGTCATAAACACCTTTGTCATTTACATCTGCTGTTAAGAAATCGATTCTTTTCCCATGTCTTTTTTCAATAAGTTTTAATCCCTCTTCAATAACTGTTAGAGTCTTTAAGCCTAAGAAGTCAAATTTAATTAAATCCACGTCCTCAACATATTTACCGTTGTATTGAGTGGCTAGTGTATCTAGTCCCGAGGGTTTAAATAAAGGTGTTTTATTCCATAAGGGTTCATTTGAAATTACAACACCCGCTGCGTGAGTTCCTGCATTTCTATTTAGTCCTTCCAGTGCTATTGCATATTCCCATACACGTGCAGCTTGTGGGTCTGCATCACAAAGTTCTTTTATTTTTGGTTCTTTTTCCCAAGAGTTTGTTAAATCAATTCCTAATTCATCAGGGATAAGTTTTGCCATAGCATCTGCTTTAGAATAAGGCATATCAAGAACTCTAGCTACATCTCTAATAACACCTTTTGCAAGTAACTTACCAAAGGTAATAATTTGTGCAACATTTGCTCGTCCATACTGCTCAACAACATAATCAATGATTTCACCACGTCTTGCTTGACAGAAATCCATATCAATATCTGGCATTGAGATTCTTTCAGGGTTTAGGAATCTCTCAAATAGTAAACCATAAGGCATTGGGTCAATATCCGTAATTTCAAGTGAAAAGGCAACCAAAGAACCAGCTGCTGAACCTCGTCCAGGACCTACAGGAATTTTCATCTGTTTTGCAACGATTACGAAATCCCAAACAATAAGCATATATCCAGGGAACTTCATGTTGTTAATAATATCGATTTCAACTTGCAGTCTATCTTTGTACTCTTGATGCTTTGATTCATCAACAATTTGAAGCCTTTTTTCTAGCCCTCTCCAACATTCATCAATAAATAAAACCTTATCATTTTCTAATGAGTATTCTAATTCAGGCTCAGGTAAAGTTAAATTATTTACTTCAGATTTTTGACGTGTAAATTTAAAGTTTGGAGGTGTTGGGTCACCTAATTTAATCTCTAAATTACATTTATCTGCAATTTCTTGTGTTGCAGTAATTGCTTCTGGAATATCTGCATATAATTTTGCAATTTGCTCTGGTGTTTTTAAATAAAATTCATGAACACTATGTCTTAATCTATTTGGGTCATCATAAAGTTTATTCATTGCTATACACATGAATGCTTCATGAGCATCGGCATCTTTTTGATTTAAGTAGTGTGTATCATTTGTAGCAACTACTTTGATATCAAGTTCATGTGCTAGTTTTAAAATTTGGTCATCAATAAAGTGTTGGTCACCAATACCATGCCTCATAATTTCTAAGTAAAAGTCATCTCCAAAGATCTCTTTATATTCTAATGCCGCCTCTCTTGCACCTTCATAACCTCTTGCTCCATTTTTAACATTTCTCTCATTTTGTAAGTTTAAATGCCAGTTTACTTCACCTTGCAAACAAGCAGCAGAACAAACTAAGCCTTCTGAGTTTTCACGTAGTAATTTTTTATTTATTCTTGGATAGTAGTAAAAACCATGCATATAAGCTTGAGAACTTAAGAACATTAAGTTTTTATATCCTGTTTGATTTTTAGCATATAAACATAAGTGAAATCTTTTTCTTGTTGTTTTATCTCCAACTTCTTCATTATTGTGAATGTATGCTTCCATTCCAATAATTGGTTTGATTCCTTCTTTTCTCATTGCATTATAAAAATCAATTGCTCCAAAAAGATTACCATGATCTGTCATGGCAACTGAAGTCATTCCCATTTCTTTTACTTTTTTAGCTAAGGGTTTGATTTTATTTGCACCATCAAGTAATGAATATTCTGTATGTAAGTGTAAGTGCGTAAATTGTGGTGTTGTAGACATATATAAATCTTTATAATAATTTTTATTTTTTAATAGATTATAGTATATCTAAAAAATGATTTTGTGCCTCTTTAAAACCTAATTTAAAACACTCGTCAATCTCTTTAAAAGTATAAAGTGAGAAGTTTCTAATATGCTTACTTCCTAAGTAAAAATGGGTATTTTCAATTGAATATTTATGGTTTTCATAAAGCTGTTTAAAAACTCTTTTTTTCATAATCTTCACTGGATTTAATCTCAAAACAGAGTTTGAATATCTTTTAGGAAATAAATCAACTGAAAAGATATCATAGTTTAGATTTTCTAAGGGTTTAATAGGAACATTATCAAATAATCCACCATCAATTAAATACATATTTTTATATTTTACAGGTTTAAATAAAGGAATAATAGCACTTGAAGCCATGCATAAAGTTATTGTATCTCCATTATTAAAATAATGCAGTTTTTTTTCTTTTACATCGTATGCATTTACAAAAACGGGTTTTGGAATATCTTCAATTTTTGAAATGGGGAGTAGTTCTTTAATGATTTTATTTGAAGTATCGATTTTTAATAAACCATTTTTAAAATAGTTGAATTTTAAGGCTTGCCTTATATCTTTTGAAGAGAATATTTTCAACTGTTCTTTTGCACTTATTCCACTTGCATGTGAGCATGAAATAATACTTCCAATTGAAGAACCACTATAAGCTTGTATCTCAATTTTGTTTTCTTCACAAAAATGTAAAAATCCTAAGTGAAAAGCTCCACGTGCTGCTCCTCCACCTAATGCTAGTGCTAAATTCATTTATCTTGCCAATTTATTATTTTAAATTCACCCTCATAAGTTTCTACTATCGCCGTACATGATTCTACCCAATCACCACAATTTAAATATTCTATAGAGTTTATATCCCTTATTTCTGCTTTATGAATGTGTCCACAAATAATACCATCATATCCTTTATTCTTTGCATGCTTAGATAGGACAGTTTCAAAATCATTTATAAAAGAAATAGAAGTTTTAACATTATCTTTTACATATTTTGATAAAGACCAATATTTTTGTATTCCAACTTTTCTTCTTAGAAAGTTTAATGCAGAATTTAAATGAAGTAATAAATCATATCCATAATCACCAAGTATTGCTAACCATTTTTTTGTTATTGTTATTGAATCAAAGAAATCACCATGTGAAATATAGTACTTTTTCCCAGTTATTCCTATATAATCTAATTCATTTGTAATATTTAATGAATCTCCTAAAGTTAGCGGAACAAAGGGTCTAATAAACTCATCATGGTTACCAGTTATAAAGGTTACCTTTGTTCCCTTTCTAGCTTTTTTTAATACTTTTTGAATTACATCTGAATGTGTTTGTGGCCAAACAAATTTTCTTTTTATTGCCCAACCATCAATTATATCACCAACTAAGATTAGATTTTCACTCTCATTATGCTTTAAAAAATTTAAGAGTTCTTTTGCTTTTGAAAACTTTGTACCTAGATGTATATCTGAGATAAATATGCTTTTATATTTCATAAAAATATAATATAAAAATATGATTACAATTGAATAACAATATTATTATATTTCAAGAGTATGTAAGTAAAGTTTAAATAAAATTTAAAGAATCAGTAAAAGGGGATTTTAATGTTTAAAAGTATTTCTAAAGTAGGTATAACTGCTACATTAACTGCATTTGTTATATCTGGTTGTACATACAAAAATGAGATTACAAGTACAACAGTTGATGGTGAAGTTTTAAAAGAATATAACAAGGTACAAACTACAAAACAACATCTTGAAATTGCAGAAGATAAGCAAAGAAATGTAACAACACAAAAAACATTAGAAGGTACAATTTCCTCACTAGCCACTCAAATGATGAGAAATAAAAAGATGACTACAAACAAACCTGTACTTATTACTTCATTTGTAAGACTTGATTCTTTCAAAAAAACTTCAGAATTTGGAAGAATTGTTAGTGAAAGTATGATTGATGAGTTATCAAATAGAGGTTTTAATATTATAGAATTTAGAGGTCAAATGGCTGTTTCTGTAAATGATAAAGGTGAATATTTTATAACAAGAAAAACAAATAGATTAAAAGATAAAGTACCAAATACTTATGTAGTAGTAGGAACATACTCAAGACAATTTGGAAAAGTAATGTTAAATGCTAGAGTTATTGATAATGTTACTGGAAAAATAATCTCAAGTTCAAGATCTACTTATAATCACGGATATAGAAACGATTGTATGTTATTTAAAGATTGTAGACCTGCTAGGACTATAAATATTATAAAAGAACGATAATTAAATGGCTTATAGTTTTTCAAAAATTATAAAACATTTTGCCCTTTTTTGTTTTATAATTTTATCTTTTACTTCATGTACACACAAAAATCTAATAAATGGAACAAATGATTTTCACTCACTAGTATCTCAATTAGTAGATGATTCTGCTAAGAAAATACAAAAACACACAATGCTTGATGATATTGTTTTGGTATCTGATTTTGTAAATCTTGATAAGTTGAAAAATAGATCCGAATTAGGTTTTTTATTATCTGATATTTTAAAAGATAAATTAGTCTCTTTAAATATTTTAGTACGAGAAGTTGAGTTTGGAAAAGAGTTTGAATTAGGTCCTAGTGGTTTTAATCTTTTAACAAGAGATCAAAGTAAAATAGTTTCAAAGGTAGTAAAAGAAGAGAAATATGCTGTTGTTGGGACATATTCAATTACAAGTAGAAGCTTAAATTTATTTATAAAGTTAATCGATATTAGAACAGGTCATATTTTAGCATCTTCATATGAAAGAACTGCAATTGATGAAGAGATTTTACAACTTGAAGGAAGTGATCAACCTGTGATTCGTCCTCATGTTGTATTGTAGAGATACTAAAGTTTTACTAAAAAATTATCTCTTGAATTAAAAATTGGGGAGTAACAACTCCTCTAAACTCATTTTTATTAACAGAAACAATTAAATCAAAACTACTTGGCAAATTAATATTTGAATCATTAAATTTTATAGCTTCAAATATTACACCCTCACAATTAAGTGTTAGTTTCATATGATTTTTATCTTTTCCCATTAAATTACTTTTTACAACAGAAACTTGTGATACTTTAAAAATAGGTTTATGGTTTTCTAATCCATAAGGTTCAAATCTATCTATAATATCTAAAAACTCTAAATCAACAGATGCTACATCTAATTCACCTAAAGTTATTGGGTCTATATGTAAATCATCTTTGAACTCTTCTAGCTCTTGATTTATCAAAGCTTTAAAATCTTCTAGATTCTCTTCTTTTAGAGACAAACCAGCAGCATTTTTATGTCCACCAAAACCTAATAATAAATGGGATGCTTTAGTAATAATAGTATGGAGATTTACATTTGCATTTGCTCTAGCACTTCCTTTTGCAATTCCATTATTTAGTGAAAAAATAAAAGCAGGTTTTTTAAATCCATTTGAAAGTTTTGAAGCAACTATTCCAATAACACCTTCATGCCAGTCTTCACCCCAAACTATAACGGCATTATCTTCTTTGTTAGATTTACTTTGAGCTTTTTTAGTGATTTCTTCTTGTAGTGTTTTTCTATAATTATTTAACTCTTCTAATTCTTGTAAAGATGCATTTGCTTGGAAAGAACTTTTTGAAAGTAAGAATTCTAAGGCTGTACTTGCATCTTCCATTCTTCCTGCACTATTAATCTTAGGAGCTATAAAAAAGCCAATATCATCTGAAACTAAAGCTTGTTTACCCATAACTTCATTTAACTTCTTAAAGGCTTCTCTAGGGGATGTTTTAATTTTTTTAAGACCAAGTTTAACTAATGTATAATTAAGTGCTGTCATTGGCATAATATCTGCAATAATAGCAACACAAAGTAAATCTAAAAACTCTGTCATCTTTACATCTAAATTTAACTCTTTTTTAATTGCTGCACATAAATACCAAGCAACTTGAGCTCCGCAGATGTCTTTAAATTCAAAATTACAATCTTCTTGTTTTGGATTTATTATTGCATAAGCATATGGTATTTGTTCTCCAACAGTATGGTGGTCTGTAATAATTAAATCAATACCTTTTTCTTTTAATTTTAAAGCGGCTGGAACTGCTGAGATACCATTATCAACAGTAATTACTAAACCTGAATCAATCATATTTACAATTTTAGGAGATAAACCATATCCATGTTTAAATCTATTTGGAATTATATAGTCTATTTTGACATTAATCTTTTGAAAGAAATCAACCATAATAGTAGTAGAAACAACACCGTCTACATCATAGTCTCCTACGATTGTAATAGTTTCCTTATTTAGTATCGCAGTTTTAATTCTAGAAGTTGCTTTGTGAATGTCTTTGAAGTTATTGGGAGTTGGAATATCTGCAAGACGCGAATAAGGGCTATTCGAATGTCTTGCAGAAAGTAGTTCAAAAAGTCTATTTTTTGTAACTTTTGACATTAATCTTTTTTATTTGCTTGTTTTACAAATTCAAAGATAATCGGATTTGGAGTTTCTAAATGTGAAGTAAACTCAGGATGGAATTGAACACCTACAAACCATGGATGATCTTTGAGTTCAACTGCTTCAATTAATCCATTTGATTCTCCAGAAATTGTCATACCTGCATCTTCTAATACTTCTTTATATTTTGGATTTGCTTCATATCTATGTCTATGTCTTTCAAAATATATATCTTCATTTCCATAAGCTTTTTTAAGTTTAGTACCAGCTGCTGGAGTGAATGGATATTCTCCTAATCTCATAGTTCCACCCATTGGTGATTTATGAGTTCTTAATTGTTTTTGTCCACTTTGATCCATAAATTCATCAATTAAATAAATTAATGGGTTTTTAGTTTCTGTATCAAATTCAATTGAGTTTGCATCTTCTATACCTAATACATTCCTAGCAAATTCAATAACTGCTAATTGCATACCAAGACAGATACCTAAATATGGAACATTATTTTCTCTAGCATATTTAATCGCTTCAAGCTTACCTTCAACACCTCTATGCCCAAAACCACCAGCAACAAGTACTGCATCAGAGTTTCCAATAATATCATAAGCACCATGTACTTCAATTTTTTCACTATCACACCAATGAATATTTACTTTTGTATTTAAGTGTGCACCACTATGAATTAGTGCTTCAGTTAATGATTTATATGATTCTTTTAATTCTAAGTATTTTCCAACAAAGGCTATTGTTAATTCATCTTTTGGTACTAAAATATTTTTAACTAAAGTATCCCATTTTTCCATGTTTGGTTTAAATTTTACATTGAAATGTTCAGATAAAGGATTTAAAATTCCTTCTTTAATAAAGTGTAATGGAACTTGGTAAATAGATTGTGCATCACCAGCTTCAATTACTGCATTTCTATCAATATCACAAGACATTGCAAGCTTTTCTTTTAGGTTTTTAGGTAAGGCTTTTTCTGTTCTACAAACTAACATATGTGGAGTAATACCAATTCTTCTTAATTCTTGTACTGAGTGTTGTGTTGGTTTCGTTTTAAGCTCACCTGCAGCAGCTATATAAGGAATAAGTGTAACATGAATATTCATTGTATTTGTTTTTGGGAGTTCATGTCTAATTGCACGAATTGATTCCATAAATGGTAGACCTTCAATATCTCCAACTGTTCCACCAAGTTCAACTATTAAGAATTCATGACCCTCTGCTGCTGCATAAATTCTACTTTTAATTTCATCAACAACATGCGGAATTACTTGAATAGTTTTACCTAAGTAGCCACCTTCTCTTTCTCTTTTTATAACACTTTGGTAAACTTGTCCTGTTGTGAAGTTGTTTTGAGCTGTTAAAGTTGTATCAATAAATCTTTCATAGTTTCCTAAATCTAAGTCAGTTTCAGCTCCATCCGCTGTTACGAAAACTTCACCATGCTCTAAAGGACTCATTGTTCCTGGATCTACATTTAAGTATGGATCGATTTTAAGCATAGATACTTTAAATCCAGATTGTTTTAATATTGTTGCAATTGATGCTGCAGTGATTCCTTTTCCTAAAGAACTTAGAACCCCACCTGTTACGAAGATGAATTTAGTCATTTTAAAATACTCCAATGAAATTTGTTAGATAGATAATAAATATATTCGCGATTGTAGCTAGTTTTTGTTGATAAATAAGTTAAGTAAAGTATATTTTTAATTTAAGAGGAATGACAAGTTTATATTTTATAAACTTGTCATTTAAATAATTATTTTAATTTATCCATTCTTGGATAGATAAATACAGCTTTTCTAAATACTGTAACTTTTTCAGGATTTTCTTTTGCATAAGCTTTTAATGTTACTGTAATTGGTGTATCTTTTGTAGCATCATTAACTAATACTTTATTTGTTTCTAAAATTACAACTTTTTTTGCCATTTTTCCTGGACTTAAAGTAAATGGTTTAAATCTTTTAATTTTGATTTCTGGATGATCCATAACTTCTAAATTAAATGTTAATTTTTCTGATTCAGTATTTTGGAAAAGTAATAAGAAGTTATTAGTAACCACATTATTTTCTTTTATTTTATATAATTGAGTAGTTTTATTTACATTTAATAACATATACTCTTTTTTCCCACCCATTACAATTAAAAGGGCTACAACAATAATTAATGCAACACCATACATAATAGTTTGTTTTCTGAAAATCTTAGTTGGAATATCTTTTTTGATTGTGTTTGTACTTGACCATTGAACTAGTGATGGCTTACCAAGTTTACCCATAACTGTTGTACAGGCATCAACACATTCAAGACAGTTAATACACTCTAATTGAGTACCTTTTCTAATATCAATATGAGTAGGACAAACAGTTACACAAGCTTCACATGTTGTACATTCGTTTGTATCCATTGGTAAATCTTTTGCTTTGAAAATGATTTTTTCTTTATCTTCATTATAAATTTCTCCACCTCTATTTGTAGAGTAAATAGCTTGGTAAGTATCATCATCATATAAAACTGATTGTACTCTTGAATAAGGACAAATATAAATACAGAAATCTTCTTTTAACCAAACTGCGTCATATATAATAAAAGCAGCAATTCCTAATACAAAACCAATTAATACCATATGTTCAGTTGGGTTTTGTAAATATGAAAAAAAATCTTCAGGAGGAACAAAGAACCATAAAAAGTTAGAAGCTGCAAGAAGTGCCAAAGCTGACCAGATTAAAATTGCTACTACTCTTTTTGCAGCATTTTTTGGTTTTGAATAATCTGGATCTTTTTGCTTATTTTTAATTCTTCTTAAGCCTAATAATTTAGTTTCAATTAAGTCTCTATAAATAACTCTAAAAATAGTTTGTGGACATGCCCATCCACACCATGCTCTACCCCCAAGAGAAGTAGCAGCAAAAATTCCTAAAAATAACAGCATTAATAAAAATGGCATTAAATATAATTCTTGCATATCAAATGCAGTACCCATTAGGTGAAGTTGTTTTTTATCAAATGATAATAAAAATAAGTGGTTACCACCAATTGTTATAAATGGTAGTGAAAGTGAAACAATTGTTGCAATTACATAACCATAATATCTTTTTATTCTATAAGGAATCTTGTTTAAAAACTCATTTTTTTCTTTCATAAAAAAACCTTTTTGTTTAATTTAGCATATTATATATAAAGCAAACTTATAATTAACATAAACTTTTATAAGGAAAGCTTATGTTGTGAGTGTTTAATAATTTCCTACAAGCCTATTATACTCATCTATCTTCTCTTTTATTGTATGTACAATATTTTCTAAATTTGCATTATTGAAGTTTTTTATTTCAGGATAATCTTTTATAATTTCTTCAAACTCTTTTACAATTTGATTAAAATCTTTTGAATTGATAGTAGGGATATTTAATTTTGATATTAATTCATCATCATAAATTTTATCTTCTCTTTTAAATAATACTGGTTTATTTCCACAAGAAATAGATTCTAAAGCTGTTTGAAGTGAAGCAGTTAAAAGATGCTTAGAATTTTGAATAGTTTCAACATACTCTTCTTCATCTATTACATTGTTAAAATATTTTTTAAATATTTTTTCGTTTCCTAAAAAGAAATAATGACCCATTAAAAGATCTATATCTAAAGCTTGTGCTTCTTTTATATTTTCTAAAAATAGATTATTGTAATCATCATCTCCAAAAAACATAAGTTTTTCAATTGATGGGTTATCAATTTTTTTATACAGAGTTTCATCGACTACAATATTAGAGATGTCATTTTGTACAGAGTATAAAAGAGTACAAAACTCCTTCATATCATTGTGCATAAACTCATTTGTTTCATCAGTATCATATATAAGGATGTCTCTTTTTTCCATGATATTATAAAGGTTTCTTATAACATCAATATTTACATATTTTTTCACACCTAATAAATCTTTTGCAAATGCACCTGCTCTAAAATCACTTGTACACAATATTGGCTCAAACTCTTTTAAGGCATTTGCAATAGTTGCACATCTTTTTGTAGCTTCAAGACCAATTGCATGTCCACTTTTTGCATATAAGTAAACTTGCATTATTTTTCTTTCTTTTCTTGTTGTTTTAAATTGATATTTAAATGAATAATATCAATAGCAGATGGTGTAATTCCAGAAATTTCACTTGCATTAAATAGTGTAGGTGGCTTAAATTTTTCAAGTTTTTCTATTACTTCATTTGATAAACCAGGAATACCTTTAAAATTAAAATCTTCAGGGATTTTTAGTTTTAGCATTTTCTTCATTTTATCAATTTGTTTTTGTTGTTTTAAAATGTATCTGTAATATTTTGCTTCTATAATAATTTGTTCTTTTAAATAATCTTCAGTTTCAGCTAAACTTGGAACTAATTTATCAAACTTTTTGCTATTTACAGTGTTTCTCCCAACAATGTCAATTAAAAGTGATCTATCTCTAATTTTATCTTCACCAATTGATTCTAATAAGTCTAAGTTCTCTTTCTTTGAAGTGAACCATTCATTTGACATAAACTCAACAGCATCATTTAATGTTTTTCTTTTATTTTCAACTTTACTTATAGTTTCATTATCAATAAGTCCTAAATTATGACCATATTTTGATAACCTTAAATCAGCATTTTCTTCTCTTAATAACAGTCTATATTCAGCTCGAGAAGTAAACATTCTATAAGGTTCAGTAGTACCTTTTGTAACTAAATCATCAATTAAAACACCAATATATCCTTCATCTCGTCTAAGAATAAATGGTTCTTTACCATCAATTGCTAAACATGCATTAATACCTGCCATTAGCCCTTGAGATGCTGCTTCTTCATAACCTGTAGTTGCATTAATTTGCCCTGCATTGTAAAGGTTTTTAATCTTTTTAGTTTCAAGTGTATGTTTTAATTCTGTTGGGTCTACATAATCATATTCAATTGCATATCCGTATCTAATAATCTTTGCATTTTCAAGTCCAGAAATTGAATGAATCATCTCTTTTTGAACATCTATAGGTAAAGAAGTTGAAAGCCCATTTATATAATATTCTGTACACATTGAAGTTTGAGGTTCAAGGAATAATTGATGTCTATCACGCTCACTAAATCTATTTACTTTATCTTCAATACTTGGACAATATCTAGGACCACTTCCTTGAATTTGACCTGTAAAAAGCGGTGCTCTATCAAAGTTTGATCTAATTTTATCGTGAGTTTCTAGATTTGTATAAGTAATATAACAAGGGTATTGTGTTGGACTAAACTTTGATTTATCAGTTCTAAATGAAAAAGGAGATGGTTGTACGTCTCCACCATGAGCTTCCATATTTTCAAAATTTATTGATTTTCCATCAATTCTTGCAGGTGTTCCTGTTTTTAATCTTCCTACATTTAGTCCTAGTTCTTTTAATTGAGTAGATAAAGTTGAAGATGGTAATTCCCAAGCTCTTCCTGCATCATAAGTACTAGTACCTATATGAACTAAACCTTTCATAAAAGTTCCAGTTGTGATGATTACTTTTGAAGCTTCAAACTCTTCTCCAAGTTTTGTTTTTACACCATAAACTTCATTGTCATTTTTTACAAGTAGTGTAGATACTTCATCTTGGTAGATTTCTAAATTAGGAGTGTTATGACAAACTTCTCTCATATAAGCTCTGTATTTATCCATATCAATCTGAGCTCTACTTCCTTGAACAGCTGCACCTTTTGAGGCATTTAATATTCTAAATTGAATACCAGTTGCGTCTGTACATAGACCCATCTCCCCACCAAGTGCATCAAGCTCTCTTACTAAATGTCCTTTAGCAAGTCCTCCAACAGCAGGATTACAAGATGCTGCTCCTATTTGCTCAACTAACATTGTGATTAATAGAGTGTTTTTTCCCATTCTAGCAGCTGCTAAAGATGCTTCAATTCCTGCATGACCACCACCAACTACAATTACATCATATTTCATTTTTTGCCTTTTAAAACACTTGTATTAGATTTTAATAATCAAGTAGTTCTTTTTATTTTTTAGTGTGTATTATTTTTAATATTTATTAATGTTTGAATTTTTAAAAATAGATTTTAGTTCAATGTCAAAATTAGCTTCTTAACATATTTTAGATATTATACCTAAATTATATCAAAAGGTTTTTTAAGTGTTTACAGGTCTGATTAGAGAAATGGCAAAAGTTGTAAGTTTAAATAATAGTTTATTAACATTAAAAGCAAAATATAGTCCTAAAATAGGTGATTCTATTGCAATTAATGGAGCATGTTTAACTGCTGTAAAAGTTACAAAAGATACATTTTCTGTAGAAATTTCTCCAGAGTCTCAAAAGATTTTAGCTATGGAAAATTTTAAAAATGAAGTTCACATAGAACCTGCTATGATGATGGGTGATAGATTTGAAGGTCATATAGTTCAAGGACATGTTGACTGTTTAGGAACAATTAGTTCTATTAAAAACAATGGAAACTCAACAGATTTTTATATTTTGTTACCTTGTGAATATACGAAATTTATAATACCAAAAGGCTCAATTACTGTTGATGGAGTATCACTTACTGTTAATGAAGTTTTAAAAGATTCTTTTAGACTTACTGTAATTCCTCATACTATTAAAAATACACTATTTAAAACTTATAGTGTTGGTTCAAAAGTTAATTTAGAAACAGATATGTTTGCTAGATATGTTTATAATATGTTTAAAAACTCTAATGATTCAAAAATGTCATGGGATGATGTAGATAGAATTATGGCTAATTATTAAGAGTAATTTATTTTTTATTACTCTCTTTTTTAATTTGAATATTCTCTTCTTTCTTATCATGTGAATAATGTTTGTAAGTATAAAAATACTTCTTTTTTAATACATTTGCATAAGGTTTGATAATAGCAGTTTGCATATCAGGAAGTGAATTTTCTTCAACAATTCTACCAACTTTTAGCCCTTCAAAAAAGATATTATCCATTCCTGAAGTTATAACTTCATCACCTATTTTTATATCTGCCCAAATTGGGATATATTTAATTTGTAAGTTTTTACCATCTTTTGATGATGTAATAATTCCTGGAACTTTATCTTCACCAATAAAAACAGCATAAGAACACTCTTTATTTCCATTTAAAAGTGCTACTGATTTTCCATTTTCATTTATTACTATTCCTGCTGCATATTCTTCAGTAATTAAACCTAAAATTGAATCATCTTCTTTTTTCAGATCTAACCATACTTTTGTAAAATCATTAAAGTTTATATATGATAATACTTTTGCTAGATTAATATTAGGTTTTGTTTCATCTACATGCATTGTTACTACAAACTCTTTTATTGTATCGAGTTGTTTTTGAGTTGCTGTATATAAAATTTTGTATTGTTTTAATTCATCATTCTCAATACGTAACATTTCAATATTTCTTACTTGATTGAAGTATTTCTCTACAGTTGTAGATATTCCAATTACTTTATTAATATATGATAGTTTTAAGTCATTAAAAAAGGTAAAGTTTTTAATAATTAGCTTATCTATCTCAAAGAGATATAATAAGCCAACTAGTAGAAAAAGAATTATAAATAAGAATTTACGCATTAGTGATTAGTTTAAGTAAAGCATCCTCATCTAATACAGCACTAGTTCCATAAGCAACTGCTAATAATGGATCTTCAGCAACTTTAACTGGAAGTTTAATAATATCAGCTAAATAAATATCAAGGCCTCTAATTAAAGCACCTCCACCTGTTAAAATAACACCATTGTCAACAACATCACCTGCTAAATCAGGAGGCATTTGCTCTAATACAGAACGAACTGCTGATGCAATTTCTTTAAGTGGTTCTTTTATTGCAGATCTAACACCTTCGCTACCTAATTCAATTGTTGAAAGTAATCCAGAGTTATCTCTACCTTTAACTTTGATTTTTAGTTCTGTATCAAGTTTAATAGCAGTACCAATTTCAATTTTGATATTTTCAGCAGTTCTCTCACCTATATATAAATTGTAATTTTGCCTAACATGTTCAATAATTGATTTATCAAATTTATCACCAGCAATTTTTATAGATTTTGATAAAACTAGTCCCCCAAGTGATGTAACACCTATTTCAGTAGTACCTCCACCAATATCAACAATTACATATCCAGATGGATCTGATACAGGAATTCCCGCACCAATTGCAGCTGCCATTGGCTCTTCTACTAAGAATACTTCTCTAGCACCTGCACTCATTGCTGATTCTTCAACTGCTTTTCTTTCAACTTGTGTAATACCATATGGAATACAAATGATAATTCTTGGACGAATAAATGATTTTCTAGAATGTGCTTTTTCAATGAAGTATCTAATCATTCTTTCAGTCATCTCAAAATCAGCAATAACACCATCTTGCATAGGACGTACGGCTTGAATATTTAAAGGAGTCTTCCCAATCATTTGCTTAGCTTCTTGTCCAACTGCTAAAATTTTATCTCTACCATCTTTATCTTTTTGAACAGCAACAACTGAAGGTTCATTAATAATGATACCTTTTCCCTTTACTGAAACAATAGTATTAGCAGTTCCCAAGTCAATAGCCATATCACTTGAAAATAGGCCAATTAATTTATCTAAAAACACATGTCATCCTTTTATGCAACTTTTGGTTCTTTTAATTTTAGAACCACATCTTTTGTTATTGTTATTGTTTTATTTTTATAATCAGGTAAATCAAACATAATATCAAGCATAATATCTTCTAAAATTGATCTTAATCCTCTTGCTCCTGTTTTTCTTTCAATTGCAAGTTTTGCAAGCTCTTTTAAGGCAGTTTTTTCAAATTTAAGTGTTACATCATCCATTTCAAAAAGTTTAATATATTGTTTAATTAATGCATTTTTAGGTTCAGTTAAAATATGAACCATATCATCTTCTGTAATTTCATTTAAAGTTGCTAGCATATGAAGACGACCAATTAATTCTGGAATTAATCCATATTTAACTAAATCATCAGCTTCTACTTTTGTAATCAAGTTTTTATCTTTTTTACTACTTTTTGCTTCTTGATTAAATCCTAAAATATTAGCACCTTCTTTTTTCTTGATAATATCTTCTAAACCATCAAAAGCTCCACCACAAACAAATAAGATATTTGTAGTGTCAACTTGAAGTGCTTCTTGTCCTGGGTGTTTTCTTCCACCTTTAGCAGGAACATTAACAGTTGCACCTTCTACTATTTTAAGTAATGCTTGTTGAACACCTTCTCCTGAAACATCTCTAGTAATTGATCTGTTTTCACTCATTCTTGCTACTTTATCAATTTCGTCAATAAAGATAATACCTCTTTGAGCTTTTTCAATATCACCATCTGCTGCTTGAACTAATCTAGTGATTACATTTTCAACATCATCACCAACATATCCAGCTTCAGTTAAAGATGTAGCATCAGCAATTGCTAAAGGAACATCTAAATATTTTGAGATAGTTTGTGCTAATAATGTTTTACCAGAACCTGTTGGTCCTATTAATAAAACATTTGATTTACTTAATTCTGTATCATCATCTATTTCATGATGTCTAAAAATTCTTTTATAGTGATTATAAACTGCAACAGATAAAACTTTTTTAGCTGTATCTTGTCCAATTATATACTCATCTAAAATTGCTTTTAATTGAGAAGGTGTTCTTAATACTACTTCTTCTTTCTCAGCATTACTTTGATTTCCAACATTATCTTCTATAGGAAGACTACCACTCATAATATCGTTTGCTGCAGTTACACAAGCTTTACAAATAGAAGCATTATCTCCTGCAATTACTGGATTATCTTTAGAGTCAGTTGCTCCACAAAAGTCACATATAATTTTACTCATTTTCTACCTATTTATTATTTTCTATTGTAAGGAATACCACGTTTTGTATTTGCTACAAAACTTGCTAATTCTTTTACATGTTCATTTTCACTAGTTTCTAGTAATTCTTTTGCAACATCTGCTATTGGATTACCTGATTCAAAAAGTGCTTTATATGCACTTTTAATTGCATTAATATCAGCTCTATCTTTAAATCTTCTTCTTAATCCGTTTAAGTTAAGACCTCTTAAAACAGCTTTATTCCCTTCTGCTAAACAGTATGGAGGAATATCTTGAGCAACTGCTGAAGCACCTCCAACCATTACATGTGTTCCAATTTTACAAAATTGATGAATTGGAGTAAGTCCACCAACAACGACAAAGTCATCAACCTCTACATGACCAGCAAGTGTTGCACCATTTGCAAAAACACAATTGTTTCCAATAATTACATCATGAGCAACATGAGTGTAACCCATAAATAAGTTGTTGTTACCTATTTTTGTGATTGAACCACCACCAATTGTTCCTGGATTGAACAGTGTGAATTCTCTAATTTTATTGTTATCTCCAATAATTAGCTCTACATCCTCACCATTAAATTTAAGGTCTTGAGGTATTGTTCCAATTGCTGCATGAGAAAAAATATGATTGTTTTTTCCTATCGTAGTTTTCCCATCAATTACAGTATGTGAATCTACTACTGTTCCATCACCAATTGATACATTACTTCCAATAATGACAAAAGCACCAATAGTGATATTATCACCTAATCTAGCACCTTCTTCAATTATTGCAGTTTTATGTATATTATTCATAGTAAGCCTATTTGTCCACTATCATAGCTTTAAATTCAGCTTCAGCAGTTAGCTTACCATCAACATAAGCTTTACCACTTAACATCATTAAAGTATTTTTCATTTTGATTACTTCTAATTCGTAATCTAATCTATCACCCGGTTTAACAGGATTTCTAAATTTAGCTTTGTCAATACTCATGAAGTAGATTACTTTATTTTTCATCTCTTCTTCACTTAATTCTGAACTTTTAAGTGCTAAAATTCCACCAGCTTGTGCCATACCCTCTAGGATTAATACACCAGGGTAAATTGGATGACCTGGGAAGTGACCTTGAAATGCTGGTTCTGAAATAGAAATATTTTTGAAACCTTTTATAGTTTTTTTAAGTTCCATATCTGTGATTCTATCCACAAGAAGAAGTGGATATCTATGAGGTAGAATTTCTTGAATTTGTGTAATATCTAACATGTATTATCCTAATATTTTTTATTAATTAATGGTAAATATTATATCTAAAAAAAAATTAGTTTTGAATTATGCTTGCTACATTTTGAGAACTTCCATTTTGTAAGTATTCTCGTAGAGTTTGTGATTTTTCAAAAAATAACTTTTTATCCATTGTTTTATAATCATTTAGTAGGTTTTCAACTGTTACGTTTTCTTGTAAAAATTCTTTATGAATCTCTGTTCTTCCCATTTTATCAAAGAAAATATTTGCAAGTCCAACATGAGATAGTTTTACAAATCTTGAGCCAATAAAATAGTCAATTTTCTTTGCAATATATGATAGAGTAAAAGGAGTTCCAATAAGTGCAGCTTCAAGTGTTGCTGTGCCTGAACAAATAAATCCATATTCAGCTTCTTGAAGAGTTTTATGTGCTTGTGTTGATATTGTAAAGTCACTAATATCACCATAAGTTTTTTCGATATATTCTTTATCAAATTTTTCTGGAATAATTAAAATATGTTCTTTATTTGGTATTTTTTTTGCAAGCTCTTTAAAAATTGGCATATGATTTTTTATTTCAGTTTTTCTACTTCCTGGCATAAAAGCAATTTTTCCACTTGAGCTTAGCTCTTTTTTAAACTCTGAAATTTCATCTAAAAGAGGATGTCCTACATAAGTAATCTTTTCTTTATCAGCATACATTTCTTGCTCAAAAGGTATGATTGAACATAATTTTGTACAATATTTTTCTAGTTTTTTTACACGCTTTGGCTTCCAAGCCCAAGCTTGTGGCAAGATATAGTAAATAATGTCTTTATTAGGATATGTTGCCTTTAGTTTTTTTGCAAGTGGTAGGTTAAAGCCTGATGAATCCATAAGTAAAACTTTGTCACAATCACTTGCAAGCTCTACTAATTCATCTCGAAGTTTGAAGAAAAATCTTAACTTTTTTAAAGCATCTACAATTCCCATAATAGCTAAAGCTGTTAAATCATAAAGAGGATTTCCAAGCTCTTTATCAAATACCCCTACCATTTCTATATCATCATTAAAATATTTTTTTAACTCTTTTAAGTGAATATTTGAAGATGTCTCCATTGCGCAAACTAAGAGTTTCATACGATTTCTTCTCTTACATCATCGTAAGTTTCGGCATTTAGTTCAATCTCATATTTTGCATCTATTATTTCATCTAAAATTAAAATTGTACTCAAGTTAAATGCACTTTTTAAAATTTTAGAACGTACTTCTAGTTCTTCATCAAAAGAAGGAGGAAGATACATTAACTCTTTTACATTTTTATAACTTGTATTTGCAAGGGAATTAAACTTTTGAATTGAAATGATTTTTAATTCATCTCTATTTAGATAATTTATTCCATCTTTTTCATATTCAATTCGTCCATTAGTTTTATTTCTATTTATCATTGAATATGGTAGAACATATGAAGATACTATTTGTTTAGCTACTTTAACACGTGCGCTTAAAAGTCTGTAGTTTAAAAATCTATGTTTTACAATTTTATATTTTTCACCACTTGTTTCAAGAGCATTTCTTCTTTTATAAAGTTCTAGTCTTTCTTCAATTGATTCAGGTAATATTTGATTTGAAATTGGATTAAACATTTCATCCATGATTTTATCTTGAGCTTCTCTTTGCGCTGATAGTCCAAATAAACAACCACAATAATTTTGTCTATATAAAGAATTTTCTTTTACTTTTTTACCTTGTATTTCAGCACCATTTCCTGCTTTATAATCTCTATAAATAAACTCAATACCATGAAGTTTTTCTAAATTGTGACCAATGATGTCTAATTTTTCTTGAGATTTTTTTGGAGAGATTAAAAGAGTAGTTGTAAATTTATCATGACCTAATTCTTTTGCTTTAGCAACTGTATTATCAAGTCTATCATCATAACAAACCGTACATCTATCACCTTTTTCAGGAAGATGCTCCATTCCTTTAACTTTTTTAAGCCACTCTTCTAGGTTATAAGGCCCTTCAATAAGTTCAATACCAAGTTTTTGGCATGAGTACTCTACATCTAAATATCTAAGTCTATACTCACTATATGGATGAATATTAGGATCATAAAAGAATCCAACTAATGTTTCGTCTGGATATTCTTCCTGAACTCTTTCTAAAAAATAGTGACTATCTACTGCACAACAAATATGAACTAACAAAAAACGACCTTTGATTTTATAATTTATCAATATTATAGTAAAATATTTTAAAACAAAGGATTATAGATTAAAAATAGTATATTTTTTCTTGTAATAATTACTTCAATACTCTTTTTTTCAGCTTGTGCTACAAAGCAAATACTTCAAAGTTCAAGTGCAACAATTTTGATAAAAACACCGCAAATGAAATTTTATGATAAGGGTTTTATTTATAAATATCCAAACTATACTCAAGTTCAAATATTTTCAGCAGGAACTGCTGTTTTAGATATGAAAATATATGAAGATAGAGTTTGTAAAAGTACTTTTGAGTGTCAAGATTTAAAGACTTTTAATAAAAAGAATTTAGATGAGTCTTATGATGAAATGTTTTTAAAAAATTTATTTGATAGAAATGAGAAAGAAGTTATATATAGAGATAAAGAGAATAGAATTTTAATTAAGATAAAAAGAGATTAGCTTTTTATCTTAATTAGCTATTTAAAGCTTTTTTAACTTTTTATAACCTGCTTTAATAATCTTCAATAAAGGTTTTCTATATGAAGAAAATACATATTTCTTAATCTCATAAGCAATTCTCCCCTCAACATGAACTAAGTCATAAAGGTTTCCCGCTGCATATTTACCACCAAGGGCAATTAAAATACCCTCTAATTTTGGATCACAAGCAAGGAGTTTCTTCTTATTTATATGTCTTAAAATATTTTTCCCAGCACATGTTCCACTAATCCTTGCAACTGTAACATTAGGGGGCATTATTTCGCCTTTTTTATTTTTAATTTCAGCAACATCACCAACTGCAAAAATATTTTCATGACCTTTTGCCTGAAGGTATTCATTTACAAGTATTTGTCCTCTTCCATTTTTCTCTACATCTAAATCAGAAGTAATTGTAGATGCTTCAATACCACCTGTAAAGATAATAAATGAATGATATATTTTTGTACCATTTGATAGTTCTAAGTGGTCTTCATTACATTTTTGAAGTTTTGTATTAGTAATAACATTAATACCTAAAGATTTTAATCTTTTATGAGACATGCTAATAAGTTTCGAGCCTAAGCCTGGAAGTATAGTATCTGAGCTACTAACAAGTGATATTTTTAGATTATCACATGAGAAGTTACCTCGTTTGAAGAACATTTTTGAGTTATAAGCCATCTCTGCAGCAATCTCAACTCCAGATAAACCAGCACCAACTACAACAATATGTGTATCGTCACACTGTTTTGCTTCATTACTAATTTTATTAAAAAGTTGATTTTCAAAACTTTGTTTAAAGAACATTGCCCAGTGAAGTTTTTTGATATCATGTGCATTATTTAATCCAGGAATTTGAGGTGGGAAAAATGTTCTTGTTCCTGCTGCCATTACTAAATAATCATACTCTACAATTTCTTCTTCTTCTGTGAATATTTTTCTTGCTTCTTTATCAATTCTACGAACCTTTAGATTCTTATACTCAACATAATCATGCTTGATTCCCATACATAAAGTAGTTAAATCAATAGTAACATCTGCAATATTTGACTTATTTGCAATTAAATCATAAACCTCTGGTTGTAGGTTGTGAAATGTGTGTTTATCAATTAAAGTTATTTGTATATTTTTGTTTTTTGCTAGTTCTTGTAGTGCATATATTCCAGAATATCCACCACCAATTATTACTACTTTCTCCATAAATCCGCTTCCTTTTTATATCTATCATTCTATCTATAATAATCACAACAGCAATGGTAATAGTAAATATTTTTAGTAAAAATCATACTCGCTTAGTAATTATGTAACAGATAACAACATAGAATAATGTTTTGTTATAATAATGATACAAAAAAATTATAGCTCAGATATAGCTATTCATATCCTAAGAGAAAAAATTGTAATATAAGAAAATTTAAAAATTATAGGAAATATTATGAAATATGTTGGAGCACATGTAAGTGCTAGTGGTGGAGTATTTAACGCACCAATAAATGCAAAAGCAATTGGAGCTAAAGCCTTTGCTTTATTTGTGAAAAACCAAAGACAGTGGAAAGCTAAAGATTTAGAACCAAAAGTAATTGATAGATGGTTTGAAGAATTAGAAAAATCAGGAGTTCAAACAAAGCATATTTTACCACATGATTCTTATCTTATTAATCTTGGACATCCAGTTATAGAAAATAGAGAAAAATCTCTTGATGGTTTTATCCATGAATTAAAAAGATGCGAAATTTTAAAACTCGATAGATTAAATTTTCACCCAGGTTCACATCTTAGAAAGATTACTGAAGACGAGTGTTTAGATAATATTGCAGAATCTTTAAATAGAGCAATAGATGCAACAGCTAATACTGATATCAAACTTGTAATTGAAAACACTGCAGGTCAAGGAAGTAACTTAGGTTATAAATTTGAGCACTTAGCACATATTATTAATAAAGTTGAAGATAAATCAAGAATTGGTGTTTGTATTGATACTTGTCATATGTTTACAGCAGGTTATGATATTAGAACAAGAGAAGCTTATGATAAAACATGGGGTGACTTTGATTCTATTGTTGGACGAAAATATTTAATGGGAATGCATATAAATGATTCTAAACCAGAACTAGGAAGCAGAGTTGATAGACATGATTCCCTAGGTGAGGGTAAAATTGGTTGGGATGCTTTTAAATTTATTATGAATGATGATAGAATGGATGATATTCCACTTGTATTAGAAACAATAAATGAAGATATTTGGGCGCAAGAAATTCAAGCTTTGTATGATTTAGTAGAAAAGTAAATAACTAATGTATTACAGATATATATAAACTTTTAAAGTTTATATATATCAAATGTTTTATCTTCTTTATTATTGTTGGCTTTTTCTTGCCAATACTTAGCTTTTTCTTCATCTTCTTTAATATTATATAGACCTTTTGAATAAGCCATAGCAAGTTGCTTTTGTGCAACAAACATATTCTTATTTGCAGCAGATGTTAAATATTCTAAACCTTTAGTAATATTTTGTGCTATTCCAATACCTTTTAAATAAAACTTCGATAGCTGAAATGCTGCATTTGGATCTTTTGCTGCTGATTCTTTTAAGAGATTTAAAGATTTTTCAGAGTCTTTTTCAACTCCAGTACCTTGAAAATACAAATATGCTAGTGGAAGATTGGCATAATAGTTTCCCATTTCTTTTGAAGAAGTTAGATAGTTAAATGCTTTTTCAAAATCTTTATTATCTGCATAAAAAATTCCAAGTTTTAAAGAAGCTATAGAATTATTAGAACTCATATCCTCATAACATGTAATTCTTGCTTTTTTATTTTTTACTTCTTGGCATTTTTGTATTTGAATATCTTCATTCTTAAAATTAAATTCTGGTTTTTGGAAAAAACATCCATTAAAAGATATAGTTATTATAAAGGCTGAAAATAGTGCTTTAAACATATCTTTTATATCCCATAAATTTTTCTAAGTAAACTATTACTTTTATCTTCATACTTTTCATACCAAAATTTAGCCATTTTGGGATTGTCTTTTGTAATTATTCCATCTCTATAAATCTTAGATAATTCATATTGAGCTTTTTTAACATTATTATTAGCAGCAAATGTTAAAAGTTCTATTACTTCATTATAATCTTTTTTGTTAAGATAATAAAATGAAAGTTTATATGCAGCAATTCCATCAACATTATCAACATCTTTTAAAAGATCAAATGCCATTTCTTGATTTTTAGGAACACCATTTCCTTTATTGTAAAGATCAGCTAAAAGAGAATTCGCATAGAAATTACCTTTCTTTTGAGCAAGAGAATATTTTTCAAAAGCTTCTTGATAGTTTCCTTTTGAATAGGCTATTATTCCAGAACGAAGCATTGCAATTGAGTTTTTATATGAAATCAGATCATAGCAATCTGCCTCAAACTCTTTATTTGTACTTTTACACTCATTTGCTTGTGCAATCTCATTTGGAATAGTTTTTAATGCAGCTTCATAATTACTACATCCTATGAATAACATAGAACTAATACTAGCAAGTAGTAATCCTCTAAGACTTTTTTTTATCATTATTTCCCTTTTGTGTTTCTCTTGTTTAAATTTTACAGCCATTTTACCTTTTTTTTTGTTCATAAATTGTTAAGAGATATTAATGTATTATTTAATCTATATAGGAGATAGAATGATTTTAATTGGGCTTTTTGTATTTATAGCATTTATCGTTGTTTCATTAAATATGTATGACAATTACAATTTGCAAAAGATAGAAGATTATATAAATAAAGAAAAATGTGAAAAATACATTTATTCCAAAGGTTCATATAAAGCATTATGTGAAGACAAACTCTTAGAGATATCAAATAGCTTTAGTATTGATATAAAAAAAGATAAAATAGAGTATAACTATAAAGATATAGAAAGTATAGAAAAAGAAAAGAAAAATATTCTAATCAATGATAAAAATAAAATATCTTTTTCAAAAAATGAAGAAATAGATGAATTTTATATACAGTTAGAAGAAAAATTAAATAAACAGGATTAAGATAAATAATGAAAGAATTAATTGATTTTATAAAGTCAAAAAATATAGAAGAAACAAATTTTTACACACAATTAAAATGTACAAAAGAAGAAGCAATAATATTACAATATATTACAAAAGAGTATACACAAGGAAGAGATAACTTAGTAGTTATTGATATATTAACTAGATTTTATGATATTGAAAAGTTTGAGCATTTAGAGAAGTTAAATTTAATTAAATCATTACTTGAATTTGGATGGTTAGTTCAAGTATCATTTGATCAAATCAAGTTAAATGAGATGTCAAAACTAGAGTTATTAAATGCAAGTGTATCTTTATCAAGCTCTTATTTAAAATTACTAGAAAATGGTTCAAGTGATTTTGTTTTACCAGAAATTAAAAACTATTCAGACCATTTAGAATACTTACAAGATCAGTTTTTTAAAATAGATTTAGCACAGCAGTTAAATGTTGTAAAAAAGAACTTTGCTATTAATTCACCTAGTTCTAATAGATTAAAGTCAAAACTACAGTTATTGGAAAATAGAATAAAAGAGAGAATAAAGGTTACAAATAACTCTATTATGCTTGAAGATTTTTTTAAAGAAAATGATTTAAAAGAACAAGAACAAACACTGTTTTTAGCACTTTTAAAAGAAGAATATTCAGGAGGAGATGGCTCAATTCGGGATATGAATGCTTTAATTGAATTAATCTCAAGTGATGATTATGAAAAAATTAAATATAGAAGTTTATTGGAAGAGAGTTCAAATCTTGTATCGAACAACTTAATAGATTATGATGAGGTTCTAACACCTTTTGGTGGAATTAATAGAAACTTCTATATTCCAGATGAAGTATTATATAAAATCTCACATCCAACAAAGAAAAAAACAAGAAGTGCCAAAATTAAACTTGATTCTATTATAAAAGAACAAGATACTTTTGAGCTTATTAATACTTCAAAAACTTTAGAAGATGTAGTTTTAAATGATAAAACTAGAGAAACGCTAAGTGCTTTATTAAAACAAGTTGATAAAGATGTAGTAGCTAGATTAAGACAATGGGGAATAAAAGATAAGAAAAAAGGAATTGAAGCAAAGATTATCTTTTATGGAGTTGCAGGAACTGGAAAAACATTAACAGCTTTAGCAATGGCAAAATCTTTAAAAAAAGATGTTCTAAGTTTTGATTGTTCAAAGATTTTATCTATGTATGTAGGTGAGAGTGAAAAAAATGTTAGAAGTATTTTTGATAAATATTATGAATTAAGAGAGCAAACAAAATCTGAACCAGTATTGTTACTAAATGAAGCAGATCAGTTTTTAAGTGGAAGAAGTACAGGTGCAGGAACTGGAAGTGATAAGATGCACAATCAGATGCAAAATATCTTCTTAGAACAAATAGAAAAGTTTGATGGAATTTTAATTGCAACTACAAATTTACTTGAAAATTTAGATAAAGCATTTTCACGAAGATTTAACTATAAAATTGAGTTTATTAAGCCAAATAAAAAACAAAGAATAGAACTTTGGGAAAAGCTTCTACCTTCAAATCTTCCATTGGAAAAAGACTTTGATATTCAAAAGTTAGCAAGCCACGAATTAACAGGTGGACAAATAGAATTAGTTATAAAAAACACTGCATATAAAATTGCTGTTAGTGATGAACCTATTTTTACTGTTAAGGATTTTGAAGAGCAAATTACAAAAGAGAAAAAAGGTCAATTTGACAGTGAAAATAAAGTAGGTTTTTTCTAAAATTCACCTAAGTTCTTTAATTAAAACAATGATAAAAGAGTGTTTCTTTTTGTGCCATTTTATGAGTATCCTAAAAAAAACCTTAAAAAATAAGCTTGTTTTTAAAAGGTTAGATTATTATTTGCTTAAAATATTATAAGTGGCTATTTATTAGAACTTAGATAAAATATTAGCATTTATAAAGAAAACTTTTTTAGCTTTTAAAGGAAATATGATATGACACATATGGAGTTTGCCCATCCTTATTTTGGCGCATTTGTGATGTTTGTAGTAACATTTACAGCATTTGGTGCTACAGTATGGCTTTCTAGGTATATTAGTAGAAGAATTGCAAGACTAGATACTGAGAAGCTTAAGACAACACTATACGAATGTGGACCAGAAGTTACAAAACAACCCAATACAATATCAACACAGTTTTACTTAGTAGCTTTATTATTCATTTTATTTGATGTAGAGATAATATTTATGTTTCCATGGGCCGTTAACTTTAAGTTATTAGGGTGGTTTGGATTTATTGAAATGTTACTATTTATTACATTATTATCGATTGGATTTTTATATGCATGGAAAAAAGGAGCCCTTGAATGGCACAGCATAAAGTAAATTATTTGCAAGATGGTGGTGCACCAATTAAACTAACTACAATTGATAAGTTAGTAAATTTTGGTCGTTCTAACTCGTTATGGCCTATGACTTATGGATTAGCATGTTGTGCTATTGAAATGATGGCAACAGGTGCATCTAGATATGACTTTGATAGATTTGGTACTATTTTTAGAGCAAGTCCTAGACAATCAGATGTATTAATAATCGCAGGAACTCTTACAAAAAAACATGCAGAGTTTATGAGAAGATTATATGATCAAATGCCTGATCCTAAATGGGTAATTTCAATGGGATCATGTGCAAACACTGGTGGAATGTTTAATACATACGCTACAGTTCAAGGTGCAGATAGAATTATCCCTGTTGATATTTATCTTCCTGGATGTGCTCCAAGACCAGAGACTCTTCAATACGCTTTAATGACACTTCAAAGAAAAATCAGAAAAGAATCAATTTTCAGAGCTCATAAGAAAAAAAGGTTAGTGTAATGAGAAAATATACGCCAAAAGATAACGTTCAAAGACAAGCACCTTTTTCTGATAGATTTTTTGTAAGTCCTAGTGTTCCTAGACTTGATATCTCAAGTGATGAAATTTTTTCAAGTGATTATGAAGCTTTTATTAAATCTTTTAAAGTTGAAGATGCTTATATTGAACACACTCATTTAGTTTTAAATGTTGATAAAAATGATATTGTTGAAATTGTGAAGTTTTTAAGTGAAGAATTAGAGTATGACATGCTTATGGAAATGTCTGCTATTGATTATTTAGCTGCTAAAGATGGTTATGAATTGTTTTATGAAATGCTTTCACTTTCAAAACATAAAAGACTTAGAATCAAATGTTTCTTAAATAAAAACGACTCTGTAGAATCAGTAACTTCTGTTTTTAATTCTGCAAATTGGAGTGAGAGAGAAATGTACGATATGTTAGGTGTTAAAGTTTTAAATCATCCTAATATGAAAAGAATTATTATGCCAGATGATTGGTATGACCATCCATTAAGAAAAACTTATCCTCTTCAAGGTGATGAGGCTGCTTCATGGTATGAAGTAGATAAAATTTTTGGAAAAGAAGCTAGAGACGTAATTGGACCTGAACAGCGAGATCCAGCTGCAATTGATAGATATGATACAGAAAGATTTGCAAGACTTGGACATGAAGTTCCTTTCCAAACAGATATTACTGAGTTTGAACCAGAAACTCCAATTTCTTATCAAGAAGAAGATACATCAAAAATTATGAAAACTTTAAAACCTGACGAATCAGTTGTTTTAAAAAGAAGAAGGTAATAGTATGCAACAACCAAATAGATTAAAACCTTTCTTTGAAAATATTAACTTCGAGAGAGAAGATAATACAATGATGGTGAACTTTGGACCACAACATCCATCAGCTCACGGACAATTAAGACTAATATTAGAACTTCAAGGTGAAGAAGTTGTAAAATCTCGACCAATGATTGGATACCTTCACAGAGGTATGGAAAAAATGGCAGAGAATATGATTTATAATGAATTCTTACCAACAACAGATAGAATGGATTATATTGCTGCAACTTCAAATAACTATGGTTATGCTTTAGCTATTGAAAAACTTTTAGGTATTGAAGCTCCAAGACGTGCTGAAATTATTAGAACAATGCTTTTAGAATTAAACAGAATCACATCTCACCTTTTCTGGTTAGCAACTCATGCACTTGATGTTGGTGCAATGTCTATGTTCCTTTACTGTTTTAGAGAAAGAGAATATGCAATGGATTTAATTGAAGACTATTGTGGAGCAAGACTAACTCATAGTGCTGTTAGAATTGGTGGAGTTCCTTTGGATTTACCATCAAATTGGATTGCTGATTGTATGTCATTTTTAGAAATTTTAGAAACAGAAATTAAAAAATATGAAGGTTTATTAACAGAGAATAGAATCTGGAAAATGAGACTTGAGAATGTAGGTATCATTACTCAAAAAATGGCAAAATCTTGGGGATGTTCAGGAATTGCTTTAAGAGGTTCTGGTATTAAATGGGATTTAAGAAAAGAGATGCCTTATGGTATTTATGATGAATTAGATTTTGATGTTCCAATAGCACATACTTGTGATTCTTATGGAAGATACAAAATTTGTATACAAGAAATGTATGAATCTTCAAAAATATTAAAACAATTAGTTCCTATGTATGAAAAAAGTGAATCTCAGCTTATGGCTCATGCACCAAACTATATTTCAGCTCCAAAAGAGCAAATCATGACTCAAAATTACTCTTTAATGCAACACTTTGTACTTGTAACTCAAGGTATGAGACCTCCTGTAGGTGAAGTATATGTTGCAACTGAATCACCAAAAGGTGAACTTGGATATTACGTTGTTAGTGATGGAAGTCCATATGCATATAGAATGAAAATAAGAACACCAAGTTTCCAGCATACTGCATTACTAGAAGAGATACTTGTTGGATTACAATTAGCTGATGTTGTTACATTAATTGGTAACTTAAATATTGTATTTGGCGAAATTGATAGGTGAGAAACGTGAAAAAAATAAACTGCTTTAATTTTTTAGTTTCGGAACCAAAATGCTCGAAACAAAGTGAAGCCATGAAGGTGGGAAAATGAAAAGATTTGATTTAAGACATTTAAAAAATGATTTCTATGACAGAATGCTTGAACTTATGGATAAGCAAATAAAAGATGGTGAAAATGCAATTATTATATTTGAAATTGGAGATTTTGAAAATGTTCAAAAATCTGCTGATGTAATATATGAAGCTGGTTATACATTGATGAATTCAATTAAATTTACAGAAGTTGATTGGACATTAGTTATAAAAAAAGTTGCACCTGAACCAAGAGAAGTTGAAGAGGAAGCAAAGTAATGAATAAAAAAGAGATAATCTCTAAAAGTGATTTCATTCTTTCTTTAGGAACAATGTTATCTAATAACAAAGAGGAAGTAAGAAATTCAATTATAGAATCAATTGCTAAAACAAATGCACACTTTGTTTATATGCATCCTATTGATAATATTGATTTAAAACTTTATTATACGCAATTTATAAAATATGAAGTAGGAAGTGAAGAGGGTATTTTAGCTTTATTACTTGATACTTTTGTAAAACAATCAAATGAACAGATTCAAAAATATATTAATGACTTAGATTTAGGTTATATCTCAGCTGAAAGTTCAGCAGGAGAAGAAGAGTTTGAAGAAGCTTATGAAAACTCTTTAAACTGTAAATTTAAAACATTAATTATTGGTGATGATTTAATTGAACATCCAAGAGTTGAAAATATTATAAAACTTATTTCTGTAATTAAAAAATATACAGATTTTAATGTAATAGTATTAGATAATAACTTTGAAGAAAAAATAAATTCATGTATGGATTTTGATATTGAAGAAGTTGAAGATTTAAAATCTTTTGATGGAACAATTGTTTATAGATTAATTGAAGATGAGTCTACACAAGATTTAATAGCAAGCCAATCTTTTGCAAGAATTGCAAAAGTAGCAAACAATGATAAAGTTTATTTAAATTATAAGAATTCAAAAATAGAAAAAACTATAAAAATTGATGAAAAACTACAAGGAACAATTGCTATTGCAAAAATAACAGGTTCAAATGAAGAAATATTTAATGATTATAGATATAAACAAGTAAAAATAGAAAAGGTTGATGCCTAATGAGTAATATGATTACATTAACAATTGACGGAAAACAAATTGAAGCTAAAGATGGTGAATCAATCTTAAATGTTGCTAGGGCAAATGATGTATTTGTTCCAGCAGTATGTTATTTAACAAGATGTTCACCAACATTAGCCTGTAGATTGTGTTTAGTTGAAGCAGATGGAAAACAAGTATATGGATGTAATACGAAAGTAAAAGCAGACATGGAAGTCGTAACTGAAACAGAAAATATTGCAAAAGAAAGACGTGCAATAATGGAAGTTTATGATGTAAATCACCCTTTACAATGTGGTGTTTGTGACCAAAGTGGTGAGTGTGAGTTACAAAACTACTCTTTATATATGAAAGTAGATTCTCAAAGTTATAGTATTAAAGATGTTCACAGACCAACAGCACATTGGGGTGTAATGAATTATGACCCAGGTTTATGTATTGTTTGTGAAAGATGTGTAACTGTGTGTAAAGATATGGTTGGATCAAATGCACTTAGTACTGTAAAAAGACCTTCTGATGCAATTGAGAAAACATTTAAATCTGAAATGCCAAAAGATGCATATGCAATGTGGAATAAACTTAATAAATCACTTATTGGTTATGATGCTGATGCCTGTACAGATTGTGGTGAATGTATCGCAGCCTGTCCTGTAGGAGCTTTAGTTTCACATGATTTCCAATATACATCAAACTCTTGGGAACTTAAAAAAATTCCTGCAGCAAACTCTCATTCAAGTGACTGTGCTTATATCTATTATGAAATCAAACAAGATTCAATTGATAACCATGAAACAAAAAGAATTTATAGAGTTACAAATGAGCCTCATTATTCTACATTAAATGGAGCAGGAAGATTTGCTTATGACTTTGATAATAAAGTACAGACAAAAGATACAACTGCATTTATAAATGCAATAGAAGCTTTCCAAAAAGCAAAAAATATTAAATTTAATTCATTTATTACAAATGAAGAAGCTTTACTTTTACAAAAAATCGCAGATAAAACTGGCGCAAATTTAGTAAATGAAGATGCAAGATTATATCAAGAGTTTTTAGCTAATTACTCAACTACAGCGGGAACATCTTTATACTCTTCAACACTTACAGCAGTTCATGATTCAAACTTTGTGATTTCTGTAGGGTCTTATTTAAAATCAGATTTACCAAATGCAAGATATGCTCTTAATAACTCAGTAATTATGAATAAAGGTGCTTCTTTATACTTCCATCCAATTGCCGATCCAGTTATGGAAAAAATTGGTAAAAAAGGTAAAACTACTGAGTTTATTTATCATGATGCCTTAGCGCAAGAATCTATTTTATATTTTATTCTTTATAAATTTGGAAAAGATTTACCAGAAGCTACAAAAAACTATTTAGCTTCTTTGACTGAAACTAGAACTAAAACTGTAACTGAAACAATTAAAGAAAAAGTTGTTGAAATTGTAAAAAATGAAGAAACAGGTGAAGAAAAAGAAGTTTCTAAAATGGTTCCTAAAAAAATATCTAAAGAAGTTGAGTTTGAATATATCTCACTTTTAGAAGATTTTGGAAAAGATGAAACATTTGTTGAATTAATTGATTCAATGCTTGCTAAAAAAGATACTTACTCTTTAATGGTTGGTGAAGATTTAATTACTCATCCAAATGCAGCTAATTTAGCAAAACTTTGTGGTCTAATTACTAAGTATACTGCTTTTGAAGTAGTTATTATTCCAACTTCAACAAATACTTTAGGTGTAGCACAAATTTGTACACTCTCAAAAGAAGTTGAAGGATTTACTGTTGGATATAATGAAGCAGCAGACTTCCAATTATCAGCTTTAGGTGATGGAGATTTAGATATTCCTGCACTTAATCAACAAGAAGGAACATTCACTAATATTGATAAAAAAATCATTCCAACAAATGCAGCAGTTGGATTTAAAGGTTATGCTTTAAATAATGTTGCAAACATAATTTTAGATGTTGATGTTGAATATACAATTGACTATACATCATCACTTCCTACATCAAAAGGTTATAAAGAAGTTGAATTCGATGATTTACCAAATATGTTTGGAAATGACAGAGTTGAGTATAGAGGTTATGATTTAAGTTCTTCAAGTGTTGATTCAAATGATAAAGTAAGTGAAATATCGCTTAAAAAACTAGAAGTAAATGAAAATGAAATTGTGATTTATAAAGCAAATCCAATTAATCAATTCAATGAATTTACAGCAATATCACATGAGTTTAAAGATGATTTACAAGCAGGAATTTTCTTCTCAAAAGCACAATTTGAAAGTTTAGAATTAGAAGCTGGAAGTAAGGTAAAAGTTACTGCTAATAATCAAACTTTAGAATTAAACGCGTATACAGATATTCAAATTACAGGTGAAATTGCTTATGTATCAACGTTTGATAAAAACTCAAGCTCAAAAGAATTATTTGATACATTCAGATATAACACAGCTGTTATAGAAAAGGTGTAATATGGAAACAAGTATTATAATAGAAACAATTATCAAAGTAATAGTAGTTTTAACAGTATTTTCAGCACTTGCTGGATTTACTACTTATATAGAAAGAAAAATTCTAGCATTTATGCAAAGAAGATTGGGGCCTACAAACGTTGGTCCTTATGGTCTTTTACAAATTGCAGCTGATGGTATTAAACTTTTTACAAAAGAAGATTTTATTCCTGCAAATGCAAATAAACCAATCTTTATGATTGCACCAATTATTACAGCTGCAACAGCATTTATTTCAATGAGTGCTATTCCCTTCTTCCCTGAATTTGAGATGTTTGGTTATACAGTAAGACCAATTATAAGTGATATTAATGTTGGTGTTTTATTTGTACTATCAGTTGGTGGTGTTGGACTTTATGGACCATTATTAGCAGGTATGAGTTCTGCGAATAAATGGGCATTACTTGGAGGTGCAAGAACTGCAATACAACTTTTATCTTATGAGGTAGTATCAGGACTTTCACTTTTAGCTCCTTTAATGATGGTTGGTTCTTTATCGTTAATTGATATTAATAACTATCAAGCAGGTGGAATTACTGAATGGATTATTTGGTCTCAACCATTAGCGTTTATTTTATTTGTTATTGCTGGTTTTGCAGAAACAAATAGAACGCCATTTGATTTACTTGAGCATGAAGCAGAACTAGTTGCTGGTTATGCAACTGAGTATTCAGGTATGAGATGGGGAATGTTTTTTATTGGTGAGTATGCAGCATTATTTACAATTGCTTTCTTAACGGCATTAATTTTCTTAGGTGGTTTTGAGCCTTTATGGTTTATTCCAGGTGGCTTAGCAATTGTATTAAAAGTTATGTTCTTAATTTTCCTTTTTCTTTGGACAAGAGCATCTTGGCCACATATTAGACCTGATCAATTAATGTGGTTATGTTGGAAAATATTAATGCCTTTAGCACTTCTAAATATTTTAGTTACTGCTTTAGTGATAATGATTTAGGAGATAGTAATGGGATTTGAAGAATTTAAAAATAGAAACATATCAGAAGATTATGTAGTAGTTCAAGAAGATAATTATCCTAAAACATCTTGGGACTCATTTAAACAAGTGGTTAAAAGATCTGTTAAAGGTGAATTATTTACAGGTTTAAAAATCACTTTTAAGATGATGACAGGTGCACTTTTTAAAGGTGAAATGGCAACAGTACAATATCCAGCTGAAAAATTACCAATTGGTCCACGATATAGAGCTGTACATAGATTACTTGTATTATTAGAATCTGGTGAAGAAAGATGTATTGGTTGTGGTTTATGTGAAAAGATTTGTATTGCAAATTGTATTAGAATGGAAACTAGAGTTGATGAAAATTCTAGGAAAGAAGTTTTAGAATATACAATTAATATGGGTAGATGTATCTTTTGTGGTTATTGTGCAGAAGTTTGTCCAGAGCTTGCAATTGTTCATGGAGGAAGATATGAAAACTCTTCAGAACAAAGAGCATCTTTTTCACTTAAAGAAGATATTTTAACACCATTTGATCAGTTAAACCAACAAACTGAGTTTGATGGTTTTGGTTCAGTATCAATAGATGCTGATGAAAAAATTAAAAAAACACCATTGTCGTACTAAGGAGTATAGATGTTTGAAATAGTAGCTTTTTGTCTGTTTTCAGTTTTAACTATAACTATGTTTAGTATTACAGTATTAACAAACAATGCATTGTACGCGTTAAGTTCATTGGCAGCTGGAATGATTTTTATATCAGCATTTTTCTTTTTATTAAATGCAGATTTCCTAGGTGCTGTACAAATTGTAGTTTATACAGGTGCCGTTATGTCTTTATATGCATTTGGAATGATGTTCTTTGATACATTATCAGAAGTAAAAGAAAAGGTTAAAAATCCAAGATTAGTATTTTTATTATCAGGAATGGTATCCTTAATTGTTGTAGTTATTTTTATATCTCCAATATTAGGAGAAAATTTAGAAGCTGGGGTACCAGTTAATCCTAGCTATGGGAATACAGTAGATGTAGGTTTAGTTCTATTTACTAAGTATTTAGTTCCATTTGAATTAGCAGCAATTATGTTACTTGTTGCAATGATTGGTGGAATTGTATTAGCAGGAAAGAAAATGGAAGTATCTTATTCTGATATGACTGAAGAAGAAATTGATGCTCATATTAAAGAAGAAGCGCAAATTGAAGCTTCAAAAAAGGATGTTAAATGACACTTAACGCTTATTTGATACTATCAACAATAATATTTTCAATAGGATTAATTGGAGTATTAAGAAGAAAGAATGTTCTTATGCTTTTCTTTTCTACTGAAATTATGTTAAATGCAGTAAATATTGGTCTTGCAGCAATCTCTAAATTCCATGGAGATTTAACAGGACAAATGTTTGCATTTTTTATTATTGCAGTTGCTGCTAGTGAAGTTGCTATTGGATTAGGTCTTTTAATTCTTTGGTATAAAAGAACAGGTTCTATTAACTTAGATGATATTGCTAAGATGAAGGGGTAATAATGGAAAAATACGTATATATCGCACTTTTTGCTCCACTAGTTGGCTCTTTAGTTGCAGCTTTATTTTCTATGAGAGGAAAAATAGAGTTTACAGGATGGTTTACATCATTTATGTTAGCTGTTTCTATGTTTGCTTCTTTAAATCTTTTAGTTCATATTTATTCAACAGATACTGTTATAAATTTAACACTTTTTGAATGGATAAAAACTGGTAGTTTAGATATTCCTTTTGGATTTGTTGTTGATCATGTTAGTGTAATTATGATGAGTGTAGTTACTGTTGTTTCTACAATGGTACATATTCACTCTATTGGTTATATGGAAAATGATGATGGCTTTAATAGATATTTTTCTTACCTTTCAGCATTTGTATTCTCAATGCTTGTTCTTGTAATGAGTGATAACTTTGCTGTTTTATTTATTGGATGGGAAGGTGTTGGAGTTTGTTC
>Ga0193954_1000148_pt1 | contig 41674 bp, 31 predicted proteins | sample BB_5_MG_FD_140340 | JGI IMG/M metagenome (GOLD analysis project Ga0193954, IMG submission 140340) | Microbial mat bacterial communities from the Broadkill River, Lewes, Delaware, United States - BB_5_MG | ecosystem: Environmental > Aquatic > Freshwater > River > Microbial mats | place: USA...
CGAAATAGAGATGCATGACTTCTCCATTCTTGGTATGCCTAATTAAATCAAAATGATCTATTAAAAATTCAGGAAGAATAAGTTTCAGTAGTTCTAGATAATTGTCCAAAAGTCTTTTTTTTTTACAAAAATCAGAATCTTTTTTTAATCATCACACACAACTTTTAGCAATGACCCGTTAAACCTAGAATTTACAGGTTTCATTAGAAAAGGTAATGAAACATTAAAAGAATTAAAGAATACTGTTTTTCATAATCTTAAATTCAACGTAAAATTTACATGTTAACGAGACTATCGTTTGTAATTACTTTTTCCATTTCTAATTATATAAGCCCATATTATAATTAAAGATGCAACATACTGCTTTAAAGCCTTGTATAGAGTGTTTTACATGAAATGAGTATGTTTATGAGCGAATTAAGCAAAGTATATATAGTGTATACACTTAATTTTGTAAAAATGTTTTTTAATCTACTTAATAAATCTACTAACATCATGAATAAACAATTACAATTCTTTATACTTTTAGCTCTTATCGGCTTAAGTAACTTTCAATTAAATGCCCAGACCAATGGCACTTATACAAATAATAATGGCACTGGAGATGGCTTATGGTCTACTCCAACTAACTGGACAGGCGGAATAATAGCGGATGCAACTGGTATTGCAACTTTAGAAGCAGATGTAGACGTTAATAGTGATCAAAGCGTTGGAGCTATAATAATAACAGATGCTATAACAATCAGTAGCGCTTCAAATTCAACTTTAACCTTCACTACAGGTAATGGAAATTATATTATAGAAAATAATGCTGCTTCAGGTAATGTTACTATTGATTGCAACATAACTTTAGCCACTAGCGGAAGATTTAAAAATGTATCAGGAGCTAGTACTATTTTTACAAATGGCAACACGATTAGTTCAAGTACTTTTGGTCTTACTATTGAAAATGAATCATCTAATCCTTTTGAATTTCATGGAGAAATTACAGGATCAGGTCTTTTTAATATTATAAATGCAGCTGGTGCTGATGGAGGAGTAACTTTTGAAGCTGCTTCAGATTTATCCACTTTTACAGGAGGATTTAAAACGAGAAACAATCCAATTATTTTTAATAGTACTAATGTAATTACTGACTCTAATACTATAGAATTAGAAGGAAGTAGTACTCTTACTTTTAACGTTGCAGATTCGTTTGAAGGAAACATTTATAAAGATTCTCAAGTAAATAATACATCTGTAGTCACATTTAATAAAAACCAAAGTAATTTAGGTTACTTAAGAGTACTTACTAGACCCTTAAGTTTGGTCTTTGCTCCGGAAGTTACGCTTGTGCAATTTTCTTCATTTACAACTTCGGCTACAGAAGGAGTCGTAGATTTACAAAATTATTATTCTGGTGTTCTTAGAATAGGAACCACAGCTACTGAGGTTTCTCAAACAATATTAGACTCGTGGTTTCTTGATGGTGTTGAACCTACAGATGGTACTATTGTACAAGATGCATCTGGTTATATTAGAGTTCCAAAAATTGCTTCAACAACGGCGGATCCTATTGATTGGGAAGATGGTTCTTCTTGGATAGGAGGAATTGTTCCTACAGCTACAGATAATGTAATAATACAAGGTAATTTACAAATAAATACAGACGTTACCGTAAACGATTTTACAATTATTGAAGTTGGTGCTATAGAAAGAGTAAAAGTTGAGGCAGGGCACTCACTTACTATAAATGGTAATGCCATTACAAAAAATAACCTTTTTGCATATTCAACGTCATCGACTTTTGGAAGTTTAATTTTTAATGGAACCGTAAATGGAGACATTAGATATTATAGATATGTAAATGGAAATCCTAATGGTAATGACTTAATAGCATCTCCTGTTGATCAAAATTTTTCAACTCTAGCAAATAATAATGATACTGAACTTGTATCAAACCCTAGTAATCCCGATCAAAAATTATTTGGCCCTTTTGATAATACAAATGGTGAATTTCTAAATTGGAATAAGACTGGTAGCGATGTAATAGTGCCAGGTGAAGGTTATAGAGCAGCAACTGTTAGTGGAAGCACGATGTATTTTAAAGGAACAGTACCAAACTCTCCTGTAGCAAATGTGTCAGTAACTATTTCAAACGGAGGAGACACTACATATGGTTTATGGAACTTAATTGGAAATCCCTTCCCTTCTTATTTAGATTTTGGTGAATTTTGGACTGAAAACTCAGGTGCATTAAATGGCGGCGGCGGAGCTTATCAGGCGATTTATGGATATGATGCTAATGATGCTGACGGTAGTAATTATACGATTTGGAATAATATAAACTCTTCAGATAAAATTACACCAAGTCAAGGATTCTTTGTTAGAACAATTTCTGGAGGCACAGTAACATTTACACCTGCTATGCGAACTCTTGGTACTTCTGATGACTTTATAGTTGGAAGATCATCAACACCTAACTTTTTGTTATCAGAATTATTTTTATCTAATGCATCTTCTACGCAAACTACAAAAATATACTTTGCAGAGCATCAAACAAGAGGTTTAGATCCAGGTTATGATGCTGCTGCTTTCACAGGTTCTACTAATGGTATTTATACTCATCTTGTAGAGCATAATGAAGGATTAGAATTTGCGATTCAGGCTTTACCTTATAACGATTTTAATGATGTGGTTGTACCACTTGGTGTTAAAGGAGATGCTGGCACACAATTAACCATTGGTTTAAATGTAGAAACGGCTTCTATACCATCACATATTAATGTGTATCTTGAAGATAACATTACTAATACATGGACCTTATTAAATACTGGAGATTATGTATTTACACCATCTGACAATTTAAACGGAACAGGACGATTCTATATACATTACTCTTCATCTGCATTATCTATAAAAGATAACTTGTTAAATGGTTTAAACATCTATTCAGAGCAAGCAACGAAAACTGTAGTGATTAAAGGCCAATTAAACACAAATACAACAGCTGTAGTATACGATATGCACGGCAGAATAGTATTACAACAAGCCTTGGATACTTCTAATACAACAAACATTGTTGAAGTGAATGCGCTAAGAACTGGTGTCTATATTGTTGAATTAAAAAGTGAAACACAAAATAGAACCCAAAAAATTATTATTAATTAAAAATATAAAATCAACACCTTAACGTGTTGAGTATAGATATCCTTTTGAATTGATTAATAGCCCAAAAAACCGCAATATTTGAAAAAATGTTACGGTTTTTTTTCATATAGAATATCTCTTAGCACTGTCTTATGATTAAATTTCTAATGTAAACATGAAATATCAAGGACCATAACTAGTTAAATTAATAAGAATTATTTGTAATGTTATGACTCCAAATTAGTTTATTTACAAGTGGAATACTAAATCTTTTAAAGAACGACTACTAATTTGCACACTATTTAAATTAAGAAATAAATACTAAAAATAAAACAACATGTATCAACAACGCTTAACAAAACAATTCGCTTATTTGGCTTTTGCTTTAGTACTGTTCTCATCAGTTTCTAGCTGTAAAAATGAAGACCAGAAAAAATCTTCTGAACCTAAAACTGAAGCTAAAGCGGAACCAACTTCAAAAATTGAAACACCTGAAGGTATGGTTTGGGTAGAGGAAAAAACCTTTTTACAAGGGGCAAAAGACACCGATAATTATGCCATGCCAAGAGAAAAGCCTGCACATTGGGTTACTGTTGATGGTTTTTTTATGGATATCACTGAGGTTACCAACAAGCAGTTTAAAGCCTTTGTAGAAGCTACAAACTATATAACTATAGCAGAACGTGAGATTGATTGGGAAGAAATGAAAAAAGAATTGCCTCCAAACACACCAAAACCTCATGATTCTATTCTACAACCTGGAAGTTTAATTTTCAATAAAGACGTTAATGCTGTTGTAAACATGGAAAACTATGGCCAATGGTGGACATGGAAAACAGGAGCGAATTGGAGACATCCTGATGGTCCAGAATCGACTATTGAAGGTAAAGATGATTATCCTGTAGTACACGTGGCCTACCAAGATGCTTTAGCGTATTGTGAGTGGGCCAATAGACGTTTACCAACCGAAGCCGAATGGGAATCTGCTGCTCAAGGTAAAAATACGAACACTATTTTTACTTGGGGTAATGATGCCGCTAAATTAGATGCTAATGCTAATACTTGGCAAGGTGTGTTTCCTACAAAAAATGAGTCTCAAGATGGTTTTGAATTTATCTCTCCAGTAAAATCGTATCCTCCAAATAGTATTGGTTTATACGATATGGCTGGAAATGTATGGGAAATAACTAGTGATTTCTTTAGTGTAAAATATTACAGTGAATTAGACACGTCTAAGCCAATTGTAAACCCTAAAGGAGCAGCAACTCATTTTAATCCTAATAATCCGTATCAAGTAGAACACGTGATGAAAGGTGGGTCTTTTTTGTGCCATGCCTCATACTGTGCTAGTTTTAGAATATCGGCTAAAATGGGTGTTTCTGTAGATTCTGGATCTGATCATATGGGCTTTAGAACAGTTGCTACACCAGATATGTTAAGTTCTAAAGAATAGCGTCTATTATTTACATATAGCACTAAAAAAAGGGAAAGCTAACTTTCCCTTTTTTTATTTCATAAAATGATTTACAATACGGATTTGTAAAGCGTAATCTCTAAAACAGTTAGTCTATCATAGAGAATTCTTTTGATACTCTAGTCACTTTAATATAAAATGCTCCCCAGTCTTCTCCTTTATCGGTTGTAAACCATGCACTCATATCCGTTTCGCCTTTAGTAAAATTACCTGTAAAGCTTATTACTTTTGCGTCCTTTTCTACAGCTTTGGTTTGTTCCCAGGCCCCAATTTTTACACCTCCAGATTTAAAATTCATTGTTCTACCTTCTGCAATAGCTTCCGTAGAAATAGTGCCTTCTTTTCCGGCAACAGCTGCATTTATTGCTAAATCAGCTTCAAAAGGCCACCTGCTTAATTCAATAGTATACGTTCCAGACTGTTCAAATGCTACAGTAAATTCACCTCCCATTGGATTCTTTTTCGCTTCTCTAATGTAATTTTGATTCCATGGAATTTTAGAATCGTGCACATGTGTATCATGACAGGTTAGTTCTATAGGATTTTGATTATCAGAACCTAAAACAATGATTGGAAATTGATTAAACTCTGTAGATACAGAACTCCACCATTCATTATAGTAACCTCGCATTTGTTCTACTTTTTTAGGAAACTGAGCAGCTAAGTCATTGTCTTGACCTGGATCTTTAGAAATATCATATAATTCTTTACCGTTAACCAATCGCATTTTGTCTGACATCACGGCACTTTTTCTCCATTTTATTGGGCTTTGTACACGTTGCGAATCGGTGATAAGATAGTCTCTACCAATGGTTTCTTCTTCTCCTAAAAGCAGTGAAGAAATATCCGAACCATCCATTTTCTTTTGTCTCTCTGGTAATTCTAAATTACATAAGGTTGCTAAAGTTGGTAAAATATCTAAATGGGCTGTAAGTTCCTTTACATCTCTTCCGCCTTCAATATTTTTCTCCGGATACTTAATAAAGAATGGTACGCGGTGTCCACCTTCATATTCACTATTTTTTGTGCCTTTCATTCCTGCATTAAAACCGTATAATTGGCCACCTACTGTTTTATATCCTGAAGCGGTTCCGTTATCGGTCATAAAAATAACGATGGTATGATCTGCAATTTTTAAGTCTTTCAATTTCTTCTGAAGCTTCGCAAAGTTGTCATCCACGTTGGTAATCATTCCGTAGAAGATTTTTTGAAACTCCGGAATGTCTAAATCTTTGTATTGATTATAATAGGTTTCTGGCACATTAAATGGAAGGTGTGGCGCATTGGCAGAAATATAAGCAAAGAATGGCTCATCCTTTTTATCTTCAATATATTTTATAGCTTCATCAAACCATACATCGGTACAATAGCCTTCAAATTTTGTTGGTACTCCATTTTTAAAATAGGTATCATCAAAATAATCGTTATCCCAATAATCTGGTGTCTGACCAACTCCACCTCCACCATGGGTGATGGTGTATTCAAAACCTTTATCTTGAGGTCTAGAAGGATAAGTATCTCCTAAATGCCATTTTCCAAACATCGCGGTTTTGTAACCATTTTCTTGAAACACTTCAGCCATAGTCACCTCATCTTGTCTTAGAATTGACACACCACCGATGGTATGCCAAACGCCAACTCTGTTAGCATATCTTCCGGTCATTAAACCAGATCGCTTGCTACTGGAGCTAAATTTACATTTATGGGACGCTCATTTATGTATGGAGTTTCGGCTTTAGGGCATAAAGGTGGTGATCATACTATTTCACTTTTAAAAACAGAACTACAACAAGTGATGGAACAACTATGTTGTGAACGCGTTGAAGATTTACCGAAGCATTTATTAATAAAATAAATTTCCCCTAATAATAAAACTTAATTAAAAACATAGTAATTGTTGTTTAGTAAACGATTATTTTTTTAGAAGAAAAAGCCGCTGTAGGGAGTGGCTTTTTTTTATTATTCAGGGTACTCTATTCTTAGATGGTAAATATTCGCTAATTTATGTTTAAGTACTTTTTTGATAGATTGAATTTCTTTAAACGTAATATTCGCATTTAAAAACTGACCACTCTCCATTTGCTTATTGATTATGTTTTCAACAAAATCATTAATCTTTGTACTTGTAGGATCTTTTAAACTTTTTGAAGCAGCTTCTACACTATCACACATCATTAAAATTGCTGTTTCTTTACTAAATGGTTTTGGACCTGGATAAGTAAAATCGCTGATATCAACATTTTCATTCTCAGCTTTTTCTTTCATATAAAAATAATACACTAAGCTGGTACCATGATGTGTTCTAATAAAATCTATAACACGATCTGGTAAATTGTATTTTTTAGCAATTTCAATTCCTTTAATTGTGTGATCAATAATGATTTTCGCAGATTCTTTATTCGATAATTCGTCATGAGGATTAATACCCGTACTCTGGTTTTCTGTAAAATACGTTGGATTATTCATCTTGCCAATATCATGATACAAGGCTCCTACTCTAATTAACATAGCATTAGCTCCAATTTCATTAGCTGAAGCTTCAGCCAAATTAGCTACATTTAATGAATGATGAAATGTCCCTGGAGCTCTGTTTGATAATTCTTTTAGCAATTTTGTATTTGTATCAGACAATTCTAATAAAGATACGTCAGACACCAGTCCAAAAATCTTTTCATAAATATAGATTAAAGGCTGAACAAACAAAGTCGCTAAACCACAAAGCACAAATAAACCAAAGGTTTCCCATTTTAGACCTGTTAATTGCCCTTCGTGAATAACGAAAAACGCAAAATAAGCAATGATATAAATAAATGTTATTTGTCCTACTGATATAAAAAGGTTAGCTCTTTTATATAATTCTGAGACCGTTAAAATCGTTACCATTCCTGCAATAATCTGAAGAAACATATACTCGTAACTATTAGGTACAATAAAACCTAAAAGTAATACCGTAAGTACATGTGTAAAGAGACCTAATCTTGCATCGAAAAAAGCTTTTAGTACGAGTGGTAAAATACATAATGGCACCACATAGATATACTGAGAATTAAAGTTAATAACCAAAGTGCTTAACAATATCATTAATGCGATATTAAAAAATATAAACGTCACCTTAGTGTTGTTTAAAAAGACTTCGAGTCTATATTTTCTTAAAAACAATAATAACATGAGTAATGCCAATGCCACCAATAGTGTGTAAGCTACAAGAACCCAATTATAATTAGCAGAATTCCATACTTGAGATTCATATTCGGATTTTAAAGAGCTTAAAATAACGTATTGATCTTCCTCTACTACTTGTCCTTTAGAAACTATGAGTTGGTCTTTTTCAATACGTCCTCTCGTTAAAGAAATTCGTGACAATTCCTCTTCTAAAGCTTTATCACTAAGACTTTTATTGAGTTTTATATTAGGTTTAATAACATCGAAAAAAATAGAGACTATACGCTTTTTTGTATCTATAGATAATGTATTTCCTAAATCCTTCTCTACAAGTGCTCTCCATTCACTTAACTCATACAAACTGCCATATTGCAACTCTTTTTGAATGGTATTAGATGACGTTAAAAATACAGGTCTATCTTTATCATAATTATAATCTAAATCTAATATTCCGGAATTATAAAGCTTGTTTACAATTGATTTACCATGATTAAATAACGTTGTATTTTCAGTTCTAAGAGTACTAGAATCTTTAAATACTTGGTTAAATCTCATCGTAAAATCTAACAAAACATCGTCTTCAACACCTTTAGTGACCTCAAAATACAAAGGACTATGATTTTTAATTTCGCGTTGTTCTTTGTCTATTTCACTTTGGGATTTCTTTATCGCAAAATTAAATGGAGCATATAGGTTTTCGGATTGCCATGGCTTACCCTTTTCAAAAGAGTATCTAAACTTCCCTGTTTTAGGAAACAAGTAAACAATAAACAATGTGGTTAATAAGAATAATAATATCTTATAAACTAAAGCATGATTCTTATACCATTTATTGAGGAATACATTCATATACAATCAAATGTAATAAATATTAGAATTTTAGACTGCTAATATCATTAATACATTCTAAAATCTCTTAAAAAATGTTTAATTTCGCTCCAAATAACATCAAATATAATCACAATGAATAAGGACGTCGTTATAGTTTCAGCAGTTAGAACACCAATTGGAAGTTTTTTAGGAAGTTTATCTACAGTACCAGCACCTCGATTAGGAGCTGCGGCTATTAAAGGAGCTTTAGATAAAATTAATTTAAAACCAGAGCTAGTAGATGAAGTCATTATGGGAAATGTTGTGCAAGCTGGTACAGGACAAGCTCCTGCAAGACAAGCTGCTATTTACGCAGGATTACCAAACACAATTCCATGTACTACAGTTAACAAAGTATGTGCTTCAGGAATGAAAGCTGTAATGCAAGCTGCTCAAGCTATACAATTAGGTGATGCAGAAATAGTTGTTGCCGGTGGAATGGAGAACATGAGTTTAATTCCACATTATTATCATGCAAGAACTGGTACAAAATTTGGACCAGCAACGCTTGAAGACGGTATGCAAAAAGACGGATTAGTTGACGCTTATGACAATAATGCCATGGGTGTTTGTGCCGATTTATGTGCAACTGAATATAAATTCTCTAGAGAAGATCAAGATGCTTTTGCTGTTCAGTCTTATGAACGTTCTAAAGCGGCTTGGGATGCTGGAAAATTTGAGAATGAAGTTATTGCTGTTGAAGTTCCTCAACGTCGTGGAGAACCTGTAATTGTTGATAAAGATGAAGAATATACGAATGTGAGAATGGATAAAATTCCTGCATTACGTCCTGCATTTACTAAAGACGGAACAGTTACTGCTGCAAATGCATCTACAATTAACGATGGAGCTGCAGCTATGATATTAATGAGCAGAGAAAAAGCTGAAGAATTAGGCTTACAACCTATTGCTGTTATAAAAGGGTATGCAGATGCTGCACATGAACCAGAATGGTTTACAACAGCGCCTGCTAAAGCTTTACCAAAAGCATTAGCTAAAGCGAATATTGATATAAAAGACGTTGATTTCTTTGAATTTAACGAAGCATTCTCTATTGTTGGATTAGCTAATATGAAGATTTTAGGATTAGACGATAGTAATGTAAATGTTAATGGTGGTGCCGTTTCTTTAGGACATCCACTTGGATGCTCTGGCGTAAGAATTTTAGTGACCTTAATTAACGTATTACAACAAAATAACGCCAATATTGGAGCAGCTGCTATTTGTAATGGCGGTGGAGGTGCTTCTGCAGTGGTATTAGAACGCGCTTAACCAAACTCTATGCAATACGGCATTTGCAATCTTGGCATTGTACCTATACGATTAGAACCTAGCGATACCAGTGAAATGGTAACGCAAGCTCTGTATGGTGACTTTTTTAAAGTGCTTGAGCAACGAAAAAAGTGGAGTCGCATCCGTTTTGCTTTCGATAAATATGAAGGTTGGATAGATAATAAGCAATACTTAGAAATTGACGCGTCTAATTATAATGACCTAAATAAATCTGGTGTTAATTTATCCAAAGATTTAATTGAATTTGTATCAGATGCTTCAAATAATTTATATCCTATTCCTGTTGGTTCAGATTTAAATGGGTTAAACATACTTAAGCATAACTTTGATGGTACTGCCTTAACCTCAAAAAGCGCTAAAGAAAATATTGTTAAATCATCTTTTTTATTCTTGAATGCCCCCTATTTATGGGGTGGAAAATCACCTTTTGGAATTGATTGTTCTGGATTTACACAAATGGTTTATAAACTCAATGGGTATAAATTATTTAGAGATGCTTCTGAACAAGCAACACAAGGGGAAGCTCTAAGCTTTATTGAAGAAAGTGAACCTGGTGATTTAGCCTTTTTTGATAATGCAGAAGGCAACATTACTCATGTAGGTATTATCATGAAAGATAATTACATTATCCATGCGCATGGCAAAGTAAGAATTGATCGTTTAGATCATAGTGGTATTTATAATATTGATAAGAATACACATACCCACAAACTGAGAGTTATTAAAAAAATAGTATAAAAAAAGCGGCTTTTCAGCCGCTTTTTTTATACTATTTTGAATCTAATTTTAATTTCCACCTGCAGCAGAAGCTTCCATTTTTTCAATCCTAGCTCTCATAGCTTTAAACTTATCAGTTTCACCTAAAGCGCTATATATGTTCATTAACGTTTTAGCCGCATCTATATTAGTATTTCTCAACTCTAAAGCTTTCTCTAAAAAAGGAATAGCTTGATAATACAATTGTGAACGTTTTTCTTTTAACTCATCATATTTTCTGTTATCTGCAGAACTATTTCCTAAGCTATTCATCTCTTCAACAATCTTAGCTTCACCTTCTAACATTACAACTGCAATATTGTTATAAGCATCTACATAACCAGGGTTAATAGAAATAGCTTTTTCATAATATTTTATAGCAGCTTCTGGGTTACCACCTTCAGCAGCTAACACACCTAAATTATACTGTAATTCAGCATTATTAGGATCTTTAGTAGTTGCTTCTTCCATTAATTCTTTAAATCTTTCTCTGTTACCCATTTTTAGGTAAACATTAGCTTCTGATAATAATAAACCTAAATCATCAGGATTTTCTGCTCTAGCATCAGCCATAGCTCCTAAAGCTTTTTCATTATCTCCTTGTGATACATATATTAAAGCGATGTTCTTTACTATTTCAGCTGTTTTAGATTCGCTTTTAGCATCTCTAGGCTTAGTATGAGCTTTAGATTTTACAGAAAAATTTCTTGTTTGCTTATTGGCAAACAATTCTTCTTCACCAGTTTCTACATTTGTAGCATAGTAATTCATTTGGATACCTGTATATCCCATGTTTTTTAATTCTACATAATAGTCTAAAGCAGTATCATAATCTTGAGAAGTTACAGCAGCAGAAGCAGCGTAATAAAGATATAACGTATCTTTAGGAGACATTCTGTAAACTTTTTCAAAGCCTTTTGCAGCAACAGTGTAATTCTTACTACTAAACGCATTGTTAGCTTTAGTTAGAAATGTATTAACCATTCCTAATGACATTTCATTAGCTTCTTGGGTATATTTTAATTTCCCCATTTTAGATTCTAATTCTTTCAAGTCATCTAAACTTACTATAGCTTCATCTATATCTTTATCAGAACCTTTTCCTTCTGCATAAAGAGCTTTAGCTTTAAGGAAATAGAATTTGGCTTTAGACTTATCATCCATATTTCCTATTAATGCTTCTGCAGCTGATACTGCAGATTTAGCATCTCCAAAATTCGAATTTTTTAGTGCTTTTTCAATGGCTTTAATCTCGTTCTTTTGTGCAAAAGACATTGAGGAAACAATTAAAAGTAACACTAATGTCAGTAATTTTTTCATCTTGTAATAAATAGTTTTGTTGTTAATTATTCGTTTTCAGTTTCATTATTATCAATAGCCGTGCCATCTTCAGCTGCATCTTCATTATCAATTGATTCAGAATTAATTACTTCGGCATCATCAATACCTTCAATATCTTCTTCCTCATCTTTCATCACTTTAGCAACTGCTGCAATAGAATCATTTCCTTTAAGGTTGATTAATTTAACACCTTGTGTTGCTCTTCCCATTACACGTAAATCTGCCACAGCCATACGAATAGCTATTCCAGATTTATTAATAATCATTAAATCATCTTCATCGGTTACATTCTTAATAGATACTAAGTTTCCTGTTTTTTCTGTAATAGAAATGGTTTTTACACCTTTACCACCTCTATTGGTAATTCTATAATCTTCTAAACTAGAACGTTTTCCGTATCCATTTTCAGAAACCACAAGAATATTGCTATCCATATCGTCTACAGCAACCATACCTATAACCTCATCGGTTTTTTCATCTTGAAGACGAATACCACGTACACCAGATGCATTTCTACCCATTGGTCGTGTTTTCGCTTCTTCAAAACGGATAGCTTTACCAGATTTTAAAGCTAACATCACTTGGCTTTCACCTGTTGTTAATTTTGCTTCTAATAAAACATCGTCTTCCTTAATGGTAATGGCATTAATTCCGTTAGATCTTGGTCTTGAATATTGCTCTAAAGAGGTTTTCTTAACCTGACCTTTTTTGGTCGCCATTATTACATAATGATTGTTAATGTAATCTTCGTCTTTTAAATCTTGAGTACAGATAAAAGCCATGACTTTATCATCTTGCTCAATATTTATTAGGTTCTGAATTGCTCTACCTTTAGACGTTTTAGCTCCTTCTGGAATTTCGTAAACTCGCATCCAGAAACATTTTCCTTTTTGCGTAAAGAATAGCATGTATTGATGGTTAGTACCAACAAATAAGTGCTCTAAGAAATCCTCATTACGAGTCGTTGATGCTTTCTGACCAACTCCACCTCTATTTTGTGTTTTATATTCTGAAAGTGATGTACGTTTAATATAACCTGCGTGAGAAATTGTAATTACCACTTGTGCATCAGGAATCATATCTTCAATACTCAAGTCTCCTCCTGCATATTCTATTACTGAACGACGATCATCTCCATATTTATCTCTAATAACTTCAAGCTCTGCTTTAATAATATCCATTCGACGTTCTTTCTTGTCTAAGATATCTTTAAGGTCTATGATTGTTTTCATAATTTCCTCATACTCACTTCGCAGCTTATCTTGCTCTAAACCTGTTAACTGACGCAAACGCATCTCAACAATAGCTTTGGCCTGAATCTCAGATAATTTAAAACGTTCTATTAAGCTATTACGAGCCTCATCTGCATTTGATGATGCACGAATAATTTTAATAACCTCATCAATATTATCAGAAGCTATAATTAAGCCTTCTAATATATGAGCTCTTTCTTCAGCCTTACGCAATTCGTAAGTGGTTCTTCTAACAACTACATCATGTCTGTGTTCTACAAAATAATGAATTAGTTCTTTTAGGTTTAATAACTGCGGACGACCATTTACTAATGCAATATTATTAACACTAAATGACGATTGTAAAGCTGTATATTTAAATAACTTATTAAGTACAATATTAGGTATTGCATCACGCTTTAAAACGTAAACTATTCGCATACCATTTCTATCAGATTCATCTCTAATAGTAGCAATACCTTCTAATTTTTTTTCATTAACCAAGTCAGCAGTTTTCTTAATCATATCTGCTTTATTGATTTGGTAAGGAATCTCTGTTACTACAATACATTCTCTACCTTGTACTTCTTCAATAATTGCATTACCACGCATTACAATACGCCCACGACCTGTATGAAAAGCTTCCTTAACCCCATCATAACCATAAATGGTTCCACCTGTTGGAAAATCTGGTGCTTTGATATGTTGAATTAATTCATCTATTTCAATATCATTATTATCAATATAAGCAATTGTTCCATTTACCACTTCGGTTAAGTTGTGTGGTGGCATATTTGTTGCCATACCAACAGCAATACCTGAAGCTCCATTAACTAATAAACCTGGAATACGCGTTGGAAGAACTGTTGGCTCTTCTAAAGTATCATCAAAATTTAATTTATGATCTACGGTTTCCTTATCAATATCTGCTAACATATCTTCAGATATCTTACGCATTCTTGCTTCTGTATAACGCATTGCAGCCGGACTATCTCCATCTACAGACCCAAAGTTACCTTGTCCATCAACTAACATATAACGCAAACTCCATTCTTGAGCCATACGTACCATAGCGTCATAAACTGAAGTATCACCATGTGGATGATACTTACCTAAAACCTCACCGACAATTCTTGCTGATTTTTTATGTGCTCCAGTTGCTCTAACACCTAATTCGTGCATACCGTAAAGTACACGTCTATGAACTGGTTTTAAACCGTCTCTTACATCTGGTAGCGCACGTGACACTATGACCGACATTGAATAATCAATGTAAGCCGATTTCATTTCATCCTCAATGTTAATTGGAATGAGTTTTTCTCCTTCTGCCATATATAAAATTAATTAGTTTTTTTGTGAATTTTCATAACGCGCTAATATAACCAAAATACCACTGTTTTTAGAGAAATACCACTTGGTTTTTGGTATTTTTTATTAACAATATTTGATATCTTTTTCGTTAATAAGTATCTGCAATTTTCCTTTGATTTAAAAAGCTTTTTTACTCTCTTCGTTTACGACTTATAATAATCATATAATTAAGGTACGGTTTTTGACTTATACTCAATATGTTTTTATTATTTTTAAAGCAGAAAGGAATATAGTATGGATGATAATTTTTCCCCAAGAGTTAAAGATGTAATTGCTTACAGCAAAGAAGAAGCTTTACGTTTAGGTCATGATTTTATTGGTACTGAGCATTTAATGCTTGGACTTTTAAGAGATGGAGACGGTAAAGCTATAGATATTTTAAGCGCCTTAGATGTAGATCTAAATCACCTAAGACGTAAAGTAGAGATTTTAAGTCCTGCCAACCCAAATATCGTAACAACATCGAACGAAAAAAAGAACTTGCACTTAACAAGGCAAGCAGAGCGTGCACTAAAAACAACATTTTTAGAAGCAAAACTATTTCAGAGCACCTCAATAAACACAGCACATTTATTATTGTGTATTTTAAGAAATGAGAATGATCCTACAACAAAGCTTTTAAACAAGCTAAAAGTAGATTATGATAACGTAAAAGAAGAATTTAAATCTATGGCAACTAACGAAGATGATTATTTAGAAACCCCAAAAGCAGAATCGTTTTCTGATGATGATATGAACGAACAAGAAGATGCAAAACAGAATCCGTTTGGAGGCCAATCTAGTAAAACAAACAAGAAATCAAAAACACCAGTTTTAGATAATTTTGGTAGAGACTTAACTGTACTTGCTGAAGAAGACAAATTAGACCCTGTTGTAGGACGAGAAAAAGAAATACAACGTGTCTCTCAAATTTTAAGTCGAAGAAAGAAAAACAACCCCTTATTAATAGGAGAACCTGGTGTTGGTAAATCTGCTATTGCCGAAGGTTTAGCATTACGCATTGTAAAGCGAAAAGTATCTCGTACCTTATTTAATAAGCGTGTCGTCACTTTAGACTTGGCAAGCTTAGTTGCAGGCACAAAGTATAGAGGGCAGTTTGAAGAACGTATGAAAGCCGTTATGAACGAGCTTGAAAAGAATGATGATATTATTCTTTTTATTGATGAGATTCACACTATTGTTGGTGCTGGTGGTGCCACAGGAAGTTTAGACGCCTCTAATATGTTTAAACCAGCTTTAGCAAGAGGTGAAATACAATGTATAGGTGCAACTACTTTAGATGAGTACAGACAATATATTGAAAAAGATGGTGCTTTAGAACGTCGTTTTCAAAAAGTTATTGTTGAACCAACTTCTGTTGAAGAAACCATCGAAATCCTTAATAATATTAAAGGAAAATACGAAGAGCATCATAATGTCGATTATACAGATGAAGCTATTGAAGCTTGTGTAAAGCTAACTAATCGTTATATGACAGAGCGTTTTCTTCCAGACAAAGCTATCGACGCTTTAGATGAAGCAGGTTCTCGTGTACATATTACTAACATAGATGTACCAAAACAAATTCTTGAACTAGAAAAGAAACTTGAAGAAGTAAAAGAAACAAAGAATAGCGTTGTTAAAAAGCAAAAGTACGAAGAAGCAGCAAAGCTTAGAGATGACGAAAAACGATTAGAAAAGGAACTCGCAACTGCCCAAGAAAAATGGGAAGAAGAAACAAAACAACACAAAGAAGTTGTTACTGAAGATAATGTTGCTGATGTAGTTTCTATGATGACAGGAATTCCTGTAAATAAAATAGCACAAACAGAAATCACTAAATTATCTAAATTACCAGAATTAATTAAAGGTAAAGTTATTGGACAAGATCAAGCTGTTGCTAAAGTTGTAAAAGCGATTCAACGAAACAGAGCTGGACTTAAAGACCCTAACAAACCTATTGGATCATTTATATTCTTAGGGCAAACTGGTGTTGGAAAAACACAATTAGCCAAAGTATTAGCTCGCGAGCTATTTGAAAGTGATGATTCTTTAGTAAGAATAGATATGAGTGAATACATGGAAAAATTTGCTATATCGCGTTTAGTTGGTGCACCTCCAGGATATGTTGGATATGAAGAAGGTGGTCAATTAACAGAAAAAATAAGACGTAAGCCTTATGCTGTTGTCCTTTTAGATGAAATTGAAAAAGCACATCCAGATGTCTTTAATATGTTATTACAGGTTCTAGATGACGGGTACTTAACAGACAGTTTAGGTCGTAAAATTGATTTTAGAAATACTATCATAATTATGACGTCTAACATTGGAGCCAGAAAGTTAAAAGACTTTGGTACTGGTGTAGGTTTTGGTACTTCTGCAGCAATAGCTCAAGAATCAGATCATGCAAAAGGGGTTATTGAAAATGCACTTAAAAAAGCGTTTGCACCTGAATTTTTAAACAGAATTGACGATGTTATTGTCTTTAATGCTCTAGAGAAAGAAGATATTAATAAAATTATTGATATTGAACTAGTTAAGCTTATTAATAGAATTAAAGATTTAGGTTACGATCTTAAACTTACAGATAACGCTAAAGGTTATATCGCCGAAAAAGGATTTGATAAACAGTATGGCGCAAGACCATTAAATAGAGCCATTCAGAAATATGTTGAAGATGCTCTAGCTGAAGAAATCATTAATTCTAAAATTCAAGAAGGAGATATTATCACTATGGATTTAGATGAAAAAAATGATGTCTTAAGCATAAAGATAAAATCAGCGGGTAAAACTACAGAATCATAAATAGCGATTTTTAATATTTTAAAAATCATTCATAATAAAAAAACTCCTTTATAATTAAAGGAGTTTTTTGTATTTTGTAAGAAAAATAAGTGCTTTTTTTATGCAAAAAATTATTGATATAGGCTTCTGTACATTAAAATTCTACAAAAATTATATGATCACAACTATAAATGAAGGTGTTCATGTAGATAAGGAACAAAATGAAGCACTCATCAAAATAGCAGAAAACTATTATTCAAACCAACCTTTTGTATACATTAGCCACAGAGTAAATTCTTATTCCGTAAATCCCAATGTTTACCCAAGGACTTCTAAAACTAAAAATTTAGCTGGTTTAGCCGTAGTAACTCACGATTATAAAGCCAAAAGGAATGCTCAAATCGAAAAATTATTTCTTCACAAACCTTTTGAAATTTTCGCCACTTTAACAGAAGCTTTTAATTGGGCTGATGAGCTAATTAGCAATAGCTAATGCATCCTTATTTTAAATCGTAATGATTTAAAAATAACTCCTCTATTTCAATATCAACATCTTTTAGAAACTGAATAGAAGCTTCAATAGAATCATGTAACACCTCATCTACTTTTATAAATGGCACTACTTTTCGGTATTGCTCTAAAAATGATTCTAACAAAGGAGAAGTTTTCAAAGGTCTTCTAAACTCTAAGGCTTGTGAAGCATTCATCAATTCAATAGCAATAACACGATCAACATTTTTTATCAAAGTATAAGCCTGTGTCGCGGCATTGGCTCCCATACTCACATGATCTTCTTGTCCATTACTAGAGACAATACTATCTACACTAGCAGGAGATGCCATTTGTTTATTAGCACTTACGATACTTGCTGCAGTGTATTGCGGAATCATAAAGCCCGAATTTAAACCAGGATTATCTACTAAAAATGCAGGCAAACCTCTTAAACCAGATACCAATTGAAAAACACGTCGTTCTGAAATATTACCTATTTCAGCCATAGCAATCTTCAAATAATCCAAAGCTAATGCTAACGGCTGACCATGGAAATTTCCTCCAGAAATAATTAAATCTTCTTCATGAAAAATATTAGGATTATCTGTTACAGAATTAATTTCCGTTAAAATCACTTTCTCAACAAAATCTAAAGTGTCTTTTGTTGCTCCATGCACCTGTGGAATACAACGAAACGAATAAGGATCTTGTACATGTTCTTTTTCGCGCGTGATTAATTCACTTCCGTTTAAAAATTCATTAAAGCGTCTTGCTACTTTTCGTTGTCCTGGATGTGGTCTTACTGCATGTACCAAATCATGAAAAGGATCTAAGCGTCCATCAAAAGCATCTAAAGAAATACTAGCAATAATATCTGCCAAATACGATGTTTTATGAGACATTAGCAACAAATAAACACCATAAGCGCTCATAAATTGCGTACCATTTAATAAAGCTAAACCTTCTTTAGCTTCAAGTGTTATAGGCTCCCAATTAAACTCTTCTAAAAGTGTTGCTGCATCATATTCCTTATTGTTATGCATCACTTTTCCTTTTCCTAATAAAGGTAATGCCAAATGTGCTAAAGGTGCTAAATCTCCTGAAGCTCCCAAAGAACCTTGCGTAAACACAAATGGAAAAATATCGTTATTAAAAAATTCAATCAATCTTTCTACGGTTGCTAACTGCACTCCACTATGGCCATAACTCAGTGACTGAATTTTTAAAAGCAGCATCACTTTAACAATAGATTCTGGTACACGCTCACCTGTTCCACATGCATGAGACATTACTAAATTTTCTTGAAGCTGACTAAGATCCGTATCAGAAATCTTTACATTATATAACGATCCAAAACCTGTATTAATTCCATACATAGGTTTTTTTTCATTTGCCAATTTATTGTCTAAATACGTTTTACATTTCTGTATCTTATGTTTAGATGCCTCTGAAAGTTTTAGCTTTTTATTCTTATAAAAAATATTATAAATCGTTACAATATCTAAAGCATCAGAAGAAATTATATGAAAGTTATCCATTAGGAAGAATTTTAATGTTTTTTTCAAAATTGAGAATATTTTTGGATTCTACAAGGTTTTGTTAATAATTCATTTCAATATTAATTTTATTTTTTAATGGTTATTTTTGCAATCGAAAAAAAACAAAATTTATGAAACGATTATTAGTGCTTTGCTTAGCTACAACTATTTTAGCTTGTAAGGGAGAACCTAAAGATTATGCAACAATTTCTGGAAAAATTGAAAACCCAGATAATAGTAAAACTCTAAAAGTTTTTAAAGGTAGCGAGTACGAAAAAATAATTAAGCTTAATGATGATGGTACGTTTAAAGATACATTAAAAGTTGTTGAAGGAGATTACACCTTTTTACATGGAAAAGAATACGGATCAATCTATTTAAAAAATGACAAAACGTCTGCTTTTGAAGTAGACAACGACTCCTTTTTAGAATCAATTGTTTTTAAAGGTGATAATTCGGATATTAATAACTTTTCTGTTAGATCATTTTCAATTTCTAAAGACTATTTTACAGAAGACCTTATTAATTATGGCACAAAAGAAGATTTAGAAAAAGCAATTGAAGACTACAAATCGGCATATAATGATATAAAAATCAAATATCCTAAAGTAGACTCAACTCGAGTAGCACTAATGGATAGAAATATTGAAGGTTCTATTGTACAATTAAATAGATTTATGGCGTCTAAAATAGCAACACGTGCTGCTTTTCCTAAAGGATCACCATCTCCTACTTTTGAAAATTATGAAAATTTTGCTGGTGGTGACTTATCGCTTTCAGACTTAAAAGGAAAATATGTTTACTTTGATATTTGGGCGACTTGGTGCGGACCTTGCATTAAGGAAATTCCTTCTCTTAAAAAGGTTGAAAAACAATTTGAAGGCAAAAACATAGCTTTTGTAAGTATTTCTGTAGATAATGGTCGTGGCTATAAAAATGATGCCGCTGCAGCATACCAAGGTTGGAAAAAAATGGTTGCCGATGAAGAACTTGGAGGCATTCAATTAATGGCAGATAATGGTTTTGCTTCTGACTTTATTAAAAGTTACAAAATCAATTCAATTCCAAGATTTATTCTTGTAGATCCTAATGGAAATATTGTTGATGCAGATGCTCCAAGACCATCAAGCCCTCAACTTATTAAATTATTTGAAAAATTGGGACTATAATTTCAAATCTCAATTAGTAAAAGCCTGTTTCAAACATTCTATTGAAACAGGCTTTTTTTTTATTATTTGTTTTGTTTTTCTTCTTCCTGAGGTTGCTCTGGCTGTTTAAACAAATCAATATAAGCCTCACCAATGGTTGCTACAATATGACTAGCAATTAAACTTTGGTAACCGTAATCTTCTAATGAAATATCTGCAGCTTTTCCATGGAGGTAAACTCCAAAAATAGTTGCTGCTAACGGTTCGTATGCTTGCGCTACTAATCCGGAAATAATCCCTGTTAAAACATCGCCACTTCCCGCTGTTGCCATACCAGGATTTCCTGTGGTATTCACATAAAGTTTTTCATTATAAACAGTTATAGAATGTGCTCCTTTTATAAGAACTATAACATTATATTTTTTTGAAAATGCTTTTACCTTTTTAAGCTTTTCAAAATCATCAGACCAAGCTCCTACTAAACGTTCCAATTCTTTAGGATGCGGAGTTAAAATAGATTGCTCTGGTAATAATTTTAATAAGGCTTTCTTTTTTGAAAGCAAGTTGAGAGCATCTGCATCTATTACTAAAGGACTTTTATTTTGTTTTAAAAAGGCCTCAAATGCTTTTGCTGTTTTTTCTGAAGTTCCCAATCCTACTCCAACACCAATTACTGTTGGTTCTATCTCAAATTGAATATTAGAAATATTAGTTTCATCTTCATCTGTAATTACCATAACTTCTGGAATAGCCGTCTGTAAACTTTGATAACCACATTTAGGAACATAAGCTGTTACCAAACCACACCCAGAGCCTAAAGCTGCTCTACTAGCTAAATTAACAGCGCCTATTTTACCATAACTACCTCCTAACATTAAAACATGCCCAAAATCTCCTTTATGTGCAAATTTTTGTCTTGGTTTATAAATTGGCAAAACTTCATGTTTAGATATAAGCTCTACTTCTGTTTCTGTTTGCATTAAATAATCACGATCTATACCAATATCTAAAGCTTCCCATTGTGATGTATACTTGGCTGTTTCTGGTAAAAAGAAGACCAATTTAGGAGATTGAAAACTCAGTGTATAATTAGCATGAACAACTGCTTTACTATCTTCTACAGCTTTATCTGTATAAAGTCCCGAAGGAATATCTATAGATAATGTAAACGCTTTAGAATCCCTAAACTTTTGAAATAATTCTTGAACCCAAGTATTAGGTGGCCTATTTAATCCTATTCCAAAAACAGCATCTACAATAATATCATCTACTCCAATAACAACATCTTCAAAATCGCTTTTGCAACTTAACATTGTAGGCCATTTTTTAGTAACGTTTTTTATATGATCATAGTTAAGCAAAAAGTCCTTAGTACGTTTATCACTGCAATTTACAATGTAGGTCACCACATTATAGCCATGGGTAATTAAATGTCTAGCCAAAACTAAACCATCTCCACCATTATTACCAATACCACAAAATACATGAATAGGCACCTGCGCACCTTGCATGCGCATATGCATCCAATTAAAAATTTGTGTTCCTGCTCTTTCCATCAATTCTGTTGATGATATTTTTTGGCGTTCTGTAGTTAATTTATCGCCTTCATAAATTTGTTCTTTTGAAAATAATTTCATGTATTGTCTATATTTATTTTTTATAAGTCACATGGCACTCTCAATCAATTCATTTTATTGATAATAGAATTTTGAACATGCTCGTTTCATTTGTATATTATTTATCAGATTAAATTCAGTTAATAAGAGATTACAAATCATTCTTACTCTATAGGAAACATTTGTCACAAAACGTTACATGTGAATAATTTAATACTGGACCATATTTATTAATTATAATTCATTTTTTTAATAAAGATTACCTCTTTTTTACTAATTCCCTAAAAAGCTATGATTAGTTTTTTTATTGTTATAAAAATAATACTTTTGGTATGTAATGAAAACAAATCTTAAAATAACATCACATACAATGGGTAATGCTAACAGCATGTGTATTTCTATGTTTTTCATTTCAACTATTATTACCCTTTGGGGTAATTTATAATATGCTCTCCGTCCCTTATTGTCTATTTAGACATTTTATTCTCTTAAATTACATAAACACATGAAAATTCTAAAATTTGGCGGAACGTCTGTAGGTTCAGCCGAAAACATAAATAAAGTTATTTCTATTTTAGAGCAACAATCTAAAGACACTAATATTGCTGTAGTTGTTTCTGCCGTTGGTGGTATTACAGATAAATTATTAGAAGCGGCAAACTTAGCTTGTAATAAAGACTTAGAATATAAACAAACCTATAATGCCATTTGGTCTCAACACAGTAAAGTTATTGAGGGGCTTTTTGAAAATTCAGATCATGATAAAAATCTCAAAAAGAGCCATGAAGCCTTATATGATTTAATTTCAGAAAAATTAAATGAATTAAAAAGCCTTTTAGATGGTATCTATTTAATTAATGAATTGTCTCCTAAAACTAAGGACAAATTATTGAGTTTTGGTGAAGCCTTATCATCAACTATAATTTACCACACTTTAAAATCCAGACAAGTTGATGTTGCGTACAAAAACGCACAAGAGTTAATTGTAACAGATTCTAACTTCAATAATGCCACTGTTAATTTTGAGATTACCAATATTAATATTCAATTATATTTTAATTCAAATTCAAACGCTATAGTCTTATTACCAGGTTTTGTTTCTAAATCTGTACACGGAGAAATAACGACTTTAGGTCGCGGAGGATCCGATTATACTGCCGCAATAATTGCAGCTGCCATAGATGCAGATGAATTACAAATTTGGACAGATGTTAGTGGTATGTACACCACCAATCCAAAATTGGTAAAACAAGCTGCGCCTATTGTAGAACTATCATACCAAGAGGCTGTAGAATTATCACATTTTGGAGCCAAAGTTTTATATCCACCAACAGTGATGCCTGTGCTTAAGAAGAAAATTCCTATTGTGATTAAAAACACTTTAGATCCTGAGGCACTAGGAACTACAATAACAGAAAACACGCAACCAAATGGCTCACCTGTTAAAGGTATTAGTAATATTGAAAATATAGCATTACTGACTTTACAAGGTAATGGTATGGTTGGTGTTCCAGGGTTTGGAAAACGCTTGTTTGAAACTTTAGCTCAAGAAAAAATTAACATTGTTCTAATTACACAATCTTCTTCTGAGCACTCTATTTGCTTCGGAATTTCAGATAACGATGCCAAACGTGCCAAAGAAGTTATAGATACTGTTTTTGAATATGAAATTCAACTTTTAAAAATAGATCCAATCATTGTTGAAACCGACTTATCCATTATTGCTGTTATTGGAGATAAGATGAAAAACCACCAAGGCATTAGTGGCAAAATGTTTAGTACACTAGGTAAAAACAATGTTAATATTAGAGCGATTGCCCAAGGAGCTTCGGAACGTAATATTTCTGCTATTATTCATAAAAATGATGTAAAAAAAGCACTAAACAGCTTACACGAGCAGTTTTTTGAAATTAAAACAAAACAAATCAACTTGTTTATTACAGGTGTTGGTAATGTTGGTGAACGCCTAATTGAACAGATTCATCAACAAAAATCTTACCTTAAAGAAAACTTTAAAATCAGTTTAAAAATTGCTGGCCTGTCCAATTCTAGAACTATGGTTGTTAATGACGATGGTATCAATTTAAAACACTGGAAACAGCAGCTAGAAAACGGAGAAAAAGCAAGTTTAAAAGGCTTCTTAAATCATGTAAAAAAACTAAACTTAAGAAACTCTGTCTTTGTAGATATTACAGCTAATGATGCCGTTGCTAATATATATGGAGATTATCTTAAGCATAGTATTTCAGTTGTAGCTTGCAACAAAATTGCTTGTTCTGGAAACATTGAATACTACAATGAATTAAAAACATTGTCTAGACAATACAACGCAGCATTTTTGTTTGAAACCAATGTTGGCGCAGGACTACCTGTCATAGACACCTTAAATCATTTAGTTACCTCTGGAGATAAAATAAATACTATACAAGCCGTTTTATCGGGGAGTCTTAATTTTATATTTAACAACTTTAATGCAGAAACTACATTTTATGATGTGGTAAAACAAGCCCAAGAAGAAGGCTATACCGAACCAGATCCTCGTATTGATTTAAGCGGAATTGATGTTGCAAGAAAAGTTCTAATTCTGGCTAGAGAAAGTGGTCATGCTTTAGAACTATCTGATTTGGAATCTGATAATTTCTTAACCAATGATGCTATGGAAGCAGCTTCTGTAGAAGACTTCTTTAAAACATTAATAAAAGATGAAACCTATTACCAAAGCTTATTTAAATCGGCTGAAGATAAAAATTGTCAACTAAAATTTGTTGCAGAGTTTAATAACGGAAAAGCTAAAGTTGGACTTCAAGAAATTCCTGAAGGGCATCCATTTTACAACCTTAAAGGTAAAGACAATATCGTTATGTTTTATACACAACGTTACCCAGAACAACCCATGATTATTAAAGGTGCTGGTGCTGGTGCAGACGTTACAGCTTCTGGTTTGTTTGCAGATATTATAAGAATCGCTAATAATTAGATGACCGCTATTGCGGCAAATAAATATGAAAAACGAAATCAAAATATTTTCGCCTGCAACAGTAGCAAACGTGGCATGTGGATTTGATGTCCTTGGTTTTTGCTTAGACACCATTGGTGATGAAATGGTCATTAGAAAAACAGAAAAAAAAGGTATTAAAATCACCAAAATTGAAGGCTACGATTTGCCCTTTGAAGCCGAGAAAAACGTTGCTGGTGTTTCAGCATTAGCGATGTACAATGCTTTACAACCAGATTGCGGTTTTGAAATTGAAATCTATAAAAAAATTAAACCTGGCAGTGGTATTGGAAGTAGCTCTGCAAGTGCAGCTGGAAGTGTTTTTGGAATGAATGTTTTACTAGGTTATCCATTAAACAAAACACAGCTAACTAACTTTGCTATGAAAGGTGAAGCCTTAGCCAGTAAATGCGAACATGCCGATAATTTAGCGCCAGCTATTTTTGGTGGTTTTACACTGGTAAAAAGTGCCTGTCCATTACATGTTTTAGAATTACCTACACCTTCAGATGTATTTGCAACTCTAATTCACCCACAGATTGAAATAAAAACATCCGAATCTAGAGCAATTCTTCCAAAAGACATTCCATTAAGTAATGCCATTACACAATGGGCAAATGTTGGAAGCTTGGTTCATGCTTTACACACATCGGATTATAAGTTATTAAAAGACTCATTAAACGATGTGGTTATTGAACCGTATCGCAAACAACTGATTCCACATTTCGACGCTATCAAAAAGGCATCATTACAAGCAGGAGCTTTGGGCTGTGCAATCTCAGGTTCTGGACCATCAATTTTTATGTTAAGCAAAGGAGACGCTACTGCTCAAAATGTAGAAAAAGCAATTAGAGATGTCTATGCTAAAACAGATATTGCATTCGAAACTTATGTTTCAAAAATTAACACAGAAGGTATAAAAATTTTAAAGTAAACACGAGGTCACTCTTAACGCCATTAAAATATTGGGATGAACCTCACCAATAAATCATTCTTCTGAACATAATATAAAACAACTAATGAACTACTATTCACTAAACAGAAAAGCACCAAACACAACTTTTGAAGATGCTGTTGTAAAAGGATTAGCACCAGATAAAGGCTTATATTTCCCAGAATCTATTACACCTTTAGAGGCCTCTTTTTTTGAAACGATTGAAGACAAATCAAATACAGAAATTGCATTTGAAGCAATTAAACAATTCATTGTTCCTGAAATTCCTGAAGATGTCTTAAAAACGATTGTTGAAGAGACCTTAAGTTTTGATTTTCCCGTAGTTGAAATAAATGAAAACATTTCAACACTAGAGTTATTTCATGGACCAACTATGGCATTTAAAGATGTTGGAGCACGTTTTATGGCGAGGTGCTTAGGGTATTTCAACAAAACCAATACTAATGATGTCACGGTATTAGTAGCTACTTCTGGAGATACAGGTGGCGCTGTTGCTAATGGTTTTTTAGGTGTAAAAGGTGTAAACGTTGTGATTCTTTACCCAAGTGGAAAAGTGAGTAATATTCAAGAAAAACAATTAACAACACTTGGTCAAAATATTACAGCTTTAGAAGTTGATGGCGTTTTTGACGACTGTCAAGACATGGTAAAACAGGCCTTTATGGATGAAGAGTTGACTAGTAAAATGCAGTTAACTTCGGCTAATTCTATAAATATTGCACGTTGGTTACCACAACTCTTTTATTTTATGTTTGCATACAAGCAATTAAAATCAAAACACAAAGACATTGCTTTCTCTGTTCCTAGTGGTAACTTTGGAAATATTTGTGCTGGTATGGTCGCTCAAAAATTAGGATTACCTGTTAAACATTTTATAGCTTCAAACAACGCTAATGACACGGTTGTAAATTACATGACCACACAATCTTACGACCCAAAACCATCTGTACAAACTATTAGTAACGCCATGGATGTTGGTAACCCAAGTAACTTTATACGTATCCAAGAATTACATAATAACGATTTTGATGCCCTAAAAACTAATTTATCATCTTACAGTTTTACAGATGCTGAAACTAGAACGGCATTACTAGAGTTATACAAAGAATTCAACTATGTCGCTGATCCACATGGTGCTGTTGGATATTTAGGTGCTAAAACCTATTTAGAAAACAATGATGCACATGTGGTGTTTTTAGAAACAGCACATCCAACAAAGTTTTTAGATGTTGTGGAAGATGTCATTAAAAAAACGTTGCCTTTACCTTCTCAAATTGAAGCTGTAATAGATAAAGAAAAAGTATCCAATAAAATTGCTACTTATGAAAAATTAAAAAGCTTTTTACTGAGCTAATACTATTCTTTTCTTCATATTTGAGTTTTAAAGCTTATTTAATTTTAATTATGCCTACAATCTGAATATGAAAAACATACATATCCTTTTTTTTAGCTTATTTACTTCTGTTATTTTCAGTCAAAATAATGCTCCTGAATTGTTAACTAAAAATAAAATCACTAAGATTATAATTCAAGGGTATGAATACCAAGACAATTCACTAATAAAACAGACATATCACGTTAATGAAATTGATAATTATGGAAATACAACAGCATTTAAAACATACGATTTAAATGACTCTTTAATTAAAGAAACGAATTATAAAATTTCTGATGATGGGAAGACACAATATAGTACAACATTAGATGAAAAAGGAGCGGTAAATTACTCACACATTATTACTAAAGATTACGAAAATCGCTCTATGCGAAGGTTACAATTAAATGCCGAAGGCGATACTTTAGTACATCAACTTAGAATTAGAGATAAAAACTTAAAGGATAGCATTCTATATAATATCATAAAAAACAAACGGATTGTTAGTTACACATGGAATTACAATGATGGTGGAATGTTAATTTCCAAAGCAAAATTTGACAAAAACGGAAATCTAATAAACAAAGATATTTACACATATCATATAAATGGGAACTGTGTAAAAATGAGAAATGAAAACAGGACTGTTGTGTCTAATAAATGTACCGAAGGGAACAAAGAAATTAGAAAATTTTCAACAAATCGTAAAGGTTATATGTCGGGAATAAAGTTAGTATTAGAAAAAGGCGGTAAAAGTATAGAAACAAGATTAGACAATGGACTAGTAGAAAAAAAAGAGTATTTTTCTAAAAAAGGAAAATTACTAGCATTACTTAAATATACATATCACTAGCTATTAAATCATTTAAAATTCCTTATTTTAAACAGTAAGAAATCTAGTTTTCCTAAAATGTCTAAAACTCTATATACCATATATGTCATAGAACTTTCTAAACGCGTGTTTACTGAAAACACTAAGTTTAGAAAAGCAAATCCGCAGTTTAATGGTGTTTTAGAGTGTTTATATGTTGGTATGACAAGTAAAACACCTAAAGAACGCTTTTTACAACACAAAACAGGACATCGGAATAAAAAAGGGTATAAAATATCTTCAAATATTGTAGAGCAATATGGCACCTATTTACGCCCTAGTCTTTTTAATCATATTGATCCTTTTTTTACCAGAGCCGAAGCTTTAAAAGCTGAAGAACAAATTGCTTTAGAATTAAGAAGAGAAGGTTATGCAGTTTGGTTTAATTAACCTTTTATCCCTTGCTTCTATTTAATATAGAACGCAAAAAAGTCATTTTAAGAATTGTAAAAAACTTAATTATTTTTGTTTTTACTATCCTCAAAATGACATTTTATTAAACTAAACCGACTACAACTTAAGTTAAAACTGTTATTAAAATCATTGTGTTTCTAACTTAAAATTAATTGGAATACTGTAAGGTACAGCTACGTTCATATCTCGCTGTCTTCCGGGTTCCATTGTTGGTAGCAAATTAATAATTCGCTCTGCTTCAGTTTCTAAAAGTTTGTCGGGACCTCTACTTTTAACTTTAGTCACCTTTCCGTATTTATCTATTAAAAAGAATACAAATACTTTACCATGAATATTAAGTTCTGCCGCAGTTTCTGGGTATTTAAAATGTTTCTGTAAATGTTCTTGTATTTTTTTTTCAAAACAAGCTTTTAACTCTGCATTGTTTCCTGTACAGCCTGGAAATCTTGGCACTCTTTCAATTACCGCAAAAGGAACTTCTACTTCTTCTTCAACTTCCACAACAGCAACTTCTTCAATTCCAACTTCTCGTTCATCAATAATATCATCTTGACCAATTTCTGTACTTTCTATAACACTCTCTTCAACATCTTCAACATCTTCAACAATAGTTATGACTTCTGTTACAATTTGTTTTTGAGCTGGAGGTGGTGGCGGAGCAATTTCAATAGTTGTAATAGGGATATCCTCATCTATTAAATCATCTACCATTAAGACATCAATCTTTGTAGCTTCTCTGTCGTAAGTCTTATGTTCTAATCCTATATATGTTAGGAGTAACATTACGTTTAAGCCAACAGCAAAAAATAAACTACTGTTTCGACCTACATTGGCTTTTGGGTTTTTCTTGAGTTCCATGACGTTTAATTTTGTTACATAAATTTACGCATCATAACGCTTAAAATTTATGACATATATCATGTTTCACTTAGAATCAACACCTTAAGCATTACAAATTGTCTAATTGATTCTCTTTTCCGTCTTCACTTATGGTCCAAAAGAATCCAACAAAAAAGAACTGATCGGCTGCTGGAGTTAAAGCGCGTCTATTAAATTGTCCATTAAAATCTGATGTATTTGCATATTGGTAACCATTAATATTTTTAAAGCCTAAGACATTATTAACCGAAAAATATAAGATCTTTTGTGGGCTTAATAAATACGCCCAATTAACACTTAAACTATTGAATGCTTTTGTGCGCTCACTTAATAATGCATTAGTATTAGGATTGGTATAGGGACGACCTGAAGAAAATCCATAAGATAATCCTACTTGGCTTTTCCAATTTTCAATCCAATATTTACCAACAATAGATAAGTTATGGTTTGTAGCATAACTTGGCTGTGAAGCAGTTGTATAGTTTCTATAATCGCGTTCTGTATCTAAATAAGAATAACTTACCCAATAATCTACTGCTTTTATACTCGTATTATCTCTCCAAAAGAAATCAACTCCTTGTGCATAGCCTTGTCCTGATGTATTAAAATTGCTATCAAACTGCGCTATATCAGTATCAAACTTTACTAAATCGTCGTAATCCTTTCTGTAAGCCTCTGCTCTAAATAGTTTACCATCATTTACATATTGATAGTTAAATATATAATGTGATGTCTTTTGTGCTCTTAAATCTTGATTAAACTTTAAAACATTGCTATTGGGATTCTGAAAAAAGTTACCATAAGCTAAGGAAAACTGTCCGTTTTTAGAACTTTTATAAGCCAATGCTGCTCGTGGAGCCACATCTATAGCATTAAAAATTGAACTATGGTCTGCTCTTACTCCTATCTTTAACGCCAAGGCTTTAGAAAAAATGACATCTGCTTCAGCAAATCCAGCGGTTATATTATTGTTAAAGCCATAGGTTTCGTCAATAAAACCTTCATTATAATTTTCCTTAAAATCCGTAATAAACTGTTCGGCACCGAAACTCAATTTAAACCGACTATTAAATCGTTTTTTTAATTTCAACTTTAAATGAGCGGAATTTTCAGTAGCATTAATTGTACTAGTTTGAATGCCTATCTTATTTTTAGCATAAGTATAACTCACTCCTGAAGTTAAGGTCCAATTATGTCCTAAAACACCCTTATAAGATGTATTGAGATAGAAGTTATTATTCTTCAATTTAAAATCGATGCCTTCTTCATAATTAATATCTTCTTGATTTAATTCAAATTTTGAAGCATCAAAAGCCGCATAAAATTTCAACATGCCATTATTTAGTTTTTGTCTAAAAACAGTTTCACCTTGCGCTCCAGAAACAGGGGTTTTCCATTCGTTTCTATCTTTAAAAACAGCTAAATAAGGAGCCAGGTTAATATAACTAGCATTAAAACTTAAAGACGATTTTTCCCATTTCTGTGTATTACCTATACTTGCTCCAACACTCATAATACCAATATCTGTCTTCTCTTTGTCTGGTTCGTCAATGGTATTTAGAAGTAATACACTCGATAAAGCTTGTCCGAATTCTGAAGAATAACCTCCTGTTGAAAATGTAATACCATCAAATAAAAATGGAGAATAACGTCCACGTGTTGGCATATTATTAGTCGTTGGTGCATACGGTGTAAACACACGAATACCATCTATAAAAATTTGAGTTTCATCTGCATTACCTCCACGTACAAATAAACGGCCATCTTCTGCCACATTTGACGTTCCTGGCAGCGTCTGTAAGGCTCCAACAAAATCGCCTAAGGCACTTGCTGTTGTTACCACATCTAACGGTTTTAAAACAGAAACCTTAGAATTATCACCTGCTTCAAAAGTACCAGCACTAATAATTACAGTATCTAAGGATTCAACGTCTTCTCGTAATTTAATTTGAAGGTTTGAAAATTTAGAAACATCTCCGATAACTGTTTTGGTTTCAAAAGACAAAAAAGAAATAATTAAGGTTTGTACACCTTTTTCATCAGTAGAAAACGAAAATTTACCATGTTCATCTGAAGTGTCTCCATCATAAGTCCCCTCTAAATACACATTGGCACCAATAACAACTTCACCTTTATGATCTGTTACTTGTCCTGAAATGGTAGTTTGTCCAAACGTAATTATACTTATAAAGAGTGTAATGATTGTAACTAGCATTTTACCCACCACATTTCTATGGTTCTTTAGGTATTCGTAAGTCTGTGATTTCATAATGTGATTGGTCATTAAAAGTTCGTTTTTGTTGATAGTACAAATTTGACCGATTTTTAAACCGATATGAATTCTATTGTACTGAACTGTATAATATCAATGACGAATTGAATATATTTGGTTCTAGACATAAGACATCTTTACTAAAACCAACAGATATGTTAACTTCTACCGAAAAACAATTCAGCATTCTCTTCTTTATAATTGTACTTGTTGAACTTGTAACAGGAAGTATAACATGGCTAAACAGCATCCATTACATAGCCAAACCAGCAATTGTGATTAGTCTTATTGTGTTGTTTTTAAGAACATCTGAATCACTTCCTAAGGCCATAAAACGGACAACGCTATTGGCACTCGCCTTTTCCGTTTTAGGAGATGTATTATTGATGTTTGTAGACCATTCACCTCACTTTTTTACATTGGGATTGATTGCGTTTTTAACAGCTCACGTCATGTATGTCATCGTATTTTTAAAACATAGACATAAACACAAATCACCTTTAGGATTTATAGCCGTATTGCTCGTTTATGCAGCAAGCTTATTTTATTTTTTAAATGGAAATTTAGGTGAACTATTTATTCCTGTTCTTGTATACATGTTGGTCATATTAAGTATGGCCACAACAGCATATTTACGAAAAGACCAAGTGAATATACTCAGTTATGGACTCGTTTTTTTAGGAGCCTTATTATTTATGGTGTCAGATAGTATTTTGGCGCTCAATAAGTTTTACACCCCTATTCCATGGTCTAATATAAGCATAATGCTGACCTATGCTTTAGCGCAATATTTAATAGTCATAGGCATATTAAAGTTGAAAGTGCACTAAATATTACTTTTTAAATGGCCTTATAATAAGTCGTGCTGCCTTATCAAAATTGATATAATTATAGGTCCAATTAAACAGTACAATAACGCGATTTCTAAAACCTACTAAAGACATCAAGTGTACAAACATCCAAATAAACCAAGCAAAGAAGCCTCCAAATTTATAATGCTTTAAATCTACAACCGCTTTATTTCTACCAATCGTTGCCATAGAACCTTTGTCTTTATAAACAAAGGGTTTCAAAGGTTTGTTTTCTATTAATCGCAATATATTTTTTCCTAATAATTCCCCTTGTTGTATGGCTGGTTGTGCAACTTGAGGATGCCCTTTTGGATACTCCTCAGATGTCATTAAAGCAATATCGCCAACGGCAAAAATATTAGCGTAATCTTCTACTTGATTAAATTGGTTGACTTTATAACGGTTTGCTCCGGCTATTACAGCCTCTGCTTTTAAACCTTGTACAGGAGCACCAGTAACGCCTGCTGCCCAAATTAAGGTTTCAGATTCCATTGTTAAATCTGAATTTGTCGTTACCGTTAAGCCATCATAATGTTTTACAAACGTATTGCAATGTACCTTTACACCTAATTTATTCAAAAATTTAGCTGCTTTTTTAGAGGCATGTTTGCTCATAGGAGGTAATACACGATCTGCACCTTCTAATAAATGAATATGCATGTCATCAGGATTTAAATCGTGATAATCTCTTGGTAAAATATTATTCTTTAACTCTGCTATGGCACCAGCGAGCTCTACTCCTGTTGGTCCTGCTCCTACAATTACAAAATTAAGAAAGGCTTCACGTTCTTCTTTAGAATCGGCAATAGCTGCTTTTTCAAAATTTTGTAAAATCAAGCTTCTAATGTCTAAAGCTTGAGGAACCGTTTTCATTGGCATACTAGATGACTCAATGGCCTTATTACCAAAGTAATTGGTTTTTGTTCCTGTTGCAATAACCAAATAATCATAAGTTAAATGACCTATAGAAGTAATAATTTCGTTCTTATCAGGTAGAATTTGTTCAACTTCTGCCAAACGAAAAAAAGTAGTTTTATGTTTTTTTATAATTTTCCGCAATGGATAAGCAATAGAATCTGGTTCTAAACCAGAACTAGATACTTGGTATAATAATGGTTGAAACGTATGGTAATTACGTTTGTCTATTAAAACAACTTGAAGATTTTTATTTGCTAAGCGTTTAACTAAATTTATACCTGCAAAGCCACCTCCTACAATGACAACTCTTGGCAGGTTAGACTGCGGAATATTCATTAAATATCTATTGTAATTTCTCATACAAAAATACGAATTATCAAGCCTAAAAATTGTCTTTTAAAACAATAGTTAAATAAATTTGTAACAAAACACAATTAGCTACTACTAATAAAATAACTAACCAATTTCATCAATTGAACAAAGAACTAGAACATAGTTTTGTAGAACAGTTACAAAAGCATCAAAACATTGTGCATAAGGTGTGTCGTTTGTATACCAATAATGCTGATGCCCATAACGATCTGTTTCAAGAAATTACCATACAATTATGGAGAGCTTATCCAAAATTTAGAGGTGATTCTAAATTTAGCACATGGATGTATCGTGTAGGGCTTAATACTGCAATTACCTTATACAGAAAATCGAAAAGACGCATAAACACACAAGATTTTGATGCTGTACAGTTTAAAATTAAAGCAGAAGAATATGACGATACTGAAGAACAACAATTAAAACTCTTATACCAAGCTGTACATCAATTAAATGATATAGAAAAAGCCTTAGTATTCTTGTATTTAGAAGATAAAGACTACAGGGAAATTAGCGCGACTTTAGGTATAACAGAAGTGAATGCACGAGTGAAAATGAATCGTGTTAAAAAGAAATTAAAAACCATACTAAATCCGTAAGATTATGGATGAATTAGAATTATTAAAAAAGGATTGGAAGAGATCCGATAACCAATATAAATCATTTTCGGATAGCGATATCTATAAAATGAGTCACAAAAAATCATCAACCATTGTTAAAACCTTGTTTTATATCAGTGTGGCTGAATTAGTCTTTTGGGTACTCATCAATTTTCTACCTTATGTCCTTTCAGAGAAAATGAAGGCGCACTTAGAAGAAATGAGTCATAGCTGGATATATGTAAGTTTAAATATCATTAGCTACCTTGTTATCATTTTATTTGTGTATTTACTTTGGAGAGCTCACAAAGCAATATCTGTTACTGATAATGCAAAGAAACTCATGGAAAGTATTTTGAAAACAAGAAAAATAATTAAGTATTACGTGCTTTACAATCTATCAATTGCATTAATCAGTATACCTATTTCGCTGTATTTTTCAATAAACGAACATCCTGAAATATCAGAACAACTAAGCAATGCTTCTACCGAAAAATTAGTTATTATGTCTTTAGTAGCTATAGGAATTACAATCGCATTTTTAGGACTTGTATGGTTGTTTTACAAGTTAATCTATGGCATTCTAATAAGACGATTAAACCGAAATTATCAAGAGTTAAAAAAATTAGAAATATAAATTACATATCTCTAAGTTCTCTATTCAATCGTTCATTTTCTTCAAGTACATCTTGTGGAATTACTTTTAAAAATGAAGGGTGTTGCTCAATAGCATACTCTATTTTTTCAACAATACTAGCAATAGATTCATTTTCATAATCTATTTCTAAAGGGGGTTTTATTTCAAAAGATTGAAAAATATTTTTCTTTTTAATTCGCAATCCTTTCTTATCAAACGATCGTCTAAAACCATCAATAACAATAGGCACTACAATTGGCTTATAGGTTTTAATGATATGGGCTGTTCCTTTTCTAATAGGTTTAAAAGGAGTGGTTGTACCTTGCGGAAATGTGACTACCCAACCATCATCTAAAGCGGTTTTGATCATGGTAATATCACTCATTTTTACTTGGCGATTAACATCTTTACCTTGAGATCTCCACGTGCGCTCAATACTAATAGAACCTGTGTAAGCAAATATTTTAGGAAGTATACCAGATTTCATGGTTTCCTTTGCTGCCACATAATACATATTTAGCTTAGGATTCCACAAATAACCTACATTTTTAATGCTGTCTAATCGTCCGCTTAAACTAGCATTGAATACATGAAACATAGCAATAACATCTGCAAAATAGGTCTGATGATTAGAAATAAACAGCACATTAGTATCTGGAAGGTCCTTAATAATCTCAGACCCCTCTATTTGTAAATCATTAAACCCTCTAAAACGTCTGTGTGTAAAAGCTCCAAGAATTCTTATAAGCCATTTTTTAACCCAAAGTATATGTCCGAAAGGATTTCTTTTGAATAATCCCATAGTTAATTTTTCAAATTTTGTCAATTACAAATGTAACCATTAAGTTAAATTATAAAACTTGTTTTAACAAGTCTTTTATTTCTCCAAGCATCATTGCAGTTGCTCCCCAAACAATATGGCCATTAAATTTAAAAGCTGGCACATCTACATGCTCATCAAAAGAGGTTGGTACTGTTGTAGTTATAGTGCTATTATCGTTTAAAAAGTCAGCAAGTTTTACTTCTATGATTTCTTCAACCTCTTCATCTTGTTTTGTAAAAATTAAATATTCTTTTGAAATTCCAATATAAGGATGCACCATAAAATTACTTGGTGGTATATAAATAGGAGACATTGTTTTTAAAACATCAATATGAGTCCTTGAGACTCCAATCTCTTCTTCTGTTTCTCTAATGGCAGTTTCCATTAAATCGTTATTATCATTATCTTCATATTTTCCTCCAGGAAACCCAACTTGAGCAGAATGTACTCCTTTATAAGTTTTACGTAGAATAAGAACCAAGTGAGTTTCATCGTTAGTATTAGGATAAAACAAAGCCATAACTCCTGCCCTTTTAGCCGCTTTAGACTTCTTTTTCATTTTTTCTGCTAATTCTAAACGGTAAGGAGGAGACATTTTAGCATGAGAGTCTTCGCCAAAAAGCTCTAGATGTTTTATTTTTACTACAGATTCTAAAAACGTGTTAAATAACATTTATGAAATTTCGATTATTGTTTCCAATGGTTATTGGAATTGGATTACTACTTCTGAATTGTGAAGATAAACAAACTTCAAAAAAAACAGATACAACAATTGCAAAAGATTCTACAGTTGCCCAAACCAAAGTTACACCTAAAAAGAAACAAGAAATAGACTATCCTAAACTAACAGATGCTAATGCGATGGAATTCTTTTTAGAATACGAAAAAGAAAACAAAGAAAACAAAGTACGAATTACCACAGATTTTGGCATTATAGAAATCGAGCTCTATGATAAAACAAAATTCCATAGAGCAAATTTCGTTTACCTTACTAAGCGTAAATATTTTGATGGCACACAGTTTTACAGAGTCGTAAAAAACTTTGTAATACAAGGCGGAAGCAGTGACGATTATAACATTGCTAAAAGACGTCAAAATATAGGACATTATTTATTACCTCCAGATACCAAACGCGGCTACACACACAAAAGAGGAGCCGTTTCTATGCCAAGTAGCGAAATAGAAAATGCCTATAAATTAGCCTCTCCATTTCAGTTTTTTATAATTCAACGTGAAGGTGGAGCCCATTATTTAGATGGTGAGTATACCGTTTTTGGAGAAGTCACAAAAGGCATGGATGTCGTAGATCAAATTAATGCTGTTAAAACAGACGAAGGAGATTGGCCTTTACATAATGTTTATATTAGAAAGGTTGAATTGATTGAGTAACACATATTGCGTAAATAACTTTAAGATATTACGTATTTTTTTAGCCTTATTTAAGCCTATATAATCCCTGTAATCCTAAAGTGATTTCCTTCAAAAAATTATAAAATATTTAAGAGAGTTTATTCCTATTTTCAGTATTTTGATGACTTGATAAAACAGCAACCATTTTTCATAAACTAAACAATTAATTATGATTTCTAATTCCCTTAGAGCAACCTTAATTTGTAGCATTGTCCTTTTTTCAAGTTGTAAAGAAGACATAAAAAAACCCACAGAAAAAAACATGAGTGATAATGTATTAATCCAAGAATGGACAGGACCTTACCAAGGTGTTCCTGCTTTTGATAAAGTTTCTGTTGAAGCTATAAAACCTGCAATGGAAGAAGCCATGAAGCTTAACCTTGCCGAGATTGAAGCTATTGCTAACAACACCGAACCTGCCACCTTTGAAAACACTATTGTGGCCATGGAAAGTGCTGGTAAAGAATTGAGCAGAGTCTTTGCCTATTATGGTGTTATGGGAAGCAACGTATCCTCAGCAGAATTTAGAAAAGTACAAGCCGAATTAGCACCAAAACTTTCAGATTTTAGATCTCAAATTTCGCAAAACGAAAAACTATTCCAACGTATAAAAACGGTTTATGAAGCGTCTCAAAAAACACCTTTAGAACCGCAAGCACAACGCGTAGTTGATTTAACCTACAAGCAGTTTGAAATGAATGGCGCAAATTTAAATGCCGAAAAGAAAAAACGCTATGCCCAAATCAACAAAGAATTATCATCGCTTTACACCGATTTCGCAAACAATGTACTGCACGATGAAGAAAACTACATCACCTATTTAAACAAAGATCAGTTAGGTGGTTTAGCTGAAGGCTTTATTAAATCTGCTGCTAAAATTGCTACAGATAAAGGTGAAGACGGAAAATACGCCATTACCAATACACGCTCATCAATAGATCCCTTCCTTACCTACTCTACTGAACGCGAATTACGTAAGCAAGTTTGGGAAAACTACTACTCTAGAGGAGATAACGGAGACCAATACGACAATAACAAAATCATTGCTCAAATTTTAAAATTACGTAAAGAACGTGTGGGCTTAATGGGCTATGATAATTATGCCGAATGGAGATTACAAGACCGTATGGCAAAAACGCCAGAAAACGCAATGGATCTAATGATGGCCGTTTGGCCAGCTGCAACCGCAAGAGTTAAAGAAGAAGTGGCAGATATGCAAACTGTAGCTAACGAACTTGGAGATAACATAAGCATAGAACCATGGGATTATAGATACTATGCAGAAAAAGTGCGTAAAAAGAAATACGATTTAGATAGCGACGAAGTAAAACAATACCTACAGTTAGATAAACTAACAGAAGCCATGTTCTTTACCGCTGGCGAATTGTTTAATTATAAATTTACACCAGTAGCAGAAGGTACTGTTCCTGTGTTTCATGAGGATGTGAAGGTTTGGGAAGTTACCGATAAAGATTCTGGTAAGCATATTGGCTTATGGTATTTAGATCCTTTTGCGCGCGAAGGCAAACGCTCTGGCGCTTGGGCAACAACCTATAGAAGTTCAGATTCTTTTGAAGGCGAAAAAAATGTGTTAGCCTCTAACAATTCCAACTTTGTTAAACCAGCACCAGGAGAAGCGGTTTTAGTATCGTGGGATGATGCCACAACGTTTTTCCATGAATTTGGTCATGCCCTTCACTTCTTCTCTGCCGATGTAAAATACCCAACCTTAAATGGAGGTGTTAGAGATTACACAGAATTCCAATCGCAATTATTAGAACGTTGGTTATCTACAGACAAAGTTATCAATCAATTTTTAGTGCATTATAAAACAGGAGAACCAATTCCTGCGTCCTTAGTTGAAAAAATAAAGAAAGCCTCAACATTTAATCAAGGGTTTGGAACAACTGAATATTTAGCTTCGGCTTTAATTGATATGAAGTTACACCTAGCAGATCCTACAGATATTGATATCGATAAATTTGAACGCGAAACACTTGACGAATTAGGCATGCCTAAAGAACTACCAATGCGTCACAGAACACCGCAATTTGGTCATGTGTTTTCTGGTGAAGGCTATGCTACAGCGTATTATGGCTATATGTGGGCAGATGTACTAACTAGTGATGCTTCTGAAGCCTTTAGAGAAGCCGAAGGTGGTTTTTATGATAAAGCCGTTGCAGATAAATTGGTGAAATATTTATTTGCACCACGCAACGCTATGGATCCAGCAGAAGCCTACAGAAAATTTAGAGGTCGCGATGCTAAGATTGAAGCTCTCATGAGAGACCGAGGATTCCCTGTACAGAAGATCTAAAAATTAAAAAGCACGCTTATCCATGTTCATTTAATGGATAAGCGTATTTTTTATATGGATATAACGAATTACCAAAAATAAAAAAAAGATGAGACTGATAATTATTTTACTAATAATGAGTGTATTTAATTCACACTCACAAAATGAAAATCAAAAAATAAAATCAGGTGTTTATGAATGGAAAAGTAATTTTAAATCTAATTATCCTAATTACGAACTGAATTTTGAAATAAAAAAAGGAAAAAACAAATCTTTAGGAGTATTTAAAGGCAAAAGTCAAATTTCGTATTACTACATGGAATTTAATTCTGATGAAGAAAAAGACAAGAACAGAAATGTAACAGGAGAAATTTTCGGATTTTCAGACGGCGAAAATCTTTATTTACCATCTAAATTTTGTGAAGATTGTGATTTTCAAGATAAAATGTACTTCAAAGCGAATTTCATAGGAGAAAAATATATCTATTATGATTTTTTCTATCCTAGAAATGATATAATTAATCCAAATACTAATCTTGGCACAAATGGGGGTGATGAAACTATGGTAGTTTCATTAAAAAACAATAAGAGATTTTTGTTGTCGAAAAAATTCATAAAGAAAGAGTTAAAAAAACATACAGAGTTGTATGAAGCATATAAAAAAGAAAAGAGAAAAAATCTTGTTCTGAAAAAATATTTGGAGTTGTTAGATAAAAAAAGTTGATAAAATTATTTTTGGTAACACCGTGTATAATTAATTGCTGGTTATAGCCTACTTACGAAAGTCCTCGCGGACTTTCTATCTGTGATTTATTTGCTAACTTTAGTGCTTAAAACACGCCACTAATCATACACAAAACTGTTAGGTGTCATTTGAATGAAACATTTTGCAAGCATCATATTACTACTTCTGATTTTAACTTCTTGTCAAAACAAAAAGGAAAATAACGGAATTGCCAAAACTGAACTAAAGCAACAATTCAGCGAACCGTATTCGAACTTAATTATTTATGACAATTTTGAAAATGAATTAATTCTTGACACTATTTCAAAAAGAAGGGAATCTCAATTTTCACCAGTTTATATTGGACAAATAACAGACTCTATTGAATTATGCTATAAAACCTCAAAAATCGGATATAGAATTGAGGATATTGATTGGGGAAAATATAGAAGTCCAAAGACTACAGACTTAAATATATTCATTGACACAACAAGAACAATCGGATTTCCAATGTGGATTTGGGAATATTATAAAGCACCTGAACATCGCGTAAATAAAAAGTCATATCCTATTTTTATTAAAAACCAAAGTTCTGACACTTTGACTATCGGATTTGGAGATGTATTACCTATGCTTACAGAAGTACAAGACTCGATTGGTAATTGGAAACAAATTGAGAGACAATTTATATATGATTGTGGAACAGGTTTGACTGAATTCTATCTTCCACCAAATCAAATTGCAATTTCTGCTTTGAGACAAAATTATGGAACGAATAAAACAAAATTTAGAGTGAGGTTTCGACTTGGAGACAACAAAATTTACTCGAATGAAATAAACGGAAAAATTAACAACTGAATATAAAAAAACGCCACCTAACAAAGAACTGAGTTAAAAAACAATCAACTTTAAGCTAATTCAGCACGCTTTCCTTTAGCTACAATTCTATCAAATAAGGCTTTGCAGGCTCTGTTATATTTATAGGCTGAAAAGGCTGCTAAAAACACAAGATTTCTTAATTTCTTGTTGCCTACTTTACTTATTCTACTACGCCCTCGTACACTGCTTCCTGATTCTCGAATCGTTGGTGTAATTCCAACA
>Ga0193954_1000150_pt1 | contig 41548 bp, 52 predicted proteins | sample BB_5_MG_FD_140340 | JGI IMG/M metagenome (GOLD analysis project Ga0193954, IMG submission 140340) | Microbial mat bacterial communities from the Broadkill River, Lewes, Delaware, United States - BB_5_MG | ecosystem: Environmental > Aquatic > Freshwater > River > Microbial mats | place: USA...
CAGACAGATTTTAAAATCGGCGTTTTTCATTTTAGAAAAAAGGCCCGAACTAGTCTGGGTATAGTCTGCCATTAAAGCCATCATTTTACCCATGTCCTCCGTTTTCTTTTTACGGTCCATCGCCATATACGTAGCGCCTGTAGGTTCGTAAAAAGTAATAGGGTTAATATCCCCCCCAGCTCTTTGTGGAGTGAACACGGGACACCCGGCTTCATTAACTGTCATAGCTCCAGACATAACCGCTTTTATGATACGTCTTTTAGCCTGTTCGAACCCTTTACGGTCCTCTTCGTCCATAAACGATGTATCGAAGTCTAAATCCATAGCCTCGCCGAAGCGTTCGAACTCCTGCTCTGCCATTTCTCTACTTATTTTATTTTCTGCCATAATTTACTCCTTATTGCTTTGTAAGTTCGCCCGGTCCCATAAGTGACACGGCCGCCGTAGCGTTTTGGCTACTTGCTGATAATTCCCCAGTGATAATCGCTGTACCTTGGTAAACTGTCCCAGACGCATACGTAATCGATATCGCAAAATAATCTTTTGCATTAGATAGGTCCTGTAGAAACTCGTGGTCCCCTCTAGTATCATCTACCTCTACCGTAAGACCATCAATACTTAAAGGTACTCTAGTCTTAATAATACGCGCTGTACCGTTTCCATTAGCTTGTACCTCATTCTCAAACCCACCCAACTTACGCTGAGCCTCCGCGTCTGCTGCTACTGCAAAGATACGACCCGATAACGAAATCGCCTCTATACTTCCGCCTACTCCTGCCATAATTTACTCCTTTTCTTTTACGCTACGACTGTAGCTGTACCGAAATAAAATCCGAAGTTTAAGTCTACAGAGATTATGTTCGTATTTCCGCTTAATTGCACAGTTAAAGCTATGTCTAGCCTCTTAGGGTTTTGTTCGCTAATTTGAGCTAGTGTATTCTCTTTAGCTGTTTTAGGGTCGCTTATTATAGCATTTAATCCTAAGCTATCGATAAGAGCGTTCGCTGCTGCTACTGCCATTTTAGGCTGTTTAGCTTCCGAGTTAATTGTCGGTTGGTCGTCTGGGATTAACGGCGCACCATCCCACTCGTCCGTAGCAAAGATAAGATTTAAGTTAAAGATAATATTCTGTAACTTAACGATATCACATACATAACGGTACGCTGGACTAGGGTCGCCTGACGGGTGGTAAAATGTAACCGTATCCGATATATTTATAACGCCGTCTTTAACTTCGATAGTCGAGCTACCTTTTTTAACCGCCACGTCTCTATCGACATAGGTCCACTGGTCCCCGTCGTCGCCTGGATTTAATGTGTCGGCGTCTTGGCTACCGTAGTCTCTAGGTGGGTTATTTTGTGCCACTTTAACAATACGCGCTAACTGACGAGCTGCAACTGCGAACGGTAAATCTTTAGAACCTGGCGCCACTAATTGCGAGTTCGTTCTATCTGTTTTACGCGTGTCTGACACTGCCGTAGCCGCGGTAACTGTTGTAGCGGTATTCCCTGTAAACACAATAAGGGGTTTACGAGTAAGTGCTCCCCAGCGTCCCTCCCCGAAATTTGAGAACTTATCCAGAGTCGTAGTGTCTGCAATTTCTAAACAGTTAAGGACCATAGTCTCCCATACATCCCCCACCTGAGTAAGTGCGTCGTCTACATCCGGATTAATAAGTCCCCCCGTAGGTTGTGTAATTGCGAAAGTAATCCCGCTGTTATCTACACTTGTAGCTACTACCTCGATAAATAGGTCGTTACCACTTGCGCCAGCCCACTTAGCCTCTAGCCCTACGTCTGTAGTGTTATCTGTAGCCGACATAGGTAAATTTAATGCCGCGTCTAAAGCTGCCGTCATAGCCGCCGTAATTGTAGCTACTGTATCGCCTGCCGCTACTGCGAACTGCTCCGACTGAATGTTATTAATGTTAATAACAAAAGACGCCGCCCCGGTTGCTGCACCGCTCGGAGTAATGTCTCCCGCGGAGGCTACACCTGACACGTCGTCCTCCAAAGGATAAACCGTTACAGGGATTGTCCCTACTCCGTCTCCGTTAGTTGGTAATAGCTGTAAAGCTGCTAAATGTATCGGCGACCCAAAACCGTATAACTGTGCGGCCTCTAAAGCGCTCGTTACCTGTCTTTTAGTTGTCCCGTAAACTGCTGAGGTAGACCCCTGCCCGACAATAGCCACACGTTGAGGTAAAAATAAAACCCCTCCGCCTCTTAAATCTTTAAAAGCCGTTTTAACTCCGACAACTCTAGCGACTGCTGAGAGGTCCACTGCTGTACTAACTGCCATCTAATACTCCTTATTATGTTATATAGTCATAGTCCGCGTCGAAAAGAACTTCTCCGTCCTCGGCGCGTTTAACTGTTGCTGATAGTAATTCTAACATATCTCCGCTTATTTGTGGCGAAAATTCGTTAAACTTTACTTTAAATCCTATTCGAGCCGCTATAACTGGTCGAACGTTCCCTCTGTCCTGTTGAGGTTGGAACATTACTATAGTTTGTGGCCACCGCTGCCATACCAACCCACGAAGACCTAAGTACGTATATTCTGCGGACATTAAAATATTACGTATTAAACGTATTACTCGCTGTACCGTGAACGCTGCCTCCTGGTCGCCTGGATTATGGCCCCCCGCCTGATTATCCGAGGAGTTAGCCACTCCATAACAATCTATATTAAAAATAGCTTCCGTAGCTTGTTTTTCCACGATATTACTCTGGCTTTCCGCGAAATTACTATTATCATACCAGATGTTAACTATCGGAGTTAATTCTGTGATGTCATTTAAGTAAGCCTCCCACGGGTTCGAACGCTCTGTGTATACTTTAAAGTCCCACAGTGCCCCGTCTTTACCTGCGTCTACTGCTAATCCCTTTTGACTAACTACTTCCGTAGCTAAAATAACCGCTATCCGGTCGCGTATAATCTCGAAACTGTCCTGTTTATCTATAAGAGTCTGTATCATACTACAAAGGCCTCCAGAATACAAGTTATTAGACCTAGGGTCCTGTCTGGGTTGGACTGAATAACTTTAAAAGTGTAAGGGTTACCGTTAATATCGTCGAACGCTACTAACCACGGTTTACTATTTTTATCTGTTACCCCTACCGGTAAAGAGTTAAACCCCGCCTCGAATATTGAGGCCACACGAAGAGCTACAGAAGCCGAGCGTCCGCTAACGACTTGGCCGGTCTCCGGGTCTACTACTTGCGAAATATCATTCGACGAACCCGTTAAAGGACTACTCGTACCATCTGGAGCCGTAACAGTTATAGGCCAGCCGAAACCGGTAGCGTTATCCTCTAGGATAAATGCTAGGTCTGCCTCGGCTTGTTGGCGTAAGTTCATTACTCAATAAACCCAGATTTTTTTAGGTTGTCGAAAGTTTCCTGTCCGCCCGGAAAGTGCTCCGGTGTTACAGGTGTACCCTCTCCTAAAATGCCTTTAAGACTTGTAAGAGATTTACCCTCAGCAATAACAGGCCGTTTAGCTGCTGCGTCTGCTTCTGCCTTAGCTGCTGCGTCTGCTTCTGCGATATCTTTAATCGAGTCTTCTAATGCTTCGATAGCAGTTTTACGGGAGTCGCTCTTAGCCTTTTCTAGGCTTAAAGCTTCCTCTAGTGTTTCCGATGGATAAACGTTTTTTAACTCTTCCTCTAGGTCGGCGACTGATAGAGCTACCAGTGCCGACGCTATTTTTAATTTACTCATAATTTACCCCTTAGATATTAATATCGAGACACCCGAAAGTATCGATAGCCGTAGGTATCATTAATGGACGCGTACCAGCTTGAACATATAACGTCTCGCCGTCTTCTGTAATCCACCCCCTAGTCTGTAAATCCATTACTCCGTCAGTATCCCTTAGACGTGTAAATAATTCTGCAGGAACTCTCGAGTCCATAGTAATAGACGGAATAGCTCCGAACGTAGCGTCTAGTCTACCCATAGAAGCACGTACTACGACTTTATTGTCTAGGATATACTTAGTCGGGTTCCCTGTTTGAGGGTCTTTGTATCTACCTGCATAAGTATAAATGTCATATTTATAATTACCAATATCCACAGTACCCCTATAAATCCCACCATTACCCATAGCGTCGATAGGAACAATTCTGCCCATATCTCCACGTCTTAAGTCTAACTTACTTTTAACGTCTTCGTCAGCTATGAATAACTCATAAGCACGCTCTCCCATAACTAGCATATCTGGGTCCTCTAAACCATCAGAACGAACAACGTTAGCCAGGTCCTCGATATCTTTAATCTTAGTCGAACTCGCACTCGTCCACGCTACCGAAGCAGTCGGGAAGTGAGTAGTCTTAGGACTGTAATCGATAGTATATATCGCGTTACCATTTTCATCTGTAAGAGTTACCGTACCCGTTTGTAGTACTTGTGATGACTGCTGCTCCATAGCTCTAAGGATTTTATCTCCCATTTTAGTAACTAACCTAGTACCTCTAGCGATAGCGTTCGCCTGGAAGTCTGGACTCTGGAATGGGTTTTCTCCGAACTCACGCTTAATTAACTTATGCGCTGGGATAGCCCCTTTTTCCTTATGGATAGGCGGTTTAAAAGATTTGTTAGTAAAATCGTCTTCACTGTTTAATCTTGCACCTGTACTTAAGTCAGTAATTGCGATAGAGATATCCTCTTCGCTACGCATAATATCGATTTCCACCTCTTCCGAGCTGTGAAAGTTTTCCTCTGGCGCTTGGAACATACCTGTAAGGAACATAGTAGGCCTACGTCTTGACTGGTATCCTCTTAGCATTACTTTAGTAGTATTATCACTCATTTGTTACTCCTGTTTATTGATTATCAAAGCTATTTAGCTCTGACACTGTTCTTGGTGTGATACCGTAATCGCGTAACTGGTCCTGTACTGCTTTATCCACATTAGAACTGTCTCCATCTGCTGCAATAACTAACTTATCGATACGAACGTAACCCTCGATACCTGCACGAATAGCCTCGTCCCCTGCTCCAGCAGCGACAACGTCATACGTAAGAACCGCTTTAGGGATACCATTTTCGTTAGTAGACCCACCTTTTACAAAAGGTACGTACTTAAGAGATACTGAGTCTACCGCTAAGATAGTCCCCTCTACAACTGTACCAGCCCCAGCGAACGTTAATAGTCCGTCTTCAAATTCCCCACAGTCGATAAATACCGAACCGTTATCTATATTAGTAGCCGTTAAATTACTCATTTTCTACTCCTAAAAGTTTAGCTACTGCGTCAGCCATAGCCTTATCTCCGTCTCCCGCTTCTCCGTTTGGCGTGTTTACGTCTGGAACGTTCTCACTATTACGGTCGTTTGACTCTGCTCTCTTCATATGCGCAGCCATATACTTAGCGTTAACAGTTGCCGACATTTCCGACCCGTCGTTAATACACTTCGTAGCCATTTCCATATCGCCTGACGCTTCGCCCATTGTTAAATGTGCAGATACGCGCTCGCGCTCTTGATTAACACCTAGCCCTACCACTTGCGCGAATAGCTCTGGGTGCTGTGCCTGTAATTCAGAAATTTTCATAATTTCATCTCCTTTATTTGAATTTGTAGAGGGACCACTGTCCCCACCTCGGTCTCGGGTTGGTGCCTCTGGTGCACTATTATAGCCTAAATTTTCTAAATTACAGCCTCCTATACACGCAGATAGCGCCTCGATAGACACATTTTCCTCTTTTAGGGCCTTATTCGCTGCCTCTAATTGTAGGCTGGCGTACGCTATCGCCTCGTCTTTTGTTTTATTTTCGTCACTTTCTGAGTCCAGAATATTATCCGCGAAACCTTGGTCTAATATTTCCTGACCGAAGAGGTAAGTCTCGTCGTTCATCATTTCTAAAACTTCGTTCGCTGCTTTACCTGACTTTTTTTCGTATGTTTTTGCTAACATATTAGTCATAGACTTAAGCACTTTACTACGCTTATCCAGTTCTCTATAATCCCCATATGCGCCACCCTGTGCGTTATGTATCATAAATATAGAGTTATCATATACCTGGACCTCGTCGGCTGCTAGTGCGATTTGAGTCATCATAGACGCCGCGTAAGATACTCTCGCCGTAATCTTACCTTTATCGTACGCTCTTATTTTATTAAATATAGAGACCCCGTCCGTAATATATCCGCCTCCAGAGTTAAGGTCCAAGAGGATTTCCCCCTTAGTGTTGTCTAACTCTTCGCCGAACTCTTTAGCGTTTATGTCCCAGCCTACTACGCCGTGTAAATTAATTGTTTTCATATCATACTCCTACTCTACTGGGGCGTCTTCTAGCCACCCAAACCACTCTACCGAAATAGTAGCGCCTTTATCTACTGTTACCGTTAACCCCACTACTGTGCCCTCTTTAAAAAGCCTAGGCACGGGTAGAGGAAGCGTTACGCTGTTGTCCTGTAGCCCTATTTCCCCCTGCGGGATTAAAATAAAAGGGTCTAAATACTGTCGGTCTGCAAATTCAGTTCCCACGAATTGCATTAGCGCTTTAGCGGCTGCCGTACCACTAATCGAACTAACTAAAACAGTATCGACTAAAAGCTGTTTCCCTTTTGGTACCATTCTTAACGAAGATTTAGCTATCTCTTCGGTAGGATTTATAACTGAAAATATGGCGGCTGCGTCTCCCGCTCTGTACGCTTTTATCTCCCCCACTGCCGCAAGGGTAGAACCTGCGTCTATAAGCCCCACACTTTGGATAAACCGTACCCCCGTTATCTGGGAAGCTACCTCCGTGGTCCCATTTAAAATTACCTCCGTGGTTTGGGGTTGTAGGTTGATATCAAGGTGCCGCACCTCGAGAGTATTTATCCCTGTTTGGGTACCCGCCCCGTCTTCGTCCGAGGTACTTACAAAACTAACAGTCTCGCCCGTAGTTTGGTCTGGAAAAGTAAAGTCCCCGTTAGGCCACACTATACGTTTAGTTACCCCCTCCGTGACTGTTAGTTTTCCAAACGCCGAAGCTGGCTCTACTCCTCCGAGTTCGCCTCTGGCGATTTGGGCGCCTACTTTTTGCGCTGTTGTTAGTGGGGCCTTATTGATATTCATTTTTTTACTCCTCTTTTAGATTATTTATCGCTTCTATTAGCGTCTCTTCTGGGTTCTCATCTTTAATGATACCCGCGTCGATTAATGGCTGTACCGCCGCCGCTAACTGTTCGTTCTCACGTACTAGCTGCTGTACCGATTTGCTAAACTTCATACCCGTAAGCTCTCTAGTCGCACGCTCTCGAGTTATCCACCCCTCGTCGCACAGTAGCTTATAGGCTTTAGCTTCTTTTAATAGGTCGACGTTCGGCTTAATAGCCCCCGACCAATCCGCAGAGACCCACGCTCCATATAAATACCATAAGCTAGGGTTACGTCTAGCGTCCAAAAAGCCTGGCATATCTATAGCGCCGATAAGCGTCTCTGATATTAAAAACTCCTGGTAAATAGGGTCGTTAAACTCTTCCCCGAACCCGTTACGTATACGCTCCAGATACATTTTAAACTCATTTACTGCTCCTCGGCTCGCCGAATAGTTATTCTGAAAAGCTAGGGTCAGCACTTCCGGAGGTACTTCGTTAGCCCACGCAATAGCGTTAATAATTGCAGCCTCGAACGTTCCAAAATTTACATTAGGACGTCGGGTGTCATAGCTTACCGGCTCCTCGCCAGTTTGTAACTCCTGCATAATCATACCCGGCATATTAGTAGAGAACTGTACATCTTTACGACCTTGGCTATCGTCCTGAGTAGTGTGAATATCTTTTCTTATGGCTCCACCGGTAACCGGTAAAGTCCCCATTTTATCCTCGGACTTTTTAACCCACATAGCTATCATACTATTAATTACCGCGGCCCGTTGTTCTGCGTCACGGTAACGGTCTACTTCTTTTAACGACTGAATTACTAGAGCTAGTAAAGACTGACCTCTTACGTCGTCTATCATTCGCTCCGTACCATATACTAGCCAGGCCTGACGTCTGCCAGTTCTCACCCCTTTAGCTGGTACCCGTATGTGTGTTCCATTTTCTTGTCTTACATAAAAAGCGACATGTCTTCCGTTTGTATCCGTCTCGACTCCGTGCTTAATTTTGTTCCCGCGAGCTTTAGCCTGTCGGAAAAATTTATCCGCAGTTATCGGACTCTCTACATTGTCAGCGTCTATTAATTCCACAGTGGGGAGCTTACTATTTCCCTGGCGTAGAATAACTAGAACATCCCCGGATACTAAAGCCAGCATACGCGCCTGGCGTTGAACCGCCCCGAATGTACGTAAGCCCCTATGGTCGCATAACTCCGGGTTTTTACCCCATACACTAAAACGGCGTTCCGTCATTTCTGACCAGTCCGAAAGTGTATTCTCGTCTATATCTAAGATACTAGTGTCTGGAGTGGCTTCCAGGGCTAGGCCTTTGTTAATTTCATTAGTGAGTAGTCTACGAATAAGACCACGTGCGTATAAGTTCTCTGTAAAAAGTTGTTTAGAGCGTTTTCTAAGTTTCCAATAGTCGACTATCGAGTAGTCTTTAGTAATTCCGAAACCACTATAAAACTTATCGCCGTCCCACGTACTCGATACCGCACCATGTCCCCCCGTATAACCTCCGGAGCTTGCCTGGTCCCCTAGCTGGTTTAAGCTAACGACCGTTGTCCCGGGCTGAGTAGCTTCCGAGGACCCTGTTATTTTAGCCCATAATTTACCTACCACGCTGGCCTCCCTATTACTGTTCCGTTTCCGGTAAGTCTAGCTTCCAGTGTTGCTAGACGGTTATAAAGTGAGTCTATCACTTTGTTAATTATATTTATGCTGGACCTTGTTACTACCTGGCGAGACTGCCCGGTATCCAAAGTATAAGACGTTATCGCTCCAGACGATAGGGACAGCGCTGCGTCTTCCAGTGCGGTTATTTGGTCTTTAGTAGCAGTAATACGCTCTTTTAAAAATGTCGCGTCCATATGGGCCTCCCTATCGAAGTTTTATTAAATTCCCTAAGTATACCATAAATTTATTTAAGTTTCGAAATAAATCGCCCCATTTTCTAAATAATCCCAGAATTGGTCCCAGTCTACTGTCTTTAATTGGAAGTATTGAATACAGATAGACCACGCTATAACCTCGATAGCCGCGTGTCCATAGACCAGTAAATCCCACAACTCATTACGGGCGTTACCTGGACGGTGCCAGTAGTAGCTAGTGTTACCGTTCGCGTCGGTTTTTTCCCTACGTGTCTCTACCGTAAGCTCTTTTAGGGCCTTATCCGGGAGGTCGATAGGTGCATTAAAGTGGTGGGCCTTTTGTATCCCCGCGTCTTCCGTCCATTCTCTACGCAGCACTGGCGCCAGGCGGTCTTTATAGTGGTCAACAGTAATCGTGTACCCCGTAGTCCCCGTCTGCGTTGTAAACTCCGAGAACTCCTTAACGCGATTTGATTTACCCGGACGGTCACGCCCTAAAACAGGTACAACTCCCGAGGCATAATCCGCGCAAAAAGATACGACTGTATCGTTAGCATAACCAGCGTCGATAAATGTCATTACCACACCATATCGCTTACCGTCGTCAGCTTCGTACCTACGCTCCTCTATAATCTCTCGCAGCTCGCCCCAGACTTTACTCGTAGACTCGCTGCAGTCCTCGTCTTCCAAACGTATATATTCAATAACATATGGCTTAGCGTCTCTCGCCCAGCCCATTACCGAAACCGCTAAAAAAGATTTATGTACGTCGACCTGGCACGTAAGTAACAGTATCGGACTCCCACTAAATTCTGTCGAGTATTTATTCGGTATCTGCCCTAGCCTATAAGCAGGTCTACGGTGTAGTGATACCGTCGTAAATCTAATTTTAGAACCCATTACCTCGAACGGCTCGGCCAGGACGTTATTATAAAACACTTGATACTTAGAGATATCTTTTACCCTACGCTCTTCTGGGTCGTACCCTGCGAGATATGCGCCGACACTTTTAGACCAGGGCTGCATACCTATAGGCGAGTAAAGCGCGGGTAAATGATACGACCGTATCCCAGCCTCTACAGGTCTAGCGGTAGGCTCCCAGTGCGCGCCGTCCTCTTCCGAGAATAGCCGCTCTTTATCGTGCTCGAAATGTGGTTCTCCGCACTCTTTACAGCGGTACTGTACGGACTCGGGCAGTAGAATACCGCCGTCCGTCTCCCAGTAAAAGCCGCCTTTTTCATTTTCGCCATACGACCACCTCAACTCCTGGGGCGCATTACACTTTTTACAACGGACTTTATATTTTCGCTGGTCTCCTCTTAAAAATGCTTTTTGTATTTTAGACGAGCCTGTAATAAGCGGCGTAGAACCTCTAAAAATCTTACGACGTTCCCAGTAACCCGAACACCTATCATCTGACAGCGTGTCGGGGTCCCCGTCTTTACCCACAGTATCGGGCCAGGCGTCTATCTCGTCCTTAAGAAGTACTGCTATAGAGTAAGACCTCATTTTATCCGCGTTCTTAGCCCCGAAAGGTACTAGGTATCCACCGCCGGCCCATTGAATGTGGTTGGAAGTCTTACCCGTTTTACGACTATTACCCTCGTCGCTCGACTGAATTATGTCCCCGAAACCGGACTGATTAATCATAGGTATAATATTATTCTCTATTCTGGCCGCTGCCAGCTCTTTATCCGCGGTCATATACATGCACGGGAGCGTCTTAACGTGCGCCATATAGTATAAAAGACCCGACTCCAGTAGTGTCGTGTAAGTAATCTGTACGCCTTTTTTAAGATTTACTTCCCTTACGTTAGAGTCTGCGTCGAAGCAGTTTATAATTTCGCGCATAAACGGGTTAACATCGTAGCGGATATATCCTGGCATAGACGTAACGGACTCCGGGAGGTACCTATGCTCCTCGTTAAACTTTGCGGGTGTAACTTTGTGTATTACTTCTGTTAGAGCGCCTACCTGGTCCATTAGCCATTCCTGGCCTATAGTTTTAATCGTCGACATTTTCTAAGGCCCTTTTTATTTTAGCTTTAGCGGGTTTTATAAATGAGGATATCTGCTCGGCTATAAATTTCTCCAGGTCGTCCGCGTCTTTACCTGCTCCAACCATAGCCACACTACGACGGGCTATGGTTTTAGCTCCATCCGTTAACATTTTCCTATGTGCCGAGTCAATAGGCTCTAGGACCCCTTTAGAGACTAAGTCCCTGTGGACTAGCTCACCTCTCATTTTAGCACTCTTTATCCTACGCTCGTCGATAGTCTCTATCTCTTTTAACGCACGTAGGTAGTCGACCATCCTATAGTCAGTACCGAACTTAGTAACAACCTCTCGTATAGTCATATCTGCAAAGTCCTGCATATTGTCGGGTACATCCGCCGGGTCTATGTTGTAGAGGCTTAGCGCCTTACGTGACTCTTTAGCTCCAGACGCTCCACTAAGTTTTGGGCCAGACTCGAGCTGTTCCATATACTCGTCGTACGGAAGCTCCCCTCCACCGTTTACTGAGACCATGACTTTAGGTCCTTTTTGTGTACGGTCATCCAGATATGCTGTAGCCGCCGGGTGGTTCGGGTCTATTCTCATTTTACGACCGTCGCCTACTGTTGCCTTATGTAGACCCCTGCCGGGCTTACACGCTTTAGCTATAGCTGTAGGAGTAACTCCTGCTAGTTTAGAAAATTCTGCTTTAGTTATTAGTTCTCGTGTTCCCATGGCCACAGTATAGCATAAATTAGCTAAAGGTTTACTTTGGGGTTCATTTCGGTTCCGAAAGCCCCTTTTGTGCGAGGCGCGCACGACATAATCAAAACTGCGGGAGGTTGCCCCCCTCTACACAGTACCTAAATGTTTTTATCCCTACGAAACTTCCTGCTCGCTAAGTTCTCCTGCTGTGTTACAAAGCTACAAGTCTTAGGGCTGTAGACTTTATTCCCTGGAGTAATTATATCTTTGTCTAGTTGGTAGCGTTTCCCATCTGTTGGGTAGTTCTCTTCGAACCATTCAGCGAACGTCTGGAAGTTGTGCCACTCTTCGGCTACCTTTCCTCCCTCATAAGACGGCTGGTGGTGTCGGCTTCCTCGGTAGTAACAGCGTCGTAACATAGCGCGCCATATGCTAAACGCTTTTGTATCGGCCCCCTCGGTGTGTGCCTTATGTTCCCCTACTCCGATACAGCCTACTCCGAACACGGTCTTAGCTAAAGGGTCGCGTATCCTCGGTCGGTCACTCCCGACTAACGTACGCTTAGCGGTCTTTACTATCGTACCAGTATCTAAAAAGGCTACCATCACGTTATTAGCGTTATGGTATTCGCAGACTACTACTCCGCCGCAGTTTTGAGTCTTGAACTTCTGTCCGAACATATTAAACTCCTGTTATATTGTTTGACAGTATTCTATCAGAATTGTAGGACAGTGTCAAGGGGTTAGCGGAACAGTTTGTTACGTTGTAGCTGGAACTTAAGAGCGTCTAAATATATCCCGGGTATATATTTCTCTGTATCTTTAACAGCGGGAGCTAGCCACGGACTCTTAGGTATCGTAACGCTAGAGCGTGTCAAGTCCTGTACCATCTTAAGCTTAGGCTTACGCTTCCCACCTGTTACCCTAAAGATACCACGACGTCTACCGAGGTCTAAATAGATAAACTTCTGGCCACTCTTAGCCGCTTGCTGTACAGCTATAAAGTTCTGCTGCTTACGCGAGCTACCCCCCTTACGCCTCTTCTGTAGCTGGATATTGCCCATCTTATTAGGCCGACGAGGTAGCCTAGTTCTCGGACGCTGCCCCTCTTGCCCTGCAGAGTATGAGGTAGCAATAGCCACGCCCTTACCACTAGAGCTTGTCTCTGTACCTCCGAACTCTTGTGTCTCCAGGTAGTCAGCTATAGACCCCACAGTGGCAGCCTGACGGGATACCGCTAAGGTACGAGTCTTATCCACGCGTATACTCTTCTCTGTAAATTTATTACGTAAGACCATATCACTACGTAAGTTACCTTGGGCTAGTTCCCTCGCTTTAAACGCCCCAGTATTCACTGTATGGCGGGTAGCGTAAGGATATGCACGGTTTGCGAAAGTCTTTAAGTCTCGCTCGTATTCTTTAATTTGTTTTGTGTTTACTTTTATCATACTGTCAGTATAGCGTAAAAACACCTTACCCCGCAAATACCCCGAACACCCCTAACATCCGGGGTGCCTATAAACCTAGTAACTAAGGGGCCTACAGAGATAAATACCCCGATACCCCGGACTGTGCATTCTTTATATATAGAGAGAGAAAGAAAAGAAGTAGAAGACGCACGCGAACACAGGGGCATACGCTAATTAGTACGGGATAGGAAAAAAGTGGGGGTAAAGGGTATCGACACCCCTCAGCCCCCATAAATACGGACTTTGTGACCACCCCCCCGACTTAACCCCCGAACCTGGGTAAGGGTGGAAAAATGGGGACTTACTATATATTGACTCGATAATTAATACCTGATATATTACTAGCTATTGACAAAAGAGTTAATATGTAGTATAATTACGGTAAATTTCAATAAAAAGGATACAAAATGGGAAAGATGGACGTTTTAGAGTTAGTTAAAGAGTTAGAGAAAATAGGTAACTTTTGGGCAAATGGAGTGGGTGATATGGTGAACAATAAAGACGGTCTTAGTCTAATGATTATAGAGAATGACACTTTAGATATAGACGAAATTACAGACTTTAATACTTCTGCTATGTCTATCGGTTTTAGGATTATAAAGAGGGGTGGTCGGTTATCGCGCGATAGCGGAAGTAGAACCGGTAGGGTAAAGTCTTCTTTATGGGTAGAATTTAATTTTAGGAAATTTACAGACGGCGGTACGTTTGTTCAAGTAGAAGTTACTTTTTAAAAAGGAGTAAGATATGGAATTTGTAAGAGTACAGTCAATATATATCCCTAAAACTAAAGAGAACTTTCAGGGGGCAATAGCTGCCTTAATTGAGGAACCTGGGGTACACGGTAGCCTAACGACGGCGGATTTACATAAAATTAAAGATATGGTAACCCTGCTAATTGTTGAGTTTATTGATATTCCCCGGGAGAGGGTAAGCTTTAGACTAGGACTAACCGAAAAAGGTAGGCTGGATGTTCTGCCGTACGGAGAACTAGCGCGGTTACTAAGTCCATTTAAAGGCGAACAACTGTCCCATATGGGGAACGAAGCTAAATATAAAAGAATTTGGTAGTATAATTTCAATATAAAGGAGTAAGATATGGAAAAGAAATATGAGTTAGATACCTCAGACGTTAAAGAGTTTTATGGTAGGAAATTATTTAGGGTAATATCGTTAACTTCATTTTTAACGGTTTCGGTAGGTGATAAAGGTGGATATATAGAGTCTGAGAAAAACCTTAACCACGACGGGAACGCGTGGGTATATGGGAACGCGTGGGTATATGGGAACGCTAGGGTATCTGGGAACGCTAGGGTATCTGGGAACGCGTGGGTATATGGGAACGCTAGGGTATCTGGGAACGCGTGGGTATATGGGAACGCGGAGGTATCTGGGAACGCTAGGGTATCCGGGGACGCTAGGGTATCTGGGGACGCGGAGGTATCTGGGGACGCGGAGGTATCTGGGGACGCGGAGGTAATGTGGGTTACAAAAATTGGAAGCTCAAAAAGTACGTTAACAGTGTTCCGAACTAAAGACGGGTATAACTTGGTAAGAGGCTGTTTTTTAGGTACCATGGAACAATTTAAGGACGCGGTATCAAAAAAAACCGATAGCGACAAAAGTAAAAAAGAGTATGAGCTGCTTATTCCAGTAATAGAATACCGATTTAATAAGTACCTTACCAAGGAGTAAATAATGACATTTAAGCAGGCATTAAAAGAAGCTAAAGGCGATAAATATTATTATGACCCGAAGACTAAAACGGGTAAATTAAAACATACGAGGAGAAAATATGCAGTTATTAATAACAAACCCAGCGACGGGATTAAGTAAAACAGTGGATGTTGCAACGTATACATTGCGGGAATATGTGAAAACCTTTAGCGTGTACGTTAACGCTGGGTTTAGTGTTAAAATCCTGAATTATGTCTAAGTTACCTTTATACACAGTCGTACCTATAGAAGAGTTCGAACGCCTGACTCCTAACGCAGGCTATCGTAAGGGCACTACTAATCTGATAGTAGACCACACCCAGCACACCGTCGCGCTAAAGGTAGGTAACTTATACTATGCGGAACAGTTCGGGAACCTGGAGCAGGCCTCAGGTAAGTTTAAAGAGCTTAAAGGTCGCATACGAAATGGAGAGAAGCTTTAAGTCTTACTCTGCTATACTTACATTTTTAAGGCGTGGGAGATAGAAAACTCCACGCCCCACTCAGGTATACATGTAACTCAGCCGGGTAGAGCGCTGGTTTGTGGTACCAGAGGTCGGAGGTTCGACTCCCTCTAGGCGTGCCATCTATTCAAAGGCCACATTGTGACGAAAACAAATATTTGATATGAACGACTACGGAGTTAAAGTCTCACTATCTAACGTAGATGATAAGGCGCGTAAGTTTTTATATAGACCCTTTAGTAGTTAATGGAGACTATGATACGGAAGCACTCGGGGTCTAACGCCCGAATACTTCTTTAGCCGCACCATTAACCGGGTCAGACTGTGCGTCGATATACGCTTTAGCTGCGTCCGACGCGCTATGGATACCGGCGCTTATGTGTCCTTTACGGATATATAATCTCGGTTTCTTATGGTCGTCCAGGGCGATAGGGTTATTAACTCTACCGTCTGAGAGCGCAGGGTGCCAGTCGTAACCTAACTGTCTTAAAATCTCCCTACGTTTATTATGCGATATCTTAGCAGCCGAGCGCGTATGCTGCAGCAGTTTATCCAGGGCCACAGACGACACCCAGCCACCAGCGAACCCGGGGCGACCCTCTTCAATAGCTTCGATAATATCCTGCTCGACACCACCTAACGACGACGTAATAGCCTCACGGGTAGACGATGTCTCCGGCGCCCTATGACATTTACCGGCAGGGTTAAGCTCTTCTGGTATTGTGTAAGTACTGAGGAGCTCATTAACTATTGCATACCCGCCGTTATTTAACCAGCTATATAGTTCTGGGAAGTAATCACCGTCCATACCGTCTCGCACCAGGTCGTCCGCCGTCTGCTGTGCGGTATAGAACATGGCGAAACGTCGGTCCCCGTGAGTCTTACGGATAGCGTCTTTATGATTAGAGTTAAGCATAAAATTAGCGCATAGGTCCGCAGTTACTTGCGAGTGCTGCATAGCACGTTTAGCCAGCTTATTATTAGTAATCATAGGCTTAAGAACTTCAATAACTTCTTTTTTATGGTCTGCTACGTAGACATCTTCTACACCTATAAATAGCTTACCGAATAGCCACTCGTTAAACTTCTCCGATATCTCGTTCGCTGGCGGAAAATGTGTGTATTTATCTCCGATAGCGAAAGCCACACAACGGGTTAACAGAGTTTTGCCGTTACCCTCTGTACCTTGGATAAGTGGCGTCCACTGAAACTTAACGCCCTTATGTTGCACACATGCTGCCATATAAGAGAGAAGTATATCCCGGTCTCGAGTATCTGGTAGTAATTTGCTGAGGTGCGCCATAAATGGCTGGATATCTCCCTGCTGACGTTGAGTCGTTATTGGTACGTAAGAATTAACCTCTTTATGGCCGTCTACGTCCACTATCGCCCCGGGTTGTAAGTCTGGGCGAAAGCAGCTAGTCTCTGCCTTTGGATATCTGATTATCTGTGACTCTGTAAACGCCTCCCACGCCTTACGAGTAACTTTATCTCCCGACTCGTCCATCTGGAACACATAACCTCCATAGGTGGCGTTAAACTGCTCCGCTTTAAGTTGTGCGCCTTTAGGAGTTAGGACTCGGTGTGTCTCTTGAACATATACACAGCCTTTAAAGTGTTCGAGTTGCTGTTCCGCTGCCAGGTATTGAAATCCTGTAACTATTGTAGGCTGTGTCGAAGCACCTAACGGGTCGCACGCCTGCTCTACTGGGGTAACCATAGCCGCGATATCTGCCGCTGACTGTGACTCGTTATCTATCCACGTCCTAGCTGCGGGTATCTTAGCCAGTTTTAGAGATAACGCCCTATCGTGCTGTACCTCTGCCAGTTTACGGGAACGGATAGACTCGGCGTATTCTCTCTGTTTATCAGACGACGCTCTTAGCTTACACGCGCCTAGCTTGTCGGCTAGAGTTGTGTCTATCTGCCCACCTGTAGAGTAGACGGCTGTCTGCATACCTACAGCTCTCGTAATAGTACGAATGAGGTAGTCTTCTCTGTCCCACTTCTCGCGTACTAGAGCCGACATTTTCATAATTCTATCTATACGCTCGCAGTTCTTACCGGTCCAGAACGCTAAATGCTGTGCCAGGGCAGCGTCGGCACTCGAGCCGTCGTAAGTTCTGTGTCCCTCATTATCTGGGTAAGCTGCCGCCAATGCGTCGTCGTTAGCTGTAAATAGGTCCGCGAAGGTAGCACGCCCACCAAATACAGCCCCCGCACTCGACGACTCGATAGCTTTAGTAATTAACTCCTCGTCGCTCTCTGGCCCGTTGTATTCTGGTACGGGCTCGGTGGTCCACTCTGAGATGTCGGCCTGTTTTTTCGGGAAATAGTCGTTAACTAACTGCGTCAGGGCTACCGTACTGTCTACCGACGCGTCTCCGATAGCGTTCGTACCAGTTAAAGCCACGAAACGCCCCTCGGTATACAGCTCGATATTAAGTGGTATATTTTTACTAGCGTGTTCTGGTAGTTTACCTACCCCGAAAATATGTAACCCCCGCCCAGACTGTGAAACCTCAACGGCTGCACCAGCTAAACGAGTCATAAGGTCATTAGCTAAAGGCGACCACATGTTATCTGGTTGTAGACATTTATCTATATCCAGGAAGTAGAACGGGTCGTTAGGTGTAAATAAATACCCCACGCCGTATCCCTCAGGTAACTGTGCAAGTAAAGCCGCTACCTCTTCATACATTACAGTACTGCTAGCGTCCTGCTGCCAGTTGCTACCTTTAGGGAATACCTGCACAGTACGTGGGTTTAATGGTATTTTGTTATGTTTTTTCTTAGTCTCGTCCCATACCAGCTTATAGAGTAAAAACTGAGGGTATGTGGTCAACGGCTTAAGAGCCTCTGGTAATGTAAACATATTTATAACTCTGCTAAGTATGCTACGGCTTTGTATTTAAGCTCTTTAGGGGCTTGAATAGCTATCGGGTCCCTATTCGTTAATCCTTGCGCTATAATCTCTGGTACCTCTTGCTTAACTGCGGTTTTTAGGATTACCACCTGCAGCGCTTTGATACTTTTAAAATAGTGAGAGATTAACCCAGGCGATACATTAGCTTTCTTAGCAATATCCCCTCGGGTAACTTGGTTATATCCTTTAGTCTTCGCCAGTTCGATAGCAACTTCTAAAACGTACTTACGTCTTAAAGTCGGGTTAACACGCTTACGGTCTACAGTGTCCCCGATAGGAGCACCCTCTAGTCTATCGATAAACTCCGTAAAACTTTCGTCCATAACGTCATAGAACGAACCATCCGAGATATTAGCTCTAGCGCATACCTCCGCTCGTGTGATATTGATTAACCCGCGCTCGGCGGCTAATTCTCTCGCCACCTGTTCGATAAGTTGCTTTTTATTTTCCATAACCTTGTCCCCTTAAGTACTTATACATTTTAAACGCGGCTTGTACGACGTTCGAATACTTGTTTCCAATAACTTTATCAAAGACAGTCACTTTCCATTTTTTCGTCTCTTCTACTTGCTCTATTTTTATCATTTTTAAATCTCCATTTTTGAAATAATATCATTTATTGACGGCTTTGTCAATAGCATACGGACGGTGCCTCCAGTTAAAGAACCGACGGAGCGCGTAACTACGGGTGTAAGACCACACAAAAAAAGATAACCGACGATATCGTGGCTACGTGCGCCTGTGGTAAATGGTCGAATAGCGGAAAAAGGAGGTAAACTATAAGCCAGCCTCCTACTATTCCGATAACTTGGTTAGTTAAAATCTCTATATGTGACTGTTTACGTGTTTGCATTTAATACCCCCTATACATGAATAACTTTTCGGTAGCCTTTTTAGCCCCCGTATCTTTTGTTAAACTCGAGTTAACTTCTTTTTGCCAGATAGGAACGAAGTCGTAAGGCGCGTTATATTCTGAAATAAAAACGGTATGGCCTTTTTTAGCCATAATCCTACACCACTCCCAGAATTTATCGTGGTCGAAATTATCTTTATATTTAGTAGCGCCGGCGTAAGGCAGGTCACAGTATATCATACTCCTATCGGGAATATCTAACCCGTCATAACTACAGTTCACTAACTTAACATTTTTTAGAAGAGGACTTTGTTTAATCGCACTTCTGTAGCTTTCAGCTACATAATCTCTTTTTCCTGCCCGGTCTCTACGCCAGCCCCCTAGCCATTTCCCAGAATAACTAAAAGCAAAACCAGCGTAACTTTTTAGAGGGTTTTTATCAGATTTATGTAGCTCTAAGTACATAGCCTCCGTAAATTCCGTATTATTTTTAGGTAAATTTACAGCGTTATCACGTATATAGGTTAAAGCCTCTATTACGTACGGGTTTAAATCAGCACCTATCCTAGACCCGTCGATTTTATCTATCATATTACCACCCCCGACGAAAGGCTCTACCCAGGTCTGCCCTGGTTTACGCTCGGCTAGCATAATCGGAGCTATCTCTTTAGCTATCCTGTTTTTACTACCCATATATTTCATAACGTCCCCTCCCCATTAGCGAAACAGGCGTCCCCACCCATACTCGCGATTAACTCCGCCCACCGTAACTGGGCCTCCTCTCGCTCAGTACCACGGTATCTCCACCCCGCGGCTTTAACTTCACGACTTACGAACTGTCCTATAACTTTACCGACGTGGTGTGGTTCGATTAATACCGGACGGATACCTATAAGGTCGTGCGACTTTATGTGGTCATTCATTTGCTTACTATCATTAGCCAGGCCATATCGTAAGAACGAACCCTCCTCGGTATATGTTCCACCCACATTGTTACGCCACAATCTCACGCCGTTACGGCTAGCCTCCAGGCGTATACGTGTCTGGATAGCTGCTTCGCTCTCTCCAGGTAAAGTCTTAGGGTCTGGCGTCTGGCTTGCGAGCGTGTCCTGTAGGTCTTTGATAGCTTCGGGAGATATCCCCCAGCGGTTCGCCCATTCTGTTATAAGAGTCATTCCAGGAACCCCGCTTTAATTTCTCTAGCCTTTTCGGTATCACATAAAATCGAGAAACTACCCACCCTCTTATTCTTAATAGTGATACCCTCCTGGTAAAACTGTTCGGCTAATTCCCTTAACCTACGTTCTGCTATCCCTATACTAGGCCCCCACATAATACACGGGTCGCCAGGAGTGCAGCCCCTTAGCCTATTCTCTCTTAAGACTACGTCGGCGTCTGGGTTCTTTGCGCTATACGCTCTAAATCTAACTTCCACTACCCCTCTTAAGTCATTCCCCGCAGTATCTCCTACCGGGAAAAAATCGTTAAGGGTCTGAACATAGCCTAAATGTTCGTTAGCTTCAAAATCTCGTCCCGCTTTACGGTTCCGTAATACCTCCGCGTAGTGATACGCTCTTAACTCGCGTAGGCCTTTTAATGTTTTGCTATTTACCTGCATTACTTAATCTCCTCTAAATGTGAATTTATATGGCAAGTCAATTCGACCGCCTCTTTAGTTCCTAACGCCTGCGCGCTTAGTACGTCGGTCCCGAACGCGAACCAAAAGCGACGATAACTCTCGCTATCCGGTCGACCTGCTGCTCTTTGGTAGCCCGCCCATAACGCAATCGCATATCGTAGCTGCGCCTGGGCCTCTTGACGTGCTACATGTCGTTTAACATTAGCGAGCTGCCCCACTTGCGGCATACGTTTAGCCATAAGTTCCGCTCGGTACTGCTCTGGGTCTTTATCTATGGCCTCTATCTCGCCACGCATAGCAGCCAGAGCCGCAGCGTCTAACTCGCATAAGTCGCCGTCGACATATTCCGGACCTGAGCGTATCGTTGGAGCGGGTTTAAAACCACAGAACGGACATTCTGCATATATACGCTCGTATACTCCCGTACACTGCGGACACGATTTAACCGGAATAACGTCGTCCTGTGCCTGGCGTGACCTCTTCTCTCTACGGTCCAGCGACCAGGTACGGCGCGCGTCCGGTAAACCGTGACGTACTACGTTACCTACATGGTCGATAATAAGCGCCTCAGTTTTACCCTCCAGGATACGAAGTGCTCTACCGAACTGCTGCGCGTATAAACTGTAAGACTGTGTAGGTCTCGCCATACTTACGACCTCGATAGCTGGCAGGTCGAAACCCTCTCCGAATAGGTCCACATTAACGAGCTGCAATAGCTCCCGCTTTTTAAACCTACGTAACACAGCGATACGGTCCGCGTCTGGAGTCTTAGCACTTACCACCTCAGCCGGTACGCCCGCCTCGTTAAACTGCGCCGCTATATTTGTCGCAGTCTCTACATCAGTGGCGAACGTTATCCCCAGTTTACCTCGGGCTATCTGTAAATAATGTTTAACCACGTCTCCCATAATATGAGATTTACGGACCGCCTTACGTAGACCGTCTTTATTATAGTCCCCAGTCGTTGCGGATATCTTTACCGCGCCGAGGTCTAAGTCGGAGGGTGGCGCAAATATCCTATAATCTGTAAGGAACCCCATATTAATAAGGTCGCGCATATTAGGTCCCTCGACCATTACATCGAAATTACCGTCCGCGTGACGCCCCAGGCCTTTACCGTCTGCTCGTATAGGTGTGGCCGTAACTCCCAGGCCTCTAGCGTTAGGGAACATTTCTATAGCTTTACCCCATTTATTATCTACTAGCGGGTGGTGAGACTCGTCCATAAGCCAGAGTGTTACAGAGAGTAACCAGTTCTTAAGTTCTGCCTCTCTACGTATAAGAGTGTCTACTCCAGCTACCGCTGTCCTAGCTGTCGGGTCATAAAACGAGCGACCCACTTCGGCCATGTGGATATTAACCGCTAACTTAATAACGTTCTTAGGGCCTATTATCCTGTGTTTAATCCCGTCTCTAGCCAGGGCTAGCGATATCTGAGTTACTAGCTCCTGGCGGTGTGCAATAGCGCACGCTGCGCCCGTATGTTCGTGGACGATATCTGACATAGTCACGGTTTTACCGCCTCCCGTAGGTAATACATATAATACATTTTGTATCCCGGTGTCCCACTCTTTATAAATGTTTTGTTTAGCTTCTAGCTGATATGGACGTAGCCTCATTTTTTACCCGTCCTAGCGTCAAATAACCTAGCCCTATAAGAGGTATTAGACTCTAATAGTTTACGTTTAACTCCGATACGCTTACCCCATTTATTTAAAATATTATATTCGTTAATCGCTAAGCTTAAATCCCACGCCCACGATTTTAATAGTTTTAACATTTTCACTCTATACTCCTTATATAATATAGTTTCGATTATGTAATAATACCAGTTATTGACTTAAATGTAAATAAATTTAATTTACTATTGACAAGCCTGTCAAAAAATGTTATAATTTCGCTGACACCAAAAAATAAGGAGATAAATAAATGTTAAGAGATAATAATGTAACGGTATCGGTACCGTATGATTACGAAGCGCTAACGAGAGCTTCTATCATGTTAAGAGGTATAGCGGATAGCATGTCGATAAAAATGGAAGTATCAGACGCAGACGCTAAAGCAGACTTAGCTGGAGAACCTAGACCAGATAATCCGTCGCCAGAAGCTACGGCTATGCAGAAACAGGAACCTGCGAAAGCCGTAGACGACGCTAAGGCAGTATTCGGAGAGCCTGTAAATGAAACGCCAACTCCCCCTGCTCCGGAAATGAACGTGAGCGCAGACCTAGACACTAACGGTTTACCATGGGACGAACGTATCCACGCAGGTAGTAAGACTAAAGATGTTAAAGGTTACTGGAAATATAAAAGAGGCGTAGATAGAGACGTTCTGGTTCCAGAGGTAGAAGCTGAGCTTAAAGATAGGAATGGCGCTGCGTGGGACGCGGTAGACGCCGACTCAAACGCACAGCCGGGGGCACCCGTGGGCGAAATTGTAGACGCTAGCGTTACCCCACCCGCCCCCCCTGCACCGCTGGCAGCACCTAGTAGCGAGATAACTACATTCGCGCAGTTAGTTACTGCTATTACCGCGAAAAGTATCACCGAGGAGAAAGTTAAAGAGGCGCTAGATAAAGTAAGGGTAGGTAACTTCGCGTTACTTGGAGCTAGACCTGACCTTATTCCAACCGTAGCGGGACACTTAGGGCTATGAGTCACTCAGTAATCCCGCCGTCTTCGGCTGCTATCTGGGGCGCACCTAACGGGTGCACTGGTTGGCCAGCTATGGACGCACAGTATCCAGAGGAGGAGTCCGAGGCTACACGTGAGGGTGAGGCGTCGCACTGGTTAGGGGAGACCCTTATCCAGATGGGCGTAGCTATGCACATTACCCCTAGCATACGCGACGGACTTATTGGAGAGACTGCCCCTAACGGGGTTATCGTATCCGACGAAATGTTCGAGGCTGCGTGGGAGTATGCTAACGACGTAGTAAGAGAGGTTAAGGCGCACCCAGGCAGCCGGTGGGGCGTAGAGCAGAGAGTACAGGCACCTCGTATCCACGCGGAGTCGTTCGGTACTACTGACGCGTATTTATATGACGCAGCGGACCACCGCTTAATAGTGTGGGATTATAAATACGGTTTTAAAATTGTAGAGGCGTTCGAGAATTGGCAGGGTATTAACTATGTAGCTGGTTTATTCGAGTTACTTAGTATCGACGGTTTAGCAGACCGGAGGTTAAGAGTAGATATCCGTATCGTACAGCCTAGAGCGTTCCATAAAGACGGCGCTATTCGTTCGTGGAAAGTGTTAGGCTCGGATTTACGCGGATACATAAACACACTAAACAATAACGCCCACCGAGCACTAGGTCCAGAGGCAGCGACGCAAAGTGGTGGGCATTGTATTTATTGTAACGCACGCCACGCCTGCTCCGCTGCACTAGACGCCGGCCTAGGTATGTTCGAGGCAGTTAACAAGCCGATACCGGCAGAGTTAAGCGCCGAGCAGTTAGGTACTCAGCTATCTATCGTTAAGCGTGCACATAAACAGCTCGAATATTTAGAGGCTGGATACGAAGAGCAGCTTAAATCTTTAATAAGAGGGGGCACGAACGTACCGGGCTGGTCGGTAGAGCAGGGCGTAGGTAAGAGACAGTGGTCTAAACCTACCGAGGAGATAATAAAACTAGGGGACCTTATGGGAGTAGACCTTAAAGAACCAGTTAAGCCTATCTCTCCGGCGCAGGCAGAGAAAAAAGGTGTCGACGCTGCGGTAGTAGCCGCATACGTTGTGAGAAGACAAACGGGACTTAAAGTGGTTCCAGATAACAATAATAAAGCTAGGGAGGTATTTTCAAAATGGGACGTAGACCAACAGACGCAGAAATAGAAGAGCAGATTAACAAAGCTGATGAAGTTGAATACGAGGGTATGAGCTTCTCCGAGGGGGTAGCGCAGGCCCTCGAATGGGTACTAGGCCGCAGTGATGAGAAACCGTTCGAAGACGAATAAAACTAAATTTAATAAAAAATTATAGGAGAAATAATTATGAGTAACACAAACAGAACAGATATATTAACACCAGTAGGAAGATTAGTAGCGGGCGATGTATTTAAAGCAAACACAACGGACGCACAGGGTAGACCTTTAACTATTAAGAGTGGGCCGAACGCAGGACAGCCTAGAACTGAGTATTACTTCGCGCTAGCTATCCCTAAAACTGACCCGTCGTATGACGCGGAAGTTATGCAAAAATTACAGGCCACAGCTAAAGCAGGTTTCCCGACTATGTTCGACGCTAACGGGCAGTGCGTACGCCCAGACTTTGCGTGGAAAGTTGTAGACGGAGACAGTAACATTCCTAACCAGAATAATACTATCCCTAGCACTAAAGAGGGTTATCCGGGACACTGGGTTCTATCGTTTAAAGGTGGGTTCCCTCCGAAAGTTTACTCTAAAGGTGGCGAAGCGGTAATTACTGACCCGGAACAAGTTAAGAGGGGGTACTATGTAAGAGTATATGGGTCTGTGGCTGCTAACGGGGATAACCAAAAGCCAGGCGTATATCTTAACCCGTCTATGGTTGAGTTAGTAGGATATGGAGACGAGATTAACAACGGCCCAGACGGTGTGGCTGTATTCGGTGGCGCTCCGGCGGCTAATTTACCGGCAGGGGCTAGCGCGACACCTGTAGCACCTACGACACCTATCGCACAGCTGAGCGCAGTTGCAGTTCCAGCAGTTCCAGGCGCAGCACCTCAGCCAGCCGCTCCGCAGGTACAGTTAGCCCAGGACTTCTTAAACCCACAAAATGCAGCACCGGCGCCTCATCCTATGGCTCCAGCGGCTCCAGTTGCACCTAAAGCGTACACAGTACAGGGCGCACAGTACACAGCAGAACAGCTTAAAGCTGGCGGGTGGACTGACGAACAGATAGCGACTTTAGGATAAGACTATGTTTAAAGTATTAGACGAAGCGTGTACGCCCGAATGGGCTACCGAGTTTAGTAGCTGCATGGACTTATTCGCCAGGGAAGACGTAACAATTCACGCGGGGGAGACTAAAGTAGTTCCCCTCGGCGTTAAAATTAATCCGGACTTTTTCGTTTATGAAATAGCGGGGGTAAATGTAGACGCGGGCGGGACGGTTACTGCTGGGGATAGCGATAAAGTTAACGAGTTTTTAAAATCACACTGTTTAGAGCTTAAGTGTAGAAGTTCTCTACCTCTTAAAAAAGGTCTGATTATTGCGAATGGTGTAGGCGAAATAGATTTCGACTATCCGGACGAAATAGGTATTATTTTACATAATCCGCTTATCCCTTTTTCGGCGCATAACGTAACAGGGCCTACGTTAATTAAAAAAGGCGACAAGATAGCACAGGTAAAACTCGTAGAACATAAAAGCTATTTAATGGGATACGAAAGTAAAGACAAAAGAGTCGGCGGCTTCGGTAGTAGCGACAAAAACTAAAGGGGTGTACCTATGAGTAAATTAGCATACATGCAGGTACCCGTAGGCGTATCGTACGCGACCGTCCTCCCGGACTTTGACTTCGAGACTTATTCGGAGGCAGGGTTCGACTATGACGAGGTTACAAGAAAGTGGGTCTCGGTAATGGGTAAAGGTAAAAAAGGGGGACTCGCCGCGGTAGGTTCGGCGGTTTACGCCCAGCACCCTAGCACCGAGGTACTTTCGCTAGCTTACGACCTTAAAGACGGTCAAGGGCGGAGACTATGGGTTCCGGGTATGCCACCACCGCAGGACCTTTTTAACCATATAGCGACGGGCGGATTATTAGAAGCCTGGAACTGTGGTTTTGAGTGGCTTATCTGGGAGTATGTATGTCGAGCACGTATGGGGTGGCCTGTACTTTCACATACACAACTAAGAGACGCTATGGCTAAGTCTCGGGCGTTCTCTCTTCCGGGAGCATTAGGTAAAGCTGGTCCGGTTTTAGGACTGACAGACGTTAAAGACAAAGAGGGTACTAGGTTACTTAAGAAGTTTTCAGTACCGAGACACCCTACAAAAAAAGACCCACGTACTCGTATTAAACCCGAAGAGGATTTTACGGACGCTATGAAACTGTACGCATATAATATCCAGGATATCGTAGCCGAGGCGGCTATATCGGAAAATATCCCGGACTTAATTCCCTCAGAGTTAGAGTTCTGTATCAATACACAGGCCTGTAACTTCCGAGGTGTTGCTGTGAACCCTACCGAGGTAGAAGCGTGTATCTCTGTTTTAGAGCAGGCATACTCGAGATATAACTCGGAACTGTACGCACTAACCGGGGCTACTGTAGCGGAAGCTACTAAAGTGGACCAGATTATGCAGTGGTGTAATAGCCGAGGCGTACATATGGCAGCGTTAGACGACGCGGCAGTTAAAGAGGCGCTTAAGAACCCAGTATTAGCTCCAGACGTTAAGCGAGTCCTAGAGATAAGACGGCTTATAGGTTCGGCAGGAGTTAAAAAGGTTTACGCTATGCAACGCCAGGCGACGAGAGATAATAGACTGTGTAATCTGTTTATTTATCACGGCGCTAGAACGGGTAGAGATACCGGGGCGGACGTACAGCCACAGAACCTCGTTAAGGCTGGACCTAAGTTAAAGTGGTGCTCCGAGGGCTGTAAGAAGCCGTCGGGGGCTAAGAATGACTGGTGTCCTCACTGTGGTAGCTGCTTAATAGACGAGCCTACTAAAGGCTGGGGCTGGGAAGCGGTAGACACAGCTCTCGAGGTTATGAAGTCGGGAAGCCTGGACCGAGTGGAAGAGGTTTTCGGTAATGCAGTGCTAACTATTTCGGGCTGTATCCGTGGGCTATTCGTAGCTGCTCCAGGTAAAGACTTAGTATGTTCGGATTATTCAAGTATCGAGGCGGTAGTTACTGCGGTCCTATCGGGCGAGCAGTGGCGTATCGAAGCTTTTAACCGTAAAGAGGATATTTACCTGGTTTCGGCCGGACGTATCACAGGTAGAACTATGGACGAGTACCTGGCGTATCATAAAGAGACGGGAGATAAACACCCTGACCGTCAAAAGATAGGGAAGCCGGCCGAGCTAGGTCTAGGCTTCGGAGGTTGGCTAGGTGCCTGGAGACAGTTCGATAGCTCGGATAACTTTAGCGATAACGAAGTTAAAGACAATATTAAAGCGTGGCGAGAGGCTTCTCCTGCTATTGTGGAAATGTGGGGCGGTCAAATGAGAGGTAAACCCTGGGCGCCGGATAGGTTCGAACTGTTCGGCCTGGAGGGTATGGCTATAGCAGCCGTACAAAACCCGGGGACTATGTATACTTTTAGATACGTAAGCTACGGAGTTAAAGACGACATGCTATACTGTCGCCTCCCGTCTGGACGTTTCTTAACGTACCATAAGCCACGTTTAGCGCCAGTCGTTAAATGGGACCAGACGCAGCTACAGCTCTCTTATGAGGGGTGGAACTCTAACCCTAAAATGGGCGCTATGGGTTGGCAGCGTATAGAAACGTACGGCGGTCGACTTATGGAGAACGTGGTCCAGGCAGTCGCTCGGGATATTATGGCTTACGCTAATAATAACCTGGAGACTAGAGGCTACCCTGTGGTCTTACGTGTGCACGACGAAATAGTGTGCGAGGTGCCAGAGAACTACGGAAGTATAGACGAGTTCGAGGCTATTATGATGGAATTACCAGACTGGGCTAAAGGTTGGCCCGTGAGAGCTGCCGGAGGGTGGCGAGGTAATCGATATAGAAAGGATTAACAGTGGCTAAAATAGTCTTAATGAAAAAACAATTTAATACAGGTCCGTTCGCATTTGACGAGGACTGTGTAGACACCGAAATAACATTTAGTTTATATATAAATAAATCGGGCGTATTTTTTAATGTCAATACGGGGGACTTTTCGACTAACTATTTAAACCCGTTTAAAGCCTTTATGCGGGCGTTAGAACACAGTCAAGTAGCAGCAATAAAATACCTAAGACTAAAAGAAAAGCTTAGGGATAACGGAATGTGGAAAAAATTATAGGAGAAAAGAATGTCACAAAAATTAACTAACGGAGAAATAAGAGGCGAGGTAGTTTACAGACGTACCTACTCGAGACCAAAAGAGGGCGGCGGGTTCGAAACTTGGCCGGAAACTGTAGAGCGTGTAATTAGCCATCAAGCGTGGCTATGGGAGAGAGCAGCCGGCAGAGCGTTAAAACCACACGAACTTAGCGAACTGGATGAGCTGCGTACTCTTATGCTAGAGAAAAAGATATCGACTAGCGGCCGTACTTTATGGCTAGGCGGTACCGACACAGCTAAAGACCGCGAGAGTTCTATGTTTAACTGCTCATTTACAAATGTAGAGACCGTTTACGACATAGTAGATGTACAGTGGTTACTACTCCAGGGCTGCGGTGTAGGCTTCCGTCCTATCATAGGTATACTTAACGGGTTCTTTAGGCCTATCGATAAAATAGAGGTTATCCGTTCTAAGAAAACGCTAGGGCCTAACGGGGAGTTCAAAAAAGGAAGAGAACACAACGTCGAGACATTTAAAGACGGAGTATGGGCTATCTCAGTAGGAGACTCGGCCGAAGCCTGGGCGAAAGCTATCGGGAAACTTATCGCAGGTAAATACAACGCTAGTAAGTTAGTGTTCGACTTCTCAGGGATTAGACCGTCGGGAGTTAGACTTAAAGGTTACGGCTGGATATCGTCTGGAGACGAGGCTATCTCGGTAGCATATGTAGCAATAGCTAATATTATGAACCGTAAAGCCGGGCAGCTTTTAAGCCGTATAGATATCCTGGATATAATTAACCATATGGGAACTATTTTATCGTCGAGACGCTCGGCAGAGATAGCTCTATTTGAATATGGTGAGCCTGAGTGGGAAGAGTTTGCAGTAGCTAAAAAAGACTACTTTATAAACAATATGCAGCGTGAACAGTCTAATAATTCCCTGGTGTTCAGAGCGAAACCTGCTAGAGACGAACTGGTTAAACTATTCGACGTTATGGCGGACGCCGGAGGAAGTGAGCCCGGGTTTATTAATGCAGAGACCGCGCTAAAACGTGCGCCGTGGTTCCAGGGAGTTAATCCGTGCGCGGAGATACTTCTAGGTAATAAGTCGTTCTGTAACTTAACAGAGGTAGACCTGGCGAAATTCAAAGGCGACACGGTAGGACTTACTAGAGCTATGGAACTGGCAGCACGCGCTAACTATAGACAGACCTTAGTAAATCTAAAAGACGGCGTACTCCAGGAAGCCTGGCACCTTAATAACGAGTTCCTAAGACTTTGTGGTGTTGGATTAACGGGTATCGCTAGACGTGACGATATGACGGAATACGATTTTAAACAGTTGCAGCACGTAACGACCTCAGCCGCTTATAGTATGGCCGACGAGTTAAGACTACAGCGCCCTAAAAATGTAACCACAGTTAAGCCGTCGGGTACTCTTAGTAAGTTAATGGGTACGACTGAGGGTGTACATAAGCCTCTAGGTAAATACATTTTTAATAATATTAACTTTGGGAAACACGACCCCCTAATCGGTAAACTAAGAGCAGCAGGATATAACGTTTTTGATAATCCGAACGACTCGAACGCTATTTTAGTAACTTTCCCAGTAGCGTGGGAGGATGTACCGTTTACGAAAGTAGAAACGGTCCACGGTATAGTCGAAATTAACACAGAGACCGCTGTAGAACAGCTAGAGAGATACAAAAAGATACAGACTGGCTATGCACAGCAGAATGTCTCTATAACGGTCTCATACTCGCCGGGAGAGGTAGACACTATTATCGACTGGCTACTAGCTAACTGGGATATCTACGTGGGAGTAAGTTTCTTATACAGAGCTGACCCGAGTAAAACTGCTGAGGACCTGGGCTACAGGTACCTACCGCAGGAGGTAGTAACTAAAGAGAAATTCGAGGCATACATGGCAGCACTTAAACCTGTAGACTTTACAGATACGGACAGTTACGAAGAGCTAGAAGACGCCGAGTGTGCTAGTGGGGCGTGCCCGGTAAAGTAGTAGACAGCTATAGCCGCCTGGAGTATATCCGGGGCTATCAGCTCTCCGAAATATTCGGGAAATATAAATTATTTTAAGGAGATAAACTTATGACAAAAATATACGAGGGTGGGGATACCTACCATTTACACAGTGTTAGTGGTAAAGTTCTCGATGTTACGACAGACGAAATAAACGAAATAGCCGAAGAGTCTCCAATAGCTCGGGACTTAAGAGAAGAGGTGGCCGAAGCTAAAAACGAGTACAATAGAGCGCGGGGTTATGCTAATGACGCGTGCGGGGAAATAGACGAGCTGGAAAGTTATCTTATGTCTGAAAGGGAAGACGTGGACCTAGACGAAATATTACGCCTAGTCCAGGGTATTAAGGGTACGGTCGAACGTATCTAAACTAATTCAAAGTGGGGCAGGTCGTCGAACGTTTGGTCTCTGAACGTGTCGTCGCCGTCCCAGTCTAACCCGAAACGTACGCTATGCGTAATCTTACCCTCTTCTTTTAATCTAGCCACTACGGCCTTAACCATACCCATCATCATATAGAAACGACGGTCGTCTTTTTCGTGGCCACTAAACGCGTTAGTACCTTTTTTCCACGGCATAATATCGACTGCCATAGATGGGCTAGACTGGTGCCTAGACTTCATATTAACGCCATCAAGCGTGGACTTACCCTCAGCGAAATAACGCGCCTGTGTCTCGAGCGACCTGTGGCCCTCCAGTACCGAGAAGTCGTATATCTTTATCAGTTCGTTACAGATTAACCGTATATCTGGGTGGCACGTATCTAAACGCGATTTACTTTTATATCCGAAATTATACATAGCTATTTCCCCTCCGATTTTCTCTTAATGCTTTCCGCTAGACCCCCGCCGAAATAGAACGAAACTATCATAATCAGAATTTCTCCCAGCCACATTTTATCCGCGAAATTTCTAGCGTTATTTACATTAGCCATATCCACCCAGCCATACAGTGCCCCAAGTACACCATTTAACATTATGAATAAAAACACAAATACGAAGCCGAAAGCTATAAACCTCTGAGCCACCTTAAACGGGGCGTATGCGTCCATTAACTTAATACGGTGTTCCGCTTTAAATTTAGTCATTTCCTTTTTATCTGCTGCCTCTTCACTATCCGTGTAGAAAGCGTCGTCGATAAGGTCTCCCGCTTTTTCGATAACTCTATCACTACCAAATATTTTACCCAATAGTCCTAACATTTCTTACTCCTTATTTTCCCGTTGTGGGATATGTTGACGGTTTAGTCGAACGCTTTTTCGGTTTTGGTGTTGTCATTTCTTACTCCTTAATTCATTTAGTAACACTTCGAGCGTATCTACCCGCCCGACGGTCTGCGTTAATTGCTTGGGTAAGTTCTCGTCGAATAGTAACCAACGTAAAGTATCCTCATTACTTGTAACTTTATTCATTACCCCAGACATTTTCTGGTTAGATAGTTGTATTAACGCGGTATTCTGTGTCGCCGTGTTAGAAACGCCCTGTATATTAGTGTTCATTACTTGCAACTGCGTAAACATAGGGGCGTTAGCTGAGTTCGCTATATATATAACTGACCCGAATAAGAGGGCGAAAACTGTAAGAATAGAAACCGCAGCACCGAGGACCATATTAAAACTCATAGGCTTAGGTCTTACCTCTTGCATAAATGAGTCCATCTTATCGTAAAGTAGGTCGTTCTTTTCGAATAGTTTACCCACTAACGAGTTAAGAGTATGGACTTCGGACTCTAAGTGTCCTATTATTTTGTCGTGGTCTTTTCCCTCTGCCATTTCCTAGCCCCTCAGATACTTAGTATAAAATTTAACTGATTGTACCATAGCTTTAGTTATAAAAGACTTTTCTATCTCCAGGAGGATATCCTTAAACAGTTTGTCCGCTTTAGAATATTCTTTTATAGAGCAGTAGTAATCGTGTGCTATAACCGCAGGTAGAAACTTAGGTTTAAATGGAGGTATAAATATCCAGAATAGCCTCGGAACGTCGGCACCGTTAGTCTGATATCCTTTAGGGATAACCACACTTTTAACGGCGTAGTCTTCCAGGAGTATAAAACGGTTATCGTTCGTCGGCTGTAGCTTCGGGTATTCCATGGTTTATCCCTTAGCCCAGTGTAAAGAATGCGTTACGTTTATTTACGAACCATACCGCGAAGTCTTGGAAATCTGTTGCAGTAATTGGCATTTTAGTACCGTTCGTAAAGTAAATAACCGTATCTGTAATACCCAACTCGAACGCTGCATTAACTTGCACTAAACCGTCTGCGTCGTCTTTCATAAAAGGCACCAGGTAGTCTACGCTGTTAAGTGTGTATATCTCTCCGTCCACTTTAGGATTAATTACTGGCTCTACATATGTAAGAGTTCGCATTTCAGCCTCAGTAATCGACGTTAAATCTTTCCCATAGCCTTGCGCCACCTGCCCGTCGTCGTATGCAAAAATTTTGTTATTTTTGTCTTTAAAGAAATTCATAGTTTAATCCTTTTATCTTAATTCAATCCAAATAGTTACACTACTGTTTACTACGGTAGCTTTATATGTAGAGCCGTTAGGTATTATCGCCTGCACACTATTACTATAAGAAGCCGGTGAAGTTGTCCTAGAACAGTTAGGCACACCGTCTATCTCAACGGATATATTATTTGTAGCAGCAGCCGAAGTCCCATATAGCGAGACCCAAATAGGTTTACCTGTCGTATTCGTGTATGTTACATTTAGTACCCTACTACCTGTTACATCTTGATAAGTTTGGCCCATACCTAATATAGTACTGTTAATACCTAACGGCGTTATGACTTTTTCGTTATTTGTCCCGGTTCTAATTTCCGCAGCTGTAGCGACTTCCCTACCGGAACTACCCGCGAAGTCGTTAAAGTTAGTAACATCTGTCCCGTCACTTACTAGGACCGCGCTCCCCCCCGCTAAAACCGCAACGCCAGAACCGCCCGAAACTTTAACCGTAAGAGTTTGTAACGTTGAGTTCGTAAATATTAAAATACGCCCCACGTCGTCGATAATAATATCACGACCCGCACTTAGCATCACGCCAGTATCGGTTATCTCTAGCTTAGCGTAGAGGTTCTGGCCTGTTGTAAGTGTGTAGTTAGCGTCCGCCGTAATGTTATGCACTGCCGAACGAACGTTTAATAATTTCCACATAGCGTCGAACTGCTGCGAGGCTGTAGCGTTATCGGGTGTACCTGACGGCGTAATCCCCGCTTTAGAAGTGATAAACTGCTGGAACCCGAAAAGGTCGTTAACCAGTTTAGCCTCCCACGGTGTACCCGTCCCGTCTCCTGGCGACGTAATGTTTTGAGCTTTACCGTCCGGATACTCCGAACTTACCGGCGCTACTTTGCCCGGATATGCGTCTATGGGTCTAATCATAAATTACTCCTATGTATAAGTTACTAATATCCCTAGCCACTGCTGGGTCGGGCATATTTTAAGACACAGTTCCTCGAACTCGTCTCTACGTTTTGGGTCTACTGTAGCTAAATCTCCGAACGTTTCGCCACCGATATATAAAAAATACGGCCACGTGTCGGGGTCTGTCGGAATATTATACCTTATCGGCCTTTCGTAATAGCTTAAAGTTTCGTCACACTCCGCCAGTAGTTCCCCACATTCTGCCCGAGCTTCCCCACACTGTACCTTAGCCGGTACGGGTTCAAATATCTTGTTAACTAGCGCGTAGCCAGTAGGCGAGATAGTTTCCCCCGCCAGGGCGTCCGCTTCGCCACACTGAGCTAGCACCTCACCACACTCGGCGAAATAAACTAGCGCCACGTCTCCATCTCTTAAATACGTCAGGGGGTTACGGGGTGTAGCTTCCGCGGCACTGTTAACCGCTGGCTCTGTCCCGGGGACCCACCATTCGTGGACGTACACATCGAAGCCGTTAGCCTGTAGTGTAGACTGGATATAGTCTGGGTCCTGGCCGCCTAAGGTCTTCCAAGTAATATCTAACCGGTCGCGGCGTAGCTGCTCAGTAAGACCGTAAGACCTTAGCCCGAACTGCTGCTCCCAGCGCTCGAGTTCCCTAGTCGTACTCGGTAAGATATCAAAGAGAATACGGTCGTGGTAGTTCTTAACATCCACACCTAGAGGGGCTAGCCCCGCCAGGAACTTACGCAGTGTTTTATCTACGGTAATACGCCACGCGCGAGCGTTAGGTAATAAGTGCGTAATAATCCGTAAAAATGTGTCTATCATAAGTAAATTACCTCTCCGAGTTTAGCTTTTTCTCCTATACCTAAAGTATAAAGGTCTACCAGAGCAGTAGTTCCCTCTAAGTAGATAAAAGCGTTCGTAAATACTCCACCCGCAGCCGTAACCACGTCGTCCACAACTCCCGAGACCGACGCTTTAGTGATACGGTCTTTACGGGGAGGCACCGATAGACCTATAATAAACGGCTCTCTATCTAGGAAAAACTCCGTAAGTGCTGTCTCTATATCCGCCCTAACTTGCGCCAGGTCGTCGGCCACTAAGCCTGATACCCTAACGTCGAAGCCCGTACGCGTAATCCCGAAAGCGTTTACTAAAGCATTCGCTGGTCTACGTGTAGCTAGCCCACTCTGGTCTAAGTCGATAGAGACTAGGACAGCCTCGAGCTGAGCCGTCGTAGGAATGCCATCCGCGTTCCCCGAGCTTGCCACTGTGGCTTCCGCATAGACGTCGACCTGCCCCGGGTTAGTGCTTGTATACGGATAAATGTTAACAATACCCGCCGTCTCTTCGCCCCACTGTTCATAGTCAGCGTATGCTCCGCCCTGCGGTCTCTTTTGAAACCTGTCGACGATACGCTGACGGTAAACCTCGAAGTCTTCCGCGTCTGCACCTGTAACCGTTTGAGATATAACCTCGGTGTCCCTAGCCACATTAGCCAGAGGGTTAGCGAACGAGATTATCGCTCCCGCCGTTAAGTTTCCTATCGTTCCAGCACCTCCGCCGCCAGCCTGGTCGGCTGCGGCTCTTACTGTTACCTGCTTAGTCACAGCGTCTAACGCTATAGAACCAATAGTTATATACGTTACGCCGTTCGTAGCTGTAAGCTGCGTCCCAGAAGGTAGCGTACCCGTTTGGTTCTCGACTGTTATTTCCACAAGTAGCTCGGCCTGTGTAGCCCCTACCGGGTCTCCAATACCTATAAGTCTACCCCATTCTATAAGGGGAGTAAGTATCTTACCATTAATAACCGTCTGTTTAGTGCTGGCCGTACTTACGAAAATCTGTAAGAACGTAAAGCCACCGTATTTGTAAAGTAATATAAAAACTCCCGCCAGAGCTTTAGCTAGTACACGGATAAACGACTTAGGTAAAAGCGGGATAGTTTGGTTTAGAGAGGCGCTTATCTGTGATACGATATTATCGCTTATCTCTTGTATAGTTGGCGTTTGTAAACTCACGACGTCGTCCTCCAGTTTTCTACGAATTTAAAAGTCTCTTGGTCTATATTAATAGCTAATTCTATCATATTTAACCCTAAAATACTAGCCGATACATTTATATCCGTAGCGACTCCCTCGTTTTTAAACCAGGCTAAGTCCCGTTTCGCCGCGTCTTCGACCCGTAGTAAGTTCCCAGACGTAATTGGTAGAGACTCTAGTAAGTTCTGCGTCTCGCTTATATATTTGCGTGATTTTTCTGTCTCCGTGATGTTACCCCACCAGGTCTTATTGTTGTCCGCTAGCCCGTCGTCGTCTTCATTACCTCCGAATAGGGATAAGTAAGCCGCCGTTCGTAGGCCGCCCGACATTTCGACAAGTCCGTTAGTTACAGATATCTCCCCGTCGTCGTTAGTTTGATACAGTAGTACATCGCCCTCTTGCATAGTTTACTCCTCTATTCTGTAGGGGTTGACGGGTCGGTCTGGACTCCGCCCCCCGCGTCATTTCCGTCGTTTTGTAGGTGCGTGTGGTTGTCTAAGCTTACGCCTGACGCAGTTATCACGTCGCCACCCGTAGTTATACGTGCGCCGTTCGCTTCTATCTCGCCGTCTGGTTTAAGCGTTAAATAGCCGCCAGCATTGACTAGCGTAGCCTCACCTGTATTTTTTAACCACAGTTCGACGATACTAGCTCCTGAGCTGTCTCTCGAGTAGATACGCTTTTCCCCGGCCGCTGCTTTTTGGTCGTTCTTAGGGTCCAGGTATCCGACTACCGCCGAACCGCCCGAGCGTTGAATACCTACGTTAACTACGTAATCTCCTGCTAACGGGTGCGCGTCGTCTCCTGGGGCCGAGAAGTGCTCCGCCGTAACGTTTGGCCCACCGCCCGGGTCGAGCTTAGCGTCTGATAGCTTCGCGCCGTTTCGCGTACCTCTAATAAAGGATAGTAACTTCCCTAGTCCCATGGTAACACCTCCGGTATTTTTCCACTAAACGAACCCGGTATTACTAGGTCTAAAGTAGCTGTCTGACTGTTTTCGTCACGGCTAAACTCTACCGAGCGGATAACGAGGTTATATGGTTCGTATATCATAGCATTATTTGACTGTAAATTTACTAAAGTGTTTGGCTGCCACAATTTACCCGCCGGGTCTCTCCATGTATTTACTGATAACTTATAGGATACCATATTACCAAACATACGTCCAGCTTTAGCCTCTACGGCCTCCTTAAGGGTCCCCGACTCTGCGTCTTGGGCCAGGAACGTAAACGGTCGTAACAAGGTAGTAAGTTTCCCGTTTTTAACGGTAAATACATCGCCAGCAAGTCCTACGACGATAGGTTCTATCCCTGTAACGTGGCTATAGTAATCCTGTGGGTTAAATGTAGGCGAAACTGATACGACCGGACTCTCGCCCTGGCGTAATTTTGCTACAGGTACCCCATTCTCTATAGATTTACGGAATAGTAACTCCCCGCGTTCGGTGCTGGATATAACTAAGTTACGCTGACGTGCTAGGTCTGAGATAAAGTCTAGTAACTTCTGTCCCGGATTTATAGCCACACGTTCAAAGACTGCGCCTGGTTCCGCTTCGAATACTGCGCTAAGGCCGAAAGGCTTTATGACTGCATTCGTAAGCGCTTGTAAATTCTGGTTATTATATTCTAACGGGTAGGCACTCGCTGGAGCCGTACAGTCATTAAGTACACCTGGCATAGAGTATGCGCTTACCTGTATAACTTTACTGTCCCCCAGTGTAGGTATTACAGATATCATTGTCCCCTTAAAAAGAGGTTCGCCGCCGACCGTAATCTCGGTAGATTTAAACGAGAACGGTCTAAACGTCTCTTTAAAACTAGCCAGGTTAGGCTCGAACGGTGCCCCTATGTCTAGCGTATCCATATTATCGATACCACGCGTAAGCTTTATAGACGTCCAGAACCTAAAACGTTTACCGTCAATTAATAACGCTACCTCGTCCAGGTTTTCCGCCTCGGCGGTCTGCGGCTTGTTTTCATTAGCTGTGGGGTTCGCTGGTATGATTAAAGACGTACCAGGTTGCAGCGGTTCACTTGCACCCGGGTTCGCTTGTATAATATTGCCCGTGTACTGTTCGGTACCGTACTGCTTGCGCGATATAAGTTCGAACGTGTCGCCAGATACTACACTATACATAATATACCACCTCTTTACCTTTTGGAAGCTCTAATATTTCCGAGCCGCTAAAATCGTTACTATCGATTAAGAAGTCCAGCTTATCATCTACACTACCGTAAAGCTCTGCCGTTAAATCCACGATAGTACGAGCGCGGTCTAGGATTATTCTACGCTCTTGCTTTAGTGAGAACGATATCTCAACTAAGAACCCTGCCGTAAGAGCTACAGCGTTCTGGAGTTGCTGGTACGCTGCTCCTGTGTCTATCGCTTCCAGTTCTGTGAGGTTCGCGTCTTTCCAGGTGCTTACTTCGTCGAACTGTTCTAACACTGCCGCTGCTGCCTCGATAGCGTCTGCGCGCGTCTCGAATTGATTATTAACAGTCGATAGTACAGACCCAGTAACATATGTCGCCGCGTATAAATCTTTAGTATAAAAGTCGATAGGGTCTGCGCTTATGCTAGTCTCGCCGTCTGCGTCTGATATAAGAGATGTAGCCAGGTTTTTATATGCGTCCAGTTTAGCCGTAATTAATGAGAACGCCCTAGCTGGTGCCTGGATAAGTTGCATAGTCTGAAACGCTAACGTAAGCGGTTGTCCGATTAACACGTCAATACCGCGATTAATCGAGTCATTAATGGCCTTAAATTCCGCCCGTACCTCTGCGACTGTATCAGCTACCACACCAAGGCCGCCCTCTACGTCGTCTAAAAAGATGTCATATTTATTTTTAAAGGTAGCTTTTTTAACGGCCGTATCTAAATTAATATTTTCTTCGAACTCTGCCGCCTGCGAGCTATTGAACGCCTCGACTGCTGCTACGACTTCACTCGCGGGGTCGTTCTGTGCGCTCGGATAAATAAGTCCAATAGTAGACATAAACGTAACTTCTATTATAGCCTGGTTTCCGGCTGTCTTAAGGTCGTCTCGTCTCGTAATATTTCCCGTAGGTACTACATCCACAGTTCCGTAGATAGGGTGCTCCAGTTTCCCAGCCCCGACTTCAAAGAGTGCAGCGTCGAACGCGTCCGCCTCTAGGTCATAATTTGCGCCCCAGAATATGCAGAGTAACGGAAACATACGCCCGTCGCTTCCGTTCGGCTGCACATATGTACCGTCCGCGTCCGGGAACCCGAAGTTAGCTGTCCTTTTATTACGCGAGTTACTTACATTCTCGAACTCGAACGTATAACGGTCGCCTGACGGGGAGATATACGCCGCCTCTTTTAATCTGTCAGTCCACGACATATCTAAAACCCTCCTGTCTGTTGTAATTTAAGGCTAGGTCCCATACTAGAGTTAGTTACCTGAGCGCTACCTGTACGGTCTGCGATAGTTATTTCCGCCGACGTCTTTTTCTCTTCGATATTACGCGCGATACGTTCCTGCGGGCTTACCATTTGACTAGCTGGCTGAGCCGCGAGTTTAGCTTCGTCTCTTCCGAACCCGAAAAACCCTTTAATACCTGCGCCTATGTTGGAAACTTTGTCTCCGATAGCCCCCGTTACGTCTGGGATACTGATATCTGTAATAGCTCCGATATTATCTTTAACCCATTTTATAGCTTTTATTAAAAGCCCCATAGGTGCTAATATAGCCTGGATGATACCAGGTAATGAGTCAAAGCCAGCCGCAACATCGTCAATCCATACTACTAGCGCGGTAAAGCCTGCTATAAGTGCGGCTATCCCCAGGACTATAAGTCCGATAGGGTTCATAGCTAAAACTAGATTAACCGCTGTCATAGTTAGGACGAATGTCTTTAGGACTGTTGTAAGTGCTATAAACACGCCTAGGGCTATTCCTATTCGTTTACCCCAGGTTACTATCGACTCGAAGTTATCTATAATCATTTTAAGGAACCTGCCTATATTAGACGCGATAAGTTGTCCGTTAGCCCTAACCCAATCTGTCATACGGTCGACTACTTCGCTCAGTGGCCCTTGGTTCATTGAAAAAATAGAGATTTTAACGCCCTCTACTGCTGACATAAGACTTTTTAGTCTACCCTGTAAAGTATCTCGCATAGCTGCCGCCATTTTAGAGGCTGCGCCCCCAGAAGCTTCTAGCTCTCCTCGGTAGGCCTTAAGTTGCTTTTCTCCGGCGTTCATTAAAACGTTAACTCCAGCGATAGCTTCCATACCGAAAACAGACTGTAAGGCTGCCGCTTTTTGAGCTGCCCCCATACCTTTAGTAGCTTTATTAAACTGCCCTATAACCTGGGTAATATCTCGTAAGCTGCCGTCCTGGTTTGTAAGCTGAATACCTAGTCTCTTAATAGTTTTAGCTGCGGCACCCGTAGGCGCCTGTAAACGTATGAACATATTTTTAAGAACTGTACCCGCTTTACCACCTTTAATACCTGCGTTAGCTAGTTCTCCCGTCAGCGCTGCGAACGTTTCCATAGACGCTCCGGCTGCCGTAGCAACTGGCCCCCCCTCTTTAATTGTATCGAACATGAGTTCGACGGTAGTATTCGCGCTAGTTGTGGTTTTTGCGATAAGGTCGTTAACCCTAGCTAGGTTCTTACCTAACTGGGCCGAGTCTTTAGTCATAAGCCCGAACGCCCCTAGGGAGTCAGACGCTACATCTGTAGCTGTTGCTAGGTCGACCTGTGCCGCGGTAGCTAAATCCACAACTCCTGGAAGCGCGGAAACTGCCGCCTCTGCGTCGAACCCTGCCATAGCTAAGAAGTTAAGAGCCTCAGCTGCCTGAGAGGCTGAGTATTCAGTGGAAGCCCCCGTCTTACGTGCTGCGTCTTCTAGCATTTTAAAAGCCGGCGTACCCTTTTTTACTTCGCCAGGAAACTTTGCTGCTGCGTTTACGAGAGTCTGCTCGAACTGTGCCCCCGTGTTGATAATATCGGCCATGGCAATGGAAACCGTCCCCAGAGCTGCAGCACTGTACGCCGCGCCTCTTTTTATGCCATCGCCGAGTCTATCCATATTTTTATTAACACGGTATAACCCCCTCTCCATAGAGCGGGTCATTTTTCCGACTTTATTCTGCATACGCGTAACTGGAGCGCTAACGCGGTCTATTGCTTTAAAAACTGCTTCCACTGAAAAACGTCCAGCCATTTTTTATCCTTTCGGTTTTGTATGTTCCTTTAGCTCTGGCCTTAAGCCATTGTAAAAGAAGCGTATCTCCGAAGCGCTAAGAGTTCTAACGTCCGGTAATCCCGGGTAATCCCGGGTAATTTGGAGGAGCATTTCCGCGTAAACAGGTCCCGCCCTATGCTCTCCTTTAACGAACTTATCGTCCGCCCCGTATCTAAC